>Ga0222633_1000670_pt1 | contig 26704 bp, 12 predicted proteins | sample AntAcemetageno48_FD_179816 | JGI IMG/M metagenome (GOLD analysis project Ga0222633, IMG submission 179816) | Saline water microbial communities from Ace Lake, Antarctica - #48 | ecosystem: Environmental > Aquatic > Non-marine Saline and Alkaline > Saline | place: Antarctica: Ace Lake | collected...
ACCAGCGGTCACGACCAGGGTTATGACGCCGCCGCCCGTTTCTTTCAGCGACGCTAAACTCACGCTCCGCGACGCGTCGTTCAAAACGGCGCCGGTGGAACTGACGCCCCCCTTGACGAAGATCTTCACAGTCGCCCCTGAGCTGGCTCGGAACGCAGTAGCCGCGATCGATATCGTGCCGATGCGCTGCGGCACGCTGGCGACGTACTTCGTCACCAAAGAGTCCATCACGCACTCCGGGTTCACGACGGAACACCGCGCGCGCGAATTTTGGTCACACCCCTTGACGCAAAACGGCCACCGCGCGCCGCCCAAGTCCGTGCTGTTCAGCACCACGCCGTCGTCCATTGTCACGTCAAGCACGGCAAGTGAGGCGTTGCGCACGGTATCGTCGAATGCTCTGGTGATTGTGTATTGGTAGGTTGACACTGCGAGCCCGTCGCCGGCGGTTACCCGAATTACGAAAACGTTTTTCCCGACGCCGACCGGCGCGACAAACGGTGCGGCTCGTTGCGTTCCGTTGACGGTAATGAGCCCATCGCTCTGCGTGTCATTCGCGGTGAGGGTTATCATGACACTTGACGTGGTGACGTTGACGAAGGTTCTGTATTCGAAAATCGTGCTGGCGAACACGGGCTGGATCGTGTGTGTCGTGGTTTGCGTTCCGACGACGGTTTTCACGGAAATTCCACTCAGACTCGCATCGACAGACGCCGCCGTGATTTCCTTTTTAGTCACGGTTGGTTGGTCGTTCCCTCCGTACGGCGCGGTGTCGTCATCCTTGGCGAGTAGGTACACGTCGTACGTCTTCTTTGATGTCAGCCCTGACAGTGGTACCAAAATGTCGGTCTCCCCGCTCGTCACGGCACTTACCCCCGCGAAGGACGTTTTCGTAACGGCGACGCCTGCGGAATCGGTCCCGGCTTTGACCTGCGCCGCGGACGGCGCCGTGGCTCCTTTGTCAAGCACCACCCACCAAACCTTCCCTGTTTCTGTTAGACGCGCAACTAGCGTCGCACTGACACCGGTGACGTCGACTGTTTTGGGGTACGACGCGACGAAAAACGGAGCCGTGGTGTCCGTGGTGCGCGCCGCGACCGGCCCAACCACGGATCGCGAAAACTCGCCGTAGACAACAGAAGACCCGTCCGGACCGGTGTTGTCGCTGTCCAGCAACCCCGTCGCGTGCTTGGTGACCATGTAAAAATCGTACTCGTCTGAGCTTGACAAGCCAGTGAACGTGGTAACCGTACACCCGCTTCCGTCATCGAAAATCGGAACCCCGTCGAAACCGCACTCCGTGGACCCCGCGGTGTTGGACAAACCGTTATCCGCGAAGTCGCAGTCGGCGCACGGCGGCGCGTCGCCGTGTGAGTCCTGTCCGACAATGATCTGCGTCGGCGTGGGAGCGTCCGATCCGCGCTTCAACAACACGTAGTACACCACCGCGGCAGAGGTGAGGAACACATCCGCTTGTAACGTAGTGTCGTCACTGGTGTTAGGCCACGTCACGAGTTTCTGGTACCAGTAGTTCGTGTTGTCGCTAAGCTGCGGCGCCACGCACGGCGCCAGTTTCGTGGGGTTTTCCAAAACAGTTCTCAAAACGTCGCCGTCCCCGAGGTTACCATTCGGGCCCTCCGTGGTGACGAACACCTGGTACATCAGTGTGTTACCGCCCAGGCTTGTGACGGTCTCTACGTACTCGGTGTCTGCGTCTGTGCACGGGATCGTGCCGGACGCGATCAGGGTAACGGGCGCGCCTGTCAGCGTCGGGGTGTACGGGTCCGTGCCGAGACTCACTTCTTCCATCGTCGGGTCGCTCTGCGCCGCGAGCGCCGTGGCGTTGGCGTACGCCACGACGACGTAGTGTACTTTAGAGCTCGCCTCCGCCACGGCCACGGTGAGCGTGAACTCATCCGCCGCACAGTCCGACATGAACGGGTACTTGGAGTGGTCCAGGTTGTACAGGTTGGATAAGCAGCCGTCGGTGGCGCACGGGTTGCCGGTGAACAAAACTGCGGTGCCGTCCGCCGTGGTCACCGTGGCGACGTGCACCGGCGACAGGTTATCCGAAGGCGTACTCCCAGAACGAGTCACCCTCGTCTCGCTGCCCGCGCTGTCCTTCGCGACGACGTACACGGTGTATGACGTGCTGTCCAGCACGGCGGTGACAGTGTCCGTGGTGGCGGTGGTGTCCGTCACCGCGAACGACCCGGCGACGGCGGCGGCGGTCCCGGTCGAGTCGACGGCGGCGGCGACGTTCGCTGCTGACGGCGGCGTTGACCCCGGCGCGTTTGATTCACTTAAATCGGAAGTGGGAAACGCGACGTAAAACACCGTGGCTGGTTCGTCCAGTTTCACGACGACGTCGAACTCAACGGTCAAGGCGCCCTTCCCGGTGGATGAAACAGGGTTGTTCGCGACCGGGTAGTTAGTATCGAACAGCGGCGGTTGGGTATCCAACGTTTCGGCCGTTACGCTCACAGGCGCCGCTTGTGTATTTGCGCTAAGCAAACTACTCATGCCGCTCGGCTCGTTGTCCTCCGCGAATACCCACACCTTGTAACTCTCCTTTCCCCGCGCCGAGTCCAGGCCTGAAACCGTGTGCAACGTCCTGGTGTTTGCGGTTGTCACAGCGAACGACCCGTGCGTCACGGACGCGCTCGCGTCGTCGCACCCGTTTGACCCGGTCAGCACCTTGGCGTTCGTCGGGTCAACCGCGCACGCGTCGTTCTTGACCACGGAGTAAAACACCACACCGGGCTCGTTCAAGGCGACCTCGATGTCGAACCCGTCCCCGAAGAAGTTAGTCGCGTTGGGGGACCCGACCCACACAGGCGCGATGTCATCCGCGGTTTTCAAGGACGCCACGGTGGCGCTGGACGGGAAAAAAGGAGTCGACACTTTCGTCGCGGCGAGTTGCAAATTGACCGCGTCGACGTACGCGGCGCTTGGGAACGCGTGGCCTCCGTCATCCTCAGCCACGATGTACACGTCGTACTCGGTGTTTGGTGTGAGGATGGGGCACTTCTGGCACTGCGGTGCGTCGGTCATCGAGGCACCCCCGGAGACCAGCGCGGGAAAGTGGCTTTGGATCGGGTCGTTGTCGCCAATCCCGGTGAAACCGCTACACGCCGTTGTGTCGGTCAAGTCCGTCGCGATCGTCACCGTGGCGTTTGTGTTCGCGACGGCTTGTTCAAACGCACCGCACGCCACCACGGTGCGCGCCGCCCCGACAATACCGCCCCTCAGGTTCCTGACGTCGTCCGCGGTGATTCCAGACGATTCGCCTTTCTCAACCACCACGAAGTACGTAACCCCGACTTCGCTAAGCGCCACGGTGAGGTCGAAGCTCTGCGCGTCCACGGCGGAGATGGCGCCGGCTTTAGTGTACTGCCCCACGAATTTAGGAGGCGTCGTGTCCGGCGTGGTGAAGGCGACGGAAACAATGACGCTGGCTAAGTTGGGCGGCGTCGCGCCATCCTGCGCGGCGACGTGGACGTAGTACGCGGTCTCGGATTTTAAAGCTTGGTTCGCGATTGAGCCTGTAACAGTAACGCCCGCGCCGGCAACAAAGCTCCCGGCGGCGGCGACGGCGCCGCCAGTCGCGGAGACGCCCATTTTGACCTTCCCCGGCGTCGGGTCCGCGTTCGCGAACAAGTCAACCACGTACCACACCTTGCCTGCTTCTGTTAGGTCTACAACGAAATCGACGCTCACGCCGTCGGTGCCGATACTCGAAATGTCCGGCCCCGAGTTATACAAAGGCGCGCTCGTGTCAGCCGTTGTGATTGGGATCTTCACGGGATTTGCGACTAGGTTCGCGCTGGGAAATGGCCGGCCGCCGTCCACGGAGACATCAACGATGTCCTCGGCGACGACGTACACGTCGTAATCCGTGGCCTCCACGAGACCGCTGACGACGGTGCACGACACAGGTGTGGCGCTTTTGGGAACGTCGAAATCGCCGGGCGTCGACCCGCACTCCGCGACGACCGTCACGCCGCCGTAATCAACCCCGGCCACCACCTCCGCGGACGTCGGCGCGGTGTCGCCTCTCGCCACAACCACGAAGAACGCCGCACCGGGTTCGTCCAACACAACCGTGATCTCCACGGCGACCCCCCGGATCACGACGGCTGGCGAGGCGGCACCGAAGGTTGGCGCGGTGGCGTCTCGCGTGGAGAAACGCAGTTTCACCACGCCGGCGTCGCCCTGTTCGTTTATGGGACTATAATCATCCTCCGCGACGATGTACACGTCGTACGCGGTGCCCTGCGTGAGCGCCACGACAGAGGTGTCGAAGTCAACCACCGTGTCCGCGGTGGTGACGCTCACGCTTCCAGAGTCCGCGGCGGCGAGACCGCCCGGCCCGGTTCCGGCTCGAACCTCCGCGGCGCTCGGCGTTTGCCGTTTCGAGTCGTCCGTGTATCCCGGGTGGAACGTGAGGTCTCGCGTGACGACGACGTAGTGAATCGTACCCGGCTCGTTCAGGGCGACTTGCAGGGCGGCTTTGTCGTTGGTTACGTCCCCTGATAACGAGAATTTCACCACAGGGTACGGAACGGAGCTCACAGTGGCGAACACGGGCGGGTCGATATCGGCGGCGGTGACGTCCACGGCAGTCACCGCGGGTTGTAGGTTCACCGTCGGCGGATTGACCGCCAAACCCGCGTGAGGCTCCCGCTGGTCCTCGAAATCCTCAGCAACGACGTACACCGTAAGCGCGACCTCGGGGGGGGCGCCGAAAAGCACGAACTTCGTCTCAACCCTTGCGACTAAAAACTCCTTGAACCCACACGCGATCGGCGTGGTGGACGAATACGTGTACGTACCTATCGATGCGCGGTCGCCGTCCCTACTCGCGCCGCACGCCTTGACCTGCGCGCTCGTCGGCGCCGTGTCCGACGCCAGGGTCGCCATGTAGAACACCGTCCCGGGTTCATCAAGGGACGTGGTGACCTCCAGGGCGACGCCGCCCAGGTTGGGCGCGTACGCGTAAAGCGCCTTGGCGTTGCTCGAGACAAACACCGGCAAAGTGCTCGCGGTTTCGTTTTTGAAAGTAGGCGGGGTGACGTCCGTGGTGGTGACGTTACGCGTTGTGGCCACTTGTTGAGTGTTCGGAGTGGCTTCCTTGTCCTCCGCGATCAGATAAACCCAGTACTGCGACTCCGAGTCCAACAACGGACACAAGCTGCAGTCGTCCGGGCTGCAATTCGGGTCGCTTTCCGGGTTAGCCGTCGTCACAACAGTTTTCGTGACGTTCACGTCCGCGCTCGCGACGTAGAACGTGCCGCACGCCACGACGTTCGCGAAGTTGCCGCTTTTGGTTTCCGCCGCGGTCGGCGCCGTCGGCGGATCTTCGGTGGTGCGCTTGACCACCACGTAAAACACGTCCCCGGGTTCGTCCAGCTGCGTCACGATGTCGAACGAGGTGCCGTCGATTTGCGCCAGCCCTGGGGTGTACGCGCCGACGAAAACAGGGGGGGTGCCGTCCGTAGTCGTGGCGTTTACCCGAGCAGCGACGTTCGCGACGTTCGCGCCAACCGAGTAATACGCATTCGTCACCGTGTTCACGTTGCCGTCGTCCGCCGGCACCACGTACACGCTGTACTCGGTCAGGTCGTCCAGGCCGGTGAGGGTTATGTCGACCTGCGTTGTCGCCGTGGTGACTGCTACCGTGCCTTTCTTCAAAACCACCACGGACCGGTACGAGCTGGCTTGGCCAGCAACCTCGAGCGCGGTCGGCGGGTCGTCTGACTTCAGCACCACAAAGTACGCCACGGACCCGACTTCATCCAGCGACACGGCCAGCGCAAACCCGACCGTCGTTTCGGATGAAACGCTTGGGTACGTGCTTTCGAATGAAGGGGGCGTGCCATCCGCGGTGGTCAGCGCGAAGGTGAACACCGCGGACTGGACGTTATCAATCTGCGACCCGCCGTTCGCGCCGTTGTTGTCGCGCGCCAACACGTACACGTCGTAATCCGTGGCCTCCAAAAGGTTGGATGAGCTCACGCCGACGGTCTTTTGCAGCGCCCCTGCGTCCACGGAGACCCCGGCAACGGTGCTGTACTCAAGCTTGTCGGCGTTGGTGCCATCCGCCATCTCGGTTAGCGTCGGCGCCGTGCTTCTGCTCGGCACCACCATCCAGTGGAACAACCCCGGTTCGTTCAGCTCCACAACGAGGTTGAAGCCTGTTGTCTTGATCTCGGTGACTTTGGGGAACCCTGCCACGAACGTGGGCGGCGTGTCGTCCGCGGTGGTTAAGGCCAAATCCGTCACCGCGGCTTGAAGGTTGGGTGTGGCCTCCGCGTCTTCCGCCACGAGAAACACGCTTAACACTTGATTCTCGCTCAAACCGGAGATGGATGCCGTGGCGAGCGTGTCCGCGGTGACCGTGATTTCGCCCTTCTGCAAGATAGTGACGCTCCCGTACGCCGAGGCGTACTGGCTCTTGAGCTGCGCCGGGGTCGGCGGCGTCGGGGACGAACCCGCCACGACGTAGTAAAAAACCTTACCGGCTTCGCTCGATTTAACTTCCAAATCAAACCCTGACCCGTCCACGGACGTCACCGCGGGGTATCCGGGGGAGAAGTTGGGAGGCGTGCTGTCCGCCACCGCCGCGCTGATAAGCGCGAGCGCGAGCAAAGCGCCCAGGGTTCGCGCCACGTAACCCATCGTATCACGCCGGCCTCGAGCCTTGACGAGAAAGCGTCGTCGGATGTGTCAAATGTGCCCGAGGTGCGTAAAGTCGAAACACGCCCACGAACGGTGTCTCCAGACACCGTTCCACGCGACGACCCTGGAGTTCCACGACCTCACTCCGGCGTCGTATCGCCCGGTGGGTACGAGCCGCGTTGGCTCGCGCGACCGCGTGTGACCCTCACGTCGGCCGACTAGCGAAGCCCGTTTGCGATTTTGAAGTCGTTGTTGACATAGAAAAAAGTGCAGCACGCGCTGAGAAGTAGAAGTTCACTTTTTCTTATACAAAGGTCTCTGCAGCCTGCTAGCTACGCGCCGTTCCTCCCCGCCCGTTTGGGTGCTCCGAACCCCCACTCGCCCCGCTGCCTTACCAGTCATCGTCGTCCATGATGTTCCTTCTTTTCATTTCGATTTTCGGTCCGCCGCGCCCGCCGCCGCCGCCGTCGCCGCAGTTGATCTGCTCCAGCATCTTGATCAAGGAGTCTTCAGTCACCTTCCCCCCCAGCTGCCCTCGCTGCGCCGCCTGTAGAATCATGTTCTCCAGCGCTTGCGCTTTTTCCGGTTTCACAATCGCGATGCGCGACAGCCGTTCCCGCGCCTTGGGGTCCATCAAAGAAGCGAGGGCCATACCCCGGTTCTCCGCCTGCTGCTCCGCCTTTGCGTTTTGCTGCTCCTGCTCCTCCGCGCTCCCGGGCATGCCCCCGGGCTGGCCCCCAAGCTCGGCGAGGCGCTTCTGCTTGATTGCCTCGAGGTTCGGATCCTGCGATGGGGTTGGGGGTGGGAAGTCAGGCGACGTTAAAGGGCAAAGAAGGACAGTGGGGGTCAACGAAGCAGGGGACGCACCATGATGGTCGCGCGCCGACGAAAGTGGATGGAGATCTGCTTGACCATTTCGCTGTGGTTTTGGAACCCCTTTTATTTTGCCGTGCCCACTTCGTGACTCGGTTTCGCGTCTCGCCCCGCACCTCATCACTTAGCAAACGCGCGTTCGCGATGACCTCAGCGGCGATGATGCGGCACGCGATGCGGGACGAGACCACCACCCGGCACCACTCCCTGTTCGCGTTCTCCCCAGAACGCGTGCTCGGGTTGAAACGCGTCGCCGAGGTAGGGGTCGCGTTGTTTTGCCACCCGATATCGGATCCGGTCGTCTTCTCGAATCGTCACCCGCCGTGACGAACCACCACCGACGCGCGCTCCTCTCCACATCCAACACGTCGCCGTTCCAAAAAACGCTGACATCCCCATACCCCACCACTAACTACCTCTCATCACAGCGGAACTCGGCGGAAGAAGCCGGGCTGGAGCGCTTGGCGAAAACCCCGAGGACCGCGCGGAAGACGGTGCGTGAACCCCGACACAATCCAATCACATCCGCTTTTTGTGCACGGCACGCGTCGTCCGTCCGTTCCACGACCCGTCCCACTCGTGTCACAACCAGCACACCCCCGAAACCCAATTGACTTTAGACCTTAAAACTCCCTCCAACCCTCAGCGGCCTGGCGAAAACGACGACGAGGACGATGAGGTACGCGACCGCCTAAAGTCGACCGTATCGGGTCGGAACGTTTTCGTCTTTTCGACGCATCAAACCGGATGAAGGAACCCCCTTCCTCGTTTTTGGAAACTGACAAAACGCCCCGATCGATCCTCACTTTTTTGCAAACCGCAGTCCATGCGGTACCCCCTCCGCAGCAGGACCCCGATTTCGGGCATGAAACGATTGGGGCTTTACGTACCTCCACAGGCGGTACGTTGGATCGTGATGACACTGTTTGCCTATAGTCCTAAACTCCCGACAACACCGCACGAGTTCGCGTGCGACGCCGCGAAAACAGCACATCCATCATCTGTCGTTTTCTCCCTCTCCCCACGTGTGAGATCGATTTCGATATTGAAAATCTGCCAACAGTCGAAAAGAAAACCGAAACGCTTTTTGTTTTCGACTTTCCCAAAACGCTTTCTTTCCTGACCCGTACGTATCTCCGTCCCTCGCTTCACAGCGCGCGGAGGCTTTAAAGCGCGCGTCCATGTCGACCGAGCTCTCCGCGCCGCGACATTTCACGGGTTTGGAGAACGAAACCCCCGCCCGAGTGGTGGCGTTTACCCTGCCCGCGCCGAAGTCGTTCGGCGGTTTCTCCGTGAAACGCAAATCACTCACCCCGATGAAACCAATCACGAGCGTTTTGAAAAAACCGGAACCGCTCGCGGTGCTTTGCCGCGACGCCGCCAGGAATTCAGGAATCGTGACGCGCATGGAAGCCACAGCCGCGGACACGGAACGCATGCCCCCGCCCGCCACGCGAGTCTCCGCCACGCGGCGAGGCTCACGGTCGCGAGGTGGACGGGGACGGGGAGGAGTCAAGGTTGTGATCGTGCCGCCGAGACAATAGCCGCCGAGACGTTACTAGGCACGGTGCGGTCGGTGCTATTGGGACTCACGCTGCAAGGAAAACGCGGGCGAGGATAGAGGAATACGGGAAAGGTGATACAGGGACATCACGAAGGGACATCACGAAGGGACGTGGGACGTTTTGAGTGTGTGCGATGTTACGGGTGGAGGGTGGACGGACCGGGACGGCCGGGTCGGAGAGAACGTTCACATGTTTTATGAACAACAAACAAGTCTCCCAAGTCCCAGGTCGGTGACGTAACTTCCTTCACTTCACTCCACGCACGATCGTACGTAACTTACTCCACGTACGGCCGTACGTAACTCGTACTTCACTTCACTCCACCAGGTCGTACGCCCGCGCCGCGAAGCGAAGCGCGACGCCGACGTCGGCCCCCTGCGCGTTTTGCGCGTACTTGGAAATCGACGGGAACGGCTCGACGTCCACGAGCCACGGTTGTTTAAATTCATCCAGCACAAACACAAGCTCCACGAGCTTGGGTAACCGGGACCGGCGCCACGCCGTGTACGCGCAGAACTCGCCAACTGGGGTCTGGTAGATTTTCTCCGCGAGGGTGAAATATTTGCACGCCTTTCGGTGCGCTTCGGTTCGTACCGCGTGCCAGTCCACCGAATCAACAGAAGCGGCCGTTTCGCGGGCCGTTTCAGAACCGGGTGTTACTTTTTCGTCGCACGTTACGCCGAACCCAACACCCGTTGCGGTGGCCCACGCGTCCGCGTCCGCCGGGCCGGAACAGTCCACGATGAAATCGTCGTCGCGCGAGGACTTCGCCGATTCGCCGAATTCGTTTTCGCTCGTCGCGTCGAAACCACGCGCGCTTCGAATCACGAACCCGTCGGACACGCTGCATGCGAATTTCTTACCGCCTGTGTTGTCCGTTTTCGTTGTTGATTCGTCATCCTCGACGCCCGTGATTTTTGCGAAAAAGCGCACGGTGACCTCCCGCCCTCCCCGAGTTTTGGGCCCTGAAACGAACCGCTGCACCGTGGCGGTTTCCGGGCGCGCGCTCGCGGTGACCAGGGCGACGCTGAGTTCCGCAGAACTGGTGGCTTTGAAAACCCGCGGCGCGCGTTTGTCGCCCTCGAACGCGTGCCGGAACGCCTTTAGGATCCAAACATGGTTTCCGCCTGACTCGTTTGTTTCATCGCTTGCGTAGGACACGCCAGAAGCGATTACGTCCGTACTGTTTGCCCATGCACCATTGCGGAAACGCACCACACACGGTGCGACGTCGCGGCACCGGGCGTCGCGCAACAACGCGGCGACGACGTTTTTCCGCGCCGCGCGTTCGAACTGCGGCGGTTGGAACGAAACGTTCAGGGCTTCGATTTGCGAGGCTATTTCGATTGGGTGCTTCACGAAGGCATCGCGAGCCGCGGCGCGTTTCGCCAAGCGCGCTGTGTCGTCCTCGTCCCCCATTTCAAACGCCACGGCGGAGAAAAGCGTGGACGCGATGAACCCGCCTGGCACGAGTAACGCCGAAAGTGTCAGTCGGTCGTGATGTTCGTAACTTGCATGAGCAAACAGTGCACTTGTGATGTATGTTGTGCACTTCCTTTTAAGGAGTGGACGTCAAGTAGGGGCTGTTTTCAGGGAGGCGGAACGTGGTGATTGGGAAAGCCCCGCACCTCCCATCTGCGCGGCGCTCGTGTACAAACTCGCGGGCTCCGCGACGTGCCCCCTGATGTGCACCAGATAGCCGAGCGTGACCATGACACCCGGGTCAGACCGAGGTTTAAGCCACTTCGCCTCCGGGCCGCCCGCGATTGCGGCGCGCAGAGACGCCACGGCGTCGGTGAGAAACCCGCGGCGGGTCAAGTGCCTGGCGAACGCGCACCAGCACTCGGGTGAATCGGGGTTGGACGCCACGCCGATAGTAAGCGCCATCTCGGCTTCTGATTCAGAAGGAGACGGCGCGGCCGTGTTTTCGTTACCCGAATCAGGCTGAGGTACCAACCGCGCAGCGATCGCGGCGTCACCCCGTGTGCGGTCGCCGCCCTCTTCCGTCATCTCCAAACACGTCGCTAAAAAATCGGCGCCGCGCGCGAACCCCGGCGCGCGGTCCACGCACTTGCGATTGGAAAAGAAAAAGGTCAGTCTTGAGTCTCGAGTAATAGGTATGAGGTATGGGTGTACTGTAGTATTGTATGCACTGTAGTCGACCAGGGACAGTAAACAGTGCACTTGTGATGTATGTAGCAGTTGACAGTACTGGTAAGTGTTACTAGTAGTGTACACTACTACATACATCACGAGTAGTGCACTCAACCCGTCACAGAGGGGCGGTAGCTTTGGAAAGGCCCAATACGTACCATGCGTCCGTACGTGACCGCGCCGATGACGTCGCCGTCCCTTAGACTTAACATCGCGGCTTGAAACGATGCGTCCGCGTTTTCAGGCTCGATTGAAAGCAGCGCGTTCAAAAGCGAAAGCGCGACTCTGGCGTTCGGGCCTTTGGGTTTTTTACCGAACGTTTTTTTGCCGTTTTTGGTGGATTCTTCTTCGGGTGCCGTTTCGGCCGGCGCGTCATCCCGGACAGCGTTCGTACCGGCGCGCGTCTCATCGGTGTCATTCTTCTCCTCGTCGAATTTCTTCTCCTTTTCGGTGTCTTCCCTCTCCTTTCCGGTTTCTCCCTTCTCCTCTTTCATCTCCGCCCTCGCGTCTAAAAACAGCTTCTCGATATCCTTCATCAGCGCACGCGCCCGCGGGTCCCGTTCCCGGTCCTCCGCCTCGGCGTTGAGTTTATTGATGTTCGCGTCGCTTGTGGCTTCCTTTTTGCCCTCGCTTTCGGTCACCGCCGCGGCGCGCGCGTCGCGAAGAGCAGTCTCTTGATGATCCAGAACGGACGCGTCCGTTGCGGCGCGCGAGGCGGCGGCGAGACGAAGCGTAAGGAGAGACGGACAGTGAAAAGTGGACTCATTTGTATTGCCTTGTGCAGTATTTTCAGTGTTTGCAGTGCTCGCGCGTTCCGCGTCGATTGCGTCGGCGTAGGCGGTTCGCGCCTCGGCGAACCGGCGCGACGCGAACAACGCTTCGCCTTTTCTGAAGTGCGCCTTTTCCCACCCCGGCCGTGTCGCGACGCACTGTTCCGCGGCACGCAGCGCGCCAAACGAGTCGCCACTTAGGAGAAGCGCGGCGGAGTGGTTGCTGTGCAAACCGGCTAAAATTTCGGTGTGCCTTTCAGGAAGCGGTGTTGGTGCTTTTTCCACAACCGCAATCGCGGAACAGAAGTGCACCGCGGCGGCGTGATACGACCCGCGACCGAAAGCCTCTGTGCCCGCCAGTTTCATGTCGGGCCAATTCGTTTGGTGTGTCACACGTTGGTCCGCGGAGGCAGTGCGAATACAATCAACCGGGATATCGGACCCTTGCTGCGTTGGAGTCACTGGGGCGATCTGCAAAGGTGTCGCGTCGTCGACCTGAACAACCTCTGATGGCGCGACAGATTCAATGTGAGATTCGGCCGGAGGTTTCGCCTCGGGCACCAGCGCGCGTCGCGTGCGTTCCAAAGTCCGCACCACGTCGTCGTCCGTGATGGTTTCGGCGAAGTGATCCGCGAGCGCGCCGTTTCGGCGCTCCCATCCGTACATCGCACGAAACAGCGGACGCACGCGTGGTCGAAGTGTGCGTGCTCGCGGACGCATCCGACGGGACTCGGCGGCAAACGAAAATAGGAGCGTTTTTTCTCGATCGTGCCGAAACGCTTCGCCTCCCCCGAAACGAAAAGGACTTGCTTGAGTGCCCATTTTTTTTGTTGACCTCGGGTGCTCGGGATGTAGATCGACGTCCAGATCGCCACCACCCACCACGAAGCTGCCACATCGAGTAACGCAACCGACGCCGGTGTGTGGTGTTGCCGTGTGCCGTTTGCGAGACTTCACGCACACGCGTGTTTCTCGGTATGGCGTTGCGCCTGAAGAACGGCGGCCCCCTCCCCAAGGTTGGCGATCGTCTGGCGGTGGGCACGTGCGACGTTTCCGGCGCGGGCGTGAGGGCGCTTCTTGGTTTCGTACCCGCGGACGGCGTTCACGCGGTGGTGCACGACCTGGAGCTCGTGTCCCTGGCGCCTGCCTTGAGCGACGACTCGGATGTTGGTGCTGTCTTCGTGACCGATCACGACACCACGGTGCCGACCGCGCCATCCGTGTCCCTGGTGACACTGGGTGACACGCTAAGCCTTTTGATTGTGAACCAACAAGTGCGCCCGGCGGACGAAGCCGCGGTCGCCGCGGCGGTGTACTCGATGGCCACCGATGCGGGGTGCGGGCGCGTGTTCATTCTAGGTGCGCTGAGGTTGGACGAGAAACGTGGCGGTGTGTCTGGAGGGGCGAACGACGCTTTGGTGTTGGAATTTGGCGACGCCGCGACTGAAAAAGAAACAAACGAATCGGATTCGCGAACTATTCGCGACGGAACTTTGGCCGCGCTGACGCACGTCATGCGCGCCACGTCCACGCCCACGACGTGTGTGTTCGTGGGAGGGCATAGAGTGGTTGGACTAGGGGGAGACGAAGAATCGGAATCGGAAAAGGAAGCCGCTGAGACGGCGCGGGTTTTGGGGACGCTCGCGGCTGAAAAAATAAACAACGCGGGGGGGGCGCCCGTCGTGCGTTTCGACGCGACCGTCGCTAGCACGTACCGCGCGTCACGCGCGTGGCGCGCCACAACGGGTGCGCCCGAAAACACGGATAGGATGTACACGTGAACGCGGGAAGCTGTTCGGTTTCGTGCTTGCTATTTTTGACTATTCTACACGAGTTCGCTTCGCTCTGCTATCACACCGAGTGTTCAGGACAACACACCCCCTTTCGATTCACACTGTTTCGCACTTCCGTATCTAGACCACAAGGTCACACCTCCCATCTCCGCAGTTCCTCGGAATCCGCGGCGGACCACTCCGAGTCCGATTCCGATTCCGGGTCGTCGTCCGCTATTGTAAATCGCCGCGAGCCGCCGCCGTCGACCCGTCGCGCCGACGGCGCGTGGTGAAGCTCGCCCAAAGTATCGACGTCTCCCAACAAAAAAGCACGGTCCAGCGCCATCACCACCCTCGGATCGATGGAGGGGAGACCCACAATACGTCGCCGTGCATCCCTCGCGCGCGTGTACTCCACGCTTTGGAGGTCTAACGACTCAAGACGTGCGGACACCTCCCCGAGCGATTCACCGGACAAATTCGCGTTTGTCGCCGCATCGGAAAAACGCGGTATCCGCGAATCGTCGCAAAACGTCTCCACGATTTCCCCATCCGCCGCGAACGTTTCCGAGACGGGTTCCTCTTCTAAATGTGTGTCCGAACACATACTTGCCCTTTCCCCAAACACGGTAAGCACTTCCGTTTGCCCCCACCACGAAAAGCTTTTTGAGTTCGGTTGCAGTTCCGCTAATCGCCACGGCGCGGCGTCATCGCTCGGAGTCGGCGCCGAACCAAACGCGTCCGAAGCTTCCCGAGGCTCTGCATGTTTGGGTGCGGGCAGTATTTGTACACCTTCTAATGTACTTGGGTCCCCTTTGTCTTGATTTCGACTCCCACTGGGGAACGCGCATTGTTTACCGCGCGCGCGAAGGTGCGGCTGTACCCGTCGCCATTCCCTGGCCTGCACCGAAACAGGTCGCGTGGTTTGCCGGTCCGCGTGGACACGTTTAGGGTTACTTTGGTTTTTGTTTCGCGCGACTTCGCGGTTCGACGTGCCATCTGGCTCACCTCCGGACCCGTGCCCGTCGCCATCGCCGTACACCGCGTCCTCGAACGTCTCCAACGCCAAACGCAAACGCGCGCCGTCCGTGATTTCCAAGTCGTGCCCGAAATCGCGAGGCGAGTCGTCGTTAATCTCGTCAAACACGTGCGCCCCGCTCGGACCCGGGTCATCGTCAATCAGCGTCTCGAGCCGCAGGTCGGCCATGGCCGCGAAGTCAGGCTCAGAGCCGAACGACCGACCATCGTCGTCGCTCGACTCTGACGCCATCAGCGACGCGCCGCGCGCGAAGAACAGTGGAGAAGGAAAGCGTTGGTTTTCGAGGTGATGAGAGAGCGAAACTCGTTTGGATTTTTTCTGCTAATCCGAAACAAGACGTCACCTCAAAAATGTACGACTCCGTCTTCGCAAGTCGTGGCGCTTGGAGCGCAGAAGTAAGTGCGCGCGGAGGCGAATAATGTGGGAAGATACGCGGTGATGGTACGGAAGGCAGAAACACCAGTGCAGGGAGTGCAACCCGTGCCCCCACGGCAAGGTGAAAAACAACTGCGCGGAGTGCAACCCCTACCCCCACGGGAAGCTGAAAAACGACTGCGCGGAGTGTAACCCCTGCCCTCACGGGAAGGTGAAACGCAGTTGCGTGGTGTGCACCCCCTGCCCCCACGGGAAGCGGAAAAGCATGTGCGAGAAGTGCAACCCCTGCCCTCATGGGAAGGTGAAACACAGCTGCGTGGCGTGCAACCTCTGCCCGCACGGCAAGCTGAAACACAGCTGCGCGGAGTGCAACGCCTGCCCCCACGGGAAGCTGAAAAACAGGTGCGCGGTATGCGACCCCTGCCCTCACGGCAAGGTGAAACGCAGCTGCGTGGAGTGCAATCCCTGCCCTCACGGCAAGCTGAAATTCAACTGCGCGGCGTGCAACCCTTGCCCGCACGACAAGCTGAAACACCGCTGCGCTGCGTGTAAGTCAGCACGCTCGGATTCGCCGAGTTCAAAGAAGCGAGTTAAGCGCGAGCCGGAGAGTTCGCCGGAGATCAAGCTCGAGCCCGAGATCAAGCAAGAGCCGTTCACTATTCGCGGCTACTGCGGCCTAGACAAGTAACCATCGGTGTGCTTCGAAGCGTGTTTGTATTTTGACATTCGCTACCGTACTTTCTCATCAAATGATTCGAACACTACTCCGCTCACGACGTCGCTACTGCGCCGGCGGCGGCGGCGGCCACGGCTGTCCCGGTGGCCAGTTCTGCGGCGGCGGCGCGGGGACGTGGAACCCCGTCGGGGGCATCATCACCATCCCGGGAGGCATCATCATCCCCGGAACTTGGCCGAGACCGGGCATGCCATGCTGCCCTGCCATCATCCCCGGATGTCCGTGCATCATTTGCATAGGCATCATCTGGTGCGCGCCGTGTGGCCCCGGACCCGGACCCGGCCCATGGCCCATCATGGGCTGGCCGTGGGCGTTGAGCGGGACCATGTGCGCCCCTGCCTGGTGCTGGTGCTGTGGAGGAGGCTGGAACGTGCTTTGCGTTCCTGAGTTATAACCAAGGGAAGGCGCGGCGCCCACGTTCATGTACGCCATCTGCATCGCGGGCGGGTGTTGCGGCTGAAACCCGCGACCTCCCGGAGTCGGCCCGGAGCCGTACCCGGCCATGTTTTTTTCTTGAGTCATAGACGGTCGATCCATGCCCCGGCCGCCGTATCCTCGCCCGCCGCCGTTCCGGGCCCCGGGGCCGCTGCTACCGAACCCGCCCGCCGCCGCAGCCGCAGCCGCGAGCCCGCCATCCCGAACGAGCCCGGATGGGTTCTCCGCCTCGCCCTCCGCGCCGCGTTTTTTTTGCTTGCGCTTCTTCTTCGCCTCCGCCTCCAGTTCGTCGTCGCTGAACTCGTCGTCGTCCTCAACCTCCTCGTCGTTCTGCCCCGAGTTGTCGTACCCCTTGGTGTGCATTCCCTTGGTTTGAAGCAGCACTACGCGGTTCTCCACGGCGAAGACCAGCATGCCGACTTTGACGGCGAGCTTGCCTTGCGAAGACGCGCCGACGGAGGGAACACCCGGGGGTGTTTTTTCGTGTGATTCGTCGTCCACTGAGGTTGGACCTTCGCCGCTCTCCGCATGCGCGGTGGGTACCCTCAGGGCGTACAGAGGCGCGGAGACTGGGCCAAACACCTCTTCAATCGCGCCCATGCCTTGCCTCGTTTGCAAACAAAGCACGGACGATTCGTCCATCGGGGCCGTGTTCAAACGCGACTGCACCACCACCACGTCGCCCACCACGGAAACGATCGCGCCGATTTGCACCAAGACTTCATCTGCGCCGACCGCCGGCGGCGCCGGCGCGCTCGGGACCTCGCTTTGCGTGATTTCGTTTTTCGTCCTCGGAGGCTCGGCGTGTGCGGCGTCGTCGTCGCTACCGTCGTCGCTCTTCACGCCGTTTTTAATGTCCTCGAGCCACTTCGGCATGTTCTCCATGTCCAGTGTTTCAATCTCATCTTCGTCGCTCGAACTCGACCACTCGGAAGAATCGCTGCCGTCCCGAATCACCCCCGGGATGTGTCGTCTGGTTTCCTCGTCGCTGAACTCGAACTCGCCCCCCGGGGTGTCGCCGGTTCCGTCGCCGCCCGCACCAGGGTCACTCGCGTCGCCCGCACCCGTTTCGTCCTCGGAACCGGAAGCCTCGCCCTCGTCGCTGCCGTCGGCGTCGGCGGCGCGTCCGCCGATCTCGGATTCGGCACCAAACGCGAACGCCGCGGCGACGGCGAGGTCACCCGCCCCGGCTGGCACGGACGCACCGGGCGCAAGAGGCATGGCCATCGCGCAACAGGAGAACGACGGAACGCGGCGAGACGCGCGGGCCGGAAGAAGGCGCGTTCGGACCCAAGCACCGGTGGCCTCGACGCGCGCGATTCCAAATGATTGAAGCACTTTTTACTTTTTGGCCATCCCAAATTTCGCAAGCCCCAGCCGTTGGTGTTCTTCCACACGCGTCGAAAAGGTTGCATCAGCTTCCCCCTGGCGCAGACACAGGACGCGCGGGCACACGCGCTACGACGCACGGCGCCGCCCAACGGACGGTCGCGCTTTGGTGAACGTGCTTGTAAACCACCGCCTGCGTGACCTTCCGTCGGGACGGTTGTGTTCGATCGCGCGGCGTCTTTTGAACCCAAGAAGACAGCAACGCCGAGTCACTGTTTCTCATCCTTCCGCGGTGAGACCGGTGAGAGGACCGGCGCGACGGCTTGATCTCGGATCCTTCCCGTGGTGAGAGGCGCGAGTAGTACGTCTCGGTACCAAGCCAGGTCGTGTAAACGCGTTTGCACGTGTCAGCCTGGTCGTTCAAAACACAAACACCATGGCGTTCCCCGGTGCGCACACGCTGCTGGACTACAACGCCCCATTCGACGTGCCGATGCTCGACCAGATCATCACGGCGTTCTACACCCCCGGCGCGGATCCCACGATGGTACGTCCCGATATTTTTTCCGTTGTCCGTTTCGCACACGCCGTACCGCGGAAACACGGTCCACCGCGGTCCACGAAACCACGCGACACAACGCGCGTCGCCAGATCCGAAGACCCACGAGGCGACTTTCGCGATGGGGACGGAAAACCTCGCTCGTACTCGTATGACAATCTAGTCTTTGAAAACGGAAACGCACGTTCTGACGCCATTTGTCTTTTTCATTCCACCCACAGCGCTCCGAAGCGGAGAAGGTGATGACGTCTCTTCAGGAGCACGAGATGATGTGGACGCGGGCGGACGCTATTCTGGAGCAATCCAGCAACCCTAACACCAAGTTCTTCGCGCTTCAGGTGTTGGAGGGTGTGATTAAGTACCGGTGGAACGCGCTTCCCGACGATCAACGCGAGGGGATCAAAAACTTTATCTCTAACTTGATCATCAAGCTCAGCACGGACGCGGTTTCGTTCCGCCGAGACCGCGCGTTTATTAACAAAGTCAACGCGGTGCTCGTGCAGATCCTAAAACACGACTGGCCAGTGCGGTGGGCGTCCTTCGTGCCCGACTTGGTGGGCGCCGCGAAACAAAGCGAAAGCCTTTGCGAGAACTGCATGAACATTTTAAGACTTTTGTCCGAGGAGGTTTTCGATTTCTCGCGAGGCGAACTGACGCAGGCGAAGATCACTGAGTTGAAGAACGCGCTGAACACGGATTTCCCGTTGATTCACGACCTGTGCGAGTTCGTGCTGACGCACTCGCAGAAGAGCGAGCTGATTCAGAAAACCCTGCAAACCCTGCACGCGTTTCTGTCGTGGATCCCGCTGGGGTACATTTTCGAATCCAGCCTGCTTGACACTTTGTTGAAGTTGTCGCCGAATCCCGAGTTCAGGAACGTCGCGTTGCAGTGCCTCGGCGAAATAGGCGGCCTCGCGGTGGAACCAAAGTACGACACGCACTTCGTGACGCTGTACGTCACCGTCATCACGCAGCTGCAAACCATTCTTCCGCGAACGGTGAAGATCGCGGAGGCGTACGCCAACGGCAGCGACGACGAACAGGCGTACATCCAGAACCTCGCGATATTTCTGACGCAGTTCTTCAAGCACCACATCGCGCTCTTGGAAACCACCCCCGAGAACCAGCAACACCTGCTCGTGGGTGTGGAGTACCTCCTGAACATCTCGTACACGGACGAACCCGAGGTGTTCAAGGTGTGTCTCGATTACTGGCACGTGTTGGTGTGCGACTTGTACCAGAGCGACGGGGACGCCAACGCGGGCGGGGGCGGGGAGTTTTCGTTCGCCCCCGCGGGCAACGGCGGCGGCGGCGGCGGCGGCGGCGGTAGCACGCGGCGCATGATGTACGCCGGGTCCATGTCCCAGCTCCGACTTTTGATGGTGTCGCGCATGGCGAAACCGGAGGAGGTGCTCATCGTGGAGGATGAGAACGGGAACATCGTGAGGGAAACGCTGAAGGACAATGACGTGCTGGTGCAGTACAAAATCATGCGCGAGACGCTGATTTATCTCGCGCACCTTGATCACAAGGACACGGAGACGCAGATGCTGAGCAAGCTTTCCAACCAGCTCAACGGCAAGGAGTACAGCTGGAACGTTTTGAACACGCTTTGCTGGGCGATTGGTTCGATCTCCGGTTCCATGGCGGAGGACCAGGAGAACCGGTTCCTGGTCACCGCGATTCGCGATCTTCTGAACCTGTGCGAAGTCACCCGGGGGAAGGACCATAAAGCCGTCATCGCGTCCAACATCATGTACGTCGTCGGGCAGTACCCGCGGTTTCTGCGTCTGCACTGGAAGTTCCTGAAAACCGTGGTGAATAAGCTGTTCGAGTTCATGCACGAAACCCACCCGGGTGTGCAGGACATGGCGTGCGACACTTTTTTGAAAATCGCAATCAAGTGCAAGCGCAAGTTCGTGATCATGCAGGTTGGCGAGCATGAGCCTTTCGTTGACGAATTACTACGTTCGATCGGCGAGACGATTCGGGATCTGGAACCGCACCAGATCCACACCTTCTACGAAGCTGTGGGGCACATGATCGCCAGCGAGGTGAACCCCGCGAAACGCGAGGAGTACGTCCAGAGGCTGATGGACCCGCCAAACCAAACCTGGAACGCGATCATGGCCACCGCGAAAGCGCAGGGCGCTGATTCTTTGAAACCTCAGGAAGTTATTAAAAACCTGGGGAACATCTTGAAAACAAACACGAGCGCGTGTGTTTCCCTAGGCCAGCCGTTCCAGAACCAGATGAGCAGCATATTCGCCGACGTCCTGAACGTGTACAAGCTTTACAGCGAGTTGATCAGCCAAAGCATCGCGGAGGGCGGTCCGTACGCCAGCCGAACGTCCCTGGTCAAAGCCATGCGCACGGTGAAACGTGAGGTGCTGCGTTTGGTGGAGACGTTCGTGGAGCGGTGCGAGGACCCGCACCTGGTGGCGCAGCAGCTGGTGCCTCCGATGATGGACCCGGTGCTCGGTGATTACGCGCGGAACGTCCCGGACGCGCGGGACGCGGAGGTGCTTTCCCTGTACGCCGCTATTATCAATAAAGTCGAAGGCGCCATGATCGACGAGGTTCCGAAAATTTTCGAAGCCGTGTTTGAGTGCACGCTCCAGATGATCACGGTGAACTTTGAGGACTTCCCCGATCACAGGCTGAAATTCTTCTCGCTGTTAAGGGCTATCACGAACCACTGCTTCCGCGCGCTGTTCACCCTCGCACCAGACCAGCTCAAGCTGGTGGTGGACTCCATTGTCTGGGCGTTCCGGCACACCGAGCGCAACATCGCGGAAACCGGTTTGAACCTTTTGTTGGAGATGACCAAGTTTTTCCAAGTCTCCGAGTTCTGCAACCAGTTCCACCAGTCGTTCTACCTTTCCCTGATTCAAGAGATCTTCGCAGTGATGACGGACGGGTTCCACAAACCAGGGTTCAAGCTGCACGCGCTGCTGTTGCAGAACCTGTTCACCATCGCGGAGAGCGAGTCTCTGAGCGCGCCGCTTTGGGACGTCTCGGCGAAAGGCCCGGGTGGGTACCAAAACAACGCCGCGTTCGTCAAGGAGCACGTGTCCAACCTGCTCACCACCTCGTTTCCCAACATGAGCATCGCGGAAGCCACGGTGCTGGTGCAAGGCATGTTCGACTACAAAAGCGACTTGACTTTGTTCAAGAACCACCTGCGCGATTTCCTGGTGCAAACCAAACAGTTCAAAACAAGCGACAACAGCGCGATGTTCGCGGAGGAACAAGCGGCGCGGCAATCCGCGGAGCGCGCGCGCGTCGACGCGATTCCAGGCATGTTGCCGCCGAATCAAATCGACATGGGCGACGATTGATGTGGCGGAGACTTTGAAATCACAAGAGTACCCGTAGTGCGTTACACTTTACTTTGAGTTATAACCCGTGATACACGTCCACTTTGAGTTTACAACCGGTGACGCCAATGAACTCCTGGACAGGACGTTACCCGCGCTCTCGTCCCTGTGCTAAAATCCCTCACACCTTCGCGGGTTCCCCTCGCGGCTCGCTTTCGGTTTCTTTCTCCGTCGCCGGCGGTACGCGCACGTCCCACTTTTCAATAAGCACCGCCGCCGCCGCGGCGTACGTTTCGTCCTCCGTGTTCGGGAGCATGAGGAAGTCCGCGGCTTCGTCGTCGCGGCCGCTTCGTGTCGCCGCGAGGGCGTACGCGGTGTCGTAGTGGTTCGCCAGAATATCCTCCACGAACAAATCCCAGTTCCCGCTCATTATCCACTGCTCCCACGTTTCCACTTTTGTACGCCCAACCTTTGGAATCAGTTTCTGTATTTTTTCAACCAACCGCGGCGTCTCCGTGGTTTCGAAGTGAGTGTACCCCCCCCGAATCCACCGCACCCGTTCCACCATGGGGACCTCAAGTAACGTCACCGTGCCTCTCCGCATCCCGGCCCACGTGTTTTTCGGAATCTGCACGCGGCCGATCATGGACGATTCGCCTTCGACGAAAATCGGGCGCGAAACGTCGAACGCTCGCGCGATTTCCCACAAACGCGTGTCGAACATTTTCTGCGAAGGCTGCTTGAACTGACTGGACGGGTCCTCGCCAAGCACGCTGCCCCGGTGCTGCGCCATTTCCTCCAAGTCAAGCACCTGCGCGCCCTGTTTCCGGAGCTGCTGCAACATCTTGCCTTTGGCGCACCCGGTTTTCCCCGCGATGAGGTGGTAGTTGAACTGGTCCATGGTTCGCAAGAAATCCAACACCCCGCTCCGGTACCGCTTATACCCGCCCGGTATCAACCCTACCGTGAATCCCACTCTGCTCAGAGTGTGTGCTAGGGACAAACTTCTTTCGCCCCCGCGCCAGCAGTACACCAAAATTTTGGTTTCTTTTTCCTTATCAAGGAAGTGTTGGTCCATTATCACCGATAAGTTCTTCGCGACTAAACTCGCGCCTACTTTCTTGGCTAAGAACGGAGATTCCTGTTTGAATATCGTCCCTACCATCGCTCTTTGCTCATCATCTAAAACCGGGGTGCTTATGCTTCCTGGAATGTGGTCCTCGAGCCACTCGCTCGGCGACCGCACGTCGCAGATAACGTCCCAATCCGCTAAGTTGAAATCGGCGTCGTCGGGGAAAGTTTTGCGAATCCGCGGACCCATGTCCAGGAAATACTCGGGGTACGGACCGTCGCGGCCGCCGTTGCCACGACCTGAATCGTCGTCTTTCGCGCGCGCGCGCACGCTCAGCGCGCGCGCGGCGCGCTTCGGGTCAGTTCCGGACCCGCGGTGCGCCACGGTGCGCCACCCTCGGTCGGCACGTTTAGGGTCGGCACATTTAGCGGCGGCGGCGCAGGGAACCACCCAGTGGCGGGAAGGCGAGGCGCTTTTCGCCGCGCCGGTCGTTCCCGTCGCCAGCGCAGGCGTGACCCGCCTAACCCCAATCGCGCATCGGCGCGAAAGGAGCGCGGCGCGCATGCCGAGAGGTGCAGGCGTCAAGAGGGTGCCGAAGGCTGTGGCCTTTAATCCGGATGACCTCGACGCTTTTCAGTCAAATCGCGATTGGCGTTTTGATGAGAAAACGCTTCGCCTTCTCCCTCTGGGACGACGCGACTACGCATTTCCGCACGCGCCATGGCCCCGGTGACGGTGGCTCAGCTCGGCGCGCTGTTCAGTACGAGCGCGTGCGTCACGAGCGGTGACTCGCCGTCTCGGCGTGTCCTACCCGGGTACACCCAACGACACGGGTGGCGGATCTCGGGACACGCGGATTTCGGGGATGGAGGGTCGTTTCCCGAGCTGGACGTCGTGCAGATGCCAAACGGGTTGGGGTGGGACACGAAGCGGTTCCCGAACGTCACGCCCCTCGCTGCGCTTGATTGCGGGTTCGGCGAGCTCCAAGCCAAAGCGGCGAGGTGCGCGTTACGTCTAGACCCAGCACGCGCCAACGCGCCGAGACGAGGCACGCCCGAGTACGACACGTTCGTGTTGTTTCTGCGCGACACGCTCGAGGATTTTTTTTCCGCCAATCAATCGCCATCCCCCGACGCGTTCGCCGACGCGCTGGTGCGGCGTTTCATGGCAAAGCACCCGAACGCCCGAGAAGGTCGGCGAGTCACGAACACGGACCCAGGAATTTTCGGGGAAATCTTTCTAGGCTCACTCGAGGGTACGGGTGAGCCCGTCGTGGTCACCGACGGCGGCAGGGACTGGACTTTGTCCAAAAGTTGGACCACGCTTGGCGGTTTGAAAAACGGACCCCTCGCGCGTCGACCGGCGATGTGTAACGACCGAGCCCCCGCGCGACGCGCGGATGCCGTGGAGAGCCCTTTACGCATGCCAGGCGCGGACGTGCACGGCACGAAGCAACGCACGTGCGAGCTTCCGTTTTTTGAGTTTTTAACGTACGTTGAAGGACGGCCGGGGATGGACTTTGACAATGATGAAAAGGCGTCGCGAGAAGCGCTTCAAACGCTGGCAAACGCCGACGCGCCGTTTTACGTAAACGGCTGGCGCGCGTTCGAACCCGAGCTTTTGGGAGGGGAGGCTGGCTTACTTTTATCCATGAAGAGTGCTGGATGTGTTGACGATACACAGAAAACACCTGGAGATGTTCCAGAAAAAACCCCACCCAACGCACCCGCCGCTTTTCCGAAACCGTACTTCACGTCGCGAATCGACGCCACGGCTTTGATCGCGTGTGAGGCGCGCCGGGTTGTTTTGGGTAAACTTTTGCCCGGCCGGAACCACGTACCTGCCGCCACCGCCGCCGCCGAGGCGCTTGATTTGTCCCTGCAAAAGCTGTTCATCGGCCCGTGCGGCACCGTGACGCGTATGCACCAGGACGCGGGCGAGGCGCACGGGTGGCTGGGGCAAGTCCTTGGGCGGAAACTTTTCATCCTGTGTCCGCCAAGCGACGCGCCGTTTCTGTGCGAAATAAACGGAGAGGTGGAAACGGCGCAGTCCTCGGTGGACCCGCTTGACATGTCGGAAGAGGCCGTTTCTTTCCGAAACGCCTTGTTCTGGGAAAAAGCCTCGCCAGTAATTACCATCCTCAAGCCCAGTGAAGTAGTGCTGGTGCCGAAAGGGTGGTGGCACTATGCCGCGGCGCTTGACAAAAGCGTCACGGCGATGAAAAACTTTTACGACGCAGCGACAAACGTCGAGGCGCTTGTGAAAATCGTGGCGTTTGGAACGAACGGAACGAGCGCGAAACCGAGTGGGCCGACGATCAGGAAGCAGTGATGAAGCAGTGTGCGATGAGATATTCGTGGATAGATGCTGCACTATCGAGTTGGGCGCAGACATCATATCTCCGCTAAGACATCAATATGGCGATTGATGACGGCGCGACGCCGCTGCTCATCGCCACTCATCGTGGCCACGCAGAGATTGTTCAAATTCTCAAGGATGCCGGCGCGGTGTGACGACGGAAACGCTTGGGTGTATTGCTCTCAAACCAAGCGGAAGCGAACTGAGTACGCGATGCGTACGCGAGTGATGAAAGAAAAGAGACCAGCGCGCGATGTAGTTCTATGTACAAGCCATGTATTGATTCCCAAAACCAAACTTTTGACACTTTGCTTTTTTTTGCCCACAGTGATGGGATTTTGCTCGTAACGCTTTTCTCGGAAGCCCCGAGGCACGGAAGCCCCGAGGCACAACGACACGCACACGACACCCTTCACATGTCCTCCCACGCAGCGCATACCGCCATGACTAGCGCGAACGCTACTATCGCGACCGTCACTACTCCCGCCAGCCTTGCCGACGCGCAAGAAGCCATCCCCGGCCTTCCCGACCACCTCGTCGCCACGCACATTCTCAATTCTGAGTATTTCGACGACCCCGCAGACCTCGCACGGCTCCCAGCGGTGAGCCGCGGGATGCGCGACGCGGTGACGGCGACGGGGCTGCGGTTTGAGGAGCTTGATGAAAAGCGTGCCGCAGAGCTCGGATGTTTGAGCGCGTTGTATCGCCGGCAACGGGGAGGTCGCCTGTCGCGTCGAGAACGCCTTTGTGAGGCAGAGGCGAGGGTTGGAAATCTCGAGGTGTTGTAGGTGTTGCGCGAGAACGGCACACTGTGGAGCGCAAGCACGTGTTGGGCGGCGGCAAGGGGCGGTCACCTCGACGTGCTGAAATGGGCGCGCGCAAACAGCTGCCCGTGGGATGCAAATACATGCTCGTGGGCGGCGGAGGGCGGGCACCTCGAGGTGCTGCAGTGGTTACGCGCGAACGGCGCACCGTGGGACGCACGCACGTGCAGGTTGGCAGCGGAGGGCGGGCATCTCGAGGTACTGCAGTGGGCGCGCGCGAACGGCTGCTCGTGGAGCACATGCACGAGCGTGGGTGTGGCAAGTGGCGGGCACCTCGAGGTACTGCTGTGGGCGCGCGCGAACGGCTGTCCGTGGCACGAGAAAACACTGAACATTGCCGCTCATTTCGGCCATGAAATGGTGGTGCGGTCGCTGATCGAGGCGGGCGCGGACATCAACAAGGCGGCAGACGACGGGGCGACGCCCCTGTATCTCGGCGCTTACAACGGCCACGAGACGGTAGTGCGGGCGCTGATCGAGGCGGGCGCGGACGTGAACAAGGCAAATGTTATCGGCGCGACGCCGCTGTACGTCGGCGCTCAATTTGGCCACGAGACGGTGGTGCGGGCGCTGATCGAGGCGGGTGCAGACATCAACAAGGCAAGGGATATCGGCGCGACGCCGCTGTACGTCGGCGCTCAATTTGGCCACGAGATGGTAGTGCGGGCGCTGATCGAGGCGGGCGCAGACATCAACAAGTCAAGGGATATCGGCGCGACGCCGCTTTTTGTCGCCGCTCAAAAGGGCCACGAGGCGGTGGTGCGGGCGCTGATCGAGGCGGGCGCAGACATCAACAAGTCAAGGGATATCGGCGTGACGCCGCTGTTTATCGCCGCTCAAAA
>Ga0222633_1000671_pt1 | contig 26683 bp, 25 predicted proteins | sample AntAcemetageno48_FD_179816 | JGI IMG/M metagenome (GOLD analysis project Ga0222633, IMG submission 179816) | Saline water microbial communities from Ace Lake, Antarctica - #48 | ecosystem: Environmental > Aquatic > Non-marine Saline and Alkaline > Saline | place: Antarctica: Ace Lake | collected...
TTGCGTACCCACGGACAAAAGCGCCGCAGCGCCTAATATTGCAATTTTTTTCTTCAGCATGGTCATGCTCCGTTGTTGCCGTAGCGCCCCACTGAATACTCTGGCGATTCCTGCAGCGGTGGGGATGCGCTGGCTAATCGATGTGATCGACATGGTCAATCTTGAGGGACTCACTATACGGCCCATTCGAGTGGTTCGGGAGTTAAAGCCCACTGTAAACAGGCATTTAGGGCGTTTGTTACTGGAACTGTGAGGTCGGTCACAGCTGGGTTTTCCGGCCATCGCTCTAAAAAAGCTTACGAATGGCTACGATCCTTCGGCGCTCCGGGCCTCAAGCACCGCGGACTCCGTCAGAGGATTCCACGGTCCGGCGATAATCGCCGGCAAATCATCGTAGCCGCGCACATAAAAAAGCCCGCGATAAGCAGGCTCTTTGGTGGTGCTAGCTGACAGATCTTAAAGGCCCGGCAGGCACAAAAAGGCCCACGTTAAGTGGGCCTTCGTTGCTTTGACCGGTACGGGCCTAAGCCCGAGATTGACGAGTGTCAGGCTGCCGCTAAATCTGCTGGCCGCGTTTCGCGCCGACCGCGCAATTTTTTGAAACCAGCCCCTCCCGCGAGAGCGGAGAGAAACAACCAGGCTGCAGCTGGCAGTGGAATCGGGGCGGGTGCGTCCACGATAGCGTTGATCCCTACCTCACCCACGAGCACGAGATTATCGTAAGCTCTCAGCAGTACCGAGAATTGTCCTGACCCTATCACGGTGCTCGCCAAGGCCCCGGCGACCCACTGGGGCTGGACCGAGTTTTGTGCCACGTTATTCGAACTAAAGTCGCCGTCGCCGGTGCCCGCAGGGATGAAACTAGCAGCACCGTTACCCGTAGTATTCGTGCCAAGATAGTAACCCGTTGAGAGGGCGCTCAATGGATCATACGAAATATTTGTAAAATCACTATTTACCGTCGGATCGGTGTCCACCAAAATTTCGTAGCTGAAGGCGTCCAACCCACTCCCAGCACCGTTAAAATTTGAATTGATACTCCAGTCGTAGCTCCAAACGGCTTGCCCCAGCCCCTCAACCGCAGGATTGGAGTCGAACAGGTAATTTCCGTCGATATCCTGCACGATGCCTGTACCGATAGCATCGTTAGGAGACGGGTTTCGAAGCTTAGCGCGAAGTCCCAGCTCCAACGACCCTACCTGTGAGACAGTGAACCCCCGATTGGTATTGTCAGTGCCAAAAATAATGTCGGGTGTGATGGTATCTGCGGATGCACCCTGGGTCACAAAGACCATTGCAATGGCAAGTGCACCGGCTGACGCGCTTGCTGAAATCTTTCGTCTCATAGTAAGAATCCTTGTTCTTTGCGGCAAAGAGTGTGGCTTCGTGACTTTTGCACTTTTCTTATTCAAACAGACCAAAAAGGGCCGCGCTATGGCCCATTCGGGCTAATCATTTGGTGCCCACAATTGGCAAATCGGAGTGCATTGCAAACTTGCCCGTCCAAGCGGCTCTGTTTCCAACTGAATCTCCAACTGATTTTTTCGATGATGAGTCCCTGAGCGAAGCGAGCGCAGGGACTGCGCTTGCCTGCCCACGGCGTTGGCCGAACCTTTTGAGGCCAAAGCCACCGGCCAGAACTGATAGAAACAACCAGGCCACATTTCAAAATTTTGGCCGGATAGCTCAGTCGGTAGAGCAGGGGATTGAAAATCCCCGTGTCGGTGGTTCGATTCCACCTCCGGCCACCATTCTTGGAATGTGCCATCCCCATCCCGATACTTCCTCCAAACAGCCCTAAAACTTTTATTTCTGGCTCACCATTGAAAGTGGGACTGCCAAGTTAACTGTTACTCGGGGATAATTTCGCTATGAATAAATCAACGATGTACAAACGATACCGATTTCCACACCTGGGCGGCCCCCGCAATATTTCATCGAGTAAAAGCACCAAATCAAACAGAACTGCAGACTTTACTCAATCAAATTATTCAACGTGTAATCCGTAGACTCGAAAAAGAAGGCTTACTCATTCCAGACCCAGAGCAACCCTGGCTCGACCTTGATTTCCATGAACCAATCGATACTGTTAGCGCCGCATCCACCGAGACGTCGGACCGTCGATACCGTATCGTCATAGGTCCTCATTCTGGTAGCCGCACACTAACGTTACACGATCCGTTGTTCATCAGAACAGATAAGCCGGTCAAAGCTTCAACGGCAAATAGAGATGGCTTTTCGCTCAATGCAGCCGTGTCATGTCAGCCTTATCAGCTGGATCGATTGGAACGTCTTTTCCGATACGTCACTAGACCTGCTATTTACTTAGAACGGCTCACAATCAGAACTGATGGTCAGATTCAATATGAGCTGAAGAATCCGCTTAGTGGGGGCCGCCACCGGACGGAACCACACATATTCTGTTTTCACCTCTGGATTTCATGAGCAAACTTGCAGCGCTAGTACCCTTACCCCGACATAATCTTGTTCGGTATCAGGGCGTATTAGCTCGGGGCTGCCTTCAGCCAAATTCACGAATGAGAAAGCTCATTACTCCAAAGCGCAGCACAAGAGTGAAAAGAAAAGAGGTTATTAAAACAGACAAAACGTTTGAAGATGCTACGAGCCAGGATGAACTTATGGCACCCCTATCCTGGGCCCAGCGACTGAAACGAGTCTTCAACATAGACATTACCCTACGCCCAATATGCGGCGGCACCATGCGGGTTATTGCCGACATTACTGATCCAGACATAATCCAGAAGATTCTGGATTATCTCGAACCGCACCCACCACCGGCTAATCCTGCGACAGCTATCCAATCCTAAAAAATGGCTGGGTAAACAGACAAATCGCCTCTGCCCGACCTTTAAATCTACTAAGTGATCGCCCCTACCGTCTGCAGGCTAGTAGGTCAGTGGCCACTCAGACATTGACCATTTTCTGCCGAAAAGCTACCACCCTGACTTTCTGATGTGAAAAAAACCTGATCAAGATACTTTAGCAATCTGGGGAAAATGTGGTTTAAAGTACTTATCTACGTTCCCCTGTGCCACCTTCAGATCCGGAAGGTGAGTTCATGGAAATCGCGGCTGGGCTTCTGGATGACTTCCCCGGCTTGATGCCGGACAAACATATCTTCGTGGAACTCACTCCGGAATGGGACCATATTTCGGATGATCTGCCGCAACTTACTTTTCAGGAATTGTTACGATTTAGAACAGAATCTAAAGATTAACATCTGCTCTACAAGCCTCTTTTTTATATTATATCAACAGCTTACGGATATTTATCTATCACCTATCTGTTCGAAGCTTTTCAAGCTTGAATCAACTGGTGCCCACGGCTGGGCGGTACTTATCCAATAGTTGGTGTCTGGCTGTACCCATGAGGAATCATCCAGGCTGCCGGCCTTGATCGCACATAATTCCGGTTGTTCTTCGATTTCAGTAAGAAATGGCGAACCACATTCTGCGCAAAATCCACGTCGCACATGTCTACCCTGTTTTCCGACCACCGTATAGGTTTTAAACGCGCCAATTATGACTAACTGATCGGTAGGCAGGAAAATTACAGTTGCCTTGCCACTACCCGTCGCCTTCTGACAGTCGTAGCAATGACAATGCCCAATTGAAATAATACTGGCTCGGTCGAAATTGTAGTGCACAGTTCCACAAAGACAGCTACCGGTTTCCATCTTTCGTCCCTACATAGCGAATGGGATAAAACACCTCTTGCATCATTTAGTCTTCAGACAGCTCGATTGCCATCATCGGGCACATCTCAACGAGGTCAGCTATAGCCTCTTCTTCAGCAGCCTCCACGCCGGTTTCGATAATTTCCGGGTGTCCATTCTTGCGCATTCGTACCAGGTCAGAATGAAAATAGTAGCATTGCCCGGACATTACACATTTTGACAAATCAATGGTCACCTTCATTCATTCATCTCGCTTCAAATTGCAAATGAAGACTTTTCAGGGCCCTGAAGATGAAATTGTACTGATGGGAGAAATCATTTTTGCCTGGCGCTAATTGAATATTCGTCAGGCGTTGCAGCAAATGCTCTATGGCCACTTTACTCTCCAGCCTCGCCAGATTAGCGCCTGGACAATAGTGAGGACCTGCGCCAAACGCAATGTGCTTGCGCTCAGAAACCCGACCAACCTGAAACCTCTCTCCATCGTCGAAGACCGTTTTGTCTCGATTGCCACAGCCATACATGACCATCAATCGCGAACCTTCAGGTAAAGCAACGCCACCTAACACCGTGTCCTTGGTGACGAATCGACCAAGCGCCTGGATGGGTGAATCGACGCGCAACCCTTCCTCGAGCATTGTTGGTATAAGAGATGGATCTGATATGACTTTGGCAAACTCTTCGGGGTTTTCCAAAAGGTTCAGCATGGTCGACGAAAGCAAGTAGTTAACCGTCTCTTGTCCGGCAACGAGTAGCTGCTGCAGAACGCTGACTATCTCTGGGGTATCCAGAGCTCGATAATCTTTGCCATCGCCATCTTCTTCATCCGTCAACAAGTGTGCATTAACGAGATCGTCTACCAAGCCTTCGCCATTGCGCTCTCTCGCTGCCTCCACCTGGGCAGCCAGGTAATTCTGCAAATCGACTGACGCTTGCGCTGCAATAAGCTGCTCTTCGCGACTAACCCGTCCAGCCAGGATTTTGGTCGAGTCTATCGACCAGCGCTTATAGTTCTCTAATTCGGATTCAGGAACACCAAGAGCGATAGAAACTACCGTCAACGGAACCATCATGCTGAACTCAGATACAAACTCAACCTCACCCTTGCCGATAAACTGATCGATCAAATTATCAACGACCGAATGCATCGCATCCTCAAGGCGCGCAACTCGCTTCGGCGTCAACGAACGATTAACCAGTGCACGAAACCTTGTGTGATCGGGCGGGTCTGCGGACAGCATCGTGTCGCGAGGCTCAACGCCATTGACAAGAATTTCCATGATCTCAGCCGGAGGTGCAGTTGGAGGCGCGAGACCCTCTTCGCCCTGGAAATTAAGGAACGCGGCACCATTCTTTGAAGAGAAGGTCCTGGTATCAACCAGAACTTCACGTATCAAATCATAGGTAGTCACAAAGAAGACGTTTTCTGACGCCTCATAGACTGGCGCCTGCTCACGCATTGCGCGATAGAAGTCATAGGGGCAGTCAATAGTCTCTTCTGCGAAAGGCTCAAAATCATGCACAGATTTCACGTTTAGCACTCCAAATAAACACCGTTAATCCAATAACGCCTCAATATCCTCCTATTTATCACCATTATCAACTGCAATTGCATATTTGATAAACGTTGTTAATGGTATTTCGTCGTGATTAAATCCTAGTAATTGACCGGTTGGAGAATACGTAATGGGAAAGTTGGATGGACAGGTGGCCATAGTCACAGGAGCAGCGCAAGGTATTGGTGCGGCCTATGCACAGGCTCTGTCTGATCACGGAGCTTCGGTGGTTCTCACAGACATCCTGGACGCCAACCCCGTTGCTGAACAAATACGAAAATCCAACGGTCGCGCAATTGCGCTAAAGACAGACGTAACGAGTACTGAATCTGTCCGTGAAGCCATCAAGGCAACCATGGATGAATTCGAGGGTATAGACATCCTCGTCAACAACGCTGCTTTGTTCGCCAACTTGAGCTTAAAACCCTTCGAGGACATCCCGGAAGAAGAATGGGATAAGGTAATGGACGTTAATATCAAGGGGCTTTTTCTGTGTTCCCGGGAAGTTCTCCCAGCAATGCGCAGCCGCGGGAGAGGCAAGATCATTAATATTTCTTCAGGTACCGTAGTGAACGGCGCTGCGATGATGCTTCACTATGTCACCTCGAAAGCCGCGGTCCTCGGGTTTACTCGCTCTCTGGCACGGGAACTCGGTGCATCCAACATTTGTGTCAATGCACTGTCGCCGGGGCTAACTTCCAGTGAAGGTGTTGAAGCCCATCCGGCATACGCCGAAGAGGTAAGAAGTGCCATCGCACAAATGCGATGTATCAAAAGGGAACAAGAACCGGAAGATCTGCTCGGCGCCCTGATTTTTCTGGCAAGTTCAGATAGCGACTTTATGACAGGACAGAATATGCTCGTAGATGGCGGGCACTACATGTACTAACCACTATTCTGGTGAGCAGCGCACCAACAGCTTGCCCGTATTGGTACCAAGAAATAGCCGGTCTATTGCCTGAGGTGCATTTTCAAGCCCTTCAACTATTTCGACACTGTACTGTAATCGACCTTCGGAAAGCCACGTCGCAACGATTCTCATGCCTTCCGAAAACCTCTTGAAATAGTCCGAGACCAGGAAGCCCCGGATTGTCAGACTACGCATCAACACCATCCCGTAATTTTTGGGACCGGACCAGGGCTCCGCTTCATTGTATCGCGAGATCATGCCGCATACGGCGATCCTAGCGTGACTGTTCATCTGATCGATCACGACATCAGTTACTTCCCCTCCTACGTTGTCAAAATAGAGATCAACGCCATCGGGGCACGAAGCGGACAATTGCGCGGACCATCCACTCAACTTGTAATTAATCGCCGCATCAAAACCCAATTCTTCGGTTAACCATCGGCATTTTTCATCGCTACCGGCTATACCAACAACCCGGCAGCCATGGATTTTAGCCATTTGACCAACTAATGACCCGACTGACCCAGCTGCAGCGGAAACAACCACCGAGTCAGATGCCTTGGCCTGCCCGACATCGAACAGCCCAAAAAAGGCGGTCATACCATTGATGCCCAGAATGCTGATATAGGCTGATAGCGGCACATCAGGAACCGGATCAACCAAGCTTAGTCCACCAGCACCCCCCTGAAAATACGACTGCCAACCCCACATACCTGAAACAATACTATCAACAGGTATGCGGGCGTTATTGCTCTCTTCCACGACACCTAAGGTTGCTCCACGCATGACATCACCAAGCCGTACCGGCGGCATGTACTGGTCCATGTCGCTAGCCCAAAGCCGATTCGTCGGATCGAGTGATAGATAGAGCGTCCTTACCAGAACCTCACCGTCACCCAGCGTGCTGGGTAACTGAGTTTCCTGCCAGCTAAAATTGCTGGCATCGATATTCTGATTCGGCCTCTTCGAAAGGCACCACATTTGATTAGCTTTTTGCGACATTAACAATTCTCTTGTTACAAAAGCCACGCAAGCCTTCAGCCGCGCCTTCAAGGCCAAGGCCTGAGTTCTTAAGTCCCCCAAAGGGAATGTCTGGTAGTACTACCGAGTGCTGATTCACCCATGCTGTACCACACTCCAGTCGAAGGGCCAGTGCAGCGCCCTGTTTTTCGTCCTTGGTCCAAACCGAGCCACCAAGCCCAAACTCACTGCTATTGGCACGTTTAATGACGTCATCAACATCACTAAATTTGATGATTGGCAGTACCGGGCCAAAGGCTTCTTCCTCGACAATCCTTTCACCATCTTTAGCATCCGCCACTAAAGAAACGGGCACAAAATACCCTGGGCTTTCAGAGACCTCACCACCAATCAAAAAACGAGCGGATGTTTTCTTTACGTCATCAATCAACGAACAGACTTTGTCGAACTGCATTTTGTTCTGCACGGGTCCGAGAACTGTCGTGGATTGAGTTCCATCACCAACTACGACTGTTCGCGCGATATCGGTGAGTGCATCGCACATCTCGTCGTAAATATCCTCATGTACGTACAACCGTTTAATAGCCATACAGATCTGACCGCTATTTTTGAAAGCAGACCAGAAGATGCGCTCGGCGACTTCCTTGGGGTCTGTGTCTGGCAAAACAATCGCAGCATCGTTTCCGCCCAGTTCCAGGGTCGTGCGCTTAATGCTTGATGCTGCGCTAGCCAGGATTTTCTTACCCGTTGGAGAAGACCCTGTAAATGATATCTTGGCGATTCCATCATGTGCTGTCATTGCAGCGCCAAGTTCATCACCGCCTGACAAGACATTCAGGACTCCTGCTGGCACCAGCTCAGCCAGATACTCGGCGGCTTTTAATGTTGCAAGCGGGGTATAGGGTGATGGTTTTAGCACGACGGTATTTCCGGCTGTTATCGCGGCAAAGACCTTCCAGAACCCTAACAACAATGGATAGTTCCAGGGGGCAATTGCGCCGACGACCCCCATCGGCATGTAATGTTCTTCGACCCGCATTGCGTCATTATCCACCAGCGTTGTCGGTGTGAGATCAAGGCCCGCTGTCGTCATCGCAAAGTAGCTTGTAAAATCAACTTCCTGACTGGCGTTCTCTATCGATTTACCCTGCTCATGAACAAGAATGTCCACCAGCTCAGCTTTATTTTGCGCGATCACCGCGGCCATTCCGCGAACCGCCTCACGCCTTGTTTCAAGCGGCTCATTGGACCAGGTTACAAACGCGCTAGCCGCTGCAGCCACCGCGCTATCAAGTTCTTGAATGCCCGCATTTGGACAGGTTGCGTATACTTTTTCTGTCGCAGGATTAAGCACATCAAGGTGAGTATCTGTGTCCTGTAACTGCCCGCCAATCAGGATGCGAAATCTGGTATCTGCTGCCACTTAACCAGCCTCCTTTTCCGAATCTTTAGACGTTGGCGTCTGATTAGAGTAGATGTTGTATTGTTCAGTATCGATTTCTTCCAGTTCAAGCTCACCGTTTAAGACTGCCCGTTTCCATTCATTGTGATCGCTTTCTTCAGCATGAAATTCCGGCATCACTTCTTTCGCAAAAAGTTCCAGGCTGCTACAAATGTCAGCATGCTTGTTCTTACCCGCCTGATTAAGCAGGATGACCTGATCGATGTGCACAGCCTGAAACTCTTTCAGGCGGTTGCGGATCGTTTCCGGTGAACCCACCAGTCCGGAATTAGCCTGGAGCTTCTGGCCATCACCGGTTTCCTTCCACTCAAGGTAGCGCTCCCAAAGGTTCACAGTACCCGGCTTAAAGGGTCCCTCCTTGTTGTAGAGAATCAGTGCGAACTGAAAGAATGACCAGCCGTCCATTTTTTCCTGCGCCTCTTCATCTGTCTCGCAACACATAAATGGCGATACAACCGCCAGATTAGGATTGGTCTGGTAGTTACACAACAACTCCTGATTGTGAACGAACTCGTTATAATAAGCGTGACACCATGCCTTGGCTGATTCCGGTGAAACAAATGAAAAGCCCAGCGCACCCAAACCACGCTTTCCGGCCATTCTAATCGTCTCCATTTGCGAACAAGCAACCCATAAAGGAGGATGCGGTTTCTGCCTGGGTTTCGGAATAACATTGCGTAGCGGGAAATCAAAATGCGGGCCATGATATTCCCAGCCTTCCTCCCAGAACATCGGCATCATTGCTCGCACGGCGTCTTCCCAGATCTCACGCTTTTCGCGAAATTTTCGATCAAAGGGATGTAACTCAGTCACACTTGATCCTTCACCGATACCCAATTCAACCCGTCCGTTACTCAAGAGATCGAGCGTGGATACTCGCTCTGCGACGCGTGCCGGATGATTTGTTGGCAGTTGGATGATGCCGTGTCCAAGTCGAATGTTTTTTGTCCGCTGACTCGCCGCCCCGAGAAAAACCTCGGGCGCTGAAGAATGCGAATACTCTTCAAGGAAGTGGTGCTCCACTTCCCAGGCGTAATCAAAACCCAGCCCATCAGCCAATTCAATCTGCGTCAGCGCATTGTTAAACAATTCGAACTCGCTGTTTTCCAGCCAGGGTTTCGGTAGTTGTAGTTCATAGAAGACACCAAATTTCATGTTTATACCTTTGAAATAAGAAAAAATTAGTTGTGCTTGCTAAGTTTTACCGGGTTGAATAGAGCACAGTGGCTATGCTGTTAATCGTTTCGCGGAATGCACTATGTCTTCCAGTTTCGATCCGGGCGTAAAAACTTCGAATCCCTTTGCTCGCAGTTCTTTTGCCGCCCACGGAGGGATAGCACCGCCAATAAAAACGTTAGTGTCCGGGCAGTCTTCTTCCAGCATGACGAGTATCCTGTTGACGACATCAATATGACCACCCACGCTTAGCCCGACCAGATCCACGTCTTCATCGACCGCTGAACTTACTATTTCTTCCGGCTTCGCCATGCCGGTTAATATCACTTCAAACCCTGCATCACGAAGTGCGCGAGCCACCAGGGAGACTCCTCTCCAGTGTCCGTCGACGCCAGTTTTCGCTAGCAGTATCTTTTTTGGCGTCATACTTCACTCAAAATTCGGTTACTCACAAACTGATTGGGGTATTCCAATTGCCATAAACTTTTCTCCACACTTCACCGATTTCACCCAGGGAAACATCAGCGTCCACTGCAGCCATGACGGCTGGCATGATGTTCGTATCTCCTCGACAGGCAGATTCCAGATCGGATAGCGAACTCTTCGCAAGATGTTCTGTGCGCGTTTCAAAAAGGTTGTCCAGCCTTGCCTTTGCATTTTCCCATTCACTACTGCCAGATCTGAAACCATCAATCTCAAAGGAACAAACATCCTCCTCAAACACATTGACGCCGACTTTCGCCTTGATGCCGCGGTCAATGCTCATTTGCTCAGCCATCTGGTTTTCATGGGCGCGTGCATGCAGCCAACCTGAATCGAGACTTTCCAGAAAACCGCCTTGATTCTGTATCTGTTCGTAGAACTCCCACGCTTTCTCTTCAAGACTGCTTGTAAGGCTTTCGACATAGTACGAGCCTCCCAGTGGATCAGCGACAGCGCACAGGTTCGACTCTTCCTGCAGAATTTGCTGAATTCTGAGGTTCGTTTGATGTGCATGTTCAGAGGGAATTGAAATCGCTTCGTCATAGCCCGACACACCCATTGACTGTGTGCCACCCAATACGCCCGCCAGGGCCATAATTGTTCCCCTGACGATATTATTAATGGGCTGCTGGTAAGTCATTGCTGAGCCAGCCGTTAAAGAGTGGATTCGCAGGATTTGTGCCTTTTTGTTGTCTATTCCATAACGACGTGCGATGAGGTCGTGCCACATCTTTCTTGCGGCCCGCAGCTTTGCGGCATCTTCAAACAAATCCATGGATATACGAAATGAAACACCTGCCACACCGCGAGCAGCAGCCACCAAAGACACCCGATCCCGCCTTTGAATTTCGTCGAGATACTCGGTCGCGTTAGCCATAACAGCTGCAATTTCCTGATAGCTGTTCAGACCGGTTTCAGCGCCGTTGTAACCGGCGATTGATACTGGAACCCAGTGGGGCATGTTTTCAGTACAAAATTCAATAATGTCAGCGTTAAATCTCAGGCCAGCACGAGTTGGTACCTGCTGTTTGGTGACACATGCATGGTAGGTCAGGAAGTAATCACTTTGCCCGGTCCCGGGTAACTCTTTGAGTGATAGCCCACGACGTTTCGCGACACTCCAGTAGCAACCCAGCGCAAAGGGGCCATGTTGCACAACCCCGCCTCCGGGGTGCCCATACGTCTTCTCAATTTCGATCCCGTCAAGCACCGTCTCATAATCCCTGATGCTTTGAATAACGGCCCCTGTGAGCCCGACATCTTCTTTTCGCGCAATGACCTCATCGTGATCAACGTTATACATATGGTCAGCTGTGTTTCGGTCGTGCTCCATGATGAAGCCGGTTTCACCATGCTCCAGCAGAAACCGTATACGCTCACCTTCCTGCTCCGGGCTGCCGTAGCCACTTAGCTGAAATATCCGCCACGGTTTCGTGCGATACATGCCAGGATAGGCCCCGCGCGTGTACGGCGCTTCACCCGGACGCGCCGCATTACTTCCCTCATTTGACGTATAAAAACTCTCTAGTGGGATACCTGAGCTACTTGTCCATACTGGATCGTGATCACTCATTTTGTGAACTTGCGATCAGGTCATTTCTGTCCATGGTCGGCTTTTCCTTGCCAAGACGTTCAAAATACTTATCCGGGACGTCATCAGGGTCTTTGTAAATGATAAATTCACAGCAGTCTTTTCCTAACGCTGCCGCAGGTTCTACAACAACAAAAGGTCGTCCGTTTTTCTCGATATCAATTTCCTCCATGGCCGCTTCGTGCGCACAATAGACGGGGAAATCTCGCCTTCCGTATGTCATCTTGCTTGGCCCTGGAACCTTATAAAAGGCATTGTCTCCTTCATACAGACCTTCAAGCACCAAGCGGCCACCACTGCCGCAGGGTTTCATCCGCATGGTGATTGTCGTTTCGTCTTCAGTCACTTCCATGGGTTGAAGATGACCACGAAGTCCTGCGGCGAACATCTTTACCTGGGCCCTGCGATCACCGCCTGATCTATCGGCCAGTGCCTCAAGATTAGGCACCCACCAGGACTCAACCGTTTTTTGCATCATCTCTTCGAGTACTTCTTCACCGTACTGACGACCAATTTCACTAAGAAGAGACGTCACCCAGTTACGATAGCCATCATGCTGGCTTAGAAACTCGTTATACATCTTCTGGGCAAGTTTCTTAGCCTTATCGGTATCACCTGAATCGATGGTTTCGGTCAAAGCATCAAGCGTTTTGGTCCCCATGGCATCCAGTTCTTCTGGCGTAAACCATTGTTTTCCCATCGATAACTTTCCTTGTGTTCTGCGCTAACTATTTAGCCTTGAATTCCGGCGCTCGCTTCTGGGCAAAAGCGAGTGGACCTTCACGGGCATCCTCCGTTCGCAATATCGACATACCCAGGGAATCCTCAAGTGCCAGCCCTTGTTCAAGCGGCAAATCCTGGCCACGCAACATGCTTTCTTTGGCGGCCCAAACCGCTAAAGGCCCGCGTGAAAGAATAAGATCGGCTATACGGCGCGCTTCGGTCATTAACTCATCGTCAGGAACGACATGCGTGATCAATCCGATCTGTTGCGCTTGAGCGGTATCGATCTGTTCCCCTGTCAGAACCATGTAATTGGCCCAGGCTCGGGGAATCGACCGGGGAAGACGTTGCGTACCGCCACCCGTTGGCATCAATGACCACCGAACTTCTGTGAGTCCGAACTTTGCGCTCTCTGCGGCGACCAGAATGTCGCACACAAGCGCAAGCTCAAGACCACCTGCAACGGCATAGCCGTTTATCGCGGCAATAACAGGTTTATAAAGAGGAAAGCGTTTGCAGATAGACCCGAAACCGTAGCCGTGTGAACCTGGCCGCCACTGTCCTTGACCCATACTTCCTTCTGACATGGCAATGAGGTCATTGCCCGTACAAAACGCACGATCGGTGCCCGTGAGAATAGCGACCCACTGATCATGGTCATTCTCGAACTCTTCAAACACGCGCCCAAGCTCGGCGCCCACCTCTGCATCGATGGCATTGAGGCGGTCGGGCCGATTAATCCTGATAGTGGTTAGATGGCCGTCTTTTTCTACTAGTATCGTCGAGTCTGTCATGAATTCTCCCTCTCGTGTTTAGTTTGCCCCGGCGACCGGTGGGGCTACTTCTAATCTTGCAACTGAAAACCAACTGCCAACCGCGCCATTGAACCGTAGTGACCACAGATAAGTGCAAGCTCAACAATATCTTCGCGCTTGAATTGCGCCTGCATAGACTCCAAAACTGACTTATGGATCAAATGTCCAGCGTCATACTGCAATGCAAACTGGAATGCTGCCTTTTGCAAAGGACTGAAAGCGGGATCAGTCCAATCTTCCGCAAGAATGGCTTCGATTAAATTTGAAGAGATGCCAAGCTCCTTCGAAACGGGTGTACGCACTGCGATTTCAATTCGACTTCGTCGCAGTACTGTCAGTATCGCAACTTCACGAACGGCTGCATCAAGACTGCACTTAGTCTCGATGCTGGATTCGAGTTGCAACAACGCAGCACCAAAATGCGCATCGTTCAACAGCAACTGCGCACGAGACGCTGGCATGTGTGTCTCAGTTGCGGAGGCCATTGCTCCACCCCCGGAAACAGGTGAGTTCGATTCGGTCATATTAGTTTGACATTGCCGATTGCATCTGAGATTTAACCTCCTCTGCCATTTCGTTGCCTCTTGCAAGTGCTTCATCCTTGTCTGGTGTATCAAGCCCAAGGCTTGCATTAACTTCCAGCATCTCAAGGTGAAAAGCATCTCGCATCTGACCATTCGTGAGCATTTTCAATCCCCACTTCCGCCACTGATTGCTGTTGCGCGAATCATCTGACCCAAACGAGCCCATGAACTGAGGATACCAATACTCATTCAATCGTCTTTGAGCTTCCTTTCTGGCTTCTTCACCATGACGTTCTATGGAATCCCGCACATGCAAGTAACCCATGTTGCTGTGGCCACGTTCATCTTTGCATACAAGCAACGATGCTCGCGCTAATGGCGCATAGGAAGATTGAACCCACTGAAACCCTTGATAAACACCAAATCGATCAGCAAGCATGTTGTACAAACCTCGATCAACCCAGCTATCTTCCATTTTGGTTTGTTCATACGCTCTAAAAGTCTCGCGCTCTTTCTCATAAATTTGTACTGGGATCTGATCGTCATACTCAGAATAAAGCTTGTAAAACTGAAAAGTATGCTTGTACTCCTCGGCAGAGAAATTCTCCATTCGCAATCGAGATTCAGCATCTGGAGCCGCTTCCATTGAAAACTTGTCAATGGCTGAAAACATGCTTTTGTGGCCCTTAGCTTCTTCACCAAAATACGGCATCATGCATTCACCGTGTTTGAAAAACAGCTTTGCTAGCCAGAATTGATAGTCTTCCGGCATTTCACTATCAGCCTCAAATTGATATGGCTTCGCTAAAACTTCAACGTCATCAGTCCTGGCCATCACCGACGACACACCAGACACTTCATAAGATCCAGCACCTTCAGGTAACCCACCTACATCTTGCAAAAAATGATCGGGAATACCCGCCATAAATTGCTGCTTTGCTTTCGGAAGAGGCCCATAAGGTTCAGAAAAGTGACGTTCCATCGACCAGATGAAATCCCATTTCCTGCCTCCTCGCTTAACGATGAATGGCTCAATGGCATCCGCTAGTTCATAAAGATCATCTGTAGAATTCCAAACATCGACAGGGACATCACTGACAGCAGCAATCAACTGAGGAACAACGTCAGGTGCGGGAAACCAAACTATTGGTACTACTCTTTTATCTATTGGAAACATAGAACAGCTCCTTGTTACTCTGTGTTTAAAATTAGTTTTCGGACGGTCCGTAACGATCCAGGCTATCAAGGATCGCTCCTGTTTCTGAACCGGGTTCGGCAAGTCCACGTAAGATCCCATCGACCACTGAGTGAATGAGCATATCTTCTTTCTTCCGGCCCACTGGGGCGCCGAGAAGTACAATACTCGCGACACCGTGTACCGCACTCCAGATAGAAACGCTGGTGAGCAGCGTATCGCCGGCCCGAAGTTTACCCTGACTAATCGCCTCTTCCGTGATCTGTGAAACTGTTCTAAATGCTCGGTCGGACCATCGGTTACGTTCACCCGACGATGGATCATCTACATAGGGGGGGAACAGAAACATGGCCCGAAAAAGCTCTGGATTATTTCGGGCATAGTCGACATACGCATAAGATATCTTGCACAACTTCTCAATAGGCTCCCTGCCACCGACTGCTTCATATTGTCTGATGAGCCGCTCAAACTCTCCCGACGCCACCATTCTGAGTAAATCAAGTTTGTCATCAAAATAAGCATAAAGCGCAGCTGCAGTGACGTTTAAATGGCCAGCAAGGTTTCGCAAGGACAACGCCTCATGCCCTCCTTCTATAATGAGTTCCCTTGCAACAGCAGCGACAATCTCTCGACTAAGCAGCCGCCTCACGCCTGCGCCCTTATTACCCGAGACTTTTTTTGCTGCCATCAGTTACTCCTACTTTTCTAATTGAGATATCTTTCAAGAAAAGATTGAATCATAGAAGCGGCTTGCCTACCTAGACGCTTTTCACCGTCAAACATATGTGGAGCATTATCAAATACATACAACTCTACAGGCACATTAAGCGCATGCAACCCGGCTGCGAAACTGATGCTGTGCTCAGGTGGAATAAGTTCATCCTGATGACTGTGCATTAACATTGTAGGAGGAAATTCTGCGCTCAAATACGAGCTTGGGCTTGCATCGGCATAGATCGAAGCATCTGCGTCTTTACCAAGCAGCTTATCTACGCTATCGCGCAGCATGTCACCGCCGGGGCTGAGCGTGGTGGGTGCATAAAATGAAACAGCAGCGGCAACCGCAGAGCTTTCCCCAGGATTTCCCCCCTCGCCTTCTAACTCGGCCTTGTTCGGTGTGCCCGCCGCAATCAATGCCAGTTGTGCTCCCGACGAAGCACCGCAGATCGCAATCCGTTCCGGGTCGATGTTCAGCTCTGCTGCATTTGCCCGAATCCATCGAATTGCAGCTTTTACGTCATGAATTTGTGCAGGCCATTGGGACTCGCCAGCGAGTCGATATTCACAGGCGATGCAGACGTAGCCTTCTCGTCCAAGAAGAAAACCGTATCCCTTGAGCTGCGTCTTGTCTCCTACGACCCACGCGCCACCGTGCACGATTAAGATTGCAGGGGCAGGAGCACTAACCCCTTCTGGCGTGAAGACATCGCATTTCAACTCACGACCGCCGCCGTGACCATAAACCACATCTTCTTTAACTTCGACCTGTTTGGTTGAACTCATCTTGCTTGTTTCTATCCGAATACCAGACTCATACCTTTAAGTTAACACTGTTTAATTGATGTCGTCAAGATACTCTTAGCACACCTTTATTCCTTGCATTTTTCGCCAGTATTCAGTTAACGTCGTTAACATTGTTGTTAAAATGAATGGTAGAGACATGGTTTATCCTATCTCCGATTATGCGGCCATAGATGCAGAGCGACCGATGATTGCTGACTCGGTCGGCGGACTCACACGCGGTGAAACTAACGAACGCTTGAACAAGATCATTAAGCACCTTCAAGCGATCGGATTATCAGCGGGATCAAGGCTGGCGATTGTTGCAGGAAACAGTACCGACTATCTTTGCGTCGCACTCGCGGCGAGCCTTTCCGGTATTTCAGTTGTTCCAATCAACTGGCACCTGAAGCCTGATGAAGCGGCCTATCTGCTTAAAACGTCCCGCGCTGACGCAGTTGCGATTGGTCAGGAATACCAAGATCAGGCTGATGAAGCAGCAGATCTGGCAGGTATCAATCTACGTATCTATCTGAAAAACCTCGACGAAACGCTGGCCACCTACGGCGGCTCCGAGCCAGAAGTTACAGGCCCGTTCGCGAGCTGTATCTACTACACGTCAGGGACAACCGGCCGACCCAAGGGTACCCGGCTCGCTCAAACACCTAGCGAAGTATCGCTGGAGGAAGCTGTCTCAAGCGTTAGGAACGCAGTAAACAGTTTTGGCCAGGATGAAAACACTGTCTACTTGACCCCGGGCCCTCTTTACCATGCCGCGCCGCTTAACACGTCAATAAGCGCAGTGCTACTTGGCGCTGAGCTTCACCTGATGAACCGATTCGACGCGGAAGAAATGCTCCAAACCATCGACAGCAAGAAAGTCCAGAGAACTACCATGGTACCCATCATGTTTTTACGCCTGCTCAGGCTCGATGAAAACATTAGATCCAAATACGACGTCTCGTCATTACGCGAAGTTGTCCATCTCGCAGCGCACATGCCAATTCACGTGAAGCACGAAATGATCAAATGGTGGGGGCCAATATTGGTCGATGCCTACGGCAGCTCAGAGATCGGTGTGGTGACGCGCATCTCCTCAAAAGAATGGTTGGATCGACCAGGTTCCGTCGGGAAACCCCTCCCCAGCCTTACCCTGCAGATCGTTGATGAAAACAACAATGAAGTTGCAACCGGGGAAACGGGTTCAATATTTATCACCAGCCTGACAGACCTCGACATCAGCTATCTTGACGACGAGGAAAAGACCCGGTCAGTTCACCGTGGTGATAAACAGTTCACCATCGGCGATATTGGATATGTCGATGAAGAAGGATACTTGTTTTTGGTCGATCGTAGAGTCGACATGATCAACTCTGGCGGCGTCAACATCTATCCTGCCGAGATTGAATCAACAGCCTTGTTGCATCCTGCCATAGAAGACATTGGGGTTTTCGGCATTCCCAACGCAGAGTGGGGTCAGGAAGTGAAAGCTGCAATTCAACTGCGCGATGGATATGAATTCAGCAGCGACCTTGAGAACGATATTCAAGCGTTCCTAACTTCGAAACTTGCGAAATACAAGGTTCCCAAATCGATTGACTTCATCTCCGATATGCCCAGATATTCCAATGGAAAGCTACACCGCCGTGAGTTACGAGATCCGTACTGGGCTTCAGAGACGTAAATTGAGTCAAACCTCCGCCCAAACCGCTGAAGCACTCTACCAACTCGCAATAACGCAAAATCGGGCGGCGCTCGCCAAATTAATCTCTCACATCGAATCCCGGAGCGAAGTAGCAGAGTTTCTGAATAAACTATTGGTTGCCCCCCTATCATCCTGTCAGGTCATTGGGATTACGGGCCCTCCTGGTTCGGGAAAATCTACATTGTTGAGCAAACTTGTCACTGCACTCTGTACAGAAAATTCAAAAATCGCAGTGCTGCTCATCGATCCATCTTCACCCTTTTCTGGTGGCGCGATTCTTGGTGATCGACTTAGACTGCAGGGACTCGTGAGCAACAAGCAGATCTACATTCGGTCTTTCTCGTCCCGAGGCCAACTTGGCGGAACGACCAATGCGTTACCTTACGTGATTCGGCTACTAGAGAGCACAGGCTGGACACACATAATCGTTGAAACAGTCGGCGTGGGACAATCCGAGCTGGACATTGCATCAATCGCCGACACGCTTTGTGTTGTGGTAAATCCCGGCTGGGGTGATGTCATTCAAGCCAACAAAGCTGGCCTGATGGAAACCGCCGACATTTTTGTTATCAACAAATCTGACCGCGATGGTGTCGAGGAGACGCGCATGGATTTGGAACAGATAATTCAGGCTAAGCCTCAAAGCGAATGGCAAACCACTATCTGTGAAACTGTCGCGACAGAAGCGACCGGAATCATGGAGTTATCTCAGCAAATCCGGAACCATCTGCTCTGTCTTGAACAGTACGAAGCGCAATCAATTCGTCGAGTCAGACGCCTTCGCGAAGAACTCAAGCTGGAGTTGCAGACGCGCTGTTATCAAGCGATCAGTGAATGGCAATCAACGGGCGAGCACCAGGTTCAGTTGGAAAAGCTGTCAACGGGCCAGAATTCAATGAAAGAAGTCATTGATGTTTTTCTGCAATATATTTCGTATGAGTGAGTTACCTGCAGCACCAAAGTCCTCAAAAACCCTTGCTATATACAGCCTTTTGGAATTTCCAATGCAGATGATTGCGATTCCAATGGCAATTCTCATTCCACCGTTTTATGCGCGCGACCTTGGACTTTCACTTGCAGCGACAGGCGCAATATTGATGATTGCACGCATCACGGACGTTTTCACCGATCCCGTTATCGGCATTCTTAGCGACCAAAGCCGCAGTAAATATGGACGGCGGCGACCATTTATCGTACTTGGGCTTCCCATCACCCTGGTCGCGACCTACATGATCTTCGCCCCGAAGACAGAAGTAACAAATTCTTATTTTGCATTTTGGACAATTGCACTCTGGCTAGGCTGGACGTTTATCAACATCCCCTATCTCGCCTGGGGTGCAGAGCTTTCAACGAATTATCACGAACGAACACGCATCGCGACCTGGCGAACAGCTAGCGGAATCTGTGGAACCCTCTTTGCGATCGGCGTGCCGCTAATTGCCTGGCAGATGATCGGATATGGCGACCAACTTGATGAATCACTCACGATAATTGCCTACTCAATAATCATAATGATCTCTATCGCTGCAACCGCGCTCGTTTTGTCAGTGCCAGAGGGAATACCCCGGGAGCGAAAAACGACACCTTTCTTGGAGGGGCTACGAATCATGTGGCGAAACCAACCCTATAAAAGGCTGCTACTGGGTTTCATTCTAAACGGTATCGCCGTTTCGCTGCCTGGCCCTCTCTATATTCTGTATGTCATACATGTGATTGGCTCCGACATACCCGCCAACCTGATTCTGTTGTTATTCTACTCTGGCATGCTTGCAGGCGTCGCTTTTTGGGGATGGCTCTCTAATCGCATCGGTAAACGCCAAAGCTGGCTAACGGGCATGTGTTTACTCGTCCTGATTCACCCCTGGTACTTGACCCTGGGTCTCGGGGATATCGAGCTCATGAGATTGCTACTGGTAACAGGAGGCTTTTGCGGAGGAATCTGGGTAGCCTTGCCTGCTTCAATGAAGGCAGACGTCATTGACATCGACCGATTGGAAAGTGGCAGAGACAGGACAGGATTGTTTTTTTCGACGTGGTCCTTCGCCACCAAACTGATCCCGGCCCTATCAGTCGGAATTGCCTTTCAAGTACTGGATCTGACCGGGTTTCAAGCGAGCGGAACGAATGCGCCGTCCGAGATATTGACGCTCAAAATACTTTTTGCCGGAGTTCCGACTATCTTCTGGTTGCTGGCCATTGTTACTGTTTGGCACTACCCCATAACCGAAGAGTACCATCGAAAACTGCTACGCGAGTTACGGGAGCAATAACTTTGAGCATGGCCAGAATGAGGGCAATAGCCGTTGAGGTCAGGACCACCACTTCACGATGAATCTCTATATGCCTGGACGTGCCGAGAGACCAACGGGCTTAACTCAAGCGGATGAGTTACTGGCAACATATGCCCTGCACCGGGAATTGTTTCCATCCTGGCAGCAGGTATCACTTTCGCGATCGAAGTCGTGTTCTCAATGAGTGAAGCCGGTGATTTAGCACCCTTTATCACGAGCGTTGGTACCATAATTTGGGCGTAGGATTGGAGAGTAGTATCATCGCCATGTATGGCCTCGATCTGGTCCAGGATCAACTCAGCGTTGCCAAGCAGATACTGCTGATAGCCGTCAGAAAAGCTTTCCCAACCACCGGGTGGCCCCGCAAATTCAAAGAAGTTGATCAGCTTCACGCGAGGATCATCGGAGTTATGCTCTTCGAGCAACTCACGCCTGCCAGTTATTGCTGGCTCAATGAGTGTCAGCGTGCGAATGAGGTCGGGATTTCCCAGCGTTAGCTTTGCCGCCACAATGCCACCGTAGGAGTGGCCGACCAGATGAACAGAATCACCGAACTGGCGGATCACCGCATCAAGAAGTTGCAGCTCATATGCCAGTCGACCTGTACCTGCCGGTACATCTGAGGTGCCACCAACACCGCCAAGGTTTGGTGAAACAATTTGAAGGCTGGCGGTTTCGTTCAGTAGAGACTTCGATAAACCGTTCCACTGAGAAGCCTGGGAACCGGTGCAATGGAGACATAAAACCAGATCGCCTGCATCACCCAGCTTGAGAAGCTCGACGTTACGGCCATGCCAGTCAAAGTCTATCGTTTGCGGTATCGGTGACATACGATCTAGATTTCCAGCAGTTGCTTCCCAACATTTTTACCTTCGAACAATCGTAAGAATGTCTTCGGTGCGTTCTCTATTTTTGACTGGATATCCTCTAGGTGAACGATCTTGCCCTGTTGGACCCACTCGCCAAGGTCTTTCAGCGCTTGTTCGTTCTTATCGGCGTAGTCAAATAACAAAAAGCCTTCCATGGTTAAATGACGAGCAACTAATTGCATGTAGTACTTGGGACCAGGGGGAACGGACTCATCGTTGTAGGAAGATATCCCGCCACAAATCACGATCCGCCCATTGCGCGCCATATTAATCAGGCCATCATCCAACAGTTGACCACCCACATTATCGAAAAAGACATTCACACCATTTGGGCATTCTTCCCGGAGGCGTCGTCGGACTCGTTCAGACTTATAATCGATAGCAACATCAAACCCCAGTTGCTCAACCAGCACGGAGCATTTTTCCGGACCACCGGCGATGCCGATGACCTTCTCGGCACCCTTAAGTTTCGCAATCTGGCCCGCGATGGAACCCGTTGCACCGGCCGCACCTGTGATCAATACATGATCACCGGCGGTCGGTTTACCAATTTCGAGCATCCCAAAATAGGCGGTCAATCCTGTCGTACCGAGCGCGCTCAACATTAGTTGTGGCGCTACTCCGTCAGGGACTCGCCTCAGCGGAGTGCGAGCATGTGTTTCCGCTGACACGATTACATATTCCTGCCATCCAAAATTACCCAACACCCAGTCACCGACAGCGACTCCATCGATATTGGATTCAATGACTTCCCCGACGCCTGAAGCTCGCATGACCTCATCGATCTGTACCGGAGGCGCATAACTCTTTACATCATCCAGCCAGCCACGCATTGCGGGTTCAAAGGCGACGAACTTAACGCGCACCAAAGCCTCACCCGCTGAAGGTCCAACGACTGCTTCCTCTACAAACCGGAAGTTTTCTTCCGAGACCTGGCCGCTTGGCCGACTCGCCAAGCGCCACTGCCGGTTAACTAGTGAATTCAAAGCTTTATTACCCTCAGAAGAAACCCGGTCTAATGGTGAACTGAAGGACTATTTCACGACCACGTTCTGCAAACAGGTTCAGTGAGTCTGACGGAATCGCACCAACAGTACCTGTACCTGAACCCGAGAGCGGGACGTTTTGTCCAACTGTTCTCAGTATTTCATCATTTAGATTGCGACCGATTAGCGCAACTGTCCAGGTATCGTTCGCACTGGACAAGCTCAGTGAAGCATTGACCTTGCTGTAGCTAGGTTGGCGAGTTCCTTTCTTCCTCTGTTGCATCACATCATATGAATCGCTGTAGCTTAGGTCCCCACCAATACCCAACAGGAGATCACCATTCATAATCGGTCGCTGATATGAGAAACCAAGATTTGCACTAAACTCAGGAGAGCGTTGGATTTCCTCCCCTGAAAGATCCAGACCTTCAGGGTTTCCTCCCGGAATCACGTCAACGTTACAACCGGCAGCAGGAGATTGGCCTGTCCAGCAGGTTGAGATGAAATCCTTGTAAGTGGCATCCAGGAAGACCGCGGCCCCCCTTATTGTTAGCCCGTCTATATTTGCGGGATTCCAGGTAAAATCAAGCTCTACACCATCGACGTCTGCACCATCCGCGTTCACAGTCGTTACTACGACTGCTACTGCTTCGAATGACGTCACCTGCAGATTCACGTAATCATAGGAAAAAGCCGTCGCATTCAACTGCAGGGTCTGGTCCAGGAAGAAAGCTTTTGCGCCCAATTCGAAACCGTCGACCTTTTCATCGTCATAGCGAATATCAGCCACCCTCTGTGCGCCTGCATCCAGGGCACCTGAATCAAAGCCGCCAGATTTAACCCCTTCTTTGTACGATCCATACACCATCAAGTTGTCAGCGGGTCGGTACGAAACTGTCAACTCTGGACTCAGGTTGTCTGAACTCTTCTTATCACCCTTTGGAATGATAAAAGGAGCTGCAACACCATTGACGACACTCTTCACTTCCTTTTCCTCGTCGGTATAACGAAGACCAGCTGACACTTCGACTTGGTCATTCACGTCCCAGACCAACTCGCCAAACATTGAAAAAGCATCCTGGTCTTGCTCGTGGGTTGCCAACAATCGGCCAATGAGGGGCAATGCACCCCTACTAACTGATTCTCGAGTTTCAAAGAAAGCGCCAACCATAAAGTTAAGCGAGCTGTCCCAGTCCGAGGCCAGCCTGAATTCCTGGGTAAGCTGATCAACTTCTGTGGACCCGGCAGTTGGTAAATATGCAGACGGTGTATTTGACTGATCCTGGTAGACGATGTCATCGACCTGGTACAAACCAGTAATCGAAGTTGCCGTCAGTCCATTATCCCACTCGTAATTCAACTCAAGTGAGACCAGTGATATTTCCGGGTTTCTATAGCCATTGCTGCTATCAGGACTCCCGAAGGCTGAAAAGCTCGCTATCTGGGCTGGAGATATATCGCCAGACGTAACATCTCTGTCAAACTTACAGTCGTCCAAATCAATCCCTGGGGCGAACGCAGAAAAAGGAACACCCAGAAGGTTTGGAGAGCCCAATGGGCAGTATGATCTTTGCCAAAATTGAGGAAAGGAATCGAACTCCCTATCCGAATAGGTGAACTTGAATCGCGCATCAAAGTGGTCGTTGGGTTCGAAGGTCAATGTACCGCGTACAAAGATGTCGGTTGCTTCGGGTGCATTATCCGCAGTTGACGGTAACGCTGGATTGTTACCCAGAAAAGGCCCAAAAATCGCAGCGCCGGCACTAATGTCTGTGGGTGCCGCCACGGTTACTATATCGTAGTAGCCTTCCTGCGACCCGTACCGGGCGAAGATACGCGCCCCGACATTTTCACTTAGGGGACCCGACAGCATGATTGAACCATATTTTTCTTTGGCTTCAACCTCATACCCACCCCCTAGCTCATACTCGAAATGATCACCTGGGTCTTTGGTGGTAAAAGAGACAACACCGCCAGTACTATTCTTCCCGAAAAACAGCGACTGCGGTCCCCGTAAAACTTCAATCTGCGCTGCGTCGTATTGACCGGCGAACATAAGCGTTGCCTGGGCCATTGCGACACCATCTATGTTTACCGCAACAGATTGGTCTATCAACGAGTTACCCGTCGCAGAACCGACGCCTCGTAAATAGATAGCACCCCCGGCTCCGAGTTGCGACTGTCCACCAATAAAGGCAGGTACAATTGATACCAGATCCTCAATTGAGCCAATCGCATTGTCTCTGATGTAACTTTCATCAAAGGCCGTGACCGCAATGGGGACATCATGGAGACTCTCTGCACGTTTCCTGGCAGTGACTACGATTTCCTCAATAGCCCTTGATGAAGTTTCCTCCGCGAGTACAACCGCCGGGAAGTTAAAACCGAGAACAGCCAGAACGAGATATGTAATCTTATTACGCATGCCAATTGACCTAAACGCTGTTTAATGTCCTTTGAGTTAACAGTGTTTAGTATTAAGAATCAAGCCCTATGTTAAAGAATCGAATTCATCAATCTGCCCAGGCATCCGCTAACCTGAGAGATTCACGGTAGTGGACGAGACAACAACCCAGACACAATGCAGCGCATGGATAGATGACGGCTGCAAGCGAAGCCAGCGAATAACCCAGCGCATCCTCTCGTGCAAATACATACTGCGTAATCACCGCGACCATTAATGGCGCCACCAGGTAAGAAAGAAAAGATACGGCCACACCGTAGACTGCGACCATCTGCGCTTTGATTTCATTCGGTGCGATCGCCTGCACAATGGCTGCACCCAACCCAGGCGTTAGCGCCATAAGAAAAACAACGGGGACCAAGGCAAGAAGTGCCAGAGTCGAACTGGGCGCCACACCAAGTGCTACTGCAAACGGCACTATGCACAGGCACTTGTACATCCCCAGGCGCATCATACCGTCAACCTTACCGCGACGAATCAACAATGCGGAAAACAGACCACCCGACAAGCTGCCCGCAATACCCACAACCAGCGCTATGGAACCGAACCAGAGACCTGCTTGCACTCTGGTAAATTCATGTACCCGGATAAAAAATTCAGCTCCCCAGACAAAAAGAGCAAACCCTTGAGTCGCCATCAGTAGATAACCCAGAAAATGCAGGCTGAAAAACTTCCAACGCTTTAACATAAAAAGGCCTATTTCCTTGATAGGAAACGGCTCAATATCATCACCTTCATTGACAATACCCTTACGTGCAGGTTCACGCATTTTCGCGATAAACAAACTTAGGACGACCCCGGGTATGCCAACAATGAGGAATGTTAGCTGCCACGACCTGACCTCACCAAGAACGGGCAGGATGAAGTTTGGCATTGTTTCCAGATAGCCAACAATGGTGCCGCCAAGAATGTAGGCAAAACCAGCACCCACAAAGGTAGAAGTCTGGAAGATGCCTGCTGCTATCGGTAGCCTGGCCTCCGAGAAGTAGTCACTCATGATGGAATAACTTGCCGGACCCAATGTCGCCTCGCCGACGCCGACACCCATTCTTGCCAAAAACAGTTGGGAGTAACTATTGGCGACGCCGCTCATCGCCGTCATAAGACTCCACGTGAACACCCCCATCGAGATAATCAACTTTCTGGAAATACGATCAGCCAATCGTGCGGCCGGCAATGTAGCCACTGTAAAAAGCAGTGAAAACGCCAAGCCCAGCAACAAACTGACTTCCACATCCGAAATGTTAAGATCACGCTTTACTGGGCCAATCATCAAAGCGAGTATTTGCCTGTCAATGTTCGAGAGGATGGACGCCACGGTGAGTAAACTAATGGCGTACCACGCATAAGGCGAATCCACCTCCGATCCGCTTCCTTTGTTCATTTTTCATCCCAGCGAGCATTTTCATACAATCTAACACTGTTTATCTTTGAATTCTCCTGTCAAAAAGAAAACGAAACTTAACGCTGTTAATGAGGCGTGGGTGAGCGCGTGGTACGTGTGCCTGATGTCAATGTAAAGGTCAGAAGGAACCAGGCAATCACACCTTGGCAGGTACTAACCGCATTGACGGCACTTTCTTTACCTATCAGGAATGTACAACCTCTGGCCAAGCATATGTTTAATCTAACTAACGACTAACATCTGGTTCGCCCGAGGTTAGGAAGAATAAACACCCTTTTTCAAGATTCAGCAAAGTATCGTCATCCCTGGGGAGTTGCTTTCAATCCCCTCTTTCCGCGGCTTCATCCACG
>Ga0222633_1000674_pt1 | contig 26524 bp, 24 predicted proteins | sample AntAcemetageno48_FD_179816 | JGI IMG/M metagenome (GOLD analysis project Ga0222633, IMG submission 179816) | Saline water microbial communities from Ace Lake, Antarctica - #48 | ecosystem: Environmental > Aquatic > Non-marine Saline and Alkaline > Saline | place: Antarctica: Ace Lake | collected...
AGTTTGCGCCTCCGAGACCCGGTCACACTCCCCCTGGCCTCCGCCGCGCGCATGCGTCCGCGTCACACGGTCGCGTGTTTCGCGCTCGCCTTCGCCGCGCTACTGTTTCCCGCGAAAGCTGACCCCCTCGCGTCGCTGCGCCCACCGACTCGAACTGACACGCCGCGCGTTGTCCCCGCCAGCTCTAAAGGTTTCGACGGCACGAGAAACTCGGTGGTTCCGACCACGGTGGGTCTTCCCGTGGTGGCCTCCGCGACGTCCACGACGACGCGGGAAGATACCGCGCAACGCGACGACGCCATGGACGCCACCCTCGCAACGGACGTCTCAAGCGCCGTGGCGTTCGCGCGTACCACACACGACGACGTGTTTGACGACGACTCTAGGTACGCCAACGTTGTGCGTGAGGCGGTGGAGGCGCTGGAAACGCGGTTGCTTGACGACAGGTTCGAGAACCGAGGAGTGTTGAGTCCCGACCAGGTTCGCCGAGACGCGACGTTAAGGGAAGCACTTACTGACTTGCGGGACGAAATCGACCGCGCGCTTCCCCCCGGGGGTGGTGGGCACTTACCCCCGGAGGTTTATTACGAAATGATACCGGTAGGGGGTGCCATTTACGGCAGTGACGGGAAGCGAGGCGGCGGCCAAAAGAAAACACAAAAGAAAACACAAAAGAAAACCCAACCCGATATAAATTTCTTCGGCGACTACGACTCCTACGATGAATACTCACACAAAACCTCACAGAAAGAGCTTCCTTCCTCCGGTGATGCCTCCCGCGTCGCGTACGTGGACGTGGGCGTGATCGGCGGGTTCATGCAAAGCATGACGTACGCGTTTTCGGGAAAGAAATACGACTCCCCCACGTTGTTCGATGACTGGATGCGCTGCTCAACGTTGGCCATGCCGTGCTCGCCCAGCGAAACGTTTCGGCGGTGCACTTACGAACCCAAGAACACGGTAAGTTTTTTTTCAAGGCGCGGGGGGGCTTTATTTTTTCCGGTCAGCTCGAACTCGTCGAGGCCACTGTTTGCCCGTCAAGTACTTGCACGTACCAAACCAATCCACATTACTTTTACTAATCCCCGTGACCACTCCCTGCGTCTTACTTTCACGAATCCCTGTTACTACTCCCGTCTTAATTTTCTTTCACCACTCCCGTCTTACTTTTACGACTCCCGTGTTACTTTCACCAATCCCGTCTTACCTTTCCTACTCCCGTCTCGTTACTTTCCCTACTCCCCCGTACCTAAACACGCGCTACCAAAAACCAAAAACCAAAAAACCACAAACAAAACCGCTCGGATGTTTTTAAAAACAAAAAAGTGGTACCGCGAGCGCCGGTCGCGAATCAACGCGCCGCTTGATTGGCCGTACTGCGCTGATGACTTGGGGGAGGTTTACGAGTACTGCACTCAAAAGGAAAAAGACTCCGGGGTTTGCGACCCGCGAGTAGCGCGCAGCCGGGCCGTTTTCGAACGCGCGCGGGAGCTGGAGTACGAGCGACAGACAAGAGGACGCAGAGCAGGCGGGTTGTATTAAGGGGATGATGATGATGATGATGATGATGATGATACACTGGTGTTTTTTAATAGGCTTGCTTGGAGGTCGGCGAATTGGAGTATTTTTTATACACAACAGGACGTAAGCTTGGTCTTCCGGGTCTTTGCGGCGCGGGTCGTCGCGTCTCTCTCGACTTGTCTTTTCACTAACATACAGAGTACAGAGTTTCCATCAGAGTACGAAGTACTGGTACATCTAATCGTTTTGGTACCGTCATGGACACCATATACCCATACAAAGTACATCTCGCCAAAGTTCAATTCCGCAGCAACGCGTCCACCCCCGACGTGGCGTCCCCCGCCACGACGCCCGCCGAAAACGCCGGGTTGGCGAGCGGGATTGCGCTTTCGGCGGAAATTGCCAGCCCGCCGAACCCGTATGGGTAGTTAGTCTGCACCGCGTTTCCAGTAGTCTCGCCAGCAAAGCCGCCCGGCGGTTGCTGGTCGAAGGTCTCACCCGCCAAACGCCTCCGGCTCGCGTTTGACTGCGCCACGGTCCACATCCGGTCCTCGCCCGAACAAGGCGGTCGGTTTCGTATCCGTGGGTACTCCCGGAGCCAAATCCCCTGTAAATTGTTACACGAAAAAGATCAGTCGGGACCGTGACGTGTATGAGTAAACAGTCGGCGGGATTCGGCCGAACAGTCGGGCGTAGTCGGGCCTCCACAGTGCATTTGTGATGTATTGGTAACAGCCGCGAGCACGCCAGTAAGAGAAACCAGTAGTGCACTTCCTTTGGATGACAGTGGACGTCACCGAGGGGCGGTAAACGCCGCGTCCCCGGATTTGGGAAAGCCGTAAAGTCCGGCCGTACCTGGTACACCTGCTGCGGCCTCATTATTTTCACGTCCGGGTCGCTTAAACTCTCTCTCCAGTGCGCCAAGTACCCGGTGGCTCTTGGCACCGCGAACAACACGGTGAAGAACTCGGGGGGAAACCCCAGGGCTCGGTACACGAGGCCGCTGTAGAAGTCGACGTTGGGGTAGAGTTTTCTTTCCACGAAGTACGAATCGTTTCGCGCCGCGGATTCCAACGCCACGGCGACGTCAATCAGCGGGTCCTTCCCCACCAAAGAAAAAACCTCCTCCGCTATTTTTTGAATAACCCCCGCCCTCGGGTCGAAGTTCCGGTACACCCGGTGGCCGAACCCGAACATCTTTTCTTTTTTCTCCTTGACGCCTTTTAAAAAAACGGGGATGTTTTCCACGACGCCGATTCGCGAAAGCATCTTCAGCACCGCTGAGATTGTGAAAATAAATGTCAGTCTTGTATGGGCAATCAGGGAGGCGGAGCATGGTGATTGGGAAATACTTACCCTCGTTCGCGCCGCCGTGCAGTGGGCCGTACAGCGCGCCGACGGCGCCGGCCACGGCGCTGTACACGTCCACCCCCGAACTCGCTAGGTGCCGCGCCGCCGCGGTTGAGCAGTTCATCTCGTGCTCGGCGTGTAGGAGGAACATCGTATCCAGCGCTTTCGCTAACCGGGCGTTCGGCCGGTGGTGCCGGTCCAGACCCGCGTCCAGCATGTACAGGAAGTTTTCCGCGTACCCCAGGTGTTGATTCGGAGGCGCGGGAACGCGCCCGGTGTTCCGGTGGTACGCGTGCGCGGCGAGGGTGCTGCGAGTGTTGATGAAGAAAAGGGTCAGTCGCGTTACGAACGTTCGTAACTTTCGTGACTTGAATAGTCACGCAGGGGCATCAAACAGTGTTTGGATTTGGGAAAGCCCCGTATCACGCACGTCATCTTGCCTATTATTCGCACGATCTGCTTGTCCTGCACGTGGTGGTTGTTGTAAATGTCCGACCCCTTTTCCGTTTTGCCAGAAACGTGTCAATAGCGTTTGGTCAAACAGTCGTCCGGGATTTGGGAAATGCAACACGTACCTTCAGCGCGGGGTTCTGTTCCGGGTGGAACGTGGACAGGGCGTTTAGACCTGGTTTCCACAAAAAAAGGGTCAGTCGGCGAGTGTGGGTGTACTTCGTAATGTGTATGAGCAAACAGTCGTAGTAATCGGGCCGAACAGTGCACCTATATTGTGCGCAATCCGCAGAACAGTCTTGTGGTAGGCGTATGAAAGGGCGTAGTGGTCGTGGGACAGCACGTCCGTCCGCGGCGGTAACCGTTCATTTTGGATTTGGATTGGAGTTGGGAAATACCCAATCCTTACCGGCCAAAATGACCCCCATGGGGTGCGCGTCGTGCGGCAGCGCTTCCAGGGCGGCGATTACCGGGACAGGCAGCGCGCTGTGTCGCATTATTGTTGTGCTCCACTCGCTGAGCTGTTTCTCGTTTGGCAGGTCGCCGTAGATCAAGGCGAAGCTCGTTTCCAAGTAGGCGCTCTTTTCCGCCAGTTCCTCAATCTTGTACCCTCGGTACCGCAGTATCCCCGCCTCCCCGTCGATGAAACTAATCCGGCTCTTACAAGGCGCGGTGTTCGTGTACCCCGGGTCGAACAGCTTCAGCCCGTTGCCGTCGCCAGCAGCGGTGATTTTTCCAAAAGCGTTCGCCCGGACGTACCCGCCGAGCTCAATCGGGATCTGGTACCTTTTGCCCGTCCGGTTGTCAATCACGGTCAACGACCCCGGGCCTCCCCCCGGTGAAGGGCGGGTTTGATCGTGGGAAGTGTCGTTTGAAAGGGCTTCAGTGGTGTGCGCGACAGTAGCACCCCGCACGTCGTCCAAACCCCCTCCCGGAACGATCTGCTCTTTGAGCGCGCGTACGCGGCGCGACGCGGGATCCTCGGGGGCCATTGTTAGATTGTTCCAAACACAAAGAAGACACGCGCGAAAACCGAGGTGAATCTGGGGATTTTCGTGACGCGTCGCGCGGTGTTGGCAAACACGCGCGGGAGTTTCGGTGGGGTCACGGAACCGGAAACGGAAGCGACCGAGGTACGCAGCACGCGGGGTACGACACGCCACCGACCACCGAGACGCGGTGGGTGGATGAGGTACGCCCGTGGAGTGCCGAGGGATGGCCGCGGGAGGACGACTTGTGTTTTGGGGAACAAGTGAATCTGCAAAGATTGCTGAGTCAGAGCCGCAATTTGTGGACGCAGTTTTGGCGCAAAAAGCGGCGCCGGGACGCGTTGCGCAGATCCACTCGTCGTGGTATTCACCCCGTGCGCGCGGTGCACGTACTTGTGACCGACCCGCGCACGCACGGAGGCTTGGGTGCGTGTACACCGCCGCTTTGGCACGTCGTGCGCGGCTGGTTGGTGTTACTTACCCTGCCTGGGGACGGACGGGCGAGGACAGATTTGGGAAACCGCGCGTTCGGGTTTGTCCCCGCGAGGGTGTTGTTACCCTCGTGCATGGGGGACGCCGCGTCTGGGTCGCGGACCCTGCGCGGCGTCCCCACTGGGTCAACGCGGACCGGAACCGCTAGTACCTCATCGTCCCGCCGCATGTCCTCCTCCAACCACGTCACCGCCGTTTCGACCGCCCTGGCGTTGAGGCTGGTGTTCGACACCAGTTCGAGTCGGTAAGTATTTCCCATTTACCACATTCCGCCGACTGATTGCCCATACAAGACTGACACTTATTTTTACAATCTCAGGGTGCTCTCTGGATACCGCCGACGACTCAAGGCGGTGTCCACTTCGTTGACCAGACGCGGACACAACCGGCTGGGCGCGCTGGTGTGTGACAAGATTGTCACGCGGGGAGCGGTATGTGCGCTAGCCTTAACCGTTGCAGGCACGGTGTACGTCTCAAGGAACAAAACCCGGTGGCACCGAGAGCACGAGATGCGCAACCGAAGGGAGGTGTTGCGACTACAGCTGGACGAAGCGGCGTCGTACGAAGCGTTCGCGAAAATCGCGCGCCGCATGGAGCGCCTTGAGGAGCAGTTCAACGAAAACCCCGAGTTGTTTGGAAACCCGCTTTCGTGTCACCGGGTCACGAGGACGGCGTCGTGCGAACAGGACGAGTCGGACGGGGATGACGAGTTAATGACCAGTCAAAACGCGTTCGCGGCGCCGATCGCGAGTTTCGTTGACGCGGTTAAAAGTTTGAGCGACTATTTTTCCGCGCCTTCGAACGCGCGCGCGGAGGATTCGAAAAACGGCTCCGACGACGAAAGCGAAAGCGAAACCGAACGCGGATCCCGTTCTTTTCTGGCCTCCCTCGTGCCAAGCAAGGTGCGCGCGATGGACTTGAGGCGATCGGGGGCTTTTGTTCCGAAAACGACCGATCGGGAGTCGCGTGAGAAAACACCATCCGAAACGCCGGGTGCTGAAAAAAAGAAAAAGGCGACGAAAACGAAAAAGAAACCAACAAACCGCAAGTCCGACGTTTTCGACAAAGAGCTCATCGAAGAGCAGCTCCGTTTGTTGCGCCTGCGTCGCGCGAGCGGTGACGTGGAAGAGATGATGTTCGGTTTGCGTGCGGACATTTTGCGCAACATCGGGAACATCGGGAACCTGGGGCGGACGTTGCACGAACAGCTGTGGGGCGTGCCGAAGTGCGTGCGGGAGTACATCGACGAAACGCGGGAACAGTTGAGGTTAATCGCGCGCGAGGGCGATTTGCCCGTCGCCGAGAAACTGGCGTTTCTTCAAGAAACCCGACACTGTTTCGGGCGGACGGCTTTGTTGCTTTCTGGAGGCGGGACGCTTGGTACGTTTCACGTCGGCGTCGCCAGGGCGCTTTCGGGCGCAGGGTGTTTGCCGCGGGTTTTAGTTGGTTCATCCGTCGGGTCCATCGTCGCGGCGATCGTCGCGAGCAGGTGCGTGTCGTGCCGCGCGGTTCCCAAATCAGGCGGCATGACGTTTCAAGTTCCGTTCGCGACGTCCACGGCCGTCATTAAAAGGAAGTGCACTACAAACAGCACAAACGCACTGTGGAGGCCCGAGTACGCCCGACTGTTTGCTCATACACATTACGAAGTACACCCACACTCGCCGACTCGAGACTGACCTTTTTGTTTTACCAAACGCAGAACCCCAAACGAGCTCACCGAGTTTTTCAGCGAGGGTAAGGGCCTATCCCAATCACCACACACCGCCTCCCTGATTGCCCATAAAAGACTGACATTTATTTTTACACTCTCAGAACACTTTTGGGATTTGTTACCCGACATGACGTTTTTTTCGGGCCGGGATTTTTTCACCAGCATGCAGCATTTAGTCAGGACCGGGGCGCTGCACGACATTGACTTTTTTCAGCGGTGCTTGCGAGCGCTGTTAGGCGACCTGACCTTCCAGGAAGCGTACGACCGAAGCGGAGGAAGGATTCTGTGCGTCTGTGTGTGCGCCACTCGGGCTGGGGAAAAACCGCGGCTGTTGAACTACCTGACCTCGCCGAACCTAGTGGTGTGGAGCGCCGTGGCCGCCAGCTGTGCGTTTCCGAGCCTGTTCCAGCCGCAACCCCTACTCGCGAAAAGCAGAAACGAGTCCTTCGTGCCGTGGCAACCGGAAGGAAAGCTGGGCCCGCGGCGGTGGCGGGACGGGTCCCTGGAAAACGACCTACCAATGCGGGACCTTTCCGAGCTGTTCAACGTTAACTACTTCCTGGTGAGCCAAACGAACCCGCACATTGTGCCTATTTTAAGGGTCAAGCGGTGGTTCACGAGCCTGGGCCCCGGTTGCGGCCTGGTCGCGGATTTTCTCGAGTCCGAGTGGAAACACCGGTGCAAACAAATCCTGGCCCTTGTTCCGTGGGCGGATACCTTTGACCTGGCGAAACTGTTCGGCCAGGAGTGGGAAGGTACGTCGTGTTTTATTTTCCAAATCCAGGCACCGGCCGTTTGATGCCACGTATGGAGCGCGGTTACGCAAGGGAGTACCACTACAATGGAGTAGGGTAATGGAGTGCGGTTACGCAAGGGAGTACCAACACAACACGTGCACCAGAGTCCGCCGACTGTTCGGCCTGAGTACGCCCGACTGATGCCGATTGTCCGCCCGTAGCTACTCACACAAGTCACGGTCCCGACGTTGACTTTTTCCTTCCCAAACGCAGGCGACGTGACCGTGGTGATGCGGTACGGCTGGCGACACATGAAACAAATCGCGAGCAACCCTACGCGTGATTTTTTGTACGAAACCGCGACGATGGGCGAACGGGAGATGTGGCCCAAACTCGCGACGATCGTTTCAAACTGCGCCATCGAGATGGAGCTTGACGACTGCGTCAAGGCGTTAAGGGAACGGCTCACGCACACGCAGGGTTTGGGGCTGAAACAGCGCGGCCGGGTGCCTTCGTGGAACACGGTGACGTTCTGTGGCAGGGACTCGTATATGCACATGCCGTTGAGTGGAGGGGCTCACAACGGCAGCTCGGGTAATGTGTTACAGAGTGGGTCGCAACACGGAAACAACAACTTGGGACACGTTTCGTCGCAGCGCCCCCCCGGAAACTTCGCGGACGCCGCGACCGACACCGGCTCGCCCCGGTTTCCGGTTGGCGGCGGCGAGGCGAACCGGTTTTCTATTGGCGCAGGCGAGACGACAACTGTTCCCCACCCAATCAGTGCCTCGCAACACCCCGGAAACAACTTCGGACCAGTCTCCCGGACCTCGTCCTGCGGCTCGCTTTCCGAGTTCGTCGCGGTGGTGGTTTCGGAGGAAAGCAAACGGCGGAGCGAGAGCGGCGGGGACTTGTTTTCGAAAGGGCGCGTGAAACAACCGAGCGCCGGCGCGAACGCCGCGACAGGCAAACAGTCCGAAGAAAAGTGGCCGTTGCACCAGAAAATGCCCACCGCGCTGATGCGGATCGGGAGTGTGAAACTCGGCGCATCAGCTGAGCTGCTGCCGGAGGTTTTCGGGAAAAACGCGGAGACCGGGGGGTTGTAAAATTTGCATCTTTTTGACTTGCTTGACAAAGCACTTGTGACAATCTCGTCTGTTTTGGTTTTGTCTGTCTTCTCTTTTGCCTCTGCTCTGCTCTTTGTCTGCCCATCGGGCGTCTTTGCGGCCTCCACTACGCGCGCGCCAAGCAACTCGCCGCGCACAAAAACTCGCCACTCAACACCATGTCCGCATGGGGCGCCTCCGGAGCCTGGGCCTCTCAGGTGCGTCATCCCGCGTTGCGCAAAACCCCCGTCCCGACGCCCACGCCGCCGCCAACACATGGGAAAGCGCCTTTCCCGCCGTCTTCCCGCCTCCGGCGGCGGCGCGGCGGACCAGGCGCGCGGCCCTGCGATCTGGCCCAACGTGACCGAAAAAATTCATCACCGGGGACACGTCCAGGGTCGGAAACCATCGTCCCCGGCTTTCCAACACACGCGACCGCGTCCGGCGAACGCGATCGCGGCCGGAACACGCGCGCGTCCCGGTCGGCGCCATCTTTTGGACAGTCTGTGGAATAGTTTCCGACGCTTTTTTTTTGAATCCTCCGAATCCTTCCAACGTAACTTCCCACTAACCAACGTACCTCCCTCTAATCCGGACACCCTAAACCCTAACCCTAAAGGCCGAGGACGATAACTCCAAGAAAGACGAGCCTCCTGTGAAGGAAACCTTCAACGCGAGCCGGGCTTTCCCTGGGTTGGGCGAGCAAAAGAAACTGGGTAACGACCAGTTTCCCGACTTGGGCGCCGCCGCGAAGGTCCCCGCGAAGAAGAAGAAGGGCCAGAAGATGAGCCTGGCTGATTTCGACGCCATGCCTGTGGCGTCTTCGGGAGGTGGGGGGGGGTACGGCGGCGGCGGCGGCGGCGGCGGGGCGTACCGCGCACCGGGCGGCGGCGGCGGGTTCGGCGGCGGCGGCGGCGGAAGGGACATCGTGTTGCCCACCGGGCCGAGCGCCCGTGAGGACGGGGACGAGCTGGGTCTGGACGGGCGCCCCAAACTTGGGGGCGCGTTCGCGGATTACGGAGGCGACCGCGGAGGCGGGGGTGACCGCGGAGGCCGGTCCGGCGGCTTCGGTGACAGGGATGACCGCGGAAGAGGCGGAGGGTTCGACGACCGCCGCGAGCGCGGCGGGTTCGGGGACGACCGCGGCGGCAACCGCCGAGACGACTTCGACCCGCGTGACCGGGACGACCGCGAATCAGAAGGGCCATCAAGGGCAGACGCGGACAGCAACTGGGGCAAATCCAAGCCCGCGGCGAGAACAAGCTCGCCCCCGAGACGAGACGCGGGCGGGCGGGACGACCGCCGAGGCGGTTTCGACGACCGCCCTCGCGGCGGCGGCGGCGACCGCTTCGACGACGGACGCGGCCGCGACGGCGACAACGGCGACCGAGGAGGGAGGGACCGGTACCCGTCAAGGTCGCCCTCCCCGGAACGGGACTGGGGGGCGCTGCGGAACCGTACTGGGCCACCTGCGCGTGACGAACGAGACGGTCCGGGCGACCGCCGCGACGGCGACCGCCCTCGCGACCGGTCGCCCTCACCCGAGCGGGACTGGGGAAGCATCCGGAACCGCACCGGCCCCCCTGTCAGGGATGACCGGGACCGACCGCCTCTTGATGACCGAGGCCCGCGACCCGGCGCCAGAGCCGACGCCGCGGGAAACCGCTGGGGCAAGAGCGACATGCCTCCGCGTGAGGAGCGCGACGGCGACAGGAGAGGGGGCGACGACAGAAGAGGAGATGACAGAAACGGAGACCGAGAAGGCTCGGCCGGCGGTCGCCCGCGTCTCGTGTTGAAGGCGCGCTCCAGCGACGTGCCAACCGCCACTGGCGCGAGTGGCGGCGGCGCCGGGTTGTTCGGGGGCGCGCGCCCTCGAGAACTCGCGCTGAAAGAAGCGGGCCGGGATTCTATTAAAGAGGATTTGGCGCTTTCGCGATCCGCGGGCGCCGCGCGTCGCAAAAAGCACGCGGACGAAAAGGCGATTGAGGACGACGTCGTTTCTTTGAAACGCGATTTGGAGAAGGCCACCGATGAAACCGAAAGGGGGAAGATTCTCACCACCATCGGTGAAGCTGAGCTCGCGCTTTCAAAGCTCACCTTGGAGCTGGACGACAAAGTCAAGTTTGCGCAGCGCGACGGGAACAAGGGCGACCGGGACCGGGCTTTTGAGAAGAAAGATTCCGACAAAAAAGAAGGCGACGAGCTTGATGCCGAGAAGAAACCGGTTCGCGGCGGCCGGCCGGCCGAGAGGGAACGGGACATGGACAAGGGTTGGGGGGACGGGAAGTCGGAGCGACAGGCGGACCGATCTGAACGACCTGATCGCCGAGGCGACCGCGGGGGAAGGGGCGGCGACCGTGAAAACCGCGGAGTTAAAAAGGAAGAGGAGAAGAAACCGGACCGGGCGCCTCGTGCACCCAAAACGCTCGTCCCCTCTTCTGGACCGGAAGCAGTGAAGATCGCCGCGTCCGGGTTCGCCGCGCTCGCCATGGATGACGACGCGTAGATGTAAAGTGGGTTGTGGGGGGCGCCGTGGGGATGACGACGCGTAGATGTAAATGAAAGGCCGTATCGCTGTTTTTTGCACCACTTTGACCGATGGAGGATGCGTGAGATTTGAAACGGGAGTTGCGTTTTTGGTACCAAAACATCGACAACGTTTGACGTTTCCACTGGTTTGTTCTCTTTTCACAAAATGTGCCAGCCTTGCACTCCTTTGGTAAAACTCCTCGTGCCCGCGCCTCGCATCGTTCGACGCGCGGGTTCCCGCACGTCACGCGACTGGCCGACCAGTCGGGAGTGACTCACTCCACTGCACGCCTCGTGGTCGGGAGTGTGTTTGGTGGTCGTGTTCGTGTTCTCGAGTTGAAACCCAAGGTCTTCAGGGCGTCCTTACGCCGCGCTTGCGAACGCGGGGGAACCACTTTGAGCGGAAAAGGCTCATTCGTTTTCATTTCACGGACCTCCGCGCAACCATCGATCGTCATGTTCAAGCGTTTGTTCGGCACGGAGAAAAGCGGGGGCTCGGGTGCGCCGTCGTCAGGCACAACACAAGCAGGTGGCGGCAACAAACAAACCCCGCTAGGCGCGGTGGAGCAGCTGAAAGACGTACGTCCCGCGTCAGATCCTGACACTCGGTTTCGGTCGTTTTGGTGCCGTTCGAGAAGGACTGTTTTTTTGGCAATTCTTTCTTTTTCAACAATGAGTTTCAATCGTTTCCCGCTTCGCGTCGGGACGACACCACAAACGTAACGCCCGACCCTAAGCCCCGACCCTGATGCCCGACCCTAGTGCCTGCCAATAACCCTAACCCTACCCTGAACCCTAAACCCGAACCCATACATAAACCCTACCCTCCCGCCCAAAAAACAGACCTTGTCCATGTTGGAAAAGCGCGAAGCCCTGCTTCACAAAAAGATGGCGGCGGAACTCGGAAAGGCGCGCGAGTTTAACCGGGTGGGAAACAAACGGTCCGCGTTGCAGTGTTTGAAAAAGAAAAAGCTGTACGAGCAGCAGGTTGATAATTTGCAGAACCACCAGCTCAAGTTGGAGGAGCAGGTCATCACCCTGGAGGGTACGTGTGTCTGGGCTTTCCCAAATCCGACACAATAGACGCGTTTACCGCCCCTGTTTCAGCGCACTACGTGTGACATGTGGACGCGTTGCCAGTACTCGTGATGTATTCGTAAGAATTACCAGAGCCCTGGTAAATGTTACGGCCGTACTGGCAACTGCGTCCGTACAGTACTGGTACTTCTTACGAATATATCACAAGTGCCCTGTGTCCGGCCCGATTACGGAGGACCCCAATCCCCCGTACAGTACACCCGTACCGAGACTCGGGACTGACGTTTTCTTTTATTTATCTTAAGGCTCGAAAACAACCGCGGAGACGTTCAGCGCGCTTAAAAACGGCGCGGGCGCGATGAAGGTACGTATGCGGCCTTTCCCAAATCCAAAGGCGACTGTTTTACCGAAGCTGGTGACTGTTGTCCATACATCGCGATATACAACACTGACACGTTTCGTCTGCAAAACGGAAAAAGGCGCTTAACCGGGATTCCAACATCGACGAAGTGGACCGGGTGATGGACGAGATCAACGAACAGGCGGATCGGATGAGGCAGGTACAGGAAGCGCTGGGGCAGCCGGTTGGGTACGCCGCTGATTTGGACGAAGACGAACTCGACGCGGAACTGGCGGAGTTGGAGGCGGAGGATTTGGAACGCGAACTAGGGTTGGCGGACGAAATGAGCGCGCCGCCGGTCGCGGTGGCGTCGCGCCAAACCCCGCCCGCCGGGCTCTCGATGGCATCGCTCCCGAGCGCGCCGAGCTCGGTTGCGAACCGGACGCCCTCGTTGCCGTCGGTGCCGGGAAAATCGGAGGAAGACGCCGAGCTAGAGGCGCTGCAGCGTGAAATGGAGCTGCTGGCGTGACCGTGGTTTGCACAAGGACCCGGACCGGTAACGAAAGCGCGCGAGAGATTTCCAATTGTGTTGAATTACCAAAATTCAATTCTATTCGTGCACGTGAACTTATCGTCCCCAACGCTCTTCCCAACCACCTATCCCCACCTGCTCGCGCGTCGCGTGGTGGCGAACTCGGGCGATTCGGGTCTGGTCAAGGTTTTTTCGCCGCGAATCGGCGCCACGCCCAAGGACGCCAGCGCGGTGTAGTCGGGCATGGGCGCCGCTTTGAACTGCGTGCTTTTGCGGAGCGTTTTTCGGTTTTTTGCCTCGTCAATCGCCGCTACTCTCGCCAACTCAGCCTCCTGCGTTTCCCGGACACGGGCGTTGTGTGCCACCTCGGAATCGAACCTCTCTCGCTCCTCAGCGCGCCGCGACCCGGCCACCCCAACCTCGTCAATCGGCGCGGTGAGGGGTTTCCGCGAAGGCTGTGATTGTGAACGAAAAGTGTCAGCCTCGTATGGGCAAACAGTGTGCCTGGATTTGGGAAAGCCCCAAGGCCGTACCTGCACCGTGAACACCGAGCGAAACGTGGTGGGCGGCGGGTTCTTAGCGGCGACTCCCTTGGCGGCGTTTTTGGAAACGCTCTCCTCCTCCGCCACCCGCAAAGAAAGCTGCCTTTGCGCGTACGCGTGTAACGCCTCGCCTTTCAAGTGAAACGGCTCGACTTGCGTTGGTGGCTTGAAGTTTGGCGGTGGGAGTTGCGAGCGTCGTCGCCCAGATGACGTTTTCGGAACCGGTTTCGATTTGACGCCCTTCATCAGCGTGAGTTCGCGTTGGCGTTGCTGGTCAACCGCACGCTCCAAATCAAACCGGGAAACGTCGCCTCGGCGGTCGGTTTGAAGGGAGAACGGAACGAGCTGGGTGATGCCGTCGACTCTGGCTCCTTTTTTTTCAAATGCCTGGTGACGTCGGAGGTGGTCGTGGTCGACGTCGCTCGCCGCGACGCGCCGGGCGCCTTTGCCGACGGCGAGGGATGTTTGTGTAGCCGGCACAGGGTTCGGCGGCGCCCGCAACACCGCGCGTCTGGTCGTGGCGAACTTCGGTGATTGCGCAAACGTGGGTGCCACGTCGCCCCACTCGTCCCTGACTCGTTTCGCGTCCCTCGCAGTTTGCGTCTCCAGTTCTTCCAGTTCTTCCCTGCTTCGCTTCCGCCCGACCGCCGCTGCGAAGGGTTTGGGTTTTGCGTCCCCCGCCCTCGTCGTCATCTCTCTGAGATGAAGAAAAGAAAGTGTCAGTCGCGTATATCGGGATGTATTGGACGATGTATGGACAACAGGGAGGGGTAATCGGTCTGAACAGTCACAGGCGCGTTAGAGGTAAAACAGTGTGCCGCCTGATTTGGGAAAGCCAAGGAGGCCGTACCGTCGTTGCAAAGAAGCCACTCGCGCCTTCTCCGCCGCGTCCCCGTCTCCGCGCATCACGGAACTCCGCAATTTGCGCGCTTTGAACTTGGGAAGTGTGGCGAGTTTTTCAATCTCCAGCTGTTCGGTGGTTTTCCCAGGCGGCTTGAAGAACCGATCCGGGCGCGAAAGCAGGGGCGACGTAGGGATCGTCACCTGAGATAAAAAAGAAAGTGTCAGTCTCGTATGGGCAATCAGGGAGGCGGAATGTGGTGATTGGGAAAGGCCCTTACCGGCTTGAAGTTGAAACCAACCGTGTTGTCCTTTCGGTTCGACGAACCGACGGGAGCGGTGACTCGTCCCCCGAACGCTACCGGTACCGCCCTGCCGGTTTTCGGTTTCGAAACAACCGTAGGGGCATTTAGTCTGTCACGCGCTCCCTCGACTCTGCGTCGCTTGGCTTTTTCCTCCGCCGCGAAACGCAAACTCTGCGCATACAAAATTTCCTCCGTGGTCAACCCGGTGTCGCGCCCGCGCTTTCCGAAACCCCCTCGCGTCAACGCCGGCGATACCGGTACCGTTAAGTCCTTTGCGATCGGGTGCAGCCGTCGCGAACGCCTCGGCGCGCCCGAGGTGTTTGGCCTGGAACCCGCGTTTGAGTGCGTAGCGAGAGAATGACTACGACTCGTGGACGGAAACGAACTCGGCATGGAACTCGCGCCGCCGGCGCCGCGCGTGGACACGCCAAACGACGCCGGGGTTCCGTAGGTGGACGGCGTGGCGCATGAAGGTGTTGTGTCTAAGTTATCCGCGTTCGGCTCCTCGTCGTCCACAAGATCGTCCACCACCGCCGCGTTGTTCAGGTCGATCAAAACCCGGACCGCGCCGCCGCCGACAAGTCCTTTTCGCTTCGGCGCGAAGACAAACTCCGCGGACGGCGCTTCGGTTTCCGTCGCAGCCGCGGGTACCGCGTCCACCGCAGGAACAGCATCCACGCACATCGCGTCCGCGAACGTGGCGCACTTCGCGAGTCGGCTGGGCGTCTTGGAAGTGGCGCCCATCGCAGGCGCTCGAAGAACCGGACGAGTGGATCCTACGTCTTCCGCAACCTTCGCGGCAGCCGCGGCGAGGAGCCGGGGCGATTGGCGAACCGGAGACGGCTGGGGGGGCAAAGGAGAGTCGCTCGCTTCTTCAATCGCCTTCCTCGCCGCCGCGGCCGCGGCTCTGCGCGGGGAGGACCGGGTTGGGGAAGGCGCGGGAAGAACCGCTTGGCCTATTTTGATTTTGTGTACCGCGGCGGGCGTGCTCTTCGACGACGACTTCACGATTGACTTCCGCCCTGACTTGAGCTTGGAAACGGACCCGAAGGCGGCTTGCGTAGAAGGGCTCTTGGAGTCCGACTTCGGCTTTAGTAGCTTGGAAACAGACCCGAAGCCACCCTTGGAGCCGGCCGATTTCTGGACAGACGTGGAACCGTCCTTCTGGACGGACTCGTGTTCGCTCGTGTCAATTTTTTGATCAGACTCGTATGAGCAGTTAGTCTCGAGCAACCGCGCCACCGCGTCAATCGCTTCGGCGTCCGCCGCCCGGCGACGCGCGCTCGCGTCCGCTGATGCCGCGATGTTGTTTTGTTTCCCGGCCGCGACCGGTGACCCGAACCCGCCGTTGGGCGCTTTCGCGACCCCGAACGGGGAGCGATTCGTGTGTTTCAAAGCAGACCCAGGTGAAGCTTTCAAAGCGCTCCCCGAAGCGGCGCCCGAATCGTCTCCACTTTTCTTTTCTTTCTCTTCGCTCGCCACCGCGTCAGTCGCGTTTTTAGCCGCCGCGTTCGTCGTTCGCAACACGCCGTGCAACGAAACCGGGGTCGTGAGGCCTTTCGTCGCCGTGCTTTCGAACCACGCGTCAACGTCGATTTCCGCCTCCGGAGTCTCCGCGAGTTGGAAGTCGTGGTAGTGGGGAGCGCAGAACTCCCACCTGTGTTTTTTTTTTTGTGTCAGTGTTTTGTTTTGGCCACGATTGCAGAAGAGCCGAGGCGACAATTGGAATCGGAATCGATGAAGGGTGGGGGGGGTACGGGCGTCAGGGGCGGTTGTTACGCGATATCGTCGTCCGAGGTTTGGCTGTGTATCTCCCGTGCTGTGACGTACCGGTCCTCCGTTTCGAACGCCATGGCGGCGCGGCGTGCGTGATACGCGCACACCAAACGCGCGCGGCGGGTCCGAGGAAAGTCGCGAGTTTCGGGCAAACGACTCTCTTTTTTTGACGCCGCGTTGGCTCAGATGCGACGCGTACCACGCAAAAAAGTTCGGTGGAAAGTCCCCGAACCGCGTGCGACGCTTCCTACCCGACTCGCCCGTGGTTCCCCTTCCGCGCGGTGTCGCCGTACCCGCGTCTCTCGCGACTCCGCGTGTGCCAAACAGCGCGAGGGATTATTGGATTTTTGGCACCGCAAAAGAAAACGCCGATTATTCGAAACCCAGCAACGACTCAGAAAAGGACTTGACGCGCACTTTTGAGTCGCGAAAAAGCGTTATATTATTTGGGTGGATGTGAAAAGCGCGGTCGACGGAGGGCGGGCGCGGAGACGAAGAAAGAAGAAGGGAAGGCGGTCGAATCGATTTCGTCAAAAGCGCGGCGTGGGTAAGGCGTGCGCGCCCCACCCCGCACGCGGGTCTATTCACAAAAGCAAGCTAAAGAAGTGACACTCGGCACAGTTCACACGACGCGACGAATCAAAGAATCATCGATCCGTCAAAACAGATGGAGCTCGATTAATCGACCTCTTCGATCTTGGGGCCCGGCCCGGCACCCGGGGCTTCCGCGCCCGCGTCGCCGCCCATGCCTCCCATGTCCGGGGGCGCCCCGCCCGCGCCTTGGTACATCTTACTGATGATGGGGTTGCACAACCCTTCCAGTTCTTTGAGTTTGTCTTCGAACTCGTCAACCTCCGCGGTTTGGTTGCCTTCCAGCCAGCCGATGGCCTCCTCGACCGCCGCGATGATCTTCGCCTTGTCATCCGGGTCAAGCTTCCCACCCGCGCTCTCGTCACCCATGGTGTTCTTCATGTTGTACGCGTAGTTCTCCAGCCCGTTCTTGGCTTCGATTTTCTTTTTGTGCTCCTCGTCTTCGGATTTGTACTTCTCCGCTTCCTGGACCATGCGTTCGATGTCTTCTTTCGATAGCCGGCCTTTGTCGTTCGTGATCGTGATCTTGTTCTTCTGCCCCGTGGACTTGTCCTCGGCGCTGACGTTGAGAATGCCGTTGGCGTCGATGTCGAAGCACACGTTGATTTGCGGGACGCCTCGCGGGGCGGGGGGGATGCCTTGTAGTTCGAACTTCCCTAAAAGGTTGTTGTCCTTCGTCCGCGAGCGCTCGCCTTCGAAAACCTGAATCAAAACCCCAGGTTGGTTATCGCTGTACGTGGAGAACACCTGTTCTTTTTTGGTGGGGATGGTGGTGTTTCGCGGGATCAGCACGGTCATGACGCCGCCCACGGTTTCCAGGCCCATGGACAGGGGCGAGACGTCGAGAAGCAGAAGGTCCTGGACCTTTTCGTTGCCCTCGCCCGAAAGAATAGCCGCCTGCACCGCCGCGCCGTACGCCACGGCTTCGTCGGGGTTGATGCTCTTGCACAGCTCTTTGCCGTTGAAAAAGTCGATGAGCAGGGACTGCACCTTGGGAATCCGGGTGGACCCGCCCACCATCACGATCTCGTGCACGGTGGCTTTGTCCATCTTGCTGTCCCGCAAGCACTTCTCCACAGGTTCCATGCACTTGCGGAACAAATCCATGTTAAGCTCTTCGAAGCGCGCGCGCGTGATGCTGGTGTAGAAATCCACACCCTCGAAAAGCGAGTCGATCTCGATGCTGGTCTGCGCGGTTGACGAAAGCGTGCGCTTGGCTCTTTCGCACGCGGTGCGCAAACGACGAAGCGCGCGCGGGTTCCCCGTGATGTCTTTTTTGTTCTTGCGCTTGAACTCCTGCACGAAGTGGTTCATCATCCTCTGGTCGAAATCCTCGCCGCCCAAGTGCGTGTCACCCGCGGTGGCTTTGACTTCGAAGATGCCCTCTTCGATTGTGAGCAACGACACGTCGAAGGTGCCGCCGCCGAGGTCGAAGATCAAAACGTTGCGCTCGGCGCCGCCGTTCTCGGCTTTCTTGTCCAAGCCGTACGCGATGGCCGCGGCGGTGGGTTCGTTGATAATGCGCATGCAGTTGATGCCCGCGATCACGGCGGCGTCCTTGGTGGCTTGCCGTTGCGAATCGTTGAAGTACGCGGGCACGGTAACCACCGCGTTTTTGATCTCCTTACCCAGGTAAGCCTCCGCGACTTCCTTCATCTTCACGAGAATCATGGAAGAGATCTCCTCCGCGCTGAATTGTTTCTGTTCGCCGTGGAACTCGACGCTGATCATGGGTTTCTCGGCTTCACCCGACAACACCTTGAAAGGCCAGTCCTTGATGTCTGCCTGAACCTGGGGGTCGCTGAACTTCCTGCCGATCAACCGCTTCGCGTCGAAAACGGTGTTGATCGGGTTCATCGCGGTTTGGTTCTTAGCGGCGTCCCCGATGAGGCGCTCGGAATCGGTGAACGCGACGTACGAAGGCGTCGTGCGCGCGCCTTGGTCGTTCGCGATGATCTCGACGCTGTTGTGTTTAAGGTTTGGGTTGGGGTAGGGTAGGGTTTGTATGGGTAAAGGAGGTCAGTGCGTGTTGGTTGGGAGGGTTTGTGTCCAGGGTTGTGCACAGGTGGTTGGTGCAACGCTCGGTTCGACGCGCGCGGCTCGACGCGCGCGGCGTTTGGCAATCTCCAAAAAAAAAAAACTCGTCAAAAATTCCCAAAAAAAAGCCCTGCACCCTTCCGAAGTCGTCGCGACTGTTCGGCAGCGAAGGCCGACTTTTTGCGATCTCATCGAAACGATCGTGCATGACGTCGTCCTCGCGCGCCTCGGCGTTGGAACGAGCGGCAGAAACACACAGAAACGCGCGAACCCATCTCACGACGAGTTACTCGAAACGACCTCGACTTGCGGTGCTTTCTTTCCGTGTCCAGCGAGTTAGCAGACGCGCCGATCCGGTGGCGGCGGCACGGCGCCATTTTCGCGTGCGCTCGGGATCGGAACGCCGCAAAAACAAAGAGACACACGTACCGGTCGTGCTGCCACACACCCACGCATGAGTACGTCGTGCCGAGGTCGATGCCGATGGCGGGGCCGTCGATCTTAGCAGCCATTGTGCTCGAACCTTGTTGAGGTAAGGACGGGTTGTTCTGCGACGAGGTGGAGGCTCGTGCGTGGCAAAGTGGTCGCGGTGGAGGTCGAGCGGCGCGTGGAAATGCGTTTTTTCCCGCCCGGCATTTCGTTTCCGAGGCGACTGGTGGGGTAGACGTGTGGGCAAACAGTCGGAGGTTTTTGTTTTCAGGCGTTTCGGGAAAAAAATTCTTCCACGTCCGACGAGAACCTTCGAAACCGGGTGAACGTCGACCCTCAGTTTTTGCAGAGTTTACCTCTTCCTGTCTCGTCTCGCTCTGCTTTCCTTTCGCAACGCAAGGGTACTGCACCAAAGGGGGTGTCGCACGCCTGCCGAGCGCCGACTTCGCGTTCGCGAAAGCCAGCACCCGACTTTCGGAAAAAGACGACCATCGTCACCTCACCCCCGTCACTCCTCGCGGGCTTCTCCCTAACCACCCGCAAACGGGTCCGGACCCGGAACCACCCGAGTGTCGTCCTGTCGCCACGTCCGGAGGGAGGACCCACATAAAATGAAGCTCAAGCAACTCGAGTCGTTACTACAGGACGTGGAGGCGTTCCGCGAACCCAACCAGATGTTGGAGCAGTACCCCACGGGCGCGCATCTCGCGTCTCGGTGCATCGGCGCCGCGGAGGCGCGCGGGGATATCGAGAACAGGGTCGTGGTGGACTTGGGGGTGGGCGGGGGGGTGTTGACGATCGCTAGTCTTTTAATGGGCGCGCGTAAAGTAATAGGCGTAGATGTAGACCCACACGCACTGGAGCTGACACGAGCGAACTGTTTAGAGTTTGACCCGCCGTTGCGACCGACGCTGATGCGCGCGTCCGTGCCGCAGGACATTCTGCGGGTACGAAAAGCGGTGGGGGATAGTGAAATAGCGCGAATCGACCTGGAAAACGACCGTGAGACGTGCAGGCCGGAGACGAGTGATGGTGGTGAGACAAACGAGACGACGACGACGGAAGTTGGCAAACGCGGCGAACGCTTAAGTTGCGACGACGAAAGCGCTCCGGAGGCGTCTCCCGATGAACTTTCCGAAGAACTTTCGCAGTTCCAAACCCTCACCACCCCGCTTCGCGCGCACACCGTGGTGATGAACCCTCCGTTTGGGACGCGCGTGAAAGGTGCGGACATGGGGTTTCTTCGGGCCGGTTTGACAATCGCCAGCGGCGCGGTGTACAGTCTGCACAAAACGAGCACGCGGGCGCACGTCGAGAAGCACGCGCTGAGGACGTTGAGGGCGAGAAGGTACGTATTGCATTTCCCAAATCCTGGACACACTGTCGACTGTTTGCCGATTGTCCAGAGTAAGTACTCACTCAAATGCCCCGAAAGACTGACACTTTCTTTTATTTATCTCAGCGCCGTGGTGTTAGCGGAGTTGCGGTACGAGCTCCCGAAAGTGTACGCGCACCACCGGAAAGAATCCGTTGAAATCGAGGTGGATTTGTGGCGGTTCGAACCACCACTCGACGGGCTCGTGGGGGGGCAGCAGATGGACGGGACGGACAGCGATGACAGCGACGACGACGGCGGAAAAAATAGCGACGTCGAAACCGAAGTCGGCGCGGAGAAAGAAAAAATCGAGCTCAAGTACTCCGGCGCGCGAAACGCGTTTTGCGACCGGAGGGATTTCGAGCCGCGAACGCAGAAACGAAGCGGGGGTAAGGGCGGTAGGGACCCGCTGGTACAGCAAAGGGGCGGGCGAAGTGGCGCGAGGGGGGGACGGGGAGGAGGCGCGGGGAGAGGCGGGCGATGACGACAACTTAAAAAAAAACGAAAATGCTCGCGTCGGTTAAAATGTGACGTCAAAGTCTTTGTCTCTAGTCTGTTTAGTCTGTTTTGTCGTCTCGCCGCGCACACCTCACACGCACGCTCACGCCCCTCAAACTTCACTGGTACCTTGTTCATCACAGCAAACGTGCTCCCACGAACACGAAAATCGAACGAGGAGCCCTAGTGGCTCGGTCGTTTTTTCCCACCCGTTTCGAAGCGTTCCGTCCTCAATCGCAACGGCGCACAATTCTTTGCCATGCGACGAATCTCACGCGTCTCCAGTCTCAACTCCACGCGCGCCTCCAGTCTCCACGCATCGCGCCACCCAACTCACGCCGGTTTGATTCGCATCTTGTCCATCTGCGCCTGTTTCGGCAGCTTCACTTTGTCCGCGAGCCCGAAGAACTTCAGAACACAGACCATCATCCAGGTCATGTCGATTTGCCACCACTCCAAACCGTGCCTGGCGCTGAACTCGAAGGCGTGGTGGTTGTTGTGCCACCCCTCGCCGAACGCGAGGATGCCGATCCACCAGTTGTTCCGAGATAGGTCGCCGGTGTTGAACGTCTGTGACCCCCACACGTGCGACACGCTGTTCACCGCCCACGTGATGTGGTACACCCAGCAGGTGCGGACGCAGAAGCCCCAGACAAGCCACGGGAGGCCGCCTAGGGCGTAAAACGCCGCGGCCCATCCAACGACGTGCCACATGTACGTCTTCTCCAGCCACTGGTAAAACGGCTGGCTCGCGATGTCCACCGCGTTTGACCTGTCGCTGACCCGGGTAAGCGTCGCCTCGTTATCAAGCAGCCATCCGCAGTGCGACCACCAGAAACCCTCGTACGGCGTGTGCGGGTCCTTTGGGGTGTCGCAGTGCTGTTTCAGGGAAAGAAAGGTAAAGGGTCAGTTTTACGAGTCGCGTGTTGGGCGATTTATGTGCAGTGCGTAAACAGTCGGCGGACTCGGGTGCACTTATCGTAGTGGTACTCCCTTGCGTAACCGCACTCCATTACCCTACTCCGTTGTAGTGGTAAGACTTGCGTGACTGCACTCCATACAGGGCATCAAACAGCCGGTGTCAGGATTTGGGAAATCGACGCGTACCTGGTGGTGATACCGGTGCGACGACGCCCATTCCAGGGGGTCGCCTTGTACGGCCATGGCGCCGAAGTACGCCAGGGTGTACTCCACCCACTTCGGGGTGTTGAAGCTTTTGTGCGACAGCTGTCTGTGGTAGGAAAGGGTGATTCCTAAACATCCGGTGATGAAGTACATGACCAGGAAACACGAAAACGCGGACCACGTGAAGGTGAACGGCGCGAGGAGGCACCCCAAGTGCATCGCCCCGATGAAGCTCGCGTAGGTGATATCCGTGGGCATCCACTTCCGCATAAACGCCTCACGTTTCGGGCTGTACAGCACATCCGAAAACAAAACTTTCTTCACGGGCTTGATTCCGTCCCACGTGCCTTTCGCCGCCGCCGCGGCGGCGGAGTTGACGCCGGCCCAGATATCGCTTGCTTGTTGCGCTCCGTTTTCCGTGATCCTGCGCCAAGCTTTCGCACCCGCTTCCCCAAAGTTCTCATCCGCAGGCGCCGTAATCGCCCCTGTGGTGATTCGCGCGGTGTTCCGCTTAGTGAGGCTCACCAGGGACTTCATCGCGACGCGCTTGCCGGCTGCGAGATTGGTTCGATTAGAGAAAGAGAATAAAACGAGCATTTTTGGGGGGAGGGGGAGGTCAGTGGTCGTTCCGTGCGTTCGATGCTCCGCGTCGCGCGCGTTTGGACGTTCCATCGCTCGATCGAACGAACGCGTGATGGGACCATCGCGGGCGCGGAGACGCAGTCTCGTCGACAGGCGCGACGAGACCGGGCGTTTGAGATTGAAATAATAAAAAGATGTCGTCGTGGCCACCCACCCACGCGCGCGGCGGGGGTTTCCGGAATCGGCGCCGCTTGGCGTCGTCGAGTTACGTCTCGGTGGCAACGAGTTGACGAGTGCCGCGTCACGCCGCTCGTTCGCGAAACGACACGCGTTCCAGGACCACGCCCGCCGACGCGCGATTGCTCACGGCACCTATCGGTTGCCGATTGCACCCGGTATTCTTATTTCTTCGGGACGCACCTAGAGAGTTTTGTCGCGTCACCCATCCCGCGCGTCGGTCGTTGCCGACCGCGACGCCCGACGCCGCGGGGGGCATTACCCTCATGGCGACCGATGCCATTTCACACGGCTTCGGGTAAGCGTGTTTTGTCGGCGTTCCGCGACAAGTGTCGCTCGCGCCGGTGCTTCTGCGCGCCCGCCGGCAGGCACCATGCATCACGCCAACGCGAAGATGACGTTGTTGGAACGCTGTGGGCCAGGAATCTGGTCTCGTCGCGTCCAATGGCAGACAGAATGCCGAGGGAAAAGGCTTTTGGCTTTTGCTTTTTGTCGAGGGCACACGAAATTGACTCCCCCTTTCGGTAGCGATCTGCTAACTCGACGTTCCTCATCACGAGAGACAGGGAGTCATCAGCTTTGCTTGCAAAAAGCTCCCCAAGGCTATCTGCCCAGATCCCCAGGAGGTCCACCCGACCAAGTTTTGGCAAATAAGCCTGTCCAAAAAACGGCACTCGCGGTGTCGCCTCTCCCGGGGCCCCGGGGTTCCGCGTGACGCGCCATGACGGGATGGACCCCATCCGCGGTGGCCGCTTCCGTGGCCTTGTTTATACTGGCGGGGCTGTGCGAAGTCGGCGGGGGGTGGCTGGTGTGGCAAACGTGCAGAGAGGTGCGGGCGAGAGGGTAAAGGTCAGACTAGTGGAAAGGAATCAAGGCACTCACCATCCCCTCCATCCTTACAACGCAGGGTAAGCCCTGGTGGCGGGCGCTACTTGGGTCTTTAGTGTTGGTGCTTTACGGATTCATTCCTTGTGCGCAGCCGATATCGGACTTCGGACGTCTGTACGCGATTTACGGAGGCTTCTTCGTGTTGTTGTCCCTGGCCTGGGCGCGTGTTTTCGACGGGTTCAAACCCGACGCAGGGGATTTCGTAGGCGCCGCGGTCGCCGTGGTGGGCGTGTTGATAATCATGTTCTACCCGCGACAAGGGGGGGGGGTGGAATCGGGAGGGATAGGGGTGGTGTTCCCGGGAGGCAAGCGATGATATGAGGGAGCGGTGATGCACTGGTTCAATCCGTTCGGAAGTAGCGGTGTAATAGTTTTTAGGACCGACTAACGTCCCGACGACGTCGTCTCGCGCCCGCGACGCCCCTCCTCTACGACGCTTGTTTCCCCCACATCTCCGTGTACCTACCCTGTGCGACGCGAATCGCGGCTTTGGCTTCCGCAAGGCCGGCTCTCAAAGCCGCACTCCCTGGGTCAACCACAAGCCCCGCGAGGTACGCCTTGACGGCTTCGCCGCCTTGCCCCAAACCGGTCAGCGCCGCGCCCTTGCGCCCAAACCCCTTGCCCCAGGTCGGCGCCATGCGAATGCACCGCTCGGCATCCGCCAGGGCGTCTTCGTACCGGCCGCACCCCGCAAGCGCCCCCGAGCGGTTGGAAAACAAAACGTGGTTCGGGGTGTTGTTCGCTTTGTCCACGCGAATGGCCATGGTGAACTGCTTCGCCGCCTTACCGTAGTCGCCCACAGCAAACGCGGCGTTTCCCTTTTTCTTCGCCTCGGCGGACACAAACGCGAGCTTGGCGCGCTTCGAGGTCTCGTCGTCGTCGCTGTCGCTGTCGCTGGGGTCGTCTTTTTCGGAGGGCACGGTGGAAGGCGTGGATTTGGAAACGACATCTGCATCTTCCGCGGCAGATTCCGGAAAGTTGTGACTAATTGTTTCCGTACCGGGCGCGGGCGTTTCGGAAGCGGGCGCGGTCGCCGCCGCGGCCGTCGCCACGGCCATCGCGAAACTCAAACTTGGCGCGACTAACCACTTTCCTCCCGGCGGCGGTTCGATTCCCGGCGGAAGCGACCTGAGGTACGCCCGCGTCGCGTCAACAAACTCCCCACGTTCCGCGAACCCCGTAGTGTCAACCCCCGCGAGCTGAAGCACCTCACGACACGTCTTCAGGTCCATCTGGTACGAACCGTTTTTTTCGGTTTGGTCCCCCGGAGTGTTTCCTCCGTCCGATCCCAACCGCAGCTTCCCCACCCTCGCGCACAGGTCGATGACTCCCGCGACGTAGTCTCCGCCCCGACCCCCCCCCCGGTTCCCCATCGCGACCGCGACATCCCTGCAGGTCTCGCCGCACCCGTCGAGGGACGACGGCGTCGCGCCGCCCTCGACGAACAAACAACGCAAAACGTCAGTCTTACCGCTTCCCGCGGCCGAATGCGCCGGGGCGCTGTCGTTGTTGTTCCTGGTGTCCGGATCGAAACCCACTCGCAGCAACCAACGAACGCAAGCCACGTGTCCTTGGCTCGCGCTCCAGTGCATCGCGCTGTTCCCGGTGAAACCAAAAGAAGTGCCTTTGCCCCAGGCATACAAAACGTTTTTGTCGAGGGCGTGTAGTTTTTGAAGCGTCGCCAGGTCGCCGCGCTTCGCAGCGGCGAGCCACTTTGAATGTAAAAAGAAAAGTGTCAGTCTTATATGGGCAATTAGTGTGTCCCCGGATTTGGGAAATACAATTACTTACCTTTTTGCAAACCTCCTTGTCAAGCGCGTTCACCGCCAACGTCGCTTGAAGGGTTTCGGGGGCGATCTGTTTTTTGTCGTCACCGTTCTTATCGGGCCCGGTTGAATCAGCAGGGTTTTTGTCAGTAGCAGTGTACTTATCAGCAAGGGTTTTGTCATTCTGGTCACTCTGGTCGCGTCGGTCACCCGGCGGCGCGTTTGAAAAAACTTTTTTGGCCGTCGCGGAGACCCCATTGGAGGTTTGCGTTGCCGGCGCCGATTCCGCGGATTCGCCTTCGTCGGCCATAACGCCACCAGAAGACTCCTTCCCCCACATCTCCGTGTACCTACCCTGTGCGACGCGAATCGCGGCTTTGGCTTCCGCAAGGCCGGCTCGCAAAGCTTCACTACCGGGATCCACCGCGAGCCCCGCAAGGTACGCCTTGGTTGCTTCGCCGCCCTGACCGAGCCCAACTAGCGCCGCGCCCTTGCGCCCGTATCCCTTGCTCCAGGTCGGCGCCATGCGAATGCACCGCTCGGCATCCGCCAGGGCGTCTTCGTACCGGCCGCACCCCGCAAGCGCCCCCGAGCGGTTGGAAAACAAAACGTGGTTCGGTTCCCCCCCCGTTTTGTCCATGCGAATCGCCATGGTGAACTGCTTCGCCGCCTTACCGTAGTCGCCCACAGCAAACGCGGCGTTTCCCTTTTTCTTCGCCTCGGCGCACACAAACG
>Ga0222633_1000675_pt1 | contig 26518 bp, 25 predicted proteins | sample AntAcemetageno48_FD_179816 | JGI IMG/M metagenome (GOLD analysis project Ga0222633, IMG submission 179816) | Saline water microbial communities from Ace Lake, Antarctica - #48 | ecosystem: Environmental > Aquatic > Non-marine Saline and Alkaline > Saline | place: Antarctica: Ace Lake | collected...
TACCGAAGGCTTCCGCGGCGTCCATACTAGGCACAGAAACCCGCACGATGTCAGCGCCAACGTCTTCCAGGCGGCGAATTTGTGCAACCGTTGCTTCGATGTCTCGAGTTTCGGTATTGGTCATACTTTGCACCGCAATCGGCGCATCACCGCCAACTGGCACATTGCCGACCATGATTTGGCGGCTCTTGCGACGTTGAATGTGAGACTCAGCACGCATCTTAGTTACCTACTTTTACTTTAGCGGTATCGACGGCGGTCGTGTGAGGACCAAGGTCGATTGGCTTGCCATTAAATTCAAGGGTGACTGCAGGCGCCTTACCAAACAACACTTCAAAGGGAGCTATACCCGCGACTACAAGTTCATCGCCGGCGCGATTTAAGTCACCGTAAATGGAGTCACCATTGCCATCTTCTATTTCTACCCAGCACTCATCGGTAAACAAGAATCTCAATTCATCCTGGCCGTTGGCCATTACTTGAACAACACCGTCCAGACGCTGAATAGATATTTGCTTTGGCGTAACCGTTGGTGCCGTAATTTCTGACGTCGAGGCAGACTCTGGCCTATTATCTAAAATGGATTTCTCATCCGCCGCTGTCAGCGTTAGGCTCGAAGCGCTTGGCTGCGTCGCCGTTTGGGGTGATGCTTGTGTATCATTCTCTGTGTTATTAAGCGCATCGATCGCAGCATTGGTCGCCGCTTCAGTTACTGGAGCGCCGTAAGGCTCGGTTTCTTCTAATACTCCGCTGGTCGCACCAACAACGGAGGAACCAGCGCTCGTGACAACAACCTCGGGCTCATCTTCTAAAGAAGATGAGGACCATACCAGGGCAATAATCACGACCAAACCAACCAGTCCTAGAATGCCGGTCTTAAACACCGGGCCTGTAAAGTGGGCGGAATTCAAGGCTTCTCGCGGCACGCCTAGAGCTTGCACTTGTCGCGGCGTCACGCCCTGGCTGATCTCGTATCGAGCTACCACATCATTGTCATCGACCTTGACCATCTTAGCGTAGGATCGCAGGTAGCCGCGTACAAAGGCTTGCTTGGGAATCTTATCTATCTCATCGCTGTCGATGAGACGAATGTAGTTAGGAGTCAGATAAAGTTCTTGGGCCACCTGGTGCTGGCTAAAGCCCAGCGATTCTCGCGCCTCACGCAAAACCTGCGATGCGGTCAGATGTGTGTCTGCCATCTCACTCATGATGAAGCCTCAAGCAGTTTGGCTTCTTCTGAAGCAGGGAAAATGTTTTTCAAGCTGAGCAAACAACTCGCCTCGTCATTGGTATTAGAAAAGACTCGCGCCAGCTGAATACACAGACCGAGGCTTCGCGAGGATTGACTGGAAGCCGAGACGTGACGTCGATAATAATCCCGCGCTGCTACATAGTCTTTTTCCTTAAATCGAATGTCTGCCAGTTCCAGCAGTGCCCTTCCCTGAGTGAGGTTAAGCTGAGTTGCTCGTAGAAAGCTCGCCTCAGCATTATTCGAATCACCTATTTGTGCATAGGCAACGCCAAGATTTTCATAAACCTGGGGCCGGTTCTGGTAGAACTGATCTTCTCCAGCGATCTTCAACTGATCGATTGCTTCCTGATAGCGACCCTGAGCATACAGAAATGCGCCGTAATTATTGATCGCTCGAGTAAAGGTTTTGTCTGCTGCTGCTTTGCTAAAGTGAAACTCCGCCAATTTGGTTTCGCCCTCAAACTGGAACACCAGACCAAAGGCGTTATGTACCCTTGAAGAATTTGGGTCAATAGCAAGAGCTCGATTTAGGTTATCTTTGGCTCGACCATATTCACCATTTCGAATGTAGCCAATACCCAAATCAACCAGAGTTTGCAGTTGTTTTTCAGGAGACGCCGGTTTGTTGAGCTGGCGCCCAATCACTTCGGTGACACAGCCGGCTAACAACAGAGTAACGGTGACTAGCGTGAGCACACGATTCACAACGCCACTCCCACTGCGATTTTGCGGTATTTTTCCTGTCGTCGAGTTTTGTCTTGAACCGCGCCAACAAGCTGGCCGCAGGCCGCATCAATGTCGTCGCCCCTCGTGGTACGAACCATCACATTAAAGTCGGCTTTCATTAGTCGTTCCTGAAAGGCGCGTACGGCGAAATTTGAGGGGCGTTTGTAACCCGATCCAGGGAAAGGGTTAAAGGGAATAAGGTTGATTTTGCAAGGAAAGTCTTTGAGCAACTCGACTAGCTCGCTGGCGTGTTCGGGTTGGTCATTGACTTTATCAATCACGGTATACTCGATGGTCACTGTGCGCTTTTCACCAAAGTTTTCCGCATAAGATTTACATGCTGCTAACAGCACTGCAATGGGGTATTTTTTATTGATAGGTACTAGCTGATCGCGCAGTTCATCATTCGGCGCATGCAGTGAAATGGCCAGTGAACAATCGGTAGTTTCTTTCAGTTTTTCAATTCCGGGTACCACCCCTGCAGTTGAGAGTGTGACCTTGCGCTTAGATATGCCGTAACCCATGTCATCCATCATAATATGGATGGCGGCCACGACATTGTCGAAATTTAGCAGGGGTTCACCCATACCCATCATCACAACATTGGTGACGTATCGTTCCCTTTCTGGAAAAGCTTCACGAAGTACGCGGTTGACCGTTCGAACCTGACCAATAATCTCTGCAGCCGTAAGGTCGCTGTTATAACCCTGCTTACCAGTGGAACAAAAACTGCAATCTAGAACACAACCGACCTGAGAGGAAACGCACAATGTGCCTCGCTCGCCCTCGGGTATAAATACCGTCTCAACGGCACTACCCGACTCAGAACGCATCAACCACTTTCGTGTGCCGTCGACTGAGATCTTCTCAGATATAACTTCTGGTTCGCGCACCTCAGCAATCTCGTTTAACGTGGCACGCAGCGGTTTACTAATATCGGACATCTCATCGAAGCTGCTCACATCTCTGTGGTAGATCCACTTCATGATTTGTTTAGCGCGATAGGGCTTCTCGCCAAGCGTTTCCAGAAACGCTTGTAGCTGAGGCTGGGATAACCCCAACAGGTTGTGCTTGGCGGAAGCCGTTGTCATGCTATCGCTCGCAGATCTGCTCAGCGGAGAAGAAGTAAGCAATTTCTCGCGCGGCGGATTCAGGTGCATCAGAACCGTGGGCAGCATTAGCTGTGAAAGAATCCGCGTGGTCAGCCCGGATTGTACCGACAGCTGCCTCGCTTGGGTTGGTTGCACCCATCAATTCGCGATTTTTTTTGATAGCATCTTCACCTTTCAAAACCTGCACAACAATCGGCCCAGACGTCATAAAGCCAACTAGCTCGTCAAAAAATGGTTTGCCGTCGTGTTCAGCGTAGAAACCTTTGGCTTCAGCTTCAGTTAAGTGAACCATTCGAGAGGCTACGATACTCAGACCAGCCTTCTCAAAACGAGACAGGATGTCGCCAATCACGTTCTTTGCAACTGCATTCGGCTTGATAATAGAAAAGGTTTTTTCAACCGCCATCTGTACTAACTCCTAAATCTAAAAATTGAAACAACAATGGTGCGCACGCAATGCCTAAAAGCCGTTCAAAATACGTCGTCTTCACAAAACCCGTTATTATACGCGGGTTTAGACAGAAAATTGACTGAAAACTCCCTCGTTCTGACTGATATTAGATTTACTCTTAGGCTTAACCAACCCCGTGCGATTGGGCGGCGGATTCTAGCCGGAAATGCGCTGTATTACGAGAGAATACGAGGAATTGCGGCTATTCGGCCTCTTCTATCCAGGCGGCCTGAATCGCTTCCAGAATCTTCTCGCCTGAGCGGTTCGGGTCATCATCAAAATCCGCCAATTCCATCACCCATTGATGTAGATCAGTAAAGCGGATCGCGAGAGGATCAACATCGGGATGGGCTTCAAATAGCTCAATGGCGATGTCGTTGGTGTCCGTCCATTTTAGAGTCATGAGCGCCTCTGCCTTAATAATTGAGAGTGACTGATTAAAAATTACTGAATAGGGCTTTTTAATAAGTGCTTAATGGTTTTCAGACACCTGGTTGATAGTGTATTTGGGAATCTCGATGACGAGATCTTCATCACCGATTTCTACCTGACAGGAAAGTCGTGAGTCAGGCTCTAGACCCCAGGCTTTGTCCAACAAATCGTCTTCTAATTCGTCACTTTCTTCAAGAGAATCAATGCCTTCACGCACGATAATATGACAGGTTGTGCAGGCACAGGCCATTTCACAGGCATGTTCGATATTGATACCCGCCGCCATTACCACTTCGATCAGGTTATCACCGGGCGCGGCTTCCAGCACAGCGCCTTCAGGGCAACGCTCGGCGTGGGGTAAAACAACTATCTGGGGCACAACATATTCCTTATTAATATCAATGGGTTAGCTTTCCATCTCATCCAGTGATCGGCCGGAAAGCGCCGATCTGACACTGTCGTCCATTCGGCGGCCAGCAAATTCGTCTGTTGCCTTCGCCAGCGCTTCCATTTGCTCAACAATTACGCGGCTTTTCTTGCTTTCAAGAACCGCGTCCAAAGACACGATACGGGACTCGATGACGGCTTTTTCATCCAACGTTAGCAAGCGCTCACCATCAACAACCAGTGCATTTTTAACGGCATCACGAACACGAACCGCATCAACCCGGGCTTCGGTGATGGAACGCGTTTCAACGTCGGCGGCGGCATGCTCAAAGGAGGCTTTGAGCATCGTAGTAATTTCTATCTCGCTTAAACCATAGGAAGGTTTGACCTCAATCTGGGCTTGAACGCCGGTGCTGAGTTCCGTCGCAGAAACCGATAATAGACCATCGGCATCCACCTGAAATAGCACACCAATTTTTGCTGCTCCCGCCACCATCGGAGGTATTGCGCGCAATTCAAATCTCGCCAGAGACCGGCAATCAGACACCAGCTCTCGCTCGCCCTGGACGACATGAATCAGCATCGCAGTTTGACCATCCTTGTAGGTGGTAAACTCTTGCGCTTTGCTGACCGGAATTGCGGTATTGCGATGAATGACTTTTTCTGCAAGACCACCGATGGTTTCAAGGCCAAGAGATAACGGCAAAACGTCCAGCAACAACATTTCATCGTCGGACTTGTTGCCGACCAGCACATTAGCCTGAATCGCTGCGCCCAGGGCCACCACTCGATCAGGGTCGATGGTATTTAGCGGCTCACACTCAAAAAATTTGGCTACTGCGCTGACAACGACCGGTACCCGGGTCGAACCGCCAACCAATACCACACTAAATATTTCATCCAGCTCTACTTCGGCATCTCGAACCGCACGTCGGCAGGCTTTAATCGCTCGCGCCAGCATGGGCTCGATCAACACATTAAAATCAGCACGAGCCAAGGCGCCTTTAAAGCTTAAGCCTTCTTCATGAATATCAACGTCAACAGATTCCGAGGTCGATAGCTGCTCTTTGATCGAACGTGCCTCAGTCATTAGTCCTCGAAACTGCTGCACAGAAATTTTGTCGGTATAGCCAGCCTCAGCAATGATCCATTCTGCAATCGCCTGATCGAAGTCATCACCGCCAAGGGCAGAGTCGCCCCCCGTTGCTAATACCTCAAACACACCCTGATTTAAGCGCAGCAGAGAAATATCAAAGGTGCCGCCGCCAAGGTCGAATATCGCCACCACACCCTCGGCACCACTGTCTAGACCGTATGCCACAGCTGCTGCAGTTGGCTCATTTAGCAAACGCAGAACATTTAGGTTAGCCAGGCGAGCCGCATCTTTGGTGGCCTGACGCTGAGCATCATCAAAATAGGCCGGCACCGTAATAACCACGCCATCCAGACTACCGGCCAGTGATTGTTCGGCTCGATGGGCAAGGTTTTTTAAAATAGACGCAGAAACTTCGACGGGGCTCACTTGCCTGCCGCCGACCACTTCAATAAGGGGCATGCCGCCGTCTGCATCAACTACAAATGTGTTAGGCAGCTGTTCACCGAGACGACGAACATCTTCTACACCGCGCCCCATCAAACGTTTTGCCGACGACACCGTGTTCGCAGAATCCTTTCGAGCATTATCGAGGGCAAGCTTACCCACTTCTTCACCACCATCGGCAAGATAACGAACCACCGAGGGCAATAAATGCTCTCCATCGAAATCTGGCAGGGTCATCAGTTCGCCGCCACGATAGGTGGCGATCAAAGAATTTGTGGTACCAAGATCAATACCAGCCGCCCGCTTTTTATCGTGGGGGTCGACAGCCTGACCGGGTTCAGTAATTTGCAATAACGCCATAAAAAAATCTAAAGATTAGTAGTCGAGGATTCGCTCTTCGAGTTGCTTTGCTTCACTCAAAAGCTTGTGAATAAACTGCATTTTGTAAACCGCGTGCTCTGCATTTGGCAGAGAGGCGGGATAAGCCTGAACAAATTCTGCTTCCAGCGCCTGGAGCTCACTCTTGCCCTTACTACGAAATTGATCGAGACGAGGCAAGCCGTCTTCTCCGGCTTCGCCAATATCTTCTAACTCTTCCCGCAGTTCGATTTGCTCCATCAAGAATATCGGTTCGAGAGTCGGATTGTGCTCGATTTCAACGCCGGACTGATCGAGCAAATAGATGGCGCGCTTCAAAGGGTGCTTTAATGTGCCGTAGCCTTCGTTAATGCGAGAAGTCATCTGGGCAGAGAAGCGTTTTTCTTGATCCGTGCCGGTGACAAATCGATCGGGATGCGCTGTTTTTTGCAGCGCACGGTACTGATTTGCCAACTCATTCAAGTCGAGATTAAATCCCGGTTCGCACTGAAATAACTCAAAGTAGTTTTGCTTAAGATCCATGGGCTTATTAAATACAGTCTCTTGGCTAAACGGTGAAGCTTTCACCACAGCCACACTCGGCCTGCACATTGGGGTTCTTAAACTCGAAGCCCTCGTTCAAGCCTTGCTTCACATAGTCCATTTCTGTGCCGTCGATATAAACAAGACTCTTTGGGTCAACAAAAACTTCTAGACCCTGGGATTCAAACTTGAGGTCTTCTTCTTGGATTTTATCAACAGGCTCAAGGACATACATCAGGCCTGAACATCCGGTGGTTTTAACGGCCACTCGAATACCCAGCGCCCCGCCTCGCTTGGCCAGGAATCCGCTCACATGCTTGGCTGCATTTTCAGTCAGGCTAATACCCATGATCGTCTCTTTTTTAAGCTTCTACGCTGTGCTTAGCACGAAAATCTTTAATAGCCGCTTTAATGGCGTCTTCTGCCAATACCGAGCAGTGAATCTTCACTGGCGGCAGAGCTAGCTCTTCTGCAATCTGCGTATTCTTAATAGAACCCGCTTCATCTAGCGTTCGCCCCTTTACCCACTCAGTGAGCAAAGAACTGGATGCAATTGCAGAACCACAACCATAGGTTTTAAATTTGGCGTCTTCAATGATGCCTTGGTCATTTACCTTAATTTGCAAGCGCATCACATCGCCACAGGCGGGCGCGCCGACCATGCCGGTACCTACATGGTCATCATCTGCATCCATCTTGCCGACGTTGCGTGGGTTGTCGTAGTGGTCAAGTACTTTGTCGCTATAGGCCATGGTTATTTCTCCAACGGTCAATCAATATATGTTCGATATAGGTTTAGTGTGCTGCCCATTCAATGCTGCTGATATCAACACCATCTTTGTACATATCCCATAAAGGCGATAGTTCTCGCAGCTTATCCACTGCGCCACGGATCTTTTCAATCGCCGTGTCGATATCCTGCTCTGTTGTAAACCGACCAACAGAGAATCTCAAAGAGCTGTGGGCTAACTCGTCATTTCGCCCAAGGGCTCTTAATACATAAGAAGGCTCAAGGCTTGCCGAGGTACAGGCAGAACCTGACGAGATCGCCAGATCACTCAAAGACATGATCAGTGACTCACCTTCAACATAGTTAAAGCTGACATTAAAAATGCCGGGGATTCTATGATCCACGCTACCGTTAATGTAAACCTCTTCCATATCATCCAGGCCATCCCACAATCGCTGCCGCAACGCTTCAATGCGAGCGGTTTCTTCGTGCATTTCTTCTTTCGCAATCTTGAAAGCTTCGCCCATACCCACAATCTGGTGGGTCGCCAGGGTACCAGAGCGCATACCGCGTTCATGACCGCCACCATGCATCTGGGCTTCTAATCTAACACGGGGCTTACGTCGCACATACAGCACGCCCATACCCTTGGGACCGTAAATTTTGTGAGCTGAAAATGACATCAAATCAACTTTCATCTCTGCTAAATCAATATCAACTTTGCCTGCGCTCTGGGCGGCATCGACGTGGAAGAACACATTGCGTTCTCGGCAAACTTCACCCAGGGCTGCGATGTCGTTAATCACACCGATCTCATTGTTAACATGCATCAGCGACACAATTGTCGTGTCTTCTCGAATGGCTGCAGCCAACTTCTCTGGTGAGATAAAACCCTCTTCACCGGGATCAAGATAAGTCACCTCAAAACCACTTCGCTCTAAATGTCGGCAAGTATCTAACACAGCCTTGTGTTCAATCTTCGACGTTACGATGTGCTTGCCTTTTTTCTGATAGAACTGGGCAACACCCTTGATCGCCAGATTGTCAGATTCAGTGGCACCGGAGGTCCAGACGATTTCTCGAGGATCCGCATTAATCAGGTCAGCCACCTGGCGGCGAGCAACTTCAACCGCTTCTTCTGCTTCCCAACCAAACTTGTGAGATCGACTCGCAGGGTTACCGAAGTTACCTTCTGCCATCAGGCATTCACTCATCTTCTGCGCAACCCTGGGGTCTACCGGAGTGGTTGCGGCGTAGTCCAAATAAATCGGGGTCTTCATACTTCTACTTCCTGTGCTGGAACACGAACGATACTTTCGCGACTTTGGTCGACATGGCTGTGGTCTTCATGGAGCCGATTCTGACGGGCGGCAATCTGCTGCACTTCCCGTTTCTCAATAAGACTAGCCAAATCAATACTATTTAGGAATGAGTGAATCTGAGCACTCAGGTCTGACCAGAGCTCGTGGGTCAGGCAGGTTTCTCCGCCCTGACAATCGGCCCGGCCGGCGCATTTGGTGGCGTCGACGTTTTCGTCTACCGAATCAACAATCTGGGCCACAAAGATTTCGTTTGCTGCGCGGCTTAAGCGATAGCCACCACCAGGGCCACGAACACTTTTGACCAGCTCTTGGCGTCGAAGCTTGGCAAACAATTGCTCTAAGTAAGACAGAGAAATACCCTGTCGATCCGAGATATCCGCCAGACTAATCGGGCCTTGACCGTCATGGACAGCGAGATCGAGCATCGCTGTTACGGCGTATCGTCCTTTTGCTGTTAATCTCATAAGTCGTTTACTTTCATTCTGTTAGCAATTTTTTAAAGCACCCAAGGTGTTCTATAACTGAACTCCTGAGGGCTATTAATTATGCAATACCCGACTGTTTTAGTCAAATATAAGCCTGACTATTTTAGTCAGGTATACGGAGATTACTAGTGTCTGGTTCATTCGATTTTAGAATGAGTGATACGCCCGTCTGCTTGCCTCAGTTCAGCCTATTTGTGCTTGCCTATTTTGTGTTGAATGGCCGTCATAAAGCCCCGCAGAATGTTGATCTCCATTTGATCGGCCCGAATGCGATTAAACATCCGTCGCAGACGAGTCATCAGCTGACGGGGGGTTTCAGGATCATGAAAACCCACATCTATGAGAGTTTCTTCTAAGTGAACGAAGAAGTTCTCCACAGTATCGCTTGATGCGTAGGCAACATCCCAAGGTTGTTCCACTTTATTCACATTATCCGGGTTTTCTTGCCTGATCTGGGCTTGTAGCAACTCATAACAAAGGACCTGGACTGCCATAGCAAGGTTTAGACTGCTATAGGACTTTCCGGTGGGAATATTGACATGGAAATGGCACTTTTGTAGCTCTTCATTCGTCAAACCATGGTCTTCTCGGCCAAATACCAAAGCAACTTCACCACCCTGGCGAGATTCTGCCTCGACCTTTTCTCCACAACTCTTTGGATCCAGCATTGGCCATGGTATGCGTCGATCTCTCGCGGATGTACCGATCACAAGCTGGCACCCGGCTATCGCCTCATCGAGGCTTGGCACCACAAGCGCATTCTCAACCACATCCGATGCGCTGGCTGAACGCCAGATAGCCTTGACATGGGGAAACGTTTGAGGCGCCACTAACACCAGACGACACACACCCATATTCTTCATCGCGCGGGCAGCGGCACCTATATTGCCAGGGTGGCTGGTTTCAACCAGCACAACCCTGACTTGCGGGAAAAGATTTTCAATTTGTTGGGTTTTGGAGTCAGTGGTCATACTGGTGCACTAAAATTAAAGACGTATTTTATCCTAAAGTGATAGACTGCGCCGCTTTGGGCTGGGGTGCTTTTATAAATATTCCTTATCCGCCCTGCTCTTTGACAACTTACGGGCCACACACATGCAGCCAATGGCTAACCTTGCGCTACGCGCCGCTCGCCTTGCCGGACAACATATCGCTCGAGCTTACGACCGCCCGGACCTGATCAAGACCAGTGACAAGGGTCATAATGACTATGTGACCAATGTGGACCTTGAGGCCGAACGAATCATTATTGATTCTCTTCGGAAAAAATACCCAGATCACATCTTCACTGGTGAAGAAAACACCTCCGCACCAGAAGACGACAAAATTTCCGACTATGAATGGGTCATAGATCCCATTGACGGCACTGCGAACTTTGTTCATGGTCTACCGCATTTTTGCATCTCTATCGCCTGCCTTTTTAAAGGCAAACTTGAGCACGGGGTGATACTGGACCCTATACGCCAGGATGAATTTGTCGCCAGTCGCGGCCAGGGTTGCAGCCTGAACGGCACTCGTACCCGGATTAGAGCCAGCAAAGACCTCGATGGCGCGATGATCTCAACCGGTGGTGGCATGCATGACGTTGCTGAAGCCCAGGGACGGATTTATACCCAACTGATTGAACAGCGTGCTGTTCTAAGACAACCAGGTTCTGCTGCGCTTGATCTAGCTTATATTGCGAGTGGCAAGCTTGATGGCATGTGGATGAAAAACCTCAAACTCTGGGATATGGCCGCCGGTGCTTTGATGGTGCTTGAGTCTGGAGGGTTGTTAGGGGATTTCGGTGGCGGCGCCAATCACCTCAAGAGCGGCAACATTATTGCTGCCGGACCGAAGGTCTTTAAGGCCCTGACGCCGATCATCAAGAAGCATATGGGCGCGATCTGAAAAAGACCGGCTGATTTAGCTGCCCAGCAGGTCCGGGACCTCCTGACCTTCTTTGATTGGCACGGCCAGATCTTCTTTGTTGATGCCAAGCGCAAGCATCGTGTTGGCGGCCACATAGATCGATGAGTAGGTGCCGATGATCACACCCAGAATCAAGCCGATCGCAAAGCCCCGGATTAACTCGCCACCCAGTACAAACAACGCCATTAACACAAGCAAGGTGGTTAAAGATGTCACCAAAGTTCTGCCGAGGGTTTGATTCAGCGAGATATTGATCACGTCAATCGGGCTAGCTTTTCGAATCTTACGGAAGTTCTCTCGAATACGGTCCGAGACCACAATAGTGTCATTCAATGAGTAGCCAATCACCGCCAGCAGAGCTGCGACAACCGTCAAATCGAAATCCCAACGAAATATAGAAAAGAAACCCAATGTAATCGCGACATCGTGGAACAGAGCCACCACAGCGCCGATCGCAAACTTCACTTGAAAACGAAACGCAATATAGAGCATCACCATGGCAAGTGCTGCGAGCAAGCCAAGGCCGCCTTGATTCGTTAGCTCTTCACCTACCGCCGGGCCTACAAATTCTGAACGGCGAAGCTCAATGGCGTCGTCTCCGTAGGTCTTTTCTAAATCCTCAAAAATTCGATCGCCTAAACGTGCGTTATCACGATCAGACATGCCTTTCTGAGGCGGTATGCGCATCAATACATCTCGGTCGGAACCGAAATATTGCACCACGTGCCCATCGTAGCCGGCATCCGTCAGTTTTGATCGAACATCCTGGGGTTGCGCGGGCGCATCAAACACCACTTCAACCAATGTGCCGCCGGTAAAGTCGAGACCCCAGTTGAGTTGATTAATCCCCAGCGTAAGGGCCGAGGCCAAAACCATTACAAGTGAGCCGATCGCGGCGATCTTGCGGTAAGCCATAAAATCAAATTTGATATTTTGCTTTGCCATAATCAGATCGCCAGTTGCTTCACGTTGCGGCCACCGTAGACCAGATTAATGATTGCCCGCGTACCCATAATGGCGGTGAACATCGATGTCAAAATACCGATCGAAAGGGTAATTGCAAAGCCCTTCACCGGTCCGGTACCGATGCTGTAGAGAATCACGGCGACAATCAGGGTCGTCAGGTTAGCATCCAAGATCGTCGTAAAAGCTCGATCAAATCCAGCATTAATTGCCCCCTGGGGTGACATACCATTCGCCAGCTCCTCTCGTATTCGAGAGAAAATCAGCACATTGGCGTCCACCGCCATACCGACTGTGAGCACGATGCCGGCAATACCTGGCAAGGTTAAAGTGAATGAAAAGCTCGACATCACTGCAACCAGCAAGGCCAGATTAGACAGAAGCGCCACGTTAGCGGCAAGGCCAAATACCTTGTAGTAGACCAGCATAAAGATCAGAACCAATCCAAGACCCACTGCCACTGAAATGGCACCTAGCTCGACGTTCTCTTTACCCAGGCTGGCGCCAACCGTTCTTTCTTCAACAATATACATATCCGCAGCAAGCGCACCCGCCCGCAGCAGCAACGACAGCTCGCGCGCTTCGCCCGACGACAAACCGGTAATACGGAAACTGACCCCAAGCGCTGCTTGCACGGTGGCAAGGCTGATCACCCGGCGACTCACCACAGGCTTGGATTCTTTAATTTCAACACCGTCAACTGTCTTATAGGTGTCTCGCGTTTTGGTTTCGATAAAGACCACACCCAGACGGCGACCGATATTATTTCGCGTTGCCCGGTGCATCAGGTTGCCCCCTTCACTATCGAGCTTAATGTTTACCTGGGGCAAGCCAGACTCGGGATCAAAACCGACCTGGGCATCAACCACCCGCTCACCACGCAAAGTAATATTGCGCTCTAGTTGAGCCGTCCGACCTTCATACTCATAGGCAACGGTCGTCGAGCGAGGTGCGCCTGGCGATGCTTCTAAACGAAATTCTAACGTGGCAACTTTACCCAGAATCTTCTTGGCTTCTGCCGTGTCCTGCACGCCAGGCAAATCGACCACAATTCGATTGCGTCCCAAACGTTGGACCAGGGGTTCTGCAACACCCAATTCATTGACTCGGTTACGAATGGTTTGCAGGTTCTGGGAAACTGCAAAGTCCTCGACTTCACGGATCGTCTGATCGGTAATCTCAAGGGATATACCTGGCAAAGGGTCACTCACTGAGCCAAAAACAAATTCGGTGAACTGATCTTCTAGTAATGTTCTGGCTTCATCGCGATCTTCATCCGTCGCAAAGGTCACCAGCAGCACACCCCGAGAAGGCGTTGTGACATCAGAATAGCGGATTTTCACTTCTCGCAGCTGACGTTTGAGATCCGTCTCTAGCGCATCCAAACGCTCGACAACCACCGACTCTGTATCCACTTCCATCAAAAAGTGCACACCACCCCTGAGATCTAGGCCATATTTCATGGGTTCAGCATTCAGGTCTCGAAGCCACTGTGGTGTCGTCGGCGCAGCATTCAGCGCCACCACATACCGGGCATTGAGATCATGTAGGGCTCGCTGCACAATTGTCTTGGCCTGAGCCTGGGCACTGTCGTCGGCAAACCGCATCAGCAGGTTGCCGCTGGTTAACTCAGCACCAAAGTACGCGATCCCCGACTCGTCCAATGCCGCTTTCGCCGCATCAAGAGCGTTACTCGTCACCGACTCACCAGAGGTTTCTGCCGACACCTGAACCGCATAATCCGGCAGGTAGATGTTAGGCAGGGAGTAGATCACGCCAAGAGTGATGGCGATCAAGACAATCAGGTTTTTCCACAACGGGTATCGGTTTATCACGCAAAGGGCCTAAATGTTTTTAATGGTGCCCTTAGGCAATGCTGCCGTAACGGCGTGCTTTTGCAATTTCAGTTCAACGCCGTCGGCGACTTCCATGACGAGGAACTGGTCATCGACCTTAATGACCTTGCCGATCAAACCACCCGTGGTGATGATCTCATCGCCCTTAGCCACGCCGCCAACCAGGTTCTTGTGCTCTTTTGCACGCTTGCTCTGGGGACGCCAGATGATGAAGTAGAACACCAGCGCAAACGCCAGGATGATAAACAAATCGGGACCAAAAAAGCCGCCGCCACCAAGGCCACCAGCGTCTGCGGCTTGTGCTGCAGGGATAAAGAAATCAATCATAATGAATGTGCTCTGTTATAGGCATCGGTAAAAAGGCCGCTATTCTCCCGAATCAACGGCATATATTCAATGTCGGGTTCGATGTTAGGGCGTTTTAAATGGCTTCAGACATCGATTAGTTGGGCGCAGGCTTCTAATTCTCTGGCGCTGCTCTCTAATTCTCTGGCGCTGCCTGGCCCCAACCTTCGTATATAGCTTCGATATGGTCATTCAAACGGCCATTTTCAATAGCACCACGCATCCCTGCCATTAGAGATAGGTAATAGTGCAGGTTATGCAGGCTCATCAACTGGGGGCCCAGCATCTCGTTGCATTTATCCAAATGGTATAAATAGGCCCGGGAGAAGTTCTGGCAGGTATAGCAGCCACAATTGGGGTCTAGCGGGCTGTCATCAATTTTGTGGGGCGCGTTGCGAATACGCACGATACCAACGGACGTAAACAAATGACCATTTCGGGCATTTCGCGTTGGCATCACGCAATCCATCATATCCACGCCCCGGCGCACACACTCCACCAGATCCGACGGCGTGCCAACCCCCATCAAGTAGCGCGGTTTATCCGCCGGTAAGCTCGGCGCCACATGACTCACGACATTTAACATATCTTCTTTTGGCTCGCCGACCGAAAGACCACCAATGGCATAACCCTCAAAGCCAATCTCCATCAAACCATCCCGAGACTGATCCCGCAGATCGTTGTGGACCCCACCCTGAACAATGCCGAACAGCGCATTGGGGTTTTCTTGTTCGTTAAAGGCGTCACGACTGCGCTTGGCCCAACGCAGGGACATTTGCATTGATTCTTGCACGGCTTTCTTTTCAGCAGGGAAAGGCGTGCATTCGTCAAATACCATCGCGATATCAGAATTGAGGCTCCTCTGAATCTGCATCGACCGCTCTGGGTCCAGATACACCTCGCTGCCATCAATCGGCGACTTAAACTTAACGCCGGCCTCGGTAATCTTGCGCATATCCCCCAGAGAGAACACCTGAAAGCCGCCGGAGTCCGTAAGGATCGGCTTGTCCCAGTTCATAAAGCCGTGCAAACCACCGTGGCGATCCATCACATCGGTGCCGGGGCGCAATAAGAGGTGGAAGGTATTGCCCAGCAGGATTTGAACACCGATCTCGTCCAGCGTGCTGGGCATCAAGCCCTTCACCGTCCCATAGGTACCGCAGGGCATAAAAATTGGAGTTTGGACGACGCCATGATTAAGCGTGAGCTGGCCGCGGCGAGCTTCGCCATCGGTATGGGTGACATCAAATTGCAATGGGAGGACCTGGACGTTTTAGGGTTTCAACGGCGAGTATGATAACAGAGTACGAGAGCCAGACTACGCCTTACATGTGCGATTGCAGCATGATTTTCACTTCGTGATAAGCATTGCATCGCCATAGCTAAAGAAACGATATTCCTCTTTGATGGCTACTTCATAAGCATGCCGAATCTCATCCACACCGGCAAATGCACTGACTAACATCATCAAAGTGGAACCGGACAAATGAAAGTTGGTGACTATAGCGTCGACGGATTTGAACTCATAACCAGGGTAGATGAAGATATCCGTGTCGCCGTCCATGGGGTTTAGCTCACCATTTTTTGACGCGGACTCTAACGACCTTACACTAGTGGTGCCGACAGCCACCACACGACCCGATCGGGCGCGACATTCGGCCACTGCATCACAGGCGGATTGCGGCACTTCAAGTTGTTCGGTATGCATTTTGTGATCCAGGACATTGTCAACACGAACCGGCTGAAAAGTCCCAGCGCCAACATGTAGAGTCAGCTTGGTTGACGACACGCCTTTGCTCGCGATTCTTTGCAGCAGGTCATCATCAAAATGTAAGCCCGCAGTAGGTGCAGCAACGGCACCATCTTGCTCGGCAAAAACCGTTTGATAACGCTCAAGATCGGTTGCCTCATCATCCCGATCGATATAGGGCGGCAACGGCATATGGCCACAAGCTTTAACGATGGAGAGCACACCAGGCGGAGGAAATTTAATGATGAAAAACGCATCCTGTCGACCTTCAACCACAATCGAGGCTGGGGAGTTTTCTAGTTCAATTACGGCACCAGACTTAGGCGACTTACTACTACGAATCTGCACCAACGCACGATACTCATCCAGCACCCGCTCGAGCAGGATCTCGACTCGGCCACCGCTGCTCTTGTGGCCAAACAGGCGAGCAGGGATCACTCGAGTGTTATTAAACACCAGCAAGTCCTTCGGATCTAACAGATCAATCAAGTCGCTAAAATGATAGTGATTGATTTCACTGGTCGCAGCATTGAGATGCAGCAGACGACTGCTGGTTCGATCTGGAGTGGGATATTTCGCAATGAGAGAGGGCGGCAACTCAAACTCGAAGTCGCTAACACGCATATGGACTCTTACTTTTTAGCAGATGAGTCGCTAAGTATACTATGTTGACTCAAAATCAAGCTGGAACATTTGATTCTAGGCCACCTGCCGCCTCCCCACTATGAGACAGTTGTCATTGGTACCTGTAGAATCTACGCCTTTGATTCATCACCTCATTATTCACTCGCCTATTCACTCGCCTATTTACACGCTATTGACTCAAACAGGAGATACCAAACCATGAGCAAAGAGACCGACGCCCTGCTGGATCGCTTATCCAAATTTATGGACGAGCACATTTACCCCAATGAAGAAGTTTATGCAGAGCAGCTCGCTAACCTGCCCAACCGGTTTGGTACCGTGCCATTAATGGAAGAACTGAAAGTGAAGGCCAAGGCAGCAGGACTGTGGAACCTGTGGTTACCAGTCGATCACGGCGGCATGAGCAACCAAGACTACTGCGCCTTTGCCGAGATGATGGGCCGAGTACTCTGGTGCCCCGAGGCATTTAACTGCAACGCACCAGACACCGGCAATATGGAAGTGTTTATCAAGTACGCCACCGAGGCACAAAAAGCCGAATGGTTGGAGCCTTTAATGGACGGCGAAATCCGCTCGAGCTACTGCATGACCGAACCCGATGTTGCCAGCAGTGACGCCACCAATGTACGCACCTCTATTACCAAAGACGGCGCAGACTATGTGATCAACGGCAAGAAATGGTTTATCACCAACGCCCCTTATGAGCGCACCAAAATCTTTATCGTCATGGGCCAGTCTGACCCCGACAACAGCAACCGGCACCTGACCCAAAGCCAGATCCTGGTACCCAAACACACAGAAGGCGTGAAGATTGTCCGCTCACTCACCACATTGGGCTACGACGATGCACCGCTTGGACACGCTGAGGTCCACTTTGAAAACGTCCGCGTACCGGCGGCTAATATATTGCTCGGCGAAGGACGGGGCTTTGAAATTGCCCAGGGTCGCCTTGGGCCAGGCCGGATCCACCATTGCATGCGACTCATCGGCTCTGCCCAACGCGCCCTGGAATACGCTTGCAGGCGATCTGTTGAACGCGAAACCTTTGGCAAAAAGCTCGCCGAACACCAGAGCGTGTTAGAAGACATCGCCAAGAGCTTCAGCGAGATTGAGCAGGCGCGGCTATTAACGATCAAAACCGCCCGCAAGATGGATGAAGTCGGCGCCAAGGATTCACGAGACTTAATCGCTGCATCTAAGATCACGGTGCCCCTGATGGCACAAACCGTGATCGACCGCTGCATGCAGATCCATGGTGCTGGCGGCCTGACCGCTGACTACCCGATGGCCGAAGCGTTTAACTATGCCCGATGGTGCCGGCAGGCTGATGGACCCGACCAGGTGCATATGATGGCGTTGGGGCGGATGTTGGTGAAGCGCTATACACAATGAGTAGACAGATATTGGCCAATGTCTCACGCGAAGTGCAGCGATCTATCACTTAACGTGAGACACCTCTTGCAGGTAAATTAAGGCTTCGATATTCAGCCTCCTCATGTGAGGAGGCGACGCAGAGCCAATTTGAGCCCAAGCGTAAACTCCTATATAAAACGCAAGGTTTATGTAATTTACGTAAAAAACGTATTATTGCCATTTTATGGATACTTCACTAATATCTATCGAATGTTGCAACCAAGCCTGGGCGCTCTCAATGACGACAATTACATCATCAGAATTCCAACGACAATTTAGTCTTTCAATGGATAAGGCGATTAAAGGCCCCGTGAAAATCATGCATCACAAACGCTGCAAGGCAGTCCTGATCTCTCAAGAACATTACAGCAACCTCTTGGATGCTCTGGCAGTTCGCTCATTCAAATCTGAAGATATGCCTAAAGACTTACGACAGGCGCTTGGCTCTTCTTTGACTGAGGCTGAATATAAAGCTGGTGGCATTCAAAACCCAGAGTAGTCCTTGGCCTCAAGAAAACCCAATGTTGGTGAAAAGATATATAGCCTAGTCTTTGAACATCTATGGTTCACTTGGCGCAGGGATGTGGCTATAATCGCGCCTCTCTAATGTGCCGGGGTGGCGGAACTGGTAGACGCGCCGGATTCAAAATCCGGTTTCTTCGGAAGTGCCGGTTCGATTCCGGCCCTCGGTACCATACGAGAACTTGATCATTCGATCACGAGTTTTACTCTGCCTCTTTACTCTGACCCCAGCTGCATTCATCAGTTGCATTCAGGCAATGCTAAAGCCCTACTCCCTCGTACCTAATCTTTCAGATTAATCTCTATTATTGTCATTATATGCACCTTAAATGTACCGTATTGGTATATTAAGTGTGTTATATATGTCTATTAATGATATTAACTGCATTTAGAATATACCCATGAACGATTTACCAATAGGAAAAAGAAGACTTGCCCAAGTTTTGCGCCAAACGGGGGACTTGATACAGGTAGATGAAGTCGCCTCTATACTCCACATGGAGCGTGGTGAGGCGAATCAGTTGCTCTCGCGTTGGACCAAGCAGGGCGCACTAAAGCGGGTTTCACGTGGCTTGTATGCATCAGCCCCAGCAGATTCAATCGAAAGTGAGCACGTACTAACTGATCCTTGGGTGATAGTGCCAAACCTATTCTGGCCTTGCTATGTAGGCGGTAGAACAGCAGCGGAGCATTGGGATTTCACGGAGCAGATTTTTAAAGACATTGTTGTCTTCACGACGGAACCTTTTCGCTCAAAGCATCAGCCTATTCATGGAACAAATTTCACACTGAAGAAAATACCTGAACATCAGTTTTTTGGCACCTCTTCCGTTTGGAGAAACCGAACCAAGGTTCTCGTCTCGGATGAACACAAAACGATATTGGACATGCTTCAGTACCCTGCTATTGGCGGTGGAATTCAACACGTATCGGATTGTTTGCAAGGCTACTTTGATAGCAAACAGTGTGATTCACGCAAACTTTTTGAGTATGCATTGAAAATTGGGAGCGGAGCCGTTTTTAAAAGACTAGGTTATCTTGCAGACAAATTCGACCTTGATCCGATGCTGGCTGAAGCCTGTTCCGCGAATCTTAGCGCAGGACTCGTTAAACTCGACCCTAATATTCAGTCCCATAGAATTTCATCCAAGTGGCGCATTAGAATTCCAGATTCCTGGGCAAAAAAACATGATCACTAGCCAAGAAATAGTAGACGTTGCGACAACTTCTGGACTCACTCCCCATGTGGTGGAGAAAGACTATGTACTAGGTTGGTTGCTGTGGGAATCAGCAAGAGTGAAACACTCACTGAAAAATGGGTTTTTAAAGGCGGCACATGTTTAAAAAAATGCTTTTTTGAAACCTATCGGTTCTCAGAGGACCTAGACTTTACGCTGAAAGACCAAAGTCATCTTGACGACGAGTTCCTACACGAGGCCGTTTCAGAAGTATGCGATCGAGTTTATGAGAATACTGGTATCGAATTCCCTAAAGAGATGCGCGGATTTAAGCTGTACAAGAATCCAAGAGGGGAAAAGTCGTGCCAAGGAAAAATTGGCTACCGCGGACCTGTATCTCCGCCTGGAAAGAATGCGCCTCGTATAAAATTGGACCTGACAGCAGACGAAATCTTAGTGTTACCTCCCGCTACGTCACCTGTTTATCACCCCTACTCTGACGCTCCATCAGACGGGATAACGATTTCTTCGTATTCATATGAAGAAGCATTCGGCGAGAAGATCCGCGCACTCGGAGAACGCACTAGACCACGCGATTTGTATGATGTAGTTAACTTATACCGGAACGATGATGCACGCCCTGCACAAGCTGTTCTGTTGGACGTGTTAACGAAAAAGTGCGACTTTAAAGGCATTGGTTTGCCAACTATGGAGTCAATAGAACCACATTTTGCAGATCTCGCAGGCTCATGGGCAGATATGCTCGAACACCAACTACCTGTCCTTCCGCCTCTCAAATCATTTTTAGAAGCACTACCGGAGTTCTTTGATTGGCTAACGGGAATCCATCAAGCCAGAGTGCTAGACCCTTTTTCCGGGTCAGATTCAGAGTTAGTTTTAAGAGCACGTACAGGATTAATCGATGGTTTAGACCACGCTAGATCCGCAATCGACATTATCAGATTTGCAGCCTCTAATAGGTTGTTAGTTTCACTAAATTACCAAGGAGGCATAAGACTAATAGAACCTTATTCATTAAGGCGCACCAGCGAGGGTAACATTATCTTGCACGCTCACAATGTCGATAAAAACGAGCATAGATCCTATAGGGTTGACAGAATTCAGGGTGCAACCGTAACGGATCAGACATTTATACCCCGACATCAAGTTGAGCTAACGGCAAGCGGAGTTACGTCGATCTCAGATAATCCTCCACGTACGAGCGCACTGGTCTCTAAACCTTCAAATGCGTATTCAAGACTGAGTAGCCCACGTCCATCTCGGTCTAATAGAATGGGGCCTACTTACATTTACGAATGTACCGTCTGTGGCAAAACTTTTCGACGCCAAAAGCAGACGTCTAGGCTGAACAAGCATCAAGACAAATCGGGATACCCATGTCCAGGTAGATCGGCGATATATAGAGATACCAAATACTAGTTCCACGCCCGCAACTTTGCAGATGCAAACGTTTGCAAATCTGGTGAATTCTGGTGAAGCTGATCTGAATATTCCTGAATAAAATCGACCGTGGAAATGATCCCTCCTGAATACCAAAACCATACAGACACTTTGTTCTACTTGCGTTTCAGCCGGTTACCCTTATAAACTTTCATCGAAACTCACCAGAATATCGTCGTTAATTCGGATTCAAATTCGGTTCCTTCACAGGAGTGCCGGGCTCGGCGCCTCGCACCCCAGCACTCGGTACCATAGTGCGCCATAAACACTACTCAATAACTTCCTTATAACTATTCGACTCAACATCATCCAGCGGGAATATCGGCCGCCGCACATTCCTAAAATTCAGCTGATCATAATCTGAAGTACACACCCCAACACCTGCACATTCCACAATCTCCTTAGCAATGGCGCGATAGGTCGCTCGATAATGGATACGGCTCTTCAACATCAAATAAGTTTTAGCCAAAGGGTCGATGCCTAAACTTGAGAAACAACCCAAGTCATAGGGTTCGACATGTTGAGAAATGACGATAATCTGCACCTTGCCCGTATCCAGTACAACCGTTGTGCCCATGTTCATCATTGAACCGGTGCTCATCGGACCCTTTACGATGAAACGCCCATCCGAAATTGTTTTAACATTGCCGGTTACCGTTAACGGTTTGGATTGGACCTCCAGGGCACCCATGTGAAATTTAGCGCCCAGTGTGACGGTTATTTTATTACCCACACCAGCCACGACCATGGCTTCTACCGCCTCAGGGTCATAGATGCCAAACGCGGCCACATCCTCTAGCCCCTGGTTCAATATCTCACTTAAGACTTCGGTGGTGTCCATCGTGCCACCCGAGGCGGTATTGTCATAATGATCTAAAAGAATGACTGGACCATTACCTGGCTTTTTCGCGGCAGCCTGGCCTGCCTTGATAGACACGTCGAGAGACACTGGCTGGTACACAAACTTCTTGCGCTCGGCCCAGGCCATTTCAAGTAATTCATCGACAATTGCATGCGCCCTGGCTTCATCGTTATCAGTGACGACCACAACACTCAAACCCGCGTTGACAATATCCGCATGGGGGAACCCAGTAAACAAGCTCACCAGAAGCGCACCGTCTTGCTCCAGCTCGATGCACCGCGCTTGCAATTGTTTATTGGGGAAGTCATCTGTGCCCTGCCGCATGACGTGGGGCAGCATTCTGGCACTGCCGGACACCATCACTGGCGTGACGTCACCGGCGAGGGAATCAAACAGCACCTTGCCTGCCCTAAGGCCAGTTTCGTACATATCGATATGAGGGTAGGTATGAAAGCCTGCGATGACTGTCGCGTTTTCAACCATCGCGGGATAAAGATTGGTATGCATATCAAGTCCGACGGCAATAGGTATGCCTGGGTATTCTTCTCGAAGCCGTTTTAGTAGTGCGCCTTCGCCATCTTCAATGGATTGGGTCACCATGGCGCCGTGCAGTTCTAGCAGAATCGCATCACAGCCCTTTGCGTCTGCACAAATCGTATCGGTAATGTACTGGTAGGCTTCCTCTAAAACAGGTCCAGAAGGCGGAGCGCCTGCGGCAATAGATGTTTTTACCGTCGCACCAGCCTGCTCGGCGGCATCTAACAATCCTGCCATTGTCGTGCCGGTGCCACGAATCATGTTGAGCGCAGCCTCACCCTGCAGGGGTTGAACGCCTCCACCAAATCGCTTGATGTCGGTGGGCACGGGCGAAAAGGTATTGGTTTCATGACTCATCATTGCCAACAGCACTTTCATATTGAAACTCCTTATCGTCAAACCCTGAGTTTCGCATGTTCTGCGCCCGTAGCCGAGCCACGCATTTAGGCCAAGCTGACTTCGCCTGGTCAGCTCGGATATGCGCCATGCCGCAAGCCTCTGCCCTCGTTGCTATGTGCGAACGCTTCGATGATCTTAGGCAAACGAATTCGAGACGAAGAGAGCAAATTGGAGCTACACCTTCGCGCTGCCGCACTGTCAGGCAAACTAGGCCCTTTGCTCTTTCTGGCGGAATATGAATATAGTCGAATGTATATTACAAATGTACGAGCTCTATTTTTGATCGATCATTATTTTGTACCGTTCACTAATCATGTACGAATAGGAATAATGAACAAGAATGCAACAAATCCCAGGGCATCATTCCTGAAACCGCCCGACACTAACCGAAACGGATTTAAAAGCGGGCGTATGACTGCGCGGATCACTGCGCCTGGTCGTGAGAATATTGGCTTCAGGATAGTAAGCAGCCACACAGTGCCTAGGCAGCGGGCTGATTTTGACTTCTAGCTTCTCCATGACACCTGTACTTGAAGTCACAGTCACAAGCCCTCCACCATTGATACCCAACTCAAGGGCGTCCTGCTGATTCATGTGGAGAATCCAGCGATGCTGAACATCTCGATAGGTATCCGCCATCTCATAGATGATGGAATTGAACTGCCCTTCACTGCGGATGGTCATAAGCGTGAAAGAATCAGTCTTTAGTCTCTTATCTACCCTCGACGGCGTTGTCGCAAGCTTTGCTTTACCGGCAGGGGTATTGAAGGTGGGTGTATGTTTGATGCGGCCTTCGATGTGAAACTCAGCACCAGATTCGTCCAATGCCTTTAAGGCTTCCATCCCCGGAATGGTTCGCGATATTGCCGAGCGAACGTTGCGGTGGCTTTTGAAAGCTTGAAAATCAATCGGCGATGGTCCGAGCAGCTCTGTCGCAAGATCACTCAAGATGGCGACTTCTGAGCGCACCGTGGCGATCCTCTCAATGCCGCCGTCACTCAAGCGGACAAAGTTGAACATCGATTCTTGCGTGGTCGGCTCCGGTTCTTCATCACGAGCACAGACAGGCAAGATTAAGCTTTCGCTATTGTCGGCACCCAAAACATGACCGCGATTTAACGTCGTGGTCAGTGCGAGTTTAAAATCAATACGATCAAACGCCTCTATCGCCCATTTAGTATCCGGTGTCGCCTCAAGCAGATTGCCACCCATCAGCACGGCACACTTCATGTTGCCGGCGTGTGCAGCCTCAAGCGAGGCGAGCGTGTGCAAGCCTGGTTTGGTCGGCAGCTCGATACCAAATTCCGCTTCAATACTGGCCAGCACGTCCTTTGCCAACACTGGCTTTACACCAATGGTGCCAATCCCTTGCACGTTACTATGACCCCGCAGCGGCAGCAGGCCTGCGCCCGGCTTGCCAATCATGCCTCGGATCAAGGCCAAATTACTGATCCACTCGACGTTGCCAACGCCGTGCTGGTGGTGCGTCATTCCCATGCCCCAGGCAAAGATGACGTTTTTAGCCTGGGCATAGGTTTTTATCGCCGCGCTGATCTCATCCAAAGGCACCCGGCACGCACGCGTCAAATCCTCCCAATGCAAAGCATCTATTTGATCACCTAGATCATCAGCCCCTTCACAGTATTGTTTTAGGTAGCTTGCGTCCCAGGCGCCACTTTGGCGCAGGCCCTTTGCTATCGCTTGGAATAGCGCGATATCTTCGCCAATCTTAGGCTGCAAATAGATATCGGCGATATGGTCACCGCCTTTTAACATCGAGGTCATCATCTTCGGCGCTGCAAACCGGAGCAGGCCCGCCTCACGCATCGGGTTGATCACAATCACTTTGCCACCGCGCCGCTTAAGCTGAATCAGCTTGTGCATCAGTCGCGGATGATTTGAAGCGGGGTTTGCACCAATCAAAAAGAACAGATCTGCTCGATCGATGTCTTCTAATTTTACCGTCGAGGTGCCCGTACCAATGGTGTTTTTAAGCCCTACCCCGGTTGCTTGATGGCAGTAGAACGAGCAGTTGCTGATATTGTTTGTGCCATAAAGCCTGGCAATGAGTTGCAGCAAAAATCCGGCTTCATTGGATGAGCGACCAGAGCTGTAAAAAAAGCTCTGGTCAGGTTTTGTGGCGCCTAGCTGTTTGGCCGCATGCTGAATGGCCCAGGCCCAATCCACAGGCTTAAAGTGGTTAGAATCTGCGGCTTTATAGATCGGTTGACCCAATCGACCCAGATGCTCAAGTTGGTGGCCGTCTAATTCTTTTAGTTCACTGATCGGGTGCTGAAAGATTTCGACAGGTATCGGCGGCTGGATATCCGTTGATTGAGCTTGCAGGCTTTTATTGCAGACCGATGGGAACTCACCCATCTCGTTGGTCATACCGCCTTTTTGCGCACCCATACCGAGCCCACAGGCTTTACAGGTGTTTTTCGCAGCCAACGCTTTGGTGGCGTCGAGCAGCCCAATGCGCGCTGCTGTTTGCAACGTATACATGACCTTCTTTGCTCCACCACCAATGGTTTGCGACATTAGCCCTCCGACGCCGGCAACAAGTCTGCTCTAACGCAACGCGTGCTGAACCTGCAAGCCTTAAAGATGCGTTCAATGGCGAGCGGCGTCAAGCACTGATGGGCTACCAGGATGATCAATGATCGGCTGGAATACAGGCCGTTGTCGAAGCTGCTTGGCATTAGCGCCTCGATAATTGGTGGGCTCACCGGGACGGCCTAAAAGAAGTGATACTATCCGTGCTTGCTATCTACAACTTCCAAAGCTACTACCATTCACTGGAGAAACAAAAAGTGCCCATAAGTCGAGAAATTCATCTTAAATCACGCCCTCAAGGCAAACCCACAGCCGAGAATTTTGAACTCGTAGAAACCAACATCCCTGATCCAGGTGCTGATGAGGTTCTGGTACAGAATCTCTACATGTCGGTTGATCCCTATATGCGAGGGCGCATGTCTGAGCAATGGCCGCTGGGCGAAGTCATGATCGGTGGGGCACTGGGCAAAGTAGTCGCATCCAACAATGACAACTTCGCCGTCGGTGACTACGTGAGCAACGGTGCCAGCTGGCGAGAATATTTTATCTCCAGTGGCAAGGACATTAGCAAGATCGACCCAGATTTAGCGCCTTTAAGCGCCTTTCTTGGCGTCATGGGCATGCCGGGCCTAACAGCCTACGGCGGTCTGCTCGTCACTGGCGAACTAAAAGATGGCGAAACAGTATTTGTTTCTGCGGCTTCTGGCGCAGTCGGCTCTGTCGTTGGCCAGATTGCAAAAATCAAAGGTTGCACCGTCATTGGCAGCGCAGGCAGCGACGATA
>Ga0222633_1000681_pt1 | contig 26388 bp, 23 predicted proteins | sample AntAcemetageno48_FD_179816 | JGI IMG/M metagenome (GOLD analysis project Ga0222633, IMG submission 179816) | Saline water microbial communities from Ace Lake, Antarctica - #48 | ecosystem: Environmental > Aquatic > Non-marine Saline and Alkaline > Saline | place: Antarctica: Ace Lake | collected...
CTAACGCCAATGGGCGGGTGCCGGCAGTCTGATACCTACCAACAACGTTCACGATGAGTTGCATGCGCGTGCTCTGGTTCTGGATGACGGCGTGACGCAGTTTGCGTTGGTGGTTTGTGACAGCAGTGGCATCTCCCACACGATTTGTGAGCAGGCCCGGGAGTACATCGCAGCCAACAAGGCGATTCAAATCCTGCCTGAGAATGTCATGATCAGTGCCACTCATACGCACTCCGGTCCGGCGGCAAACACACCGGACTACCCTGATTTTCTGGCACGGCGAATCTCTGACAGTGTTCAGCGTGCGATCTCAAATCTGACTCCGGCACAAATAGCATGGGGTGGTGTTGATGAGCCGTCGGAATTGTTCAATCGGCGTTGGTTCGTGAGTGACCCGAAGCTATTGGCGAATCCTTTTGGCGGTGTCGACAAGGTGCGGATGAATCCTCCGACCGGGCACAAATCACTGCTCAAACCTGCTGGCGGGACTGACCCCGAGGTGTCTTTTTTAAGTGTGCAGTCACCGGATGGCCGACCGATCGCGCTGCTGGCAAATTATTCGCTTCACTACGTCGGAGGAGTGGCAAGCGGTCACATTTCGGCGGACTATTTTGGAGTGTTTGCAAACCGGATCGGGGAGTTGCTCGGCGCGGATGCTGGCTTTCCGCACTTTGTCGGAATCATGTCCAACGGCACCAGCGGCGATATCAACAACAGCGATCGAAGAGCTGTCCGGGAAAAACGACCCGCTTATGAAAAAATCAACGAGGTGGCAGAGAAAATCGCCCAACGGGTAGCGGAGGCGCATCGGACGGTTACCTTTCACAAGTGGGTGCCGCTGGGCGTAGCGAGTCGTGAACTCCCGCTGAAACCGCGCAAGGCTGAGCCGGAAATCGTCGCCTACGCCGATAAAGTTCTAACCGATACCGAAGGCCTCTCGGAGTATCCTCGCTATGCTCTGAAATATGCGGCCTACGTCGAGCGCTTGGGAAAGGGCGACTATGAAGTCCCCCGGTTGGTGCAAGTCTTTCGCATTGGGGATCTGGCAATCTCAACTATTCCGTTTGAGACGTTTGCGGAGACCGGTCTGCAACTTAAGAAGGAAAGTCCTTTTGCGGACAGTTTTACCATCGAGCTGGCAAACGGCGCAGGTGGCTACATGCCGCCGCCCGCTCAGCATAAGTTGGGCGGCTACGAAACGTGGTTTGGAACCAATCGGGTACAGACTGATGCCTCCGAGGTGATCACTGAGGCGATTCTCGAAATGATGCGCGAATTGAAAGCGAAGGAATAGCAGGGATCGGTCACACTGCAGGAGCAGCGGCACAGCGCCCGTGCCGAAAGATCAAACCTATTTCAAGTATTGCCTGAAAAATTCCGTAGCCGGTTCGAGAGCAAAGGCATGCCCCCCTTCCGGCACGGTAAAGAGTGGCTTTTCGCCTCCTGCTTTGAGGTAAATCGGCTCAATGAGTTTCAAGCACCGCTCGGCTTCGGCGGGAGAAAAACCATCCTCTACTCCATTGGAAACATGGAGGGCGCGAGGAGTGACGAGCAGAGCGAGTTCCGGCAAATCAAAGTCCGGCAACAATCCGGGAATAGCACCACAGGAACAATGACGGTTGCGATCTTGAATGAAGCTGACTCGCATGCTTCCAAAAATTCCCTGCACACTGGCGGCTGAAATACGCGGCTCCATCACCGCTGCACTCAAGGCTAGTAATCCTCCTGTGGAGACACCGGCCACGCCCACTCTGTTTTTGTCGACGCTCGAATCTGAAAAAACCTGATCGAGCAAAATTCGCTGATGAGCAAACAACAGGCTATACCATCCACGCCCTTCGAGCCGTAGCGCCCGGTCAAGATCATGATGGGTGTCAGCCCCCGGCTCCATTCCAATGCTTTCCATGGCATAGACAACGTATCCCTCGCGGGCAAAATGCGCGGCGCAGGCATGCTGATAACTTTCCTCGTCCTCCAGAATTTGACTCACCTTCCCGTGGCCCATGAAGCAGACGATGGCCGCCCGTTTCTCTTTCCCTGCCAGCTTTTTGCTCTCAACGGGTGCCAATCTAAAATAGCGGAAAAGACGTTCCCCTTCCAAATCGACGCGCAATTCCTGCTGCGTGTATTCTCCTTTCCCCAGCGGTTCGCCGGACGAAATGGTCACTTTGCCTGCATAAGGAAACAGCATTTTCTCAACGAATCGTTTCCGTTTCTGTTCCTGCCATCGTGCAATGGATGCAGCCGAATCAAGATCGGCAATATTCAGAGGCCGAATTTTCTCGGCGTCCTCCACATGAGAGAAACGATGGACGACAGGAGGCGTATCAGAGACCAGACCTTCTTGAAAACCGTCCAGAGTCCGCGCTGTTTCCAGTCCGATGATCCCGAGGCACAGCCACCACCCCGGCAAGCCTGTCAACGCCTGCCCCTCTTTGAATTCCCGATACCAGATATGGGCATGTTTTACATTCCCATCGGTGCCTGGATTGCTTGAGCCGCGATACGCTTTGTCCCGCCACTTTTGCCATCCCTGCTCTTTCGGTGAAGCGCCATTCGGAAAAGTCCACCCGCCACTGTCGTTGTATTCAAAAGCCGCAAAAATGACCGCTGGTTTCAAGAATTTCAGAATCACATTCCCGCCGCTTCCGCCATCAAAAGCGATGCGTGGCGAACCGATCAACTCTTTCGGAATTTCCATCATCTGGTAATCGCGATTCAGAAAACTCTTTTCCTGAAGATTGGTTTGGGTCCATTCCAGCTTGGAACTCGCTGGGATCTTCAGCCTTTGAACCAATCCCAAACTTGCCCTGAGGTTCCGGGGATCGTCGGACAAAAGAGAGTCAGGTCGGTGACGCAACAAGGTTAGAACCTCATCGATACTGCCAGTCTTCCCATTCAAGTGGAGTCGCTTACCAGTGGCCCTGACTCGCTCGACCGGTTGGTCACCTGCCTCCAACCACTTCGGCCACAGACGAATGACATCGGCACCCGCTTTCGCAAAGGCCTCGATGTCATCAACCTCGGGAATCAAGGCCAGTTGTTTCGCCTCGGGAAGCAATTCTCTGAATCGCTTCACCTGGGCCACGCTGCGCACGCCGACAATGGTTCGTGCCGGGTCGCCATGCTCGCGAATGATCCCAACCACTTTCCGATCGTAGTCCTCCCCCTGTTCTTTGAGATCCAACAGCAGATCAATCTTCCCCCTGCATACCGCCGCCGCTTCTTTCAATGAGGGGATTTTCTCGCCCTTGTACATTTCGTCAAACCAGGAACCCGCGTCGAATTTCTGCAAAGCCGCGAGCGAGAGGAGGCTTGCGTCACCCTTTCCGTTTGTGGTGCGATCCAAAGTGGCATCGTGCAGGAGAAAAAGTTCGCCATCGCTACTCGTCCGGATATCGACCTCGACGGCTGTTGCCCCCACTTCGATGGAACGACGAATGGCTGCCAGCGTCCCTTCCGGACGTTCCATGCTGGCACCTCGATGGGCGACGATCCATGTCACCTTGCTGGCGGCAACCGCCACATCCTGTTCTTTTTCCGCAGCAATGCCAGGCATCGAAACCGCCGCCCAAAAGGACAAGGTTCGGGCTACCATTGAGAGTCTCGTGTGAGTGTTCATGGATTGCCTCCTCGATTCCACCTCACTCCTGCAACGACGATGCCAACATGGCGATCCGCTCCTCCGCGGGTGGATGGGATGCCAGGTACTCGCCCATATTCTCGGGATTGACCCCCAATTTCTCGATTCGGTTCAAAAACGTAATCGCCCCGTTCGGGTCGTATCCCGCAGCGCGAGCCAGGCCAAGTCCCTCCTGATCGGCCTGGAATTCATAGTCCTTTGAATGGGCGCTCCGCAGCATAGGGAGTCCCTGATGCTGCAACCAGCCTGCCAGAACTCCTGCCCGACGGGCCACCAATGAGGCGGCCCGCAGTGCCGATTGCTGGATCATCCGGTCCCAGGTGTGGCGCCGGATGACATGGACGCTTTCGTGGGCAATCACGAAAGCCAGTTCGTCTGGATTGTTTTCACAGAACTCGACCAGAGAGCTACTGACAAAAAGATATCCACCCGGTAGGGCGATAGCGCTGGGATGATCAGACTGCATCAACTCGCAGTGATACTTAAAATCCGGTTGCTCGATCGATTCCCCCAAGCGTCGACAGATGCCTCGAATCGAATTCAGCATATCCGGGTCATCAATGATCTCGGTAGCAAGGCGAAGTTCGGTCGCCAGAATTCCCCCCAGTTCCTGTTCCGCCTGAAGTGCCTCTTCCTCGGTTCCGGTCACATTGTCCCAGACCCATTTGGATTTGCGATAGGCAGGTACGGCTGCCCGCCCCAGTTTGCGGCCGAGGCCCTCGAAAAAGCTGCTCATATTGTTGTCCTCACGATTCAATTACCCGTATTCACCTGTCCCTCCAGCCACTTCGCCGTGACATCCGGGAAGTCAGTGAACAAACCATCGACGCCGACTTCACGAAAAAGAAGATCCATCAGATCGTCCGCTGAGTTCACTGTCTCCGGCAGGTCATCAGCACGTAGAGTGTAGGGATGCACGGCCAGGTTCGCAGTATGAGCGTGTTTTACCAGGTCGGTAATCTGTCTATCCTGAGGCGATTTCCCGGAAACAATACTTCCGATCGATGGCCCGATCCCATCAACGATGGACGAAAGCTCCCGCAATCCCACCTCAGTCCGAAGATGAGGAAAATCCGTGCCGTCTTTACTCTTCTTTCCCCCGGATAGAAGCATCACAAGCCTCCCCTTCCATCCAAGCTCTTCACGAATTCGCTTCACTTCTGCGATCTCAAAACATTGCAGGAAGCAGGCATCCTCTTTGCTTCGATAGCCAAACTTTTCCAGAATCGACAGGACGATGGGGCTGATGTCGTGCCCCTGCTCACGATGCCACCCGGGCTTCTTGATCTCGGGATAAATCCCAACGGTGCGACCGGTGCTCTGATTGAGTCCCTCAATAAACTCCAGCTCTTCTTCAAGTGTCACAATCTTAAATTGGCCTTTACCACCCGGAAATCGCGTCGGGTGAACCGGTTCCCCTGTTTTGTAATCGAAACGTTCTGTCACTCGAAGTTGCTTCAATTCTTTTAGAGTAAAATCGAGCGCGTAATAGCGCCCGTCCTCGCGTTTTCGTTTCGGAAACTTCGTCGCCACATCGGTAACCGTGTCGATATGGGCATCGTGTAAAACCACGGGGACATCGTCTTTTGAAAGAACGATATCCTGCTCGAGAAAATCTGCGCCCATGGCGTGAGCCATCGCTTTGGCTTCGAGAGTGTGCTCGGGGAGGTAGCCGCTCGCGCCCCGGTGAGCAATGACAATAGGCGATTCTGCTTTTGCAAAAATGGGGACGAGGGCGGGAACGAATAAGAGAAAGAGCCGTAAAAGCATGGGCTTGAGAGTTGCCCCATCGTTTCAGGTTGGAGGCTGCCTTTCAAACAATCTTTCCATAACACCTCGGAAAGTTTTTTCTTTCACTCGCCCTGCCAATTGATCAGGCTGAGTCCGTTATGGATCCCTACGTTTATCAATATACCATCGGCGGGGTGGTCTTTGCGGTAGGATTGTATTTCGCAGGACGGCAGGGCTACATCGGCCTTTCCGGGAGAGGAATTCTCAATCTCGTGCTGATGCTGGGCGGAATGCTGTTCTTCATGGTACTTCAAGGCTACCTGCAGTATGCGCCTATGAGCGAAGCCGAAGCGATCCCCTTCACCGGGGAGGAAAGGCCGATAAAGTCGATCGGCAAACCGATCGACTTTGGAATCATGGCGGTCTACATCATCATGATTCTGCTGATTGGGACCTGGTTCGGACGCAGGCAGAAAGGGACCAAGGACTACTTTTTCGGCGGCCAGAGATTCTCCTGGTGGATGATCGCGTTCAGCCTCGTCGCCACTCTGGTCGGGTCATACAGTTTCGTAAAATATTCACAAGCGGCCTACAACTACGGGTTTGCCTCCAGCCAGAGCTATCTCAATGACTGGGCACTGATGCCCCTCTTGCTTTTTGGCTGGTTGCCGATTCTCTATTTTTCCCGGATCACGACTGTGCCGGAATATTTCGAGCGACGCTTCAATCGCAAAGTTCGCCTCGCCGCGACAGTGGGAGTGTTGATCTACCTGCTCAGCTATGTCGGAGTGAACCTATACACGATGGGAACCGTGTTTCATCATCTCCTCGGCTGGAACGTGATGGGCTCGGCAATTCTCATCGCGGGCATCTCGGCCATCTACGTGACCTTTGGCGGACAGACCTCAGTGATCATGACCGATTTGTTCCAGGGCGTCATGCTGCTGGCAACCGGAATCGTCCTGCTTTTTCTGGGCATTCACTACATTGGCGGCGTGGAGGAATTTCTCGGCCATCTGCCACGGGAACACCGCCTTGCCTTCAACAACTTCAACGAAAACCCGACGTTCCCTTCCGTGGGGATTTTCTGGCAGGACGCCATGGCAAACTCGGCATTTTTCTACTTCCTGAACCAGGGGATTCTGATGCGCTACATGGCAACCAAGTCCACCCGTGAAGCCCGGAAGGCAGCCATTGCCATGCCCCTGATCCTGATGCCGATCGCGGCAATCGTCGTGGCATCGGGTGGCTGGATCGGTCAATCCTTTGTCCACGCCGGGATCCTTCCCGAGATGGATCCTAAGAAGGCCTTTTACATCACTTCAGAGTTCCTGTCTCACCCCGGAGTGTTCGGGCTCATTCTCGCGGCCCTGACTGCTGCCCTGATGTCTACGGTCGACACGCTGATTACTGCGGTATCCGCCATCGTGGTGAACGATGTCTACAAACCGCTCATAAAGCCGGATGCGAGCGAGAAACAATTACTTCGCACCGCCCGGATCAGCTCCATCGGCGTCACTCTGTTCGGCATCGCCCTGGTGCCGGTGTTCATGCAGTTCAAAACAATCTACGCTGCTCATGGAGCGATGACGGCTGCGGTGACTCCTCCTCTGGTAGTGGCCTTGCTTCTCTCGGTTTTCTGGCGGCGATTCACGGCGAAAGCAGCACTCGCGACCATCGTCGGGGGATTGCTCGCCATTGGGGTTTCCATCTTCATTCCCGAGATCATTCGTCCCATTGCCCACGGCGTGCCCATGGATGAAAACTTCAGGGACAACGGTGACGGCCTTTTTGCCGGAGCCAAACAATACAAATTCATGCGCGCGCTGTTTGGGTTGAGTGTCAGTAGCCTGATCGGTGTCGTTGTCACTCTTTTTACCAAGCCCGAATCGAAAGAAAAGCAGGCCGGGTTGGTGTGGGGAACAGTTAAGGATGCCATCCGTCACTATAAAGGATCTGAAGGAAGCGAGAATGATTCGGCGACAACTCTGGCAATGCCCTTGAAGGCAGAAACTGAGGAGCCCCTTCAAGGAGAAGGACGCCTCCCTGTAGTGAAATTATCCTCTGCGGTCATGGAACGACTCCGGGCAAAAGTCGGCGATCCCGTCTACATTACTGACACGCGATGGTGGTTGGGCGGCTTGCAATCCATGCACGTCGTCGTGGGAGGTCAAAGCGAGAGCAGTGAAGATGAGGTCGAACTGGGCCCGGAAACTTATGAGTTGGTCGTGACCAGCCGAAGGCACGACAAACCGCTCAAAGTAGAGCGCCTTTATTAAATCGAAGCCCCGGCTTGCCGCTGCATCAATCTGCGAACTTCTCCCGTCCTGATCGGATCAAGGGAGCGATGATGACGCGGGTCCAGATTTTGAAATGCGCAGGAAAGAATCATCGCGACATCGCAATGAGTGACCAGTATACAAGTGGCAGTGTCAGGGTTTCTTTCCACCTCCAGAACGAGGTCGCACACCCGTCCCGCAACACTGTAGACTGACTCGGCCCTGCCGGGCACTCCCTCCGGGTTGGTCGGGTCGACCTCCCAGACATTCTTGTAGTGTTCGTCGGACAGTAGCTCGTAATCTCCGAAATCCCGTTCGATCAGGCGGTGATCTGTTTTGGATTGAACGCCGAGAATATTTCCTGCGATCTCCGCTGTTTGGCGAGTGCGGAGAAACGGCGACATAAGAATGTGAAGAGCCGAATTTTTTCGCAACTCATTCAGGGCCTCGCGAACAGAATCTCCGACTTCCTCGCGACCGGAATCAGTGAGCCCGTAGGCGGTCTCCGCGTTTGTGAGTTGGCTCGCCACAATGCCTGTCTCGTTGGCTTCGCTTCGGCCATGTCGAAGCACAAACCACCGTTTCGTCAGCCGGGCAGAGAGAGGGGAATTATATTCTCTGTCGGTCATCAAAGGCTCACAGCCTAATCACCACTTCACTCACGGGCGATTCATTTCAATAATGCCCTGCAAAAATTTACTGAAGTGTCACCGTGAGAGGTTTGCTGCCGACTTTGGCCTCTTTCGAGACGGTGGTGTCAGGGGAATCTTTGCCGGCTTTCACGATGAAGGTCTTCCCTTTCGGAGCTCCGGGACTGAACGTCTTTCCGCTTGTCCGAACCGTGTAAAGAATCTCGTTTGATTCGGCGTCGATCAACTGAACAACCGGATCTTCGATATCAAAGGTCAGCTCACCAAGCTCACCCCAGGATCGCGGGTTGTAGTTGTCGAACTGAGAGATCGTCAGAGGCCACCCGGGATATTGTTTGGCTGCGGGATCGGTGACATCAACGTTGCGTGGCCAACATTCCATTTCGATCTCGCGGGTTCTTTTATTGAGGCGAACGATGCCAAAACCGGCAGCACGCGTGTTGAGGAGATTTCCGGCAGGTTTCTTGTCAGGATTGGCCGCTGCGTAGTTGGTAACTTTATTATTGAATCCATCGAGATGGTCGCCGGTATAGTCGGGAGCTCCGGGCTCAAGATCGGGACCGGGCTCGAGAGGCTCCCACCAGCGCAGGTAGAGGTTGGCGATGGACGGCACGCAGAATGAATAGATGGAATCGCCGTATTCATCGACGCCCTGTTGGAAAATCGTGGCGAGATGCTGGTCACCGGCGTAATGGAATGCGAAGCCCTTCCGAAGAGCCCGGAGGGCATTGTCGCGACCGGTCTGAGGCCAGCCATTGGAATCCATGTCGGCATGCAATCGGCCGTTCGCGGCGCCGTGAATGTGAGCACCTCCACAAAAAATCGTGGCGGAAAGGGCTACTTTCATGTCGGCGTTACTCCAGTCTTGCGACCATTGATCGATGAATTCAAGCTGGCGCTCGCCAAGGAGAATGGCTCCCTCGACATCGACGCTGGCAGGATCGTATTCCGGGTTGCGGATGTGATCGGGCCGCGGCCCCTGTTTCGGAACCCGACCGGCCGGGCCGGTTTTGAATTTCCGGTCTTCGAGGATGGCAAAGTCGATATTTCCCCAGTTAAGATTGGTGAACCAAACACCGATGCCTTGACCAATTGTGTGGGGATCGACCGGATCAGGAAAGTGGCTGGTCTGAGCGCGTTCGACTTCCTGTACATAGCTACCGGGTTGCAAGTAGCCGCCGTCAGCCGCTCCGGGGAGAGTCGAAATCTTGCCGCTTTCGCCCCACAGATTGGGTTGCCCGGCATCGTGGTCGTCGGGGAGACAAAGTGTCGGGCGGTCTTTGATGATTTCGCCGAAATCGCGGCCGAATTTCAGCCAGGCCGCATAGTGCCTGTGGTGGTCGTAGACCTGATCACCGGAAAAGAAGAGCACGTCGGCATCGACTTTCTTAACATTATCAATGAGATCCTGACGGGAAATATCACCTCCATGAGCCGGGTGAATGGAATTCCCGGTAAAGCCGGCCACGACGATCTCGTCCTTGTCGACCGGGTTCTTGCGAATGGTTCCCTCATAGGTGGCTTCCGTGCCGTGGAGGACACGGTATTGTTGCGCTTTGGAATCGTCCCAGTTCTCCACCCGGAACGGGGCGGTCCAGCCCTGTTCGATCGCCTCTGTCTTGGCCACTTCGACCCACTCCCCGTCTTGTTCGATTTCGAGGCGAACTGTTTTGGTATCCCCATCAGGGATGGGATACAGCTGAGCAGTCAGTTTGAGGGTCTTGTCACTGACAGTGTAGAGAGCAAAGCAGATGATATCCTTTTTCTCAACTTCCGGGATGGCAAGAATGGCGCGGCCGTTCCCCTTGCCCTTTTTTCCTTTTTGCTGAGCGTCAGCACCGCCGGCAATCAATAGAGTGGCGCAACAGATGGTGATAAGTCGGGAGAGTTTCATGGGGGGATCCTTACAGGTAGCTTACCACGTTGTCAGTCAAAAGGTGCATCTTACGGGCCACATGATTGTGGTTCTGTATCTTTTTGCGGGAGAGCAGCGGACGCCACCAGAGTATTCGTAGCTTTTGATCCTCTCCAAAGAAAAAGGAGATAAAGGGGGATCATGAAGTGGGGAGCTCGAAGGGCTGACTCATGGAGAAACTGGTCCGCCCCCCAATAGTTCAGGTCAATGGACATACCGGCAACGGGTCTGGCGATCGCAGTCAGAAAACCCCAGACGACGGCATAGAGAGCGGCAGCCTGGCGCAGAGAAGGAATGAGAAGTCCGATACAAACTAAAAAGTCCAGGACGCCTGCCACACGTAGAATGACCGCGGCGGTCCCGGACTCGACATGGAGAATGACCGACGTCATACCGTAGAAATTCGCCGGGGTGGGCCAGTGATAGCCCAGTGCATAAAAGCCGTGCCCGGCAAAAGTCATGATCACTGCGACAACAGCAGTAGCGACCGTAGCTCGGTGCCGAACACCAGCGGTAAGGGCCAAAACGAGGATGACCGGAATGAGCATCTGGCCGCCATGCTCAACGAACATGGGAACCTGCCGTTGAGCTCCCAGATATTTGGCATAACTCAGAACAATCAGCAGGCCACTGCCGCCGATAAGGACCGCCATTTGAATCCACGATTTCTTACGAACTGTCAGCGTAAGGATACTGCAGACAAGGTAGAGCCAACCGATTCGGGCGACCCATTTTTGAATGAACCCATCATTGGCACCGGATCCGACAAATTCGTCCCAACTGATACCCCATCGCTCCGCCAGCGTGTAGGTGGCGTCCTGCCAGAGAAGAATACCATAAGGGCCCTCCCAGTAAAAATGCACCCAGGCCCATCCGGCGAAGCAACAGAAGCCACCGAGACGGAGGAAAAGGAGCAGGAGGTTGTCCGGAATCGACCTGATCATGGATTATCGCCACGCAACGATACCAGCGATTGGTCCATAGCTAAACATCCTGTTCTTCCAGCGACTACCCTTTCTCGAAATTGAGTCCGGGATCCCCGGGAGGACCTCCGGCTAAAACGAAAGTCATGTTTCCTTCGGCATCGATGGCGACTGTTCCCGCCATTTGAGATTCATCGGAGTCGAGTGTGAGAACGTTGGCTTGTCCGAGATTGAACGCGCCTTTCATCTCGAACGGGTCCCGGTCTTTCCCTTCGAACTTCCACGTGAATTCACCTGCCCCGGAAAGTGTCAGGGCCACGGTTCCGTTGTCGCCATTGTTTGACTCCCAGGAACCAAGAAGCTGGTCCAGAACCACTGACTCCGGAGCCTTGGCAGGCAATACCTCATCCTCCTCAGCAGTATCTTCGTCACCCGATGTCGTCGAGGCTGCGGCCAGTGCTGCCATCTGAACGGCCACCTGATCCGCTGGCTGCAACTCTGCGGCTTTGGCGAATGCTACTGCGGCCTCATCGAGGTAGGTGCAAACCATGTAGTGATAGCCCAACAAAAACTGCGTAGGAGCCGACTCATCGTTGGATTTCGCATAGGCTTCCAGCTTGCGCAGCTGTTCCGTATAGGTATCGGCGTTCGCGTAGAGCTGAATCATCGTGCTCCAGTCCCAACCCGGGCTGGACACCAGAAGTGGATTGAGCACCCCGGCCGCTTCGCCGTATTGCCCGAGAGCATACAGGACCAATGCCCTGTATTCATGAAAGGCTCCGTCGCCGGGAGATTCTGCAATTGCCTTATTCACTGCTTCGAGAGCCGTGAGATAGTCACTTTCCTTAAAGCTCTCAAGGGATTCATTCATCAGCAGCTCGGACTTTGTTGCTTGAGCAGTGGCTACCTCTTCGGTCGCCGGAGCGGTTTCTGTCGCGACGACGGTAATTGGCTGAGAATAGGTCACCGGAGGACCGGCATCGATGATGACAGGCTGAACTGGATACGGGTTGTAGTAACTGCTGTATCCGCAATCAAAGATGAGATTGCCAAGGCCCCAGCCAACAAGCCCCCAGCCAACGACTGCCGCAGTACTGGGACCGGTATAGTAGCCCGGCCAGCGCGGAGGATAGTAAAGGGGCGGGCGGCGCCAACCACAGTTCCATGATCCGCCATACCACCGGTTGTTAGCGGGGCGGTTCCACCAGGGGTTATAGCCCCAGTTGTTCCGGTTGGTGGACCAGTTAACACTGTTTTTGAAGTTGTTGTTGATCGACGTGTTTCTGTTGATCGAGACATTGTTATTGATGTTCAAGCCACCACCACCGGGCCTGTTCGGGCGATTGCTATCCCACCAATCTCCGCCTCCTGAACCGGGGCGGTCACCGCCACCCGGGCGATCACCAATACCCGGACGGTCTCCATTTCCAGGCCGATTGCCGAAATCGGGTCGGCTTGGCAACTGCCCCGGGCGATTCCCTGGTCGATCACCAATTACTCCGCCACCTCCTGGATTCGGTCGGGCAGGGAGGGTAGACGGGCGGTCACCGCCTCCGGGAAGAGTTGGCCGGTCACCACCCCCCGGGGGCCGGGCAGGGAGAGTGGTGGGGCGATCACCGCCTGGACGGTTCCCCTTGTCTGGCAGGGAAGGACGAGAACCGCTCCCGTTCCCAGGCAGAGAAGGGCGGGTAGATGGTCGATCCGGCTTCGGAAAGGTGACATTTCCCGGCTTGGTAGAAGGGCGTGATGGAGACGGCGCCGGACGTGTCGTGGGCGAAGGCGGCTTTGAACTCGGAACCGAAGGACGGGTCGTGGGAACGGATGGTTTTTTGTTTGGAACCGATGGTCGCGTCGTCGGAGTCGACGGTCTGTTGTTCGGCACAGACGGCCGGGTCGAAGGCTTGCTCTTTGGAGCCGAGGGACGTGCAGTCGGAGTCGACGGTCTGCTCTGGGGAACCGAAGGGCGAGAGGTTGGCTTAGAGGGCTTTTGAGACGGACGGGATCCGGTCATGGGACTGCGATTCGATGCCTTGGGCTGGTATGAGGGCCGACTTACGGGCTTGGAAGCTCTACCACCACCGCCGCCACCGCCGCCGCTAATTCGACCTCCCCCACCACCACCTCCTCCTCGGCCCCCACCGCCAAAGCCTCGAGCCATGAGATCTTGAACGGGCAAGCCAACTGTTAGGAGAATCGAAAGGGTAACGTGGAAAAGTGTCTTCATAATTCGAGCTGATGGAGGTTTCTTGATTACTCGGCGTTGCTACTTGCACTCGAAGGAGCTGGCGGTCGTTTGACGAATTGAATCGTTCGCCCGTCTTGTAGAACACCCCCGATGATTTGATCCCGTTTCGACCAGGAAAAGCTTTCTCCAGATGAATTGAGGGTTACTTCCTGAGTTACTGTATTGGTTTCGCCTTCTGAAGTAATGCCTTGAGTCTTCATGAGCCATTGGTCAGTTTCCGGACTTATCCAAGTGGAATAATTGTATCCTCCCTCGGCATCAAATGCCCATGAGACAAAACTCTCATCTCTCTCGTTCCAACCAATACGCATGGTAGAAGCGGTAGACGGCCCTTCGGGAGATTCAGTCAGCGCTTTGGCATCGATGTAGGGTCCGTCATCGCTCCAGGAAAACGAAATCCAGGTGTCGCTTCCGTTTATCTGAGCCACCCAGTCTCCAATGAGCCACTCCAGCGCAAAAAGTTTCTCAGCGGGAAGGGCATGATCACCAATTTCGTCGCGGACGCTCGCAAACAGCCATGTCCCATCTTCCTGTTTCGCATGCACCGCCGTGTAGAAGTGGGATGAAATTTCACCGCTGGGTTCAGTTAAGTGAACCGTGCCTTCTTCGATTGCCATATCCTCCGTGAGAAATCGAACAGAGCCCGCCTCGAGCGCCGCCTGGGGACGATCCGATTCAGAAAATGCCGCCGAATAGTGCTCGGCGAGATTCGCGCGCCCGATGACAAGCTCTCCCGAAGCGAGAACGAGTTCTCCCTCCTGAACAAACAACGACGCGATGGCGTCCGCGTCACCCGCGTTGAACGCCTCGACGAAGGAACGGGCGGATTGCTCTAGTTTTGAAAGGTCATCCTGAGCGCTCAAAGAGGAAATGCAGAATGAGATGACACAGGAGATAGCGAGGAAATGCGGCTTCATTGATGGGCGGTTTGGATTCGCAAAAAAAATTGGGGACAATGATCTTACCGAATTTAAGTCGGGTCTGTCGATTTCAAATTAGCTTGTTTGGAAAATTGAGTGGAGGAAGAAAACTGTCAGATGGACGCGCCTTCATTCTTCGCCGGACATTTCGCTCTTTCTGAAACTCTTCTCGCAATGTTGCTCCACTCCAAGCTCCGGCATTGCTGGACCCATACAGTACGCTTTGCATCTCGAGAACGGAAGCATGCAATTCAGAACCGGGTCCACATTCATAGCCAGCCAGGATGGACCATTGGTTCCACGCCTTTCCGGCTGCCTCCGCGTCATTGTGGATGCAGGCACGACGAAGATGGCGTGCGGCTGCTTGTTCGGGAGGATCAAGGATGCGCCAGGTTTTTCGCATCGCGTTGGAAAGGCACTGGCGTTGCCAGACGAAGATCAGCACTGCTGCGACTGCAATGATCCAGCCGATCCATCGGCTAGAAGAAACAGCGCTCGATAGTTCGGTCACGGGCGCAGCGGCGACCTGCACGGTGATAGCTGGCAATGACTTTGACTCCAGCTTCTCTGACTTGGGATTCCACCAGGTGTAGATCAACTCAGGCAGGGTGATGGCACCTGATTGCTGCAGAAGATAGGTCAGAGTCTCGCGACGCTCACCTTCGAATGCTCCGCGTTCGGTATTGTCGTTCGTCTCAACCTTCGGCGGGTAGACACGAACTCCTTCCGGGGCATTGGTCGAAGCCGGGAGAAGAGCCATCCCGGTCAGTCCATCGGCGCGCTGCACGATAGTTCGACGAAAAACGTCGCCCACTGCAGCAGATTCTGGAACCGGTTCCCAAGTTTCGGATAGATCAAAAGATTCAGTAGTCACAAGAAATGGGATGTCTTCGCTTCCCGGTGGGCGGCGGATCTCGATAGTGAGCGGTTCGGTTTCCGCAGTCACTTGCTTCACCGGTCCCGTGAAGCCCTCGCGACATTCGAACCGTACGGGAAAGGAAGGAATTTCGATGGAGCCAGTCTTCTGGGAGAACAGGGCGAACCCGTGAGTCTGAACAAACCAGTCCTCACCCTCTATCTCTTTTGATCCGATAACAGGGCTACCTGTCTTGACCAACAAGGTCCCCGGTATCTCAGGGATATCGAAGCTCGCGCTCCCGGAAAACGAGCCGTTCGCCTTGAGTTCAACGATGATGTGAACCAGCTCCCCGGTCCAGGCGGTGGTTTCTGGTGCTGAGATACTCACCGGGTTCACCTCGGCTCGCACAGTGCTCCCCAACATAGCAGCAATCAGAATTCCCGGGACGAGTGCTCTCATTCGCTGCCCTCCTCGTTTCTCATCGCCTGCTGATACGAAAACTTGGCTTTCAGGAAATCAGCCGGCTTCGTCTGCACTCGCTTGAGCCAGAGCGCCTGCATATTCGTGTCCGAAGCCGCTTTCTCGACGTCTACCTCGGTGTCCTGTCCTGTCTCCCGTTTTTGATTGTCGAAAACAATTTCGTCTGCTCCGATCGTCTGGTCACCCATATCACCGCCAGTCTGCTCAACGAGTTTGGCGCGGGCGATGGCGAGGTCTCGATTTTCCTGCGCCTCCTTCCAGTCGGCCCGCTTCGACAAGGCGCGGTCATAGGATGCGATCGCGGCATCGTATTTGCCATTCATGACCCAGGCGTTTCCCTGATTAAAATGCGCCTCCGGCGTATCTCGTCGAGCAAAGGCTTTAGCGGCTTTCTCGAATTCCCCGCCCCGGTACCAGGCCATTCCCTGCCAGAGAGGATCCTGAAAAGTCCCGGCTGCTTCGACATATTCGCCTCTTTGGAAATGTCGCTTCCCTTGCTGGTCCGGAGTGAACCAGAGGCCTGCCCAGGAAATAGCAGCTAGAAGGACAACGGGTTTCATGCTGTCACCTCCACACTTGACTCTTCGCCTTTCTCCCGACGGAAAGACGCCAGCAGGATCAGTCCCAGCAGCGGCAGGAGCCAGTAGCCAGCCTCCTCCCATTGATCACCTTGTTCGCCACTCTGTGCCACCGGCGTACTTCTGGCTCGCCGCACGATGGCTGCGATATCGCTGTCATCGACGCTCAACATTTCGACACTGGCACGCAGAGTTTTCGCGGCTCCCCGAAGCGACTCGTCACGCGGAGCATCGGGTGACTGGATCTGTAGAAACTGGATCGGAAAATCCATACTACTACGGAGAGAACTCAGAGCCTGTGGATCAGTATCGACGGTGTCAGCGATCACGAGAATGCTCCCGCCGCTACCTCCATCGGTCAGGACCTTGGCCGCTTCTGAAAGGGCAAGATCGAGTCGATCACCGGGAACCGGCATAATGGTGGGACTGATCTCGGCAGCCATTTCCGCGACCACTGCAGCGTCCCGTGTCGGCGGCAGGACGAGATGAGCGGAGCCAGCGTACGCGATGAGCCCGAGCGGTTGCCCTTTCCGGGCCTCGGCGAGATCGTTAATCTTCAAGTGAGCCCGTTCCATTCGGGAAGGGGCGGGATCCGGTGTATCCATGGAAACATCAGCCTTCAAGAGAATCATCAAGGGCGTCGCGTCTTCGGCGAAAGGGCTGGGCTCGAGCCGCCAAGTCGGACCGGCGATAGCAACAACCGCTATCAGCCAACTGACGATTAACAAGAAGACCGGACCGCGGACCGGCGAATCGTTCCCAACGAGAAGGGCTTTCAAAAGTTCGGGGTCCATCTGCTGACGCCAGCCTCGCAATGGATCCGAGCGCCGTTGCCAAAGCCACCAAATCACGATCACCAACGGAGCGAGAAAAAACGCTTCGGGTCGGATGAAATGGAAATTGGTGAAGAGTTCCCTCATTTCACCACCTCCATTTTTCCGGTGAGAGGATGCACACGGACCGAGCCGCTGCGGCCCACCGGAACTGATGTTCGCGATTGACGCAGGATGAGGAAACCTTTTTCCAGAATCGAAATCAGAAGCGCTGCAAGAAGAGGCCAGAAGAACAGATCCCGCTGCGGGCGATGGCTGATCACATCAACCTGCCGGGTTTCGAGCTTGTCCAATTCCTCGTAAATCCCTGAAAGCTCTTCGCGATCGGCTGCAAAAAAGTAGGATCCGCCGGTAGTTGTTGCGACTTGTCGGAGCGTCTCTTCGTCGAGTTTCTCTTCCCCCACCGAAGAAGGATCACCAATCGCAATCGTGTGGATCCGGATGTCCCGCTGAGCGGCAACACGGGCAGCTTCCACCGGCGGCACCTGACTTGCCGTATCATTCCCATCCGTCAGAGCGATGATTGTTTTTGCGGGCGCATCGCTTCCTTCAAAAAGATTTACGCCCAGACCGATGGCGTCCCCGAAGGCAGTTTTCGGACCCGCCATTCCCACGGCAGTCTCATCGAGTAGCTGCCGGGATAAATCGAGATCTGTCGAAAACGGAGCCTGTAGAAACGGCGCATCGCCAAAGACGACGAGGCCGACGCGGTCGCCTTCGCGTTTTTCGAGGAATTCACCGAGCACTTCCTTCACCGCAGTGAGACGATCGACTGTTGCCCCTTCTTCGTTCGTGAAATCCTCTGCCTGCATCGAGCCTGACAAGTCCACCAGAAGGAGAAGATCGCGGGTGGGTATCTCCTTCGTGATCGGAGGCTCCATCCACTGCGGTCGGGCGAGCGCCAGCAGAAATAAGGCCCAGATCAAAGCGGGAATAAACCACCGCTGCGTACTCTTCACCGCTTTCGTGGGAGCTCCCGCATTCTCTGTCGCACTGCGAAGCCGATCACCAAAGGGGACCCTGACCGCCACCGCAGACACCCGGCGCGGCGGCAGCACCATGCGAAGCAGCCACGGAAGCGGCAGCAGAACAAAGATCCAGAGATGGGCAACGCTCAGCATAAATACGGTTCAGTCAGGGACGATTCATGACCTCCACGAGCACCTCACCAAAGCTTCCAGACGGCGACTTTGTTCCCATGAGCGCGGAGAGTGTCGGCGCGACTGCTGTCGTTTTGATCTCGCGGTAAATCTTCGCAGGCTTCGTTCCGAATCCGGCGAAGATGACCGGAACGTAAGTGTCATAGCGCCAGGGCGAACCATGAGTCGCCGCGACCGAAAGACCATCAAAGTCGTTGATGAACCAGTGCGGCTCAAACACGACGTAGATATCACCGGAGCGCTTAGGGTGATGATTGTTCAGTATCGCCTGCACCACTTCCGTTCCAGAGACCTCTCCTTTCGACAGTGCTGTACTGGAAACGGCAAGAGCTACCCCTTCGAACTTCACGAGTTCTTCAGCGATCGCCTCCTCGACTTCAGCGAGGTCAAGCCCCTTATCGGCGATGAGTTTGCGATTCAAGTATAGATAAGGATGCGCGTATTCCTGGACGAGGGTTTCTCCGATCCCAAAGCGCTTCTTGAGAGCGGCAAACCCCTCTTCTTTTTCCCACTTCTCAGGTTCGACATAATTCACTTGGAAACCGAGTTGGTTTAAATCGGCAGGGACCTCCGGGCCACCGTGGTCTGCTGAAAAAGCGATAAGAGTGTTTTCGAGGCCGACCTTTTCATCGATGAAGGTGAGTAGGTCCGCCAGGGTCCGGTCAAGGCGAAGTAGATTGTCCTCCGCTTCAAGACTGGAAGCTCCGAAGAGGTGGCCCACGTAGTCCGTCGAAGAGAAGCTCACTGAAAGGTAGTCGGTGATTTTATCCTGACCGATCTTTTCGTTCTCCACCAGTTCCTTCGCGAAGTCGAGGGTGAGTTCGTCGCCCGCCGGGCTCAAGGTGAGAAAAGTGGTGAATCCTTTTCCCTCAGCGGAGCCATACTTGTGGGGAAAGGTTCGGCCAAACGGCAACATCGTTGTCTCCCATTCCTGGTCATCGCGATCGCCGTAGAGATAGGTCGACTGATCCAGCATCAGCTCCCACGCCGTCCCCCCGTAGCGGTTCGGATGCTTTTCTGCATTCCACGCGTCTACCCACTCCGGATACTTGTCCATGTAGAAACTACTGGAGACAAACTCACCCGCGCTCTTGGAAAACCAGTAGGCTTTCCCGGCGTGACCGGCCATGGAGACCGCGCCGCGATCTTTGACCGAAACGCCGAAGATCTTTGCCTTTCCCGCCGTCTGGATCGCGAGCTCGTCGCTGAATGTCGAACTGAGAATCGCCGCTGGTGAACGTCCGTCACTTTTCGCGACCCGCTGCGTCGGATCGATTTCCTGCGACTGATCAACCCCGGCACCGCGTGTGAGGATGTCGTAGCGGGGGTCTTCGATGTTGTAGGTAAGGTCGCCGGATTGGCGATCAAACCAGACGTTCCCGATCATCCCATGCACCGAAGGATGCGCGCCCGTGGCGAGCGTCGCGTGCCCGACGATGGTCTCCGTATTGGCATGGGAATGGTGCGCATTCTTGTAGACCACCCCGTTGTCGAGGAGCCAGCGAAATCCCCCCTCGGGCATCCGGTCGAGAAAGCGGGTTGGAAAATCACCGCGAAGTTGATCGACCGTAATCTGAAGGATGAGCTTGGGTTTGGCGTCTTCGGCGAAAAGCGAGCCTGACATTAAGCCAAGGCTTGCTACAATGAGGGTTAATTTAAGTGGTTGTTTCATGAAGTCGGGTTGGTGCTTTCTGAGTGGGTAATTTGTGTTTGATGGTGACGAATCCATTGTTCGGCGTAGCGGCGAAGACCAGAGCAGTCGCTACCTTTACCATGAGCGCTATAAATTCCGTTCGTGAGTTGATCAAGAACCTCATCCGGCATCGGTTGCGGGACGGCAGACGCCAGCCATTCAACCCACGCCGTCCCTGTCTTCTTTGCCACGAGGGAACGGGGCGCTGCCACGAGTGCTGCGCGACGCAGAATCACGGCGATGGAGGGCACATCAGAAGCGCCTTCAAGCTCCTGTAACGCAGCTCGACGATAAGCATTGGCTCGCCAGTTTTTCCAAAGACGAAAACTGAAAGCAATCAGAAGGATCAGGAAAATGGCTCCCACAAAATACCAGCCAGGTGCCACAGGCCACCAGCTGATCTCCGGGGGCGGCACCAAATCATGCAGAAGATCGAGGCTGGTGGAGGGATCGCTCATTGCACACCGGAAAGACGTTGCCCAAACAGTTCACGCAATTGTTCCGCAGGAGGAGTCGCTGTCGATATCGGAATCACCGGAACACGCAGCGCTTGAAAAATATTCCGCCACTCGTCGAGACGGTCGGCGAAAGCCTGCTGGAACGCATCCGGAAAAGACCTGTCGGCGGGAATTGAAATAGGGCCTTCAGGCGCTGAAGCCACCATGCCGGGCTGGTTTTGCAGTGAGCCGCCAAGCGGATCGTAAACCGCGACCATGAGGACATCGTTGTGCGCAGCCAGTCGAGTGGCGAGACGTTGGGTTTCTTCATTGGCACCATCGAGATCGCTGATGATGACGACGAGATGATCATGCTTGGCGCGACGCACGGCAGCTTCGAGAACATCGTTCACGGTGACACTGCCCTCATGTCCCTTTCCGTCAGCGAGTCGTTCGTTGAGCCGCACTACCTCATGAAGAAGTCGCAACACTGAGGTCTGACTCCGCTGTGGACGCAAGTCGACGATTTCCTCTTCATTGAAAGCGATACCACCGACACGGTCTCCGGCGCTCAACGTCCTCCAGGCTGCCAGAGCGGCAATTTCCGCAGCAGTAACCGATTTCATGGTGCGGCGACTGCCGAAAAACATGGGCCGCCTTTGATCTACAAGAAGGAGAACCGGACGCTCCCGCTCTTCACTGTAGACACGGACGTGAGGTGAACGAAGGCGCGCTGTCGCCCTCCAGTCGATCGTGCGAACGTCATCGCCCTGGGCGTAGTGACGGAGTTCTTCGAAGGCGAGACCACGCCCCCTCAAACGGGAAGCATGACGGCCTGATAGCAACGAATGGACCGGCTGCCTTGGCAGAAAGCTGAATCCCCGCGCGTCCGCCTGAAGTTGAATCAACTCCTCCAGACTCACGGTGACTCTCGCTTTCATGATGAAATTCAGATCGAGACGACGTTATCCAGGAGGAAATCGATCACCTCCGTCCGGGTCTTTCCGGCTGCCTCGGCCTCGTAGCTGAGGTGAATGCGGTGAGCGAGACAGGCAGGAGCAACGGCCCGAATGTTGTCGGGTGAAACAAAGTCCTGCCCATGAAGCCAGGCGTGGGCACGGGAGGCTGCATCGAGAGCGAGAGTTCCTCGAGGACTTGCTCCGAGACGGATCCACTTCTCAAGATCTCCTCCAAAACGTGATGGCTCGCGCGTTCCAATGACAAGATCGACGATGTATTGCTCAGCCGATTCGGCGACATGAATTTCCCGGACTTCCTTCCGGGCCGCGAAAATGACCTCCTGGGAAACTTCTTCCAGCGGCTCTCCGGAAGAACCCGATCTCTCACCGCGCACCAACCGGAGGATCGCGCCTTCGTTTTCCGCGGGTGGATACGGAACATTCACATAGAGAAGAAAGCGGTCCATCTGCGCCTCCGGCAGTGGATAAGTTCCCTCCTGCTCGATCGGATTCTGAGTCGCAAGAACCAGAAAGAGATCGGGAAGCTTGTGAGTCGTCCCCGCCACCGTGACCTGGCGTTCCTCCATCGCTTCGAGAAGCGCCGCCTGCACCTTGGCGGGAGCGCGGTTAATTTCGTCAGCAAGGACGAGATTCCCGAAGATCGGACCGGGCTGAAAATCGAAGCTGGCGTTTTGCTCGCGATAAATTTCTGAGCCAGTGACGTCGCTGGGGAGGAGATCAGGGGTGAATTGAACACGGCTGAACTCGCTCTCGATGAGTTTCCCGAGCGTCTTGATTGAACGCGTCTTAGCAACGCCGGGAAGGCCCTCCATGAGGACGTGACCATCAGCGAGAAAGGCGATGAGAAGCCGCTCGACGACATCCTCCTGCCCGATGATGGCGGCGTTCATCGCCGTGGATATTTTTTGAAAAGCTTCGTGTGGATTCATAAGCTGGCGGCGGGTTTCATCGCTTTGAGAATTTTGGAAGAACCTGAACCCCAGTGGGAGATACATTTCGTCATTTCCATTACGGTCACATCAACAAGATTCACCCGGTCCCGGCCCATAATCAGAATGGACCCGGCCATCGGAGTGGGTACGGAGGGAATAAATACAGTGCAGCTCCCGTCGTCGTGCTCTTCGATGAGAAAGGCCGGAGTGAGACAGCCATCCTCGACATCAATGAGAGCGGGCTGAAAATCGTGCGCCGAGTCGAAGTCTCCCGCCTTGGCCGCAATCGAGCGAAGCGCTGCATAACCGGGGATACGATCAAGGACGGTTTCCTCAACAATCTTACCGAAAAGCCGGCCGAACGTTGTGCGGAAAAGCAGGCCGACGAGCAGACAGATAATGAGAAATGTCGCCAACGCCACAAGGGTGGGATGATTCACCTCTTCGGGGAGATGCCCGGAAATAGGCTTCACGATCACTCCAAGTTTCACGAGCACCTTGAGCAACAGCAGGATGGCAAGCCATGCCGGAAGGACGACCAGTACTCCGGTGACTAAAGCATTTTTGAGAAACTTTAGTGGTTTCATGGGATGCGTGAAGCAGGCATTGGATCGAAAGTAAATCAGGCCACATCCGAACGAATCGAATGCGGCCTGTTGTTTAAATCAGAAATTTTTAGTTAAGGCCGATAGTGTCTACTGATTGGAACCAGCGGTGACCGCTTCCATCACTTTTTCAAGATTGAAGCTGCCCGGCGTCTGGCGTGGAGGGAACTCCTTAAAGCTCTGAAGCCACTGGCCGACATAAGCTCCGGCAGGAGCAAAGGCCCACATGTGATCCACATAGAAGCGGTTGTAACCCATCGCATGTTCGTCTCTGGCGCGCTCGAAAGGATCGGCGCGAAGATCAGTGATGAGCGGGGCGCGTAGAACTGAGAAAGGCTGAATCCAAACTTCCAAACCGTGAGCTTTCTGCTCAAGGAAGGTTATCTTGAATTTATCATATCGGAGTGCAGCAACGCTGCCGTCGTCTGTCCAATAAATAAATTCTTTGCGCGGCCACTCGGCTTCGCCTCGAAAAGCAGGGCCGAGGTCATAACCATCAAGGTGGACCTTGTAGGTCATGTCTCCAATCGTGCGTCCCTCAAGGAGGTCTTCTTTAGCGGTCGTATCACCAGCCGCAGCGACAAGCGTTGCGAGCATATCTTCGTGAGCACCAATTTCGTTGATAATCGTGCCGGGCTCGATAGTGCCGGGCCATTTGATCATGCACGGGACGCGGTATCCGCCCTCCCAATTGGTATTCTTCTCACCTTTGAACATCGTCGTGCCACCGTCAGGCCAAGTGAATGTTTCCGCTCCATTGTCGGTGGAATACATCACGATTGTGTTCTCTTCGAGACCGAGTTCCTTGAGCTTCGCGAGAACCTCTCCGACATGCCCGTCGTGCTCGACCATACCATCGGCGTAGATCCCCTGACCGGTCACTCCCTCAGATTCGGCCTTGAGGTGCGTGTTGATGTGCATGCGGGTCGAGTTCCACCAGAGGAAGAAAGGCTTCTCCGCTTTGGCTGCGCGTTCCATGAAGTCGAGCGCCTTGACGTTCACTTCTTCATCAATCGTTTCCATGCGCTTCTTCGTGAGCGGCCCAGTGTCTTCCATCTTGCCGTCAGCGAAACTGTGAATAACGCCACGAGGTCCAAACTTCTTTTTGAACTCAGAACTTTTCGGGTAGTCAGGAAACTCAGGTTCCTCTTCGGCGTTGAGGTGATAGAGATTACCGAAAAATTCGTCAAATCCGTGCTCGGTTGGAAGCATTTCATCCCGGTCGCCGAGGTGATTTTTCCCGAACTGCCCCGTCATGTAGCCTTGCTCCTTGAGCAAGGTCGCGATGGTCGGATCCTCCTTCTGCATCCCCTCAGGGGCTCCCGGGAGACCGACTTTCGTCAGACCCGTCCGCATCGGGGACTGGCCGGTGATAAAAGCAGCACGACCAGCGGTGCAGCTCTGCTGACCATACCAATCCGTGAAGACCGCACCTTCAGTGCCAATACTGTCGATGTTGGGCGTCTTGTATCCCATCATTCCCATGTTGTATTTACTGATGTTAAAGCCACCGATGTCGTCACCCCAGATGACGAGGATGTTCGGTTTCTTGTCCTGGCCGATCACCGGTGCAATGAGCGCGAATATGAGAAGGGCCAGAGCCCAGCTACTTAGCGGTTTTAGTTTCATAGTTTTTTGGTTTGGTTTTCTGATTGTGAAATTTGGAGAAAGGACGATGACAAAATTTCTACGTGTAACGAGCTAACATGGTTTCAGTCGATTGAAAAAGGAAATAGTTACCCTGAGCGCTTCCGCAGGTTCTCTTCAGATTTCCACCTTAGTCAATCTACCCAATCGACTCTATCCACTTTCCGAAAATCTCACTTTACATTTTCGAGACTGGATGAAAGGCTGCCCCACTAGCAAAACGCCTAAGAAAATGGGTCACAGCCCCTCAACTATACAGGGATTCCAATTCCGCGACTACGATCCTTCCCACTTGCGAGAGGTCATTAACGGAGCGGACCTGGAGCATACTATCCTTGAGCCAAAAACCTGCTCCGCCGATGTATGGCAATGGCGAAGTGAGGGGGTGTCCATCGACAGTGGATTCTATAATTTTCCGGTGTTCGTCCGAGGCAGGTTTGCAAAGGGGCAACTTTGCCTCGGGATTTCACGGGGACGACAGGAGCCAACCTGGATCAATGGCTACCACTTGGATCGAGGCTCTCTCCAAGTGTATGCCGAGGGGGCTGAAATGCTCTACCGGGCCGGACCGTCGACCGATTGGGTCGGGATTACTGTTTCGCGGGAATTGCTCCAGAACAGTGCCTTGAAACACTTCGGATCCGAACTCACCCTTCCTGCGTCCGGCATGAGGAATTGCTCGATACCGCCAGCCTCTGTCGATCTGCTAATGCAGTTGGTCAGACAGAGTCGTGAACCTCAGGTAACCCTGAAAATTGATCCTCAATGGCATCAAAGTCAGATCCTTAGAGCCTGCGTCGAGGCCCTGATGAGCGGTGAGTTGGATGAAGCAGAAAAAATCAAGATGCGTCGGCGATACCGGACGGATATTTTCCGCCGCGCGGATGCAGTGATTCGCAGCCTGATTGATGCGGGCTCAGGCTATTCCAGTCCTCGTATTTGTCGAGCGCTGGGCCTGTCCGAACGCAACCTGCAACTTCACTTCAAGGATTCACTCGGGATGAGCCCGAAGATGTGGTTTCGACAACTTGCTCTAGCCCGGGTTCGTTCCGAGCTGATCAGGCAAACGCCCAAACCGGGCTTCGTTGCGGAAGTTGCGATGAAATATGGCTTTGATCATCTCGGCCGTTTTTCTCAGGATTATAGAAAAATCTTTGGTGAGCTGCCGTCGACCACTCTTCGACGTGCCCCGGTCCTGACAAGCTAAGACCGACTCCAGGAAAAGCCCTGGTAGAATGAATATCGTATCGGGATTGGAAATTTGCGCATCGCAAAGAGTTTCTCCAGGCTGGCCGATTTCACCGAAATACTTCGTTCGATGACGGTGAGATGCCCGCATCGCGCACGTATCTCCGTTCCGACTTCCGAGTAGCTCCTCAAACCAGCTTGTACCCTACCCCATGCACCGTGAGCAAAAACTCGGGAGTCCGCCCATCGTCGCCGATTTTCTTCCGGACTTGAGCGATGCATTGGTCGAGCGTTCTGGTGGTGCCGAAGTAGCGAACACCCCACACTTCTTCCAGGATGCGATCGCGACTGAGGACGGTGCCGCGATGAGCATCAAGAAAGCGAAGCAATTCCAACTCGCGCGGAGTGAGCGCAATGTTTTCCCCATCGCGGACGGCTTCGTAGTTTTCACAATCAATCTCAGCGCAACCAACGGTGAGCTTGTTGTTGGGCGCAGAAGTTCCCCCATTCCAGTTTCGTGTGCGGCGCAGTAACGCCTGGATCCGGGCCAGCAATTCGTTCACTCCGAAAGGTTTGGTCACATAATCATCCGCCCCGGCATTGAGCCCGATAACCTTGTCCATCTCCTGCCCCTTTGCCGTGAGCATGAGCACAGGAACCCGACAGCCGTCCTTTCGCAGCTTTTGTGCG
>Ga0222633_1000682_pt1 | contig 26351 bp, 20 predicted proteins | sample AntAcemetageno48_FD_179816 | JGI IMG/M metagenome (GOLD analysis project Ga0222633, IMG submission 179816) | Saline water microbial communities from Ace Lake, Antarctica - #48 | ecosystem: Environmental > Aquatic > Non-marine Saline and Alkaline > Saline | place: Antarctica: Ace Lake | collected...
TGAGGTGGACCCCGGAATTCGGGCCAGGGGCTAAGTTATGATTGTGGTGGACGGGAGCGGTGAATCAACCGAACCAAAACCACCAAAATGAAAGCCAAAAGAAGAAGAAGACACGAACCCGAGTTTAAAGCGCGGGTCGCCATTGAAGCCCTCAAAAACGAAAGGACTATCCAGGAGATCGCGAAGGAATTCGAGATTCATCCGGTCCAGGTCTCCGAGTGGAAGAAACAGATGCTCGAAAGCGCGCCCGACTCGTTTGGCGCAGGCAAGAAGAAGGCCGCCGGAGAGGACTTCGAGGAGCAGCGCGAGCGGCTTCACGCGAAAATTGGACAGCAAGCCGTCGAAATCGATTTTCTGCGGAAAAAGTCAAAACAACTCGGTCTATGAGGGATCGCATCGAGTTGGCGGAAAAATCCAATCCCGACATCAGCATGAGAAGACAGTGCGAACTTTTGGGCGTCGCCCGTTCGTCGGTCGACTATCGGCCCGTCCCCGAAAGCGAAGAGGATCTCCGGATCAAGCGGATCCTCGACGAGATCTACATGATCGATCCCTGCTTGGGCAGCCGCAGGCTGGTCACGGTTCTGAAACGGGACCACGGGATCGCGGTCAACCGCAAGAAGGTCCAGCGCCTGCGCCAGGAGATGGGAATCGAGGCGATCTATTGCAAGCCGCGCACCAGTATCCCCGACGACGGCCACCGCAAGTATCCCTATCTGCTGCGCAATCTCGCCGTGGAGCGTCCCGACCAGGTTTGGTGCACTGACATCACCTACGTTCCGATGCCGGGCGGAAGCGCCTACCTGTGCGCGGTGATGGACTGGTATTCGCGCAAAGTCCTCGGCTGGGCCGTCTCGAACACGATGGGAGCGGGCCTTTGCCTCGAAGCGTTGGACAAGGCCCTCGTCGGCACCGGCAAGGTTCCCGAGATTTTCAACACCGACCAAGGGTGTCAGTTCACCTCGGCCGAGTGGACGGGACGTCTCGGGGAACTGGGTATCCGTATCAGCATGGACGGCAAGGGCCGCTGGATGGACAACGTGTTCATCGAACGGCTGTGGCGTAGCGTGAAATACGAGGAGATTTACCTCTTCGAGCACGCGACGGTAATAGCGCTGTGCGCCGGACTGGAGAAATGGTTTGAACGATACAACACGTGGCGTCCGCACCAAGCCTTGGGCAACGAGACTCCGGCCTCGGTCTACGCGCCGGACTCTCCGGCCCGATCTATACTGACATATCCACAAAGAGTCGTGAAGAAGATCGCGTAGCCCCTGGGGACCGGCACCCCCTCTGCGGCGGCGCGGAATCGGGATGGGCTCACCCTCCACTCCGCTACGCTCCGTTCCGGGTGAGCCCATCCCGATTCCGCCGTATAGACGACTTCCCCCTTGCTCATCCAACCCGAACCAACTATCACTCATCACCGCACCGAAACCATAACTTAACTCAGCCTCTCGGTGGCCGGACATCGGGGTCCACCTCAGGGTGATGGCGCGACCTTCTCTAATCTCCCCGTATGGCTAACGGGAAAATTGTTATTACGACGCGGAGGGAGCGGCACAAAAGGCCGTTCTGAAGGAGGAGATAAAATTGTGGAATTTGTTTTCTCACAATTTCAGAATCCCACTAGTACCCGATTCTGTCATCCCCCCAAATCTGGGGGGTCGGGCACTTTATTGCGGTGATAAACCTGTAACGCTGGCGCTTAGGAGACTGTTGAAAACCCCGGAATGGAAAACTGCGAGACATTTTGTTTACTGGCAAGCTAAGCCGGTTACCGGCGCGACAAGGAAGCGGGGTTTCCCCCCGCAACCGACCACGCCGGTTACCGGAAGCAACGAAGCCGGAAGACAAAAGAGGCGCCGCGCTCAACGCCGCAGCCCGGGCGGGCGGGCGAATGTCAAAAAATCCGGCAAATCCGCACATTTCAACCCCGAAAACCTCCAAAGATTTTCTGTTGTGGGATTTTTCAACAGTTTCTTAGGCCGTGAAATTCAACAATCCCTCGATCAGATCACGATAAGCCATGGCGGCACGGATGATCATAAACGCGACAAGTCCGAGAATTCCCCAGTAGAAGAGCTTGGGCGTCCATTCGGCGAGGCGGTCCATCGCTTCGCCAGCCATTTCGGCATAGTAGCGGCTCCATTCGGCGAGTTCGCGGTCGAGCTGGCCTGATTCTTCGGCGACATCCATCCCACGCGCGAAGTCGTTCGGAAAAGCGGCCGGTGCCGAATACAGGGCGTGCGCGAGTTTGTCGCCTTCGACCAAAAACTTCGCTCCTTTAAGGCTGGCGTGGCGGATGAGGCCGCTGCCCGAAGCCTTTCCTGCTCCAGCGAGCGCATCGCTCATCCTTTTGCCGGCCAGAAGAAATATTTCAAAGACCTGGGAAAACCGCTCCATCGCAATGGCTCGGCGGGCTTTCCCGAGAAGTGGCACATGGTTGAGAATCGCGTCAACCGCCGCTGACCGCCGCGACAAGCGGTTGAGGATCAGGGCACCCACGAAGATGATCGCGGCAAAAAGGTAGACGATAACCATCGTCTCTATCGACTCCGTAATGGTGTCACGGAAGGGCGTGGCGCCCTCAGTCGAGCCATCGAGCGAGAAGCTGTTGAAAACATTCGCCGCCAGTGTGCAGACGGGAATGGCGAGATGGATCAGCACGATGGGATAAGTGAGGCCTTTGAGAACACGGCGCTTGGTGCGGTCGACACGGAGAAAATACTCCGAAAGGTGGGCGAATCCTTTTTCCAGCATTCCGCCTTCCTCGGCCGCAGAAACGACTTCGCATTCCAATGGAGTGACCGCGTTACTGGAGTGCCCGAGCGCGGCACCAATGCTCTCCCCGCGTTTGAGCCCGGCAAGAATGCCCCGGTAAATCTGGCGTTCGGCCGAGCCGACACGAGGCTGGGACAACAATGAATCGCACGCCTTTTCCATCCCCATCCCGGAACGGGCGTATTTTTCTAAACCGGAGTAGATGCGGCTTTTCGCGCGAGGCGACAGACTGGCCATAGGAGACCTTGGCATCCGTTCGCCGCAATGGGAATACGTTATTCGCGTTGTGAGGATACGCGCCTGTTTCTGCTTCTTGACGCTCCCCCTGTTTTTCACGATGGGTAGGGTATGGATTTGACAAAAACAGCATTCGGGACCTGGAGCGGCGGACGCTTCATGCACTTCGGCGAACGCCTTGAGGAAGATCGCTTGAAAAAGCTGATGCAGCAGGCCTACGAGGACGGCATTCGAACCTTTCTCACCGCCGACGTCTACGGCGTTGGCAAAGCGGATGCGCTTCTCGGTGAAGCTCTTGCGGGAGTAGATCGAGACAGCTACTGCCTTGCTGGAATGATCGGGCACGACATCTACGATGGCCAGCGCGCCGGGGCGAAGGGCTATGCGCGCTTCACCCATCCGGAGCTGCGAGGATCTGACGGCTATACGGAGTATCTGAAACGCGCTGCTGAGAAGTCGCTGGAACGCCTGAAGACAGATCGCTTTGATCTCATCATGCTGCATAATCCGGACTCGATCGGCTACTCGAGCCCAGCTGTATGGGAGGGAATGGCCGCGCTGAAAGAGGCAGGACTGACCGCCAAAACCGGCATCGCTCCCGGACCTGCTAACGGTTTCGCCATGGACATGGCTTACTGCATCGAGAAATTCCACGAGCAGATCGACTGGGCGATGATCATTCTGAATCCGAACGAGCCCTGGCCCGGCAAATACATGTTACCAATCGCGAACGAGTTCGAAGTCGATATTCTCACCCGAGTGGTTGATTACGGCGGTATTTTCCACGACGACGTGAAACCCGGACATCATTTTAAAGACGGAGATCACCGCACCTACCGCGCCGACGGCTGGATCGAACAAGGGTCAGAGAAAGCGGAGAAAATGCGCCCTATCGCTGAGAAACACGGCTTGACCATGCTGCAACTCGCCTGTGTCTGGAATCTAAGCCAGGTGCCGGTCAAATCGGTCGCGCCAACTTTCATTCAGGAAGCCGGTGAAGGTGCCCGCCTCGTCGAGGACAAAGTGGCCGAGTTTGCAGCGCTGCCTGATGTGACACTTTCTGAAGAGGAAATCCGCATCATCGGTGAAATCGGAAACAATGAAGGATGTATGCCTTTGAAAGGTGCCAGTACCCGTTACGAAGGTATCGAGCCGCAACCAGATCACTGGCCGATGCGCCCGGAACTCGAGCCGCTTGCCAGCAAGTGGAGTCTCAATCCAGCGTGGTAACCCCGGATGGAGAATCTCACCGATACTCAGAGCGAACGGGACACCCGAAATCTCGATATTGATCGGGTCGGGGTGAAAGATCTCAGGTATCCGATCCGGATTCGTGACAAGGAGCACTCCGAGCAGAGCACGGTCGCGACTGTTTCAATGGCGGTCGATCTACCTCGCGAGTACAAAGGCACTCACATGAGCCGCTTTGTCGAAGTGCTCAATTCACACGGGCCCATTCTCGACGTGCACTCGATTCCCTCCCTGCCGGCAGAGATACTGGAACGTCTCGACGCCCAGCGCGCTCACGTTGAATTGCGCTTCCCCTTCTTTCTTGAGAAGCCCGCTCCGGTTACCGGAAAGGTCGGCATGATGGACTACGAGGTCATTTTCGACATCGATGGAACACGCGAAACGAATGCGTTCACTGTCACGGTCCTCGTTCCAGTAACGACGCTTTGTCCCTGTTCGAAAGCAATCAGCGCCCGTGGTGCCCACAACCAGCGAGGCGTTGTGACCTACGCAGTCCGATTTTCAGAAAAGCCGATCTGGATCGAAGATCTCGTGAAACTCGTCGAACGGTGTGCCAGTTGCGAACTCTATAGCCTACTGAAACGCCCTGACGAAAAGCACGTCACCGAGGAGGCCTACGACAACCCCGTCTTCGTCGAAGACCTCGTCCGCAACGTCGCCGCCGCATCAGAAAATCAGAAAGGGATTGCCTGGTATCGTGTCGAAGCGGAGAACTTTGAATCGATCCACAATCACAATGCTTACGCGGTGATTGAGAAGAGGTAAGTTATCCCGGGCCGGGCCTGTAAAATCGCCACTGACAAAGCGGCCACATCGATCAAAGCGATCGAGTGGCCGGAATTGCTTTCAGGAAACTTTCGCTCAGCTGTTAGCGAGTGGAGAAACTGCAGACTTCGGTGTGCTTACCCCATCCAACACCTTCGCCAGACCGGCGACCATGCCACCGACGTCGGAAAGGTTGTTTGGAATGATGAGAGTGTTGTTGGTCATCGCTAGATTACCGAATTGATCGACGTACTGCTCTGCAATACGAAGGTTGACCGCCTGGCTACCGCCGGGACTTTCAATGGCTCCGGCAATTTTCTGAATCCCCACAGCCGTTGCTGTGGCAAGCATTTCAATCTCTTTCGCTTTACCCTCCGCCTCGTTGACCTGCTTGTCTCGAATCGCTTCCGATTGCTTGATGACCTCCTGCTTCTCACCTTCGGCCACATTGATCTTCGCCTCTTTCTGGCCTTCGGATTCGGCGATGACAGCACGTCGCTCACGCTCGGCCCGCATCTGGGTGATACACATCTGAGAGGGCACGTCGACGGCGACCTCCTTGAGTGAATGCCGGTAGGCGATCTTGTCGAAGAACGGGATCAGGATGTGAAATCCGGCTTCCAATGTCCTGCTGTACTTCCCGAGACGTTCCACGACAAAAGCCTTCCGTTGCGGAACGATCCGGGCTGTCCGGATCAGGACGATAATGATGAGGATAACGACTCCAATAGGGATGATGTATTCCATGAGTTTGGCTGGGCCTTTCCAGGTTGGTTTGTCAGGTGATGGGTGGTTCCTGCAATTCGCGGGACTTCACCCGGAGAGTGAGATTGTCTCGATCAACAACGAGGGCGTGCTCTCCCTCCTTCAAATCTGTATCCGAAATTGCTTTCCACTGCGCCCCTTTGAGCTCGACCAATCCGAAACCACCCTTTTCGATGGCTTTCACCACCAAGACTGCTTTGCCCACGAACTCTTCGTCGAGGTCTCCCTCCGCACCGGTTTCTTTTCCACTGAACCAGCTTTTCACATAGCGGCGGGCAAAGACAACAAGACCCAGCGAGGTCAATCCGAACACCCAAAGTTGGATGCTGAGAGAATCGATTCCGCACCAGTCAAGAGCTGCAACGATCCACGCTGCCACACCGATAAAAACGAGAATGACGCCGGGAACGGCGAGCTCAGTGAATACAAGGCCAAGGCCGATGAGGAACCAAATGATAGCGGAGTCCATGCCTGACATGATCCGCGAGACGGACGATCACAGCGATTGCAAAAGGAGGCTCTGTTTGGAGCGCTGCCCTATCGGGCGGATGGATCCTACTCATCTGCCTCTATTCGGGCCTGCATTGCAACGATAGAGGCCCTTACTTCTTCTGCCGCCGTATCGATCGTCACATCGCCTGCGAGAAATTCACCGCGACTCTGAAAATTGATCGTCAAGCCCAGCGGCTTCCATATCGCGGTAAGCTTTCGCTGGATTTCCGCGTAGCTTCGACCACGCAAGAGATGGGTCTCGCGTGCCTCGGCTTCCGCCATCCCACTCAAAACACACTCAAAGTAACGACGGAAATGTAACCCATCCGGATGATCCCGATGGGAAAAGTAGTCCATCAAAAGCAGGGATATATCATACTGCAGGCGTCCGGCTTCAGTGCCCGCGGCCAATACGGTGTTCCACTCACGTAGGTCCCGGTTCATTAATGTCTCCAGATTTACCAGGTGCATTTTTCGATGCTTCAAAATCCTGTCACCGAGCAGCGCCTCATTGATGTGGCATTTGAGCAATACATCGTTATCGAGAAACTGATAGGATGCTGGCGCGATCTGGCTGGCAGCCAAATACTCAGCAACACCCTCCGGAACCCAGGCCGGTAAATTCAAGTGCATCAGTGCCGACGTCGACTGGCGTGTCACTTCCTGAACGATCATATCGTATTTCTCGGTCGAATCAGGCCGACTAAAATCAAAGGTCACAAACTGCAGATTCGATTCCTGAAGAAGGCCTGCATATACGTGGACGATGTCCGTTTGTTCATCCCAGAAGGCTGCTAATTTCGATACCCCTGGAGAGGGTGGCATGTGTTCGATCTGAATTTTCTGAAGTTCGCCCCCGGTAGGCCGCCTGTTCACTGGCAACGGCAAAGGCAGGGCATTCAACACCCCGTCTACCGACTCGCAGATACGGACCAGGGCTCTTATCGCCTCTGGTTTCATTCCCGCTGTATTTGTGACTTCGAAATGTTCACTTCTCCATCGGTTTGTCGTACCAACCTGCATGATCGAAACACTCTCTTCACGGCTCCACTCATCGGGCCATGGGTGAGTCTTAAGGTTTAGCGGAAAGCCCCAAACCCCGTCTTTACCCTTCGAACTAACCAGGGAGTCGACCCACCCTCGATCATCAGGCGATAATAATCGCAACGGAGCTTGGTAAACTCCCTGCAGGTTTACGATCCGCAATTGAACGCTCTCCGAGTCGGCAGCTACAAGAACGGCATCCACCTCTTTTCCATCCGCAAGAGTCCACCTCCTCACTTCATCCGTCCCGCCTCCTAATGATAATTTGGAAGTGAGGTCTTCCAGAAAACCGAGGCGGTCCGTGATGAAACCAAAGTCGTCCTGTGAGATTCCTGCGTGTGAAAAAATCGCCTCTCGCGTGGTGGGATAACCAAGCACGAAACCTAAAATCACTAGGAAAATTACCGCAAGTCTCTTCATTAACTTTTGACCTTATTATAATTTCCATAATATTTTTAGCAATGAAGAAAGTGGCGAAAATTGACCTCAGCAGATCATTTCTGCGGTGAAGCACCGAAAACGTGTCACTCGGGGTTCTGTTTTGCGATCCGATACTGCCCGACCCATCACGCGTCGTAAGCGACGCTTCTACAAAAACCAACCCGGACCTCGAAGGCGCCACCAGTCCGCCAATCTCTCGAGTAGACCCGGTGGCTTCCTGTCGGTTAGAAGCCCCGCTTCCCGGTCGTGGTATAGCCTCATCCCGCTCATTGCCTCAAACTCGGCAACGATTTGCTCGGGCATCGTGTCTGTCAGGAACAAGGGGAATTCAGCATCCGACAAGTCACTCGACTTGAAGGGATAGCCCTTCTTCACTTCCGCAGCAGCAGCTGCATATGAGGTCAAGTTGCCTGGATACTTCACCCGGATTTTCGTGATCGGCACCTCGAAGAGATTTTCGACCTCTGGTAGCCTTGGGAGGGTGGCCAAGTGAAACACTGCTCTTCCAATTCTCGGATAGCGATACACTTTCACATCGGAATTCGTCTCTCCGCTTCCTGCCCACTTCAATCCGCCAACACCACTCAAAGCCATGAGCCGACGAGGCTCGTTATCCGGCGTTGGTTGAAACTCAAGCTGGGTCGACTGCTGAGGCGGCCAGATGTGTATTGCTGAACCCGTCCCTCACGCAGGGTGCGGAATTTTGTAAAGATTGAAGATAGTCTCATACCCTTTCCACCTCACGTATCGATAGGAGTTGGGAAAAACCTCCACGACTTTGACTAAGGCATGGTCACCGAATCGCAATTCGGCATCCCTCTGAATCGGTAGCATCTCAATCTCGGGTTCGCCAATTCGATTCCTACATCGAGAGCTGTCTGATGCCATGTCGCTAAATCCATCGAGAAAACGCCTTCACCATGGTCATCCGCAGAGGACGCGACTTCATCGACCGATCGGCGCGTTCGGGAATCGTGTATTGCCGGAATCCGCCATCGAATCGGGGCGTCCCCTTTGACCTCGACGTGGAAATGAAGTCTGGGTCGGGTGGTCGGAACCGAACGCGGCTTCCCCCATTTTTTGTCATTGTCTCCGCTTGAAAGTGGCTCACCGGTTTTCGCATCGACCCATTCAGGAACCTTGTCTGCGGGTTCCTCTTCGGGCAGCCAATCAACGTCCGAAGGCAAGAGCAATGCGATAGCCGAAAGTCTCAGAGATTCCCGTCGGGCAGAGTCACCAAGCCCGATTCGTCTGCTTGAAAAAGCTCATACAGTCTATTGGAGGAGGGAAACTTAGGGACCTTGCAGGAAACGATCACTTCTTCATGAACGGAAGATGAAGCTGGAACCCTTTCCAAGGGTGTTCTGGGCGCTGGATAAGACAGCAAGTCAGGCACTGCAGTCCGCATTGCCGGATCGAATACACGGTCATACCACTCTTGGTCCGACTTGAGCACTTGAGTTGGCGATCGGAAAAAGCGCGGTTGTTCAGCAAGAAATGAGAACACGGCATAGATCCAGGCGCCTGCGACCGCGAGCAACGCCACCGGGAGTAGGACGGCGCGGAGCTGGGGTTTAGATCGCTCGGACATCTCTGAAGTCGGTGCAATAATGCACAGCACTGGAATGTCGAGTAAAGCGAATTGCGGCCAGCAAGATCATGCAAACGTCCGGAACGGCTCAACCGAAAGTTTTCGGCGAGGTTATTCCAACATCTTCTTCGCGATCTGATATCCCTCCGTATCTGCATTCTCACGAACACCTCGAAGCAATCCGTCCACTTTGACCCGTGAGACCTTGCAGAAATATCGCACGGTCTCGACGAAGTCATCCCGATCACCTTTGCCGGCCTCGATGAGGCACTGCGCGTAGGCTACACTCGCGGTCATGGCGAAAAGTTCGGCTCCAGCTTCTACAAATCGTCCGAGGAGGACCTGCTTCTTCTCCAGTTTCGGACCGAATCGGATCATGCTGTGGAACAATTTGCGGGCGAGAGCTTTACTGAGTTTCCGGACACACCGCATGTCACTGCGAAACTCAGGCATCATGTCTGAGCCAGGCCTCAGAGCGGGCATCCACAGCATCGGATACCAGCGACCGTAGAACCAGGCAGAATGGACCACTGCTTTGAGTCGCTCGCTCATCGGGAGCGTCGTATTGAGCACTGGCCCACCGACCTTCAAATGCGGGTCAAGGGCCTCGCGGGCGATGAGTAATCGCATGATCTCGCTGGAGCCTTCGAAGATCGTGTTGATCCGGCTGTCGCGAAGAAAGCGCTCCACCGGTACGGGTTTGTCACCGCGATCCTTGAGGGACTCAGCAGTCTCATAGCCCCGTCCACCGCGAATTTGCATCGCATCGTTGACGATGTCCCAACCGCGTTCGGTCCCCCACATTTTCGCAAATGCTGCCTCGATCCGGATGTCGGAATTTTTATCGCGATCCACTAACAAAGAGACATAGCGAACCATCGCTTCAATGGCGAAGGTGTCGGCTTTCATTTTCGCCAACTTCTGCGCGACGGCATCATGGCGTCCTACAGGGGCACCCCACTGGACGCGGCCACCGGCCCATTCTGTCGACCACTCCAGACAGCGCTTCGCCATGCCGACGCAGGCGGCAGGCAAGGTAATGCGTCCGGTATTGAGAGTCGTCAGCGCGACCTTGAGACCGCGGCCTTCGCCGAGAACGAGGTTCTCCTGCGGCACCCTGACATTCGCAAATTTTACAACACCATTATAGAGCGCCTTCAATCCCATGAAGTGACAACGATTCGTCACCTCGACTCCGGGAGTGTCCATCTCGACGATGAAAGCACTGATCTTCGGACGGTCTGGCTGGGAGTCCGCGGGGCGGCCTTCCGCGGGGCGGCCGTTCGCGGGGCGGCCTTCCGCCATGCGAGCCATCACGATGATGACCCCCGCTTTGACACCATTGGTGCACCAGAGTTTCTCGCCATTGATGATGTATTCCCCAGCCGACTCGTCAAAGGCGGCGGTCGTCTCAATCTTCGCAGGATCGGAACCGACATTCGATTCGGTCAGCGCGAAAGCGGAGATTTCGCCCGCAGCGCAGCGAGGCAAAAACTTCCGTTTCTGCTCCTCAGTTCCGAACACCATGAGAGGCTGCGGCACGCCGATGGATTGGTGGGCCGAGAGAAGCGCCGTCAGGTTCCCGCAATATTTGCCGAGCAGCATCGCCGCCCGGGAGTAGTTGGTTTGAGAAAGTCCGAGTCCGCCGTATTCGGTCGGAATCTTGATTCCGAAAGCGCCGAGTTTAGCGAGACCCTCGATCACTTCTTCAGGAATTTCCCCGGTTCGGTCGATCTCGTCGGAGTCGACATTGTTTTCGAGAAAATCTTCGAGCCGTCGGAGAAACGCATCGCCCTGATCTTCGTCCTCAACCGTTTGGGCGGGAAACGGAACGACCTTGTCGAAGGCGGGCTTGCCCATGAAGAGCGAACTGCCCAAACTGGTCGTCGGTCCCGCTTCGACGCGGGAAGCTTCCGCAAGCTCGAGCGCAGCGCGCTCCTCAGCCGACATTTTCGACATGTCGATGACTGACCGAGATTTTTCAGGATGAGTGGTTTTCATAGCGATTGTTCTTTCTTTGTTAGACCGGACAGCGCCGCTGTAGGCCCTGCCTAGTTTAGGGTTATAAAATCAGTTGGGTTTTCCCAGGTGGCCGTATGTCGCGGGTCCGCCGCGGAAGGGTGCGAAGCCCGTGCCGAGAATCATAGCGAGGTCAATATCGTCAGGGTCGCTCACAACGCCTTCGTCGAGGCAGCGACGTGATTCTTCTACCATGAGGTTGGCAAGGTGCTCTGCGATCTCGTCAGATATCATCGATCCAGAGTCGGGCGGCGCCTCGTCGGGTGCGACAGCTCTGCCGCTTTCGTATCGATAAAATCCTCGTCCCGACTTCTTCCCGTAGCTCCCCTCTTTCACGAGTTTCTCCAGCACTTTCGGCACTTCGAACCGATCGCCGAACGCCTCGCCCATTGTCGCGGCAACGTCGCTGGCGACATCAAGGCCTACTTCGTCCAACAGCCGCAAAGGTCCCATCGGCATTCCGAAATCGAGCATCGCTTCGTCTATTCTTTTCGGCGAATAGCCGGCGTCGACGAGGCGACCCGCCTCGATCAGATACGGCATCAAAATCCTGTTCACGAGAAAGCCCGGCGAGTCCGCTACTACGACGGGAAGCTTGCCGATGCTGCGGACAAACCGAAGCACACGCTCGACCACCACGGGCGAGGTGTGCTCCGTTACCACAACTTCAACCAACTTCATCCGGCTGACCGGATTAAAGAAATGCAAACCGACGATCCGCTCGGGATTCGTCACTCCCGGTGCATCACAGAGCGACGAGATCGGTAGCGCCGAGGTGTTCGTAGCCAGGATCGTTCCGGGACTAGTCCGACCGCAGAGATCGGCAAAAATTTTCTTCTTAATGTCAAGATTCTCGACGGCCGCCTCCACAACAAGGTCGCAGTGAAAAAGCGGCACTGGCTCCGCTGACGGAGCAACGAGATCAAATCGGCGGGACGCTTCGTGCTTGGTGAAAACGCGTTTCTTCACCGCGCCATCGAACAACTTTTTAACCGACTTCATTCCGGCGGCGACCCGCTCGGAATCAATGTCTCGGAGCACAACCGGCAACCCACGGGCCGCAAACCACTGCGTAATTCCCGAGCCCATCACGCCCCCACCAACCACGGCAGTGCGCTCGATCCCGGGGAGACTCTTCACATCCACTTCCGGATCGTGTCGAAATTTCCTGGCACGCTCCTGCAGGTGGAACACGCGCATCAAGTTCGCGGCCACATCGGTCCGCGCCAGATGCATTACCGCCTCGCGCTCGCGACGGAGCGAATCTTCGATGCTCCCATGGGCGCCCCGGCTCACGACTTGAGCTGCTTCTTCGAGCGCAGGATAGTTGCCTCGCGATTTTTTCTGAACATTCCGCAACGCGAGTCGACGGATCACCGAAGCGCTGAGAGGATTGTTAGTGAGCCAATGCGAGTCCCGCTTGGGCAATGGCATTTCAAGGCTATCAAACGCAGCCTTTCTGAGACGCTCTTTCGGAACAATTGCATCGACCACACCCAGTTTCCGGGCGTGTTTCGGAGCAAGCTGCTTTCCGGCAAGAATCAGATCAAGCGCCTTCGGCAAACCAATCAATCGCGGTAATCGGGTCGAACCGCCCCACGCGGGAAGAATACCCAGCATGGTTTCGGGAAGTCCAATTTTGGTCGCTTTGTCATCGCTGGCGATCCTCATGTCGCACGCCAAAGCCAACTCGAGACCACCACCGACACAGGCGCCGTGAATCGCTGCCACCGTCCGGATCTCAGTTTCCGCGATCCATTGAAACAGACGCTGCCCCTTCTCGATCAATCGGGCAAGATCCTCGTCGCCTGCATTCACGAGCGAGTCGAGATCGGCCCCGGCAATGAAAATATTCGGCTTCGCGCTGACGAAGATGAGAGCGACGACTCCAAGACTGGACGCAGTAGCCAGAGCTAATTCCAGCTCGTCCAGAGTTCGCTCATCAAAGATGTTCGCCGACTTACCCGGGTGATCAAAAGTGATCACTCCCATGCCGTCATCGGTCAGCTCGAGATGCAGACGCCGGTCGAGTTTCGGGTCGGGTTTCGTTCCCGCTTTTCTCATTCGTGATGCTGTTGTCATGATGTTTTTCCTTTCTAACTATTTATATACTTTCCAGCCATGCGGCCCCGCCCTGGCCTCCGCCAATGCAGAGACTGACGAGGGCACGTTTCCCGCCGGTTCGCTTCAAATCCTTCAGTGCCGTGAGCACTAATCTCCCGCCTGTCGCTCCGACAGGATGTCCGAGTGCGATTGCCCCGCCATTCGGGTTGAGCCTGTCGTGGGGAATGGCAAGACCATCGAATTCGCGCGATTCGAGCAACCGTAAAACGGCAAGCACTTGAGCCGCGAAGGCCTCATTAACCTCGACAGTGTCAGCGTCGTCGGGATGCAGTCCCGTTCGCTCGTGCAGGTCACGAATTGCGTAGGCTGGGCCGAGACCCATCTTCCGAGGGTCGCATCCACTGTAGGCGTAGTCGACGAGACGACCGAGCGGCTCCAGCCCGAGGGCTTCCGCCTTTGTTTCCGTCATGACCAGAAGCGCGACTGCTCCGTCTGTGATTTGCGAACTGTTACCCGCCGTGACTGTGCCAGTTCCACGCTCGAAAACGGGCTTCAACTTCGCGAGAGCTTCCATCGACTGCCTTTCGCGAACGCCGTTATCTGTATCGACGAATCCCGCGTCCGTTCCGGGAAGGTAGACCGGACAAATTTCTTCGCTCAATGCAACCTTTGCGCGGGCCGCCTTCAAATGCGACTCCAGCGCAAAGCGGTCCTGGGCTTCGCGATCGATGTCGAATTCGCGAGCCAGAACTTCAGCCGTTTCACCCATATTTAGACCCGACACCGGATCAGAAAGCCCGAGTCGCAATCCAACAAGTGGAGCGAAATCTGCAGGACGGAAATTCAGGACCGCAGCCGCCCTGCCGCCCGCAGTTTTCGCCTGCGCGAGCGCAGCGAATTTGGCGGCTGCGGCCACAGAGAAAAGCATAGGAATACGCGACATATTCTCGGTTCCACCCACGATGAAAACTTCACCCTGTCCGGCAGAAACACGTTCTGCCGCCGTGGTCAGTGCCTCGAGTCCGCTCCCGCAGTTTCGGTGAACCGTCATCGCAGGGGTCGCCTCGGGCAGTCCTGCGCGCAGCGAGATGACACGGGCGATGTTCGCCGCATCAGCAGGCTGAGACACACATCCGAAAATTGTTTCGTCGATCAACGACGGATCGATTCCGGTCCGAGTTAACAGGGTTTGCACCACGACCCTACCCTGCTCAGTCGCGTCGATCGCGGCGAACTCATTCCCCATTTTGAGAAAGGGAGTCCGCACGCCGTCGACGATAACCAGTCTTTCATTTTTGTGATTCATGATACTGCTTCCTCCTTGCTTTTCGAAGATGGCTCGGAGCTGTTTTCGGGAGAACTAGCTTCCCTGTGATCGACGATTTTTTCTTCTTTCAAAGCCGTTCCAACCCCTTGCATTTCACGCAATGTCAGGGCATCGTGGAATTCGATTCGGTTGGGACGAATTTCTGTCGCGCTGACAAACTCCTCTTCGATCTGGCGCTCGATGGACTTGCGGGAATCCCGCGAGTCGCTCGCGACGTGGACAACGATCTCGTCACACTCCAGAGGGTCATTGTTCCGCTTTCGAAGCTCGATCTGCCACGTTCCGACTGAGTCGAGATCGTCGAGGACGTGTTCGAGATCGTTGAAATTGACGAGCGTACCTTTGATCTTCCCGATGTGAAGACGCCGCACGTTGCTGACGCGGGAGATGTTGCCGAGTAGTCGCGGCATCGTTCGGCCGCATCCGGGGCATGGCTCATAGGTCAGGCCGCCTGAGATCAAGTCGCCCGTTCGATAACGAATGACGACACTACCGCGGCTGTCGAGCGGAGTGAAAACGATCTCACCCGGCTCTCCTTCGCCGACCACTTCTCCGGAATCAGGATCGACTACTTCGACAATACCCAGATCGGGATAAAGGTGGTAGCCCGTCGGTCCATCGACGCCGTGACCGGGGCATTCGGGCCACGCCATTTTCGACTCGGTGAATCCGTAGGTGGCCATGATGTCCACCGCGCCTGAACCAAGTTCCGCACAGAGCGCCCGTAGCTTTCGGCGCATTCCTTCGGGGACTTTCTCTCCGCCCAGAACGATGCGCTGAATGTTGCGGCAATCGAGGCCTTTCTCCACCGCGACCTGGAGGACGTGATAGATGAAGGTCGGCATCCCGATCAATGCATCGGGATCGATCTTGCCTAACAAGCGCACATTTCCATTAGTGCCCATCGCTTTTCCGCCGCCTGTTGAGAGCGTGAAGGTGTTGTAACCGATACCGGCATAGTGGGCCTGCCAGAAGGCAAGATGCGGAGCGAAGGGAAACAAATTGAGATGCCTGAACTCTTGACGCGAATCGCATACCTCCATCATGCGCCGCCCGGTAATGAAAAGGTTGTCGAGATCGTACTGACTATAGAGAAAGGGCACAGGCTCAGCCGAGCGACCCGTCGTGCTTGTCATCAGGATGGGACGATACTCCTTCTCAAAGTCGGCTTTGACTCCGCTTCGACCGCGATAGCTCGCGCGGAGGATGGTCAACGGACGACGCTTGAGGACGTCCTCGTCAGGAACGAGAACAAAGTCCCTCGTCGGAGCCGGCCCACTGTCGGAAGAGGTAAGAGATCGCTTTGAAGTGAACGGGATCGCCGGGAGATCTTCGATCGACCGAATCGCGTCAGGATCGATCCCTTCGTTTCGAAAGATCTCTCCGTAGCGCTTGGAAAACGGCACGACTTGCCTGGTGAGAAATCTTCTCAGCTTCCGCCCCTGGAGCGCGCGGATAGTTGCGGCATCGAGGCCGTCCCAGTTACTGGTGAGTTTAGAGTCGATCAAACGCATGACATTTCCTTTCCGTTTCCGTAGATGGTTTCGCGAGGGGGCGAGACATCCTCCTCGTGGTAGAGGGCACGAATGGCGGGAAGCGCCTCTTCGGCCGCAAGGCGACCGATCTCGATGTAGTGCCGGTAATTGTTATAGTCGTGCCAGCGCGAACGGTGATTGATCGCACGGATTAGCACGTCCGCTTTACAGGCGCTGCGATCGACCAATCGCATCTGCGAGCCCATGGCTGCACTACGAAGGACGTCGAGTAAGTTGCCCGCAGCGAAGTAGTTGAAATGCCTATTAAGCCATCGGAGAATGCGTCTCCATGCCGGAAGATGAGACTTTGGACTTTGCGGGCGACTAAGGGAACCGACTGGCGGCAAAACGTTTATCGCAATCACCTTGTCGACCACGTCGGCCTCTTTCAGATAGTTCACCGGAAGCGGGTCGCAGACTCCACCGTCGATGTATTCGATACCGTCTCTGGTCACTGGAACAACGATCCCGGGGACAGCAAGGCTGGCAGTGATCGCAGAAGCGACTTCACCATCGTGGAAAACCACCCTCTCCAGACTTTCGCGTTCGGTTGCGACGGCAAAAAATGGTTTCTCCAATTCATTGAAGCTTTGCTTGCCGAGGGACCGCTCAAGTCTGGCATGGACCTTTGCTCCTCCTATGAATCCGCGACGCGGGGGAAAGAGAGGATCTACTAGCGCCCATAAATCGCGGGGTGTGGCCATGGTGGCGGCGAGTTCTTCCAAGTCCTGCCCATTAAGCCCTGAGGACCAGAGCCCTCCGACGTAGGCACCCATACTGGTACCAATAACAGCGTCTACTTCGATGCCGTTCTCCTCGAGAACTTGAATGACACCGATATGGGCAAGCCCCTTTGCTCCGCCGGAAGAAAGAGCCAACCCAATACGGGGGCGGCGGAATTCAGCAGGCTCATCACCCTCCCGGGAACGGGATCGGATTGAGTTTAGAAAATGTATGAAGGCTGCCATGTTGGTGTCGCTTTCTGGCGACAGGCGGCCTTTGCAAATTCGAATGATCGGTGTCCTCAGTCGTCCAACTCCTTTTGGGATCTGAACAACGGGATGGAGGCTTTGTCAGGGTCTCTCTCTCGTTTTTGGGACCTCGATCGATATGCGGGCGGCATGTCACCGAGGGTTATTTGCTATCTATTTTATTAGGGTTTTTGGTTAAACTTCCGCGCTCTATAAGGAACGCTGTATATATAGAGACACACGTTAGTTCTTTCTGTTCAATGACTAGGATCGATTTTCTCGAAATACGCGATTTTGCAGTGGAAAATTATGGGAGTCTCCGATAAGGCTGAACCTCCATGCCGAGTGCTCCCAAATTCCACCTGTCAGAATCCCGGATCAGCCTGCTAAACGCTTCGGGCTTTGCGATGTTCGCGGCTCTCGGGTGGCTACAGTTCCGCCTGGTCGACCCGCCAGTTTTGGGGTCCGTGCTATTTTCCGGTGCAATAGGGTGTCTCTTTGTCGGAAGCGGATGGAGGTGGATTGCGAATGCGTTTTGCTTTTCATCGCGGGGATTTCCGACGTCGCCGCAGCCATTTTGATCTTACTTCCCTACCGACGTCTTGTAGCGGCCGGGCTTCTCTACTGCACCGTCTGGGGATTGCTCACTGCACTATCTCGCCCGGTCGCGCACTTTTCCAGCGAGGGTCTCGACCCGTGGCTTGCAGAAGGATTGCTTCGCGCGCCTCACGGTTTGATCCCGCTGTATCTCCTGCTCTGCCTCAGGCAAGAATCTCCTTGATCAAATGCCCATGCACATCGGTCAGTCGCATGTCGCGACCGCTGAACCGGAAGGTGCTCCGGGTATGCTCGACGCCGAGCAAATGCAGCATCGTGGCATGAAGATCGTGAATTTCGTAACGGTCCTGCACGGCTTTGTATCCCCAATCGTCAGTCGCGCCAACTGAAGCGCCACCCTTCACTCCGCCGCCAGCCATCCAGATCGTGAATCCGAACGGATTGTGGTCGCGCCCGTCCCCCCCCTGCGCGAACGGCGTGCGACCGAACTCGCCTGCCCAGACAACGAGGGTGGAATCGAGCATCCCCAGTCGCCGCAGATCGGTGATCAGACCCGCGATCGGTTGATCGACTGTTTTGCAATTCTTTCCGTGTCCTTCGACCAGCTTTCCATGCTGATCCCACCGGTCTCCGTTCCCACCGGGGCAGGTCAACTCGATGAAGCGCACACCGCGCTCCACCAACCGGCGGGCAAGGAGACACTGTAGACCAAACGTCTGCGTGTTCTCAAACTGGGCATCCAATCCGTAGAGCTTGCGGACGGAGTCCGGCTCACCCGCAATGTCCATGAGTTCCGGAACCGCCGTCTGCATCCGAAACGCAGTCTCGTAATTATGAATCGCCGCTTCGACTGCGGGGTCATAACCGGAGTTCTCCAGGGCCGTTCCATCGAGTTCACGAATCAGCCCGAGCTTTCGAGCTTGAGCCTCTGCGGTCCTTTCCTGCGGATGGATATTCGCGATCGGTTGCGCCTGCGGCAGAAAAACAGACCCCTGATACGCAGCCGGAAGGAATCCTGAGCCGAAACAATCCAGTCCGCCCGGCGGAATCAACCCTCCGTTGAGCACAACGAATCCAGGCAAGTTCTCGTTTTCCGTCCCGAGTCCGTAGCCCAACCAGGCGCCCATGCTTGGCCTTCCCTGGAATCCGCTCCCGGTGTGTAAGAAGTAGTTCGCGAACGTGTGCTCCGAAAAATTTGAGGTCATCGACTTCACGAATGCGATTTCGTCGATGACCTCCTTTTTGGCGAGGTGAGGAAATAATTCGCTGACCCAGGCTCCGCTATCACCGCGCTGCTTGAACTCCCATTGCGCTTTCAGCACCTTTCCGACGTTGTCGAATTGCGTCGGCGCGAGTTTCCCGATTACTTCGCGCGGATCGCGCCCGTGGTATTTCTCAAGAGTCGGCTTGTAGTCGAACGTATCGACATGCGAGGGGCCGCCGTCCATGTAGAGAAAAATGACATTCTTCGCGCGGGGAGAGAAATGCGGTGTCTTCGGCGCGAGAGGATTTGCTGACGCAGCACTCGATTGCTCCGCCATGAGTGCCTGAAGCGCCACGCCGCCAAAGCCCATCGCGCAACCTTTCAACAAGTCGCGTCGAGAGGTAGGTTCGTTAGTGAAGTTTCCGCAGTGCATCATAGCTCAGTTAAGAAAAATAAAGTCCTTTGTATTGAATAGAACGTGAGCAAGATCAGCCCATTTCTGCACTTCGGATTCCGCTTCGGTGTTTAGAAACCCCAGGACTTTCAGACGCTCGAACTCTGTCGGCTTCCTGCCGACGGCCGTTAGATACATCGTGTCGACTTTCGCTCCGATCGGCTCACTTCCCACTGCCATTCGTTCGCCCCACTTGCGACTCTGTTCCACCACAAACGGATCGTTCATCAGCACCAGCGCCTGCGCCGGAACGTTGGAAACGCTGCGTCGCCCTTTTGGTCCAAACGGACCCGGTGCATCGAAGGTAAGCATAAAAGGTGAAAGGAAATTGCGGTAGGTCGCCCCGTAGATACTACGCCTGCCCGCACCATCGAGAGGGCCACTTTCGCGACCTCCACGCCCCGTCATGAAAGCTGTCCGATGTGTCGCGACAGCGGGACCAAACATGGCTGGATCGAGTTGACCGGACACCATGAGGATGCTGTCGCGGATCGATTCTGCGGGCAGTCGGCGCACCGGCATGCGCGAAAGCATGACGTTGTCCGGATCGACCTCAGCCGACACACTTGTCGGAATGGCAGGATTCGAAAGTGATGACTGACGATAGGTCGAAGACAGCACAATCTTGCGGATCGTTTGCTTGATTGACCATCCGCTTTCGACAAAATCAGCGGCGAGCCAATCGAGCAATTCCGGATGGCTCGGCTCCATTCCCATCGGACCGAAGTCATCCACTGTCGCGACGATGCCGCGCCCGAAGAGATGATGCCAAATCCGGTTCGCGACCACTCTCGAAGTGAGTGGATTGTCAGGATCAGCGATTTGTTCTGCGAGATCGAGCCGACTTCCTATATCACCACCCAGTGACTCGAGAATGCGTGGCGGCACTTCTTCGCCGGGAGCCCTCGGATTTCCACGCACGTAGACGCGAGCGTTTTCCCGGGTGCCCTCCGCCATTGCGATCGCAAACCGGGGCTTCGGCAAGCCTGCAGCTAACTTTTCCCCATCGCGGACGAGCTCCATCACACCTTCAGGTATTTCCGCCTTCGTTGCCAATTCCGGAACAGACGGGGCCTTCTCCCCCATCGAAAACTGGATCTCGTCCAATACCATTGCCCCATCGCCCGTGTCGGCGAATTCAAGATAGGCACGGCTGCCTTTGTATTTTTTCAAATCCCTACCGAGTGTGACCCAGGCGAATTCGCCCTTTGTATCGACTTTGTTCTCGAACGTTCCCTTGAAAAGAAGCGCGCTGAATTTCGCCATCTGGTAATTATCGATCACGAGAGTGACGCCCACGCCCTTTCCCTTCAGCAAGACGTGAATGAAGTCCGTCTCGATCTCGAATGTTGGAGACCGGAGAACTCCCACCTGTTCTTTCCCGAACAACCCGCTGTCGACCGTTCCCGGCGTAGTCAGCGGATCGGCGGCATCGAACCGAATTCCGCTACGCGTTCCTGAGCCTGCGAATGCAGTTCCCGATGCAGTCCAACCCTCAGGGACGACTCCATCCGCAAAGTCTTCGAACGCACCGCCGTCCTCGCTTTTTGCTCTGGAGTCCGGCAACAGCGCATCTGCTTTTCTCTTGAGCGCGATCAACTCGGCCCGTGTCTGTTCGCGCATCCGCCCTTCGTCGATGACCGCCTCCTGCCGCGCGCTTCCGTGGAGAAATGCGGTCATCGCATAGTAGTCCGCCGTCGAGATGGCATCAAATTTGTGGTCGTGACAACGGGCGCAGGAAATTGTCAGCCCGAGAAACGTTTTCCCGAACACATCGATTTGATTCGCCATGATATCGGCCTCGTTCGCAAGCACATCGGTCGGCGCATGAGTTGCCTCGTGCAGATACCAGAACGCGGTTCCGAGAATCGATTCATCGAACTGTGCCTCCGGATTCCGACGCTGATTCACGAGCAGGTCTCCGGCAACATGCTCCCGGATGAATTGATCGTAGCCGATGTCCGCATTCAGCGCACGAATCAGGTAATCGCGGTATTCGTGAGCGTAATTGATCGGGTAGTCAAATTCGTGGCCGTAAGTCTCAGCGTAGCGCACCAGATCCATCCAGTGCCGCGCCCACTTCTCGCCGAAATGCGGCGAGGCCAACAGGCCGTCGACGACCTTCTCGAAGGAATCGTCCGACTCGTCTGTCAAAAATGCATTGAGCTGCGCAGGAGTTGGCGGCAGCCCGATCACATCGAAATAGATTCGTCTCAGCCAGATTGCTCGATCGGCTTCCGCAGCTGGCTCTAACCCGGCCGCTTCGACTTTCGCTAAGATGAAACGGTCCAAGGACTCGCGCGACCAATCGCCGTTCGACACCTCCGGTAACTCCGGCTTCCTCACCGGTCGCCAACTCCAATGCTCGGCCCGCCGCTTTTCCAGATCGAAGGCCTCCTTCTCTCCAGCCTCCCCTCGCTCCGGCACAGGTTCGTCCGGCCACACGGCGCCCTCCACGATCCACCTTTCGAAATCGCGAATAATCTCGTCGCTCAGCTTGCCCTTCGGCGGCATTTGCAAATCATCATTTCCGTAACGGATCGCCTCGATCAGAAGACTCGCTTCCACATTTCCCGGCTCGATAGAAGGCCCCGTGTCGCCGCCCGCCAGCATGTGCTCGCGGTGATCCAGCATCAGCCCTGCCTTTAACTTCTCCGCATCCGACGAGTGGCACTTGTAGCATTTCTCTGCGAGAACGGGTCGGATCTTCTCCTCGAAAAATACATCGGTCTCGGCCAGCGCTGTGACTGCCGGGATGCCTAGAATAACGAAAATTGTAAATCCGCGAACCATGATAAGAAGCAAACATCCCAAAGTTCCTCCATTTTGATCGATACGACAAATCAGATCGGGACATGAAGCGGTACCCTGTCGAGTCGGTTAGAAAATCGGAAGAAACTTGGAATCGACCTCAGCGCCACCGTGTAGGAAGAGAGAACCCACGGATGGAAGTTGAATCGATCACAGACCGGGAACTAGTCTCCCGGGCCCGAAATGGCGAGCCCTCAGCCATTCGTGAGCTGGTCGAAATTCATCGTGAAACCGTGATCCGGATCGCCTTCCGTGTATCCAATGACTTCCACGCCGCTGAGGACATTGCGCAGGATTCCTTCCTCCGGGCTTTTGAAAAATTGGATCAGTTCTCACCCGACCGCGGAAACTTCGCCCCCCGGCTCTTTCAGATTACGAAAAATCTCGCGTTAAACGCGAGACGCAGACAGCGCCCCATCCCATTCGCTACGCTGCCTGAGACGGCCGCGTTGCAAGCTGAGGCCACCACTTACCAATCTCATCACCGCGACGAGATGCAATTACTCGACGAAGCCCTCGATCAGCTCGGTGAACCCTTTAGAACCGCCTTCATCCTCGCGGAAATAGAACAACTCCAGATCAAGACTATCGCCGAAATCGAAGGCGTTCCCGATGGGACAATCAAATCCCGCATCAGTCGGGCGAAAGCATCTCTCCGCACCACTCTCGCGGAGCTGAACCCCAATCGATCATGAAGAAAGAAGAAGACATTTTCGACGTATGGCTACGAGCAAAACGTCGCGAGCCGATCCCCGCGGTTCAGATGATTTCAGCGCACGGGTCACGCAAAAATTTGATGAACGGAAAAGTCAGCGCATCGGCCCGGCCATCTGGCTCCTCCGCGTCGCCTGCATACTTGTCGCCGCCCTCTTCGGACTGCTCCGCATCGAGCTCCTCACCTATTTCATCGCCTCTGCCAACTAACCTTCCCCCGACACCTTGCCTCTATGATAACGAAGCCCCGCAGCCCTATTCTCGCCGCCTTTCTCTCATTCCTTCTTCCCGAATTAGGACAGCTCTATGCCGGTCGACTTGCTCGTGCCCTCGCCTTTGCCGCAATTGGCAGTGCTGCGCTCCTCCTCCTTGGAACGTTCATCCATTCTGGAAATCTGATCGGCTCGATCTGGACGGAAGTCCTTCTTGGGACGCTCTTCTCTGCCATTGCAATCGTCGATGCATGGATCGCAGCGAAACGCGCTCCCGCGGAATATGCCCTCACGGAATGCAACCGGACCTCGACTTATCTTTGGTTCGTCGCGCTCGCGCTTGGTTGCAGCCTCGCCATCGGATTGCTGGAAGCGCGCCGAATGCAGGATCACATGCGGACATTCCAGATCGCCGGCAATGCGATGAATCCCACTTTGGTAAATGGCGACTTCATCTTCGTCGATCACCAGCCCTACTTGAAAGACGACCCCCTTGTTGGCGAACTGGTAATCTTCCGCTCTCCAGAAAACCGCGCCCAACACTGGACCAGTCGCATCGTCGCGCTCGGTGGACAGACCGTGGGAATTCGAGACGGCGCGCTCTTGGTCGATGGCGCGCCGGTGGCAAAAAATTCCACTGACAATACAACCACGGAAACACTCGGAGACTTTACCTACGAGGTCGTCGGCATGGCGGCCTTGAAAGACGTCCCACCCGTCACCGTCCCGCAGCATCAGGTGTTTCTGCTCAGCGACAACCGCAGAAATTCCGCTGACAGCCGCCGATACGGAGCAGTTTCAGTCTCGGCGATCAATGGGAAGCTTAGTCACCGCTACTTCCCCCGCACTCGAATGGGGCCACTGAACGAACCATCGACCGATTGACCCGAGACCCGTTCGCGGACTTGCCTGCGTCGCCGTCGTTTCGTAAAAAGTCCGCATGCACCGCATCCTCGGATTTCTCGCCGCTTTTTGTCTCCTTATCACAGCCGTCGCAGCCAAACCGGTCAACGTCGTCTTCATCCTGACCGACAATCACGGCGCCTGGACTCTCGGCTGCTACGGGAATCCCGATATCCGCACGCCCCACATCGACAGAATGGCAGAGGAGGGCATGATGTTCACCCGAGCCCTCAGCAGCAACCCCGTTTGCTCCCCCACCCGCGCGACCTACCTAACCGGATTACTTCCATCACAACACGGCCTCCATTCGTTTCTCGATCAGAAATACATGGTCGGCGACGAGGCTTACTACACACTCGACGAATTCGAAACACTGCCTGAGATTCTGCACTCCGAGGGCTACACCTGTGGCCTCGTCGGAAAATGGCACCTCGGCGCCAATCTCGAGCCGCAGGATGGATTCTCCACCTGGGTCACGATGGTGAAAGGCAGCACCCGCGACTTCTACGCCGACCCCATCATCGAGAACGGAGAGATCAAGCCAACTCCGGAGTATATGACCGATCTGTGGACACGGCGTGGAAAGCAATTCATCGAAGAACAAAAGGGTAGCGAAAAACCATTCTTTCTCTACCTCGCCTACAACGGCCCTTATTGCCTCAGCCCACTGCTGCTGGAAGATTCTAAAAATCGGCACGCCGAATACTACTCTAACAAATATCTACCTTCCTTTCCACGCGACACGATGCATCCGTGGCAACACGCGAACAAAGCCTACCACAACAACATCACCAGCATCCGACGCGTCGCGGCTGAGACGAGTGCTGTCGATGACGGAGTTGGCGAAATCCTCGCTGCGCTCAAGGAGAACGGGTTCGACGAAAATACCCTCGTTGTCTTCGCCGGCGACCAGGGATGGATGGGCGGTCAGAATGGCTTCTTCGGAATGGGCGACCACACCCGACCCATCGCCGCCCATGATCTCATGATGCAGGTCCCTTTCATCTTCCGCCAGCCCGGCGGTGTGGTAGCCGGAACCAGCGACCTGCTCGTCTCCAACTACGACTTTCTCCCCAGCGTGCTCGACTACATCGGCCTCGCCAACCGCATCCCCGCGAAACCGAAATCACCCGGTCGCAGCTTTGCTCCCGTGTTGAAAGGCGAGGAAATCGCGTGGACCAACGAAATGGCCTACGAGATGGAAGGCTGTCGCTCCTTCCGCGGCGACAAATGGAAAATCGTACTCCGCCGCTCTCCTGACGGACCGGGCGAGCTTTATGACATGGAGAACGACCCTAACGAACGCTTCAATCTCTTCGGTCAGCCCGGCCAAACCGACATCCAACAAACGATGACCACGAAACTGGAAACCTTTTTCACTACCTTCGCCGATCCCGAATACGATATCTGGAACGGTGGCAGGTCGAAGTGCCGACGGCATGTGCCTGACGAGGCGGAATGAACAGGGCCTCTGAAGATTCTGCCTAAACAATTGATTTACGCGCCAACCCCTTTGCTGCAATTTGGAGAAGTCGCCCATCTCCTCCAGACCGCTAAACTCATGATCCCAACTCGGACAAACCAAAAAACTGCTTCCTCCATCGTCAATTCCAATTTCACTCAGGCCCGCTGGAAATGGATGGCGGGATCCAGCGCTGCGATCGGTGCGGCGGCAGCCTCCTCGGCCTCCATGGCCGGCACAGTACAAATTTCACTGACTGGAGAGGGTGCTACGTCTGGATCCCCCATACCTTCACAGGGGATTTCACAGGGGATTTAGCGGCCGATGTCAGTTGGACTGTAGGTACCACATCAAGCTTCACGCTCAACCTTAATCCCGCTGGAAACTTTGTCAGAAATTTCGGCAACCCGGCTTTTATCATCAATACCACCGCCCGCTATATCGCGGTTGCAGCGAATCAGTATTATATGTACACTACCGGCTCCACTGGCACGGCGTTATATGCGTATGTGGGTTTAAGCCCCTCTAACCGAGATGCGGCTTTCTACAACAGTGGCCCGAACGCAAGCGCTCGATTTCTGATTCCCTTCACGTTTTCGGATAACCGAATCAATGGCGGACAAGTTACGAATGCATTCGCTGACATTCATGCCTTCAACACTTCGGCAACCAACCACACCGTGGATGTCGTGCGGTGCGTCTTCGACGATGCCAACACTGCCGCACCGGGCGATGCCGTTGCAGGTG
>Ga0222633_1000683_pt1 | contig 26329 bp, 22 predicted proteins | sample AntAcemetageno48_FD_179816 | JGI IMG/M metagenome (GOLD analysis project Ga0222633, IMG submission 179816) | Saline water microbial communities from Ace Lake, Antarctica - #48 | ecosystem: Environmental > Aquatic > Non-marine Saline and Alkaline > Saline | place: Antarctica: Ace Lake | collected...
CGACCGTGAACCGACGCGAAGAAAACACTACTGGAAGAGTCCGGTGGGTCTGGAAGCGGATGCTGTTTCTCGATGGCTTGGGAGCCAACCTTGAGGCACACATCCAGGGTGCTCATTTATAGACTGAGCCCATGCGCATTCACATCGCCACTGATCATGCAGGGCTCGAGTTCAACAAGGACCTGTCCGAGCATTTGACGCTTTCCGGACACGAGGTGATAAATCATGGGCCAGAAAGCTTTGACCCTCTCGATGACTACCCCAGTTTCTGTATCCGTGCCGCTCGCGCCGTAGCCGCCGATCAGCGAGGGGGCATCCCCGCACTGGGGATTGTGTTTGGCGGGTCAGGAAATGGCGAGCAAATGGCTGCCAACAAAGTCGAGGGAATTCGAGCAGCATTGGTCTGGAGTGTGAACACCGCCGTCTTGGCCAGAGAACACAATGATGCCAACGTGTGTGCCATCGGTGCAAGGCAGCACAGTATCGATGAGGCGGTGCTCTTTATCGACACCTTCATTCGCACGACGTTTTCCCCGGAGGAGCGCCATGCTCGCCGGATTGCGCAGCTGGGAGAGTACGAAACGACGGGGGCCATCGCCGGCTTTTCGCTGGGAGGCTAGAGAGCACTATGCCTGAGGGCCACACGGTTCATCGCATTGCGAATCTGTTCACCGAGCTTTTCGTTAACCAGACCCCTGAGGCATCTTCGCCACAAGGACGATTTGCTGCAGGCGCCGCGGTCATTTCTGGTTGCGTGTTGCACGATGCCACGGCAGTGGGCAAACAGCTCTTTCTCACCTTTGCCACAGATCAGGTGGTGCGGGTTCACTTGGGGATATACGGGTCCTGGGATGTTTCCACCCTGGCCGGGAAAAGTGCGAGGGCAGGGTCACCCCGAGCGTCCTCGCTCGGGGCTCCCCGGGCTGCGCGGCGCAGGATCGGGGAGGGAGATTCCTTGGCCGATGTGGATGAACCTTTCCCTCCCGCCCCACGAGGGCAGGTGCGCTTGCGATTGTTAACATACGACTCTGTCGCGGATCTGCGTGGGCCCACCGCTTGCGAGGTACTAACCCCGGGCGAAGCCGCGGCTGTGCAAGCTCGTTTGGGGCCTGACCCTCTCGTGGACGGCGGGCTTCGGGGGGAGAAAGAGTTTGTCCGAAGGCTGAGTGCCACCAAGCGTGCAATAGGTGTGGTGTTGATGGACCAAAGCGTCGTCAGCGGGATTGGCAACGTCTACCGAGCAGAGATTCTTTTTCGCCACGGCCTTAATCCGTACACCCCCGCATCATCACTTTCGCACGAAACGGCTCAGGCGATCTGGAAAGACTGGACCCACCTTCTGCGCGAAGGGGTGAAGACGGGCGTCATGATGACGAGGAATGATCTCACCCCGGCCGAGAAGGCTCTCGCCCTTCGCTCATCAAAAAACCGATACTTCGTCTACCAGCGCCACGGGAAGCCCTGTCGTGTGTGTGGGGCGCCGGTGGTCCTCGAAGAGGTGGCAGCTCGTAAGCTCTACTACTGTCCCTCCTGCCAGCTGTCGTGAAAGTAGCTCCATGATTTTTTCCCGTGTTATTCGCGATAGCCATCGGGACGAAGGCAGCGTCGACATTGTCGTGTCCGACGGTGTCATCACCGGAATTTTCCCTGCAGGCCAGGTGCCCCACGGCGACCACGTCGTCATGGACTGCGACGACCGGCTCGTTATCCCCGGATTGTGGGATGAACACGTGCACTTTTCCTTTTGGGCTCAACACCGCCGCCGCATTTCACTTGCCTCCGCGAGTTCGGCTGCCGAGGCAGTGGCGATTATGGCTCAGGCGGTGGAGGACAATGCCGCGTCACAGTTGCCGGCTCCCATCGTGATCGGTGCCGAGTATCGCGATGGGTTGTGGCCGGACGAAAAATTGTTGCACCTCTTGGACAGCGCCACGGGAGACACCCCGGTCGCTCTGGCCTCGGTCGATGTGCACTCGGGCTGGCTTAACAGTGCTGCCCTGAGCGCGCTGGCGGTTACTGGCCACGATGAGCAAGGTGTCATTAAGGAACTCGCGTGGTTTGAGCTCACCCAACGCTTAGGCATGGTGTCCGCCGAGACTGTGGATTCCTGGGTATTGGACGCTGCTGGTCATGCTGCCTCCCGCGGGGTTGTCGGCATTGTTGATTTTGAGATGGGCTACAGCATCCCGGATTGGGTCCGGAGAGCAGCGGGTCACGATGGCCCCTACCCGCTGCAGATTCAGGCTGCCGTATATCCTGACGACCTCGATCGAGCACTCGAAGAAGGAATGGTCAGTGGCGTGGTCCTTGCCCCGGGGATAACAGTGGGGCCGTTCAAAATCATCACGGATGGCTCTCTCAATAGTCGCACCGCCCACTGTGTGGAGCCCTACCTGTCGGTCCCCGGCGAGGAATACGGCGCTATGAATTTCCCCCCCGAAGACATTGAAGCGATGCTCACCAAGGCCCATACCGCTGGATTTTGGTTAGCGGTTCACGCCATTGGCGACCAGGCGAACAGGGTCATCTTGGACATTTTCGAACGTCACGGGTTGAGCGGTCGTATTGAGCATGCACAATTGGTGCGCGAAGAGGACTTTCCCCGTTTTGCCGCCCTGGGAATTATCGCCAGTGTCCAACCGGAGCACGCCATCGATGATCGGGACGTGACGGATGTGTATTGGGCCGATCGGGCCCAGCGCGCCTTTGCCCTGCGAAAACTCGTTGATAGCGACGCGACGTTGGCGCTGGGCTCCGATGCCCCCGTGTCGCCGCTTGACCCGTGGATTGAAATTGCTGCCGCTGTGACGAGAACGAGAGACGGACGCGAACCTTGGCAGCCTGAGGGGGGCTTGAGCTTTGATGAAGCCCTGCGCTTTTCGACCCGAACCACGCTGGAGGTGGGACAGCCAGCCAACATCGTGGCACTTGACGCTGACCCGCGCTGGTTACTTGAAGCCTTCGGAAGCAATATGCCCAAAGCCAGTGATGCTCTCCGAGGGATGACCGTTGCGCTGACGGTGTCCGCGGGAATAGTGACGCACACGACCCTGGCTGGAGAGGGGATGACGGGAATCGAACCCGCGCCATCAGTTTGGAAAACTGAGGCTCTACCATTGAGCTACATCCCCGAAGGACTAGGTGCGCCTTAGATGTTACTGCATGGAAGCCCTCCGGGCCCGCGCTAAGGATTCAACCGGCTAGACTTCCCACGGTTGTTTCGCCGGGGTTCCTGCACAGGCACCGTGTTACGAAGGTGATGCACGCTGGACCTTCGGGGCGTAGCTCAGCTTGGTAGAGCGCCCGCTTTGGGAGCGGGAGGTCGCAGGTTCGAATCCTGTCGCCCCGACGGACACACACATCGATATTTATGGGAGAAAAAGCTTTGCCAACCACTACTAAAGAGTCCCTCAGCCCCACACGGGTCCGCCTGCTCATCACGGTCACCCCCGAGGAGCTCAAGCCCAGTATTGACCACGCCTATCAGCACATCGCCGAGGGAATGAATATCCCCGGTTTTCGCAAGGGTAAAGTTCCGCCCCCCATTATTGACCAGCGGGTGGGCCGTGGCGAAGTGCTCAATCATGCCGTGAGCGAAGGGCTAGATCGCTACTTTCAGGAAGCCGTCAAGGAAGAAAAAATCCGGACCCTCGGGCAGCCCCAGGCTGATGTCACGACGTGGCCTTCGGACAAAGATTTCTCCGGCGACCTGGTGGTGACCGTCGAGGTTGATGTTCGCCCCGATTTCACGATTCCCGATCTGGAAAAATACACCGTTGAGGTGGCGCCGATCTCTGTGTCTAAGGAAGACGTGGAGTCCGACCTGGATGACCTTCGTTCTCGCTTTGGCAACTTGGTGACCGTGGACCGCCCGATTGCCAGTGGTGACTTTGTCCAGATTGACTTGGAAGCCACCATTGGGGCCAAGACCATTGATAGCGCCAGCTCGATTAGTTATGAAGTGGGCTCCGGCCAACTCATCGATGGCATTGATGACGCCCTTGACACTCTTACCGCTGGCGAGTCCACCACGTTTGAGTCCAAGCTCTTGGGCGGGGACCACGGGGGCGACATGGCCCAAATTGCCTTGACGGTGTTGAGCGTGAAAGAGCGAGAACTTCCCGAAGCCGATGACGACTTTGCGCAAATTGCGAGCCAGTTCGACACTATTAAAGAACTTCGCGCAGACCTCAAAGCGCAGCTTGAGCGCGGCGGGGTTTTCAAGCAGGCTCAGCAGGCCCGCGATGCGCTCGTGGAGAAGATGCTTGGAGACATTGACATGCCCCTACCCCAAAGCGTGGTGGATGCCGAAGTGCACCGCCACCTCGAGGGCGAGAAGCGTTTAGAAGATGAGGTCCACCGCAAGGAGGTCATTGAGTCCACGGAGAAATCGCTGCGAACCCAACTGATGTTGGATGCTCTGGTCGAAGTTCTCGAAGTGGAAGTGTCCCAGGAAGAGCTGACCCAGTATCTGATGCAGTCGGCCAGCCAATACGGCATGGAGCCCGCGGAGTTTATTCAAAGCCTTCAGCAAAACAACCAGGTTCCCTCCATGGTGGGAGAGGTTGCGCGTTCCAAGTCGCTCTCCGTAGCCCTGGCGAAGGTCACAGTGAAGGACACGGGGGGCAAAAAGGTGGATCTCACGTCGGTGACCAACACGGCAACTGATCCTGTGGAGGCCGCTATTGCTCAGGCTGTCTCGGACAGCGCTGACCAGGGTGAGCACGACCGCTAACCACCACTTTGCCGAGGGCGAACAGGGGCGGTTTTCGAAGACCCGCACCGCTACTCTCGAATCATTGCGCTAATTGGCCTACAAGGAGAGCGACACTGTGACGATGTCTGAAAGTATGATGCAGCCGAACGTTTTCGACCGGTTGCTTAAAGATCGCATCATTTGGTTGGGGTCAGAAGTTCGTGACGATAACGCGAACGAGATTGCGGCAAAACTCCTGCTTTTGGCCGCAGAGGACCCTGACAAGGACATTTACCTCTATATCAACTCTCCGGGTGGATCAATCACCGCCGGCATGGCGATATACGACACGATGCAGTTTGTTCCCAACGATATTGTCACCGTGGGAATTGGTATGGCCGCTTCCATGGGCCAGCTCCTTCTTACCGCGGGCTCCAAGGGCAAGCGCTACATCACGCCTAACGCTCGAGTTCTTCTCCACCAGCCTCACGGCGGGTTCGGCGGGACAGCCAGCGACATTCAAACTCAGGCGCACCTCATCAACGATATGAAGAAGCGCCTCGCACAAATCACCGCCGAAGCAACAGGCAAATCCCTGGAACAGATCACCGAAGACGGGGATCGCGACCGTTGGTTTAGTGCTGAAGAAGCTATGGAATATGGATTTGTTGATCACATTCGCGCCTCTGCCAGCGACGTTGTCGGTGGCGGCGGAACCGAGCAGGGCAAGAAGAAATAGGCATACTCACCATGATGAACATGAACCCCACGTCCCGCCAGGAGTTTTCGATGCCTGAAGCCCGCTACATTTTGCCTACTTTCGAGGAGCGCACCAGCTACGGGTACAAGCGCCAAGACCCCTACGCCAAGCTCTTCGAAGACCGCATTGTCTTCTTGGGGGTTCAGGTGGATGATGCGTCTGCTGACGACGTTATGGCTCAGCTCCTCGTGTTGGAAAGCCAGGATCCTGATCGCGACATCGTGATGTATATCAACTCCCCTGGCGGCTCCTTCACCGCGATGACGGCCATCTACGACACGATGCAGTATGTGCGGCCCCAAATCCAGACCGTGGTCTTGGGCCAGGCTGCCTCCGCAGCCGCGGTGATTTTGGCGGGCGGAGAAAAGGGTAAGCGCCTCGCCCTTCCTAACGCCCGCATTCTTATCCACCAGCCCATGATGGGCGAAGCTGGCCGTGGCCAGGCTTCCGACATCGAGATCCAGGCCAAAGAGATTGCCCGTTTGCGGGATTGGTTGGAAGAAACCTTGTCGAAGCACTCCAATAAGGGTGTTGACGAAGTACACCGCGATATTGATCGCGACAAGATTCTTACCGCCGATGAAGCGCTGGAATATGGTCTGATTGACCAGGTGCTCAATACGCGTAAATCCATTGGTGTTGCCAGTCCAGTGAAGGGCCCTGAAGCCGTTACTGCTGGTTAGGTTTTCTTGACTTTTTTCGCGCTGCTAGCGCGAAAAAAGCAAGTATTCCCAAAGAAACCGCAAAGCCTATGCTGATAGCCCAGCCGTTCATGGGTTCCGTCTCGGTCGAGAGCTCAAGCGTTGGTTGTGCGGCGGCGGATTCCTCCTCGGTACTGAGCTCGTCGGCACGGGGCTCGCCCGTACCGAGCTCGTCGGCGCCTGTGCGCTCGGTACCGCACTCGGGTGGCGTGGAATATCCGACCGAGGGCGTGTGAGAAGCGGAGGGGTCAAAGGTCACGCCGTAGCTTTCGGACAGGCTGTGACCATCGGAGGATACAAACTGATACACGATTGTGTAGGGGCCCGGTGGGCCTAGATCGACCAGGGTTTCCATGCGGCGTTCGTCGACGGTGACGCAACCACCGCCGTAATACAGGCCTTCGGCATCGCGCACCGCGATGGCGAAACCTCTACTTTCTCCGCCGAGATCAAGAAATGTGTCATCGGTTGCGATTGATATTGCCAGGGGGCTTTCGGTCACCACGGAGCCCTCTTCGGGGGAAAGAGCTTCCACCACGTTGTGAGCAAACGCGGGGAGGGCAGGTGTACTCAGCATCGCTGCAGCCACGAGTGCAAGGAGAACGCGAGGCAGAACGATGACTCTCTGGCGTTCGTCTGTTCTCATGGTGCAACAGTGTATTCCCGCCACGCCTAAGGGCACCTGGGGATAATCCAAGGCCCAAGGGTCGTGAGAGGTAGGCTAAAAATGGCAAACCGCAAGAGGGAGAGTGTCCGATGGCGCGCACAGGAGAAACAGGCGAGCTTCTGAAGTGCTCGTTTTGTGGAAAAAGCCAGAAGCAGGTCCAGCAACTCATCGCCGGACCCGGCGTCTATATCTGTGACGAATGCGTTGAACTCTGTAATGAGATTATTGATGAGCGCCAATCTGAAGGTACTGCTCAGGCGGTGGCTGACTTTGATTTGCCCAAGCCCAAAGAAATCTATAGCTTCCTTGAGGAATACGTCATTGGGCAGGAGAAGGCAAAAAAATCCCTCTCTGTGGCCGTCTATAACCACTACAAGAGAGTGCGCGCAGCGGCTTCGCCTCACGCCGTGGATGCAGAAGACGACGTTGATATTCAAAAGAGCAACATTTTGCTTATTGGTCCCACGGGGTGTGGGAAAACATATCTTGCCCAGACGTTGGCTAAACGCCTCAACGTCCCCTTCGCTGTAGCCGACGCGACGGCACTTACCGAAGCGGGTTACGTCGGCGAAGACGTGGAAAATATTTTGTTGAAGCTGTTGCAGGCGGCAGATTATGACGTCAAGCGTGCGGAAACCGGCATCATTTATGTCGACGAAATTGACAAGATTGCCCGTAAAACGGAGAACCCTTCAATCACGAGGGACGTGTCAGGTGAGGGTGTCCAGCAGGCTCTGCTCAAGATTTTAGAGGGAACTGTTGCGTCGGTTCCACCTCAGGGCGGACGTAAGCACCCGCAACAAGAGTTCATTCAAATCGATACAACCAATGTGTTATTTATTGTGGCGGGAGCTTTCGCGGGTCTTGAGGAAATTATTTCCCAGCGCGTAGGCCGCCACGGGATTGGGTTTGGTGCGCCGCTGCACAGCAAAAACCGTTCCGAAGATCTTTACAGTCAGGTCCTTCCCGAGGACCTTCATAAGTTCGGCCTGATTCCCGAGTTCATCGGACGACTCCCTGTGGTCACCACGGTGACACCGCTGGATAAAACCGCGCTGATCGCCATTCTGACAACACCTAAGAATGCGCTCATCAAGCAGTATCAGCGGATGCTTGAGTTTGATGGCGTGACTTTGGAGTTCGAGCAAGAAGCGCTGGAAGAAATCGCAACGCTTGCGGAAGAACGCCAAACGGGGGCCAGAGGTTTACGCGCGATTTTGGAAGAAGTTCTGGGACCCGTGATGTTTGATGTTCCCTCCACCGACAAGGTCGAACGCGTCATCATCACGAAGGACGCGGTCTTGAAGAACGCCGCTCCCCTCCTGATTACCAAAACAGCTCCCCGTCGAGAGAAGTCCGCGTAGTTTTACTCGGTGACCTTAGTTCCGGTGTCCAAGGTGGCAATCGGTCTGTTCTCCAACCACGTGAGCGTCCAACGCACTGTCGCGACCTCGTCTTCCGTGAGGTCCAATTCTGCGGCACGCAATCTGCCCACAAAACCCTCAGAGACGCCCCTCGGACTCTCTCCGAGAGAAAATCTACTTCCCAGCTGCATTAGTTCTCCCCGCTCACGAGGTCTTCGTAGACGACCCATGAACTCTTGGTGGCAAGTGTGTCATACAGGCGCTGTGCGGTGGTGTTATCTGCCTCGGTAAACCACCGTAACTCTCCTCCACCGTGCGCTGTGGCGTGGGCTTTCACCCGCGTAATCAATGCGCGACCCACGCCCAGCCCGCGCGCCTTGGGGGTCGTGAAAAGGTCGTCGAGGAACCATGAAGGTCCGGCACTGAAAGTGTCGTGCTGACGCCTGAGGTGCGCAAACCCGAGAATGGTGCCCTGGTCGACGGCGACAAAACACATCACGGGGTGACCCTGTTCCATGAGCCATTCCCACACGCCCGCGATTGTCTGAGGGGTAAATGCCGTTTCGTAGTACACCCCGTAGGCAAGAAACAATGACTCCCATTGGGTGCGGTCGCCAAGCTCCACATCGCGTACAGAGAATTCTGTGGGTTTATTCATCCTCGGTGGTCTCCATTTCAAGAGAGAGTAGTTCGATGAGGGTTCCCGCTTCCCACTCAAGCTGGTCAATCTTTCCGACAGCCTTGAGATCGTCCCAGGCGCTTTTCAGGAGCTCGGGCGCGCGGAGCGTGGCGCGGGTAACCGCGGTCTTTTGGGCCACTTTCTGATCCGTCTTTGCCCGACGGATGGTGATCAGAGCTTCGCCGGCGAGAGTCAAAAGCCCGGCGTAGGTCGACGGGTCAGCAGCCGTGGCAAACTCATTTCTCTCGGGCCACGGTGCCACGTGGATACTGCCCTCGTGAGTCCAAGACCATACTTCCTCAGTGGCAAAAGGAATGACGGGAGCGAGAAGGCGGAGGATAACTTCGATTGCGGTCCGGAGCGCGGTGACCGCGCTCACGCGGGCCTGGCCTTGACCAGTGTAGGAGCGCTCCTTCACAAGCTCTAGATAGTCATCGGTAAACGTCCAAAAGAACGCTTCGGTGACATCGAGAGCCTTGGCGTGATCGAAGTTTTCATAGGCCGCACTCGCCTGGTCGATGACGCCTCCCAGGTGGGAGAGCATGTCGCAATCGAGAGGTTCGGTGACCTCTCCCGTGTCGCCTTCGAAGCTATAGACGAACTTTGCGGCGTTGAGTACCTTGATGGCGAGGCGTCTGCCGATTTTGATTTGTTTAGGGTTTTGTGGATCAAAAGCGGCATCAGTGCCCAGTTTGGAGGAGGCCGCCCAGTAGCGCACCGCATCGGATCCGTGGTCATCCAGCATTCCTTGCGGAGTGACCACGTTGCCCTTGGATTTGGACATCTTTTTGCGATCCGGGTCGACGATGAACCCCGAAATTCCCGCGTTCTTCCAGGGGATAGTGCCGTGTTCCAGTTCTGCGCGCAACACCGTGCTAAACAGCCAGGTCCTGATGATGTCTTGGCCCTGGCTCCTCAAGTCATAGGGGAAGACGAGGTCAAACAGCTCAGGGTCACTTTCCCACCCTCCCGCTAGTTGGGGGGTGAGGCTGCTGGTGGCCCAGGTGTCCATGATGTCGAGCTCGCCGACAAAGCCCCCTGGTTGACCGCGTTGGTCTTCGCTAAAGCCGGGAGGCGTTTGGGAAGAAGGATCCACGGGCAGGGCGGACTCATCCGGGGTGATGACCTCGCCGTCGATGGGCTCACCGTCGGCGTCGAGGGGATACCACACGGGAATGGGCACTCCAAAGAACCGCTGGCGAGAAATGAGCCAATCGCCGGAAAGCCCGTTTACCCAGTTTTCGTAGCGAACGCGCATGAAGTCAGGATGAAAGCTGACCTGTTGACCACGCTGGAGAAGCTTCTGAGAAAGGTCCTTATCTTTGGCGCCGTTGGAGACATACCACTGCCGCGTGGTGACGATTTCGAGTGGTTTGTCGCCTTTTTCAAAGAATTTGACCGGGTGGACCATGTTTTCTGGCTCCCCCTGTAGGTCACCGCTGGTGCGCAACATTTCCACCATGGCGGCTTTAGCGCTAAAGACGGTTTTGCCCGAGAGTTCAGCAAAGGAGGCTTGCGCATGGTCGCTTTCCACCCAGGGTGGGGTGTCCGCGACAATGCGCCCATCTTTGCCCAGGATGGGTCTGGTCTGAAGTCCTAGCTCCCGCCACCACACCACATCGGTGACGTCGCCGAACGTGCAGACCATGGCGATTCCGGTCCCTTTGTCTTTCTGAGCGAGGTGGTGGGCCATCACAGGAACCTCCACTCCAAACAGTGGCGAGGTGACGGTCGTCCCAAAGAGAGGTTGGTAGCGCTCGTCGTCCGGATGGGCAACCAGAGCCACACACGCTGCGATGAGCTCTGGTCTTGTAGTGACAATCACCACATTGTCGCTACCTGAGGTGGGGTGAAAAGCAATGTGGTGATACGCGGAGGGCTGCTCGCGGTCTTCGAGTTCCGCCTGAGCGACAGCCGTTCTAAAGGTGATGTCCCAGAGCGTCGGGGCATCGGCTCGATACGCTTCGCCCCGGGAGAGGTTGCGCAAGAACGCTCGTTGCGCCACCGCCTGGGAATGATCATCAATGGTGCGGTAGGTCAGCGACCAGTCCACACTGAGGCCAAGCGCTCTCCACAGGTCCTCGAACTGTTTTTCATCTTCCCGGGTAAGTTCTTCACACAGGGCAATGAAGTTGCGCCGAGAGATGGGGAGCTGCTCACCCGGCTTTGAGCCGTCCTTGCTTGCCCCTGCCTCCAAGGGAGGCTCGAAGCCTTCGGTATAGGGCAAAGAAGGGTCGCATCGGACGCCGTAATAGTTCTGGACGCGCCGCTCCGTGGGCAGTCCGTTATCGTCCCACCCCATGGGGTAGAAGATTTCCTTGCCGCGCATGCGCTGGTAGCGCGCGTGGAGATCCATGTGGGTGTAGCTAAAGACGTGGCCAATGTGCAAGCTTCCCGAGGCCGTCGGGGGAGGAGTATCAATGGCAAAGACGTGGCCTTTGCCTCTTTCGAGAGCTTTTTCGCGATTGAAGCGGTAGGTGCCCTGGGCTTCCCAGCGCTTGCCCCAGGTGTCTTCCAGGCCTTCAAGAACTGGCTTCTCCGGTATCGAACCCGTCATGGAGGAGCACCTTCTTCGCTATAGGCGACACCGTGTCCAAGGTGCCTGAGTATGAATGTTCCCCCATGCTACAAAACAAACCCTCTCGTGGCACGATTGCGCGGGAGGACGGGGTTTATCGGGCACGACCAAGGAGTATGCACCACCTTCTTTCGCGCGGTACGGTCTGGAAAGACAGGATGCCCAGGATTGTGCGCTGGGTGCTGAGCGTTGGTGCCCAATCACGGCGTTGTCTTCACAGACTTTCAGCGCGAGTGAAACCCGGTGATCACGGGTCCTACGGCATCCCGCAGGTAAGGCTCCAGCGTGCCGCGTACTGTGCCAGCAGATGCCCACGTCTGAGCTCCCGCGATGGTGGCAGCGAGGCACGCGTAGGCGGCAGCCTGTGCGGTGGCGGGGTCCAGACCGTGCTGGCTGAGGAATCTCGTGACAATCTCTGCTTGGTGGGTAAACCGTGTCAGTGCGGAGGCCTGAAGGTCGTGAATGCTGCCGACTAGCTCATGCTGTGTGAGAGCAAACGGAACCCGATCAGGCCCAAACTCGCTACCGACGGCGAGGATAGCGTCGAGTACCGCCTCGAGCGCGGTGACGTTGTCGATTGCTGATCCGCGCTCGGTCGTGGCGTGAAGTTCAGCCCCAAGGCGGTCAAGAGCGCGGTCGAGCTCTACCCAAAAAACATCGCTTTTGGTGGGAAAGTAGTTGAAAAATGTCGCCCGGCTGACGCCGGCGCGCTGGGTGATCTGCTCCACCGTCGTCCTGGCGTAACTGTTTTCGAGGAATAGCTCGAACGCGGCATCCTGCAACATCTCTCGCGAGGATACTTGCGGCCGACCGCGGGGTATTTCTTCCCCCATAGTGCCCTCCTTGACAGTTATTGTACTCAGTCTAGTTAATGTAGACTCATCAACGAATCCCCCATTCTTAGCGAAAGTGATGTCATGTCAAAGCGCGTACGTGTCCTGAAACAGCTCGCGGCGGTTGCCGCCGCTGGTGCCCTCGTTGTCACCCTTGGAGGCTGCTCTGCGGAGCCCACCCCAGCAGTGGAAGAGCCCACCCCGATAGCCAGCACCATCACGTTCGCTATTGAGGGAGCAAACCTCAGCGCCGGGCATATGGACATCCACTCCAGCCAGCTGGACGTCGCATCGCTCGTGTTACGAAACACCTTCGACTCCCTTGTCGCCCAGGATGCGAGCGGAGCATTCGTGCCGTGGCTTGCGAAATCCTGGACGATTTCCGAAGACGGACTTCGCTACACGTTCCAGCTGCGTGAAGATGTCACCTTCCACGACGGTGAAGCGTTTAATGCTGAAGCTGTGAAGGTCAACTTCGATCACGTCGTCAATCCCGAGACAGCATCGGCTCAGGCAGCGAGTTTGATTGGATACGCCGAAGACGGTGGTTACTACGTCGACACCGAAGTTCTCAGCGAATTTGAGGTTGCGGTGAACTTCCGTCAGCCCTACGCGCCTTTCCTACAGGGTGTCAGCCTTCCGCAGCTCGGTTTCTACTCTCCGAAGGTGCTCGAAGTAAGCGCTGACGACCTCAAAGCCGGTGGACCGGGCGTCACGGTGGGAACGGGTCCCTTCATGTTGACCGACTACACACCCGATCAGGAGCTGGTCTTCACAGCAAACCCTGACTACAACTGGGCGCCTGAAGGCTCAGCGCATCAAGGCCGTGCGGCATCGGACACGCTCATTATTCGCATCCTGCCTGAGGCAGCATCGCGAGTGGGGGCCATCGCGAGCGGCGACGCAGATGTTGCAGCAGACTTCACGCCGAACATGGCGGCCCAGCTCGGAAGCGACGTGACCGTCACCTCCGTCGAGCTGCCAGGGTTGCCCTACTCGCTGTATCTCAACGAGGATTTCGGAGTGTTCTCCGACCAACGAGTGCGCGAGGCGTTCAGCATTGGTGTTGACACGCAGTCTGCCATCGACAGCATTTACCTCGAACAGTTCAGCCGGGCATGGAGCATCCTCGGTCCGACAACACCCAACTCCTATGACGCTTCACTCGAGGGCAGCTGGCCCTTTAACCCAGACAAGGCCAACACGCTTTTGGATGATGCGGGCTGGACCGAACGTGATGATGACGGATATCGCGTGAAGAACGGCGAGCGCCTGAGCGCGCGATGGATTGCCTGGACGCCGGTGCCTGATGACCGCGCAAGCCTCGCTGACTTCATTCAGTCCGACCTGAAGAACATCGGCTTTGAGATTGTGCGCGATGTGCTGGAGCCGGCTCTCTACAACGAGTCGTACGGCCCGCGCACCTTCGATCTGACCGACTGGGCGTTCTCCAGCCCTGACGCCGATGTGTTGCGCAGTCACCTCGGCACGGGTGGGTTCCAGACGGTCTCTCCCGTGGCGAAGCCAGAGGTCGACACGTGGCTTGACGAGGCTGTCGCCACCAGCGATCCCGCTGCACGTGCCGCGCTGTACACGAAAATCCAGGCGTGGAATGCCAAAGAGGTTCTCATCGTTCCTCTCTATGTGGCGTCTGAAATCACGGTGGCCAACGACACGGTGAAGGGGCTCACGTTCGATCTGTACGGCAGGGCATCCTTCTACGGCGCCTCGGGCTTCTGAGTGAAAGACCGTTAGCCGGATGACCGCAGTCCGACACGCACCTGGCCGGGGTGCGGTCATCCGTTTTGCCACAGCCTTCGCCGTGCGCCTGGGCGGAGTTCTTCTCGTCATTTGGGGAGCAGCGACGGCCGGATTCATCGCTCTGCGTTTGATTCCTGGCGACCCCGTCGATGTGATGTTGGGGGTGCACGCACGGGTCGGCGAGGCAGTGCGCGAGCAAATCCGCGCAGAGTGGGGACTCGATCAGCCACCACTCGTGCAATATGTCCTTTACCTGGGGCGCCTGGTGCGCGGTGATCTGGGCGAGTCCTACCAGCTCCGCAAGAGCGTCGCCGAGATAATCGGCCAGCAAGCTCTGCCGACACTTCAGCTCACCGCACTTGCTTTGCTTTTTGCCCTGGTACTCGCGCTCGGCGCTGCGCTGCTCGCGCGGGGGCAGCGGTCAAAGCGAATCGTGTCGCTGGTGGAACTGTTCGTCATCTCCTCACCGACGTTCTGGATTGGGCTCGTGCTGCTCGCCGTGTTTTCTTTCCAGTTGGGGTGGTTCCCGGTGACGGCAACGCAGGGTTTCGCGTCGCTCGTCCTGCCTGCGCTGACGCTCGCTCTTCCCGTTGCAGGAATCATCAGCCAGGTGCTGAGGCAGGGCCTCGATGCTGCGGAGTTGCAGCCCTTTTCGACGACAGCGCGCGCTCGAGGAGTCAGCCGCGCTGGTCTCGTTCTCCGCCACAGTCTTCGCCATGCCGCGGCCGACAGTCTGACGTTGACCGGATACCTGGTGGGCTCCCTTCTCGGTGGTGCTGTGCTGGTGGAGACCGTGTTCGCGCGTCAGGGACTAGGCGGAGTAGCCATTCGCGCCATCATCGGCCGGGACATTCCGGTGGTCCTGGGCATTATTGTGGGCGCTGCAATCGTCTTTGCCGTGGTGAACCTACTCGTTGACCTCACCTACCGTCAGCTTGACCCCAGGTTGCGTATTGCCGTGAGGGAGGCGTCGGTATGACCAGCATGGTCACCGCTGTGTCACCGCCTCGGCGCCCGAGGCGTCCTTCGATTGTCCGCCACATCCCTCCGCTGGGCGTTGTGGCAGCGGTCATCGTTCTTGGCGTTGTGCTCCTCGCCGCCATTGCACCATGGATACTGACCGGGCAAAGCCCTTTGCAGACTGACGCAACAGCAGCACTCCACGCACCCAGCGCGGCGCATCTCTTTGGAACGGACCAGTCTGGTCGAGATGTGCTGTCTCGCGTGATTTACGGAGCCAGGTACTCCCTCCTTGTGGGTCTTGGAGCGACGCTACTGGCGCTTCTCGCCGGCCTTGTGATCGGCATTGGCGCGGGGCTTGCCCCGCGCTCGGTCGACGGTGTGCTGTCTCGTGTCATCGATGTTCTGATGGCGTTTCCCGAATTCCTCTTCGCGCTGCTGGTCATCGCCGTTATTGGCCCCGGCGAGGTGAGCATCGTCATCGCCGTCGCGTTAGCCGCAGTTCCCGCCTATGCGAGGGTCGCGCGGGTGCAGACCATGGTCGTCTCGCGCGCTGGCTACGTGCGCGCCGCGAGCTCTCTCGGGGTGCGTCCCCTTGCGGTGATTGTGCGCCACATCATTCCCAACACCCTGGGACCGCTGCTGGTGATGGCCACCATTGGTGTTGGTACCGCGATCGTCTCCGCCGCGGGACTTAGTTTTCTCGGGCTTGGCCCGCAACCGCCGACGCCTGAGTGGGGCGTCATCCTGTCAGAGGGCCGGAATTTTCTTGCTACCGCGTGGTGGATTGCTGTCTTTCCCGGGCTCGCAATCACGACGACCGTCATTGCCATCAGCACGGTCGGGCGTTTTCTGCGCTCGCGCAGCGAGGGGAGGTCTTCGTGACGACGCCCTTCGTTGACGTGCAGAATCTGCGCGTGCGCTTTCCCGATGGCCAAGCGGACGCTGTCGCCGGCATCTCGCTGCAGATTGCGGCGGGGGAGTGCCTGGCACTTGTCGGAGAATCTGGTTCAGGTAAGACGCTGACTGCGCTCGCACTGCTCGGGCTGGTGCCCCCTGACGCGAGAGTATCTGCTGACGCGCTCGTCGTCGCTGGCTCTGACGCGGTGGGCTTTCGCGAGGCAGACTGGCGCGCCATCCGTGGACGCAAAGTGGGGCTGGTCAGCCAGGACGCGCTCGTGTCACTTGACCCGCTCCGTCGCATCGGCCGCGAGGTTGCAGAGGTTGTGGAGCTTCAGCGACCCCGGCGTTCGCGCGTGGAGGTGTCCAAGAGAGTCATCGACTCGCTGACGCTTGCCGCGGTGCCAGATCCCGCCTTTAGGGAGCGGCAGTACCCCCACGAGCTTTCGGGTGGGCTTCGCCAGAGGGCTCTCATTGCCTCAGCAATCGCCGGTCAACCGGGATTGCTCATTGCAGACGAGCCGACCACGGCGCTTGACTCGATTACCCAGGCACAGATCTTGCACCTGCTGGGGGATTTGAAGAAATCCGGTCTCGCACTGTTGTTGGTGAGTCACGATCTTCACCTCGTCCAACAACTTTCCGACCGCATCGCGGTGATGCGCCGCGGTGAAATCGTAGAAACGGCTGCGTCGGCGCACCTGTTTGCCGCTCCACGCCATCCCTACACGAGGATGCTTTTGGATGCTGTTCCGCGGCGACGAGAGACTGCGGAGCCCATCGGTGCTGCCTCCAAAGCTGTGTCTCCGAAGCTTCCTGACGGTGCACCCGCCGTCATGGCCTTGACGGCCACGGGCCTGGGGCGCAGCTATCGCGCGCACGGTGGCGTGAGCGTTAACGCCGTCACTGACGTGTCGTTTAGCCTTCGTGCGGGCACCACGCTGGGCATCGTCGGCGAGTCTGGCTCCGGTAAAAGCACGCTCGCCAGACTTCTGATGGCCACCGAGCGGCCCGACGCAGGAGATGTGCAACTGCACGGCCAACCATGGTCTACCGAGCCGGAGCGACGCAGGCGTTCCCGACGCGGCGCCATTCAGCTCATTGAGCAGAATCCCTACGACGCGCTTGATCCGCGGTGGACTGTGCGCAGAATCCTCGCAGAGGCACTCGCGCTCGACACCTCGCGCGAGCACTCCCAACGAGTGAGTGAGCACGGTCAAGAAGGCCGAATCCAAGGCGAGGAACATCCCAAGAAAAAAGGTGCCGTGCGCCTCTCGGAGCTCATGGATCAGGTCGATCTCTCCCCTGAGCTTCTGCACCGTCGCCCCCATCAACTTTCTGGGGGCCAGCGCCAGAGGGTCGCCATTGCGAGGGCGCTAGCGCGCCGTCCTTCCATCCTGATCTGCGATGAGCCTGTGTCGGCGCTGGATGCCTCGGTTCAGGCGCAAATACTTGCCCTGCTGAGTACTCTGCAACACAGTCTCGGTGTGGCCATTGTGATGATCTCGCATGACCTGGGCGTGATTGCGCAGATGAGTGACGAGATTCTGGTGATGCACCATGGGCGGGCGATCGAGTATGGGTCCGCTGATGACGTGCTGAATAATCCGGGCGAACCGCTCACCCAGGCGCTTATCGAAGCCTCTGCATTGCTCTAGCGGTGGTGTGGAGCTTGTGCACCGAGGAAGATTTTCCCTCCTGGTGCTGAGTGGACATGTCCTGTGGTCAAGGGGCAATATCGTGCCGAGTAGCGGTTAAGGCGTGATGCGCTAGACCAGTTCTCACATCACAGATCTCCTGTCCTACACTGGTACTAACAGCGTTGAGTCGGATATCACCGAGGAGCTGCCGGAAGAACAAACCCTTGTGGTTTCAGTAGAACTGGTCGGGTAGGCCCGTTAGCGCCTGAGAAGAGTGGCCGCCGTGATCCGCGGAGGCAAGCGGGGTGGTACCGCGATCGGGAAACCGACCGTCCTCGCACTGTCCGACACCACCCTTTGTCTCAGGAGCACCCCATGGCTTTCCCCCGTCACCGCCCCCACGCATCCCTGGACGCTAGCCCTTCTTTCCCCGCCCTGGAACGCGAGGTGCTCCAAGGCTGGAAAGACGGTGACACTTTTCGCAAGTCTGTCGCTGCGAGGGAGGGCTGCGAAGAGTGGGTTTTTTATGACGGCCCTCCTTTTGCCAATGGTTTGCCCCACTACGGGCACCTTCTCACCGGGTACGCCAAAGACGTTTTTCCGCGCTTTCACACGATGCGAGGAAAGCAAGTGCACCGTCGGTTTGGATGGGACACCCACGGTTTGCCGGCAGAGCTAGAAGCTGAACGTCAACTCGGTATTACGGATAAGAGCCAAATCGACGAGATGGGCGTTGCCGCTTTTAATCAGGCGGCAAAAGATTCAGTGCTGAAGTACACCGGTGAGTGGCAAGAATATGTCACTCGTCAGGCGCGCTGGGTTGATTTTGAGAACGACTACAAGACGCTTGATCTCACGTTCATGGAAAGCGTCATCTGGGCTTTTTCCACTCTCTATAACAAGGGCCTCGCCTATGAGGGGTACCGGGTTTTGCCCTATTGCTGGCGTGATCAAACTCCTCTGAGCAATCACGAACTGCGCATGGACGATGACGTCTATAAGCCGCGTCAAGACCAATCGGTGACGGTCACGTTCCCTCTGGAGGGAGCGCGTGCCACAGAGCTCGACCTTGACGGGGTTCTCGCTCTCGCCTGGACGACAACACCCTGGACGTTGCCCACCAATGCCGCACTCGCGGTCGGACCAGATGTTTCCTACGGCCTTGTTCCCGCCGGCCCTGACGCTGCCCAGCCGGGAGCGGTTTACCTGCTGGCCCTGGACACCATTGCGAACTACCGCAAAGAGCTTGGGTATGGCGAATCTGAGGACGCTGTCGCAGCGGTGACCAGGGTCCTTCTGGGAAGTGAGCTTGGCGGCATTCACTACCGCCGCGTGTTTGACTACTACGCGGATGTGGAGGAGTGGGGGATGGCCCAGGCGTGGCGCATCCTGGTTGCCGACTATGTGGCCACTGGCGAAGGCACGGGAATCGTGCATCAGGCCCCGGCCTATGGCGAAGAGGACCAAGTGATCTGCGCGGAAGCAGGAATTCCGGTCATCATTTCGGTTGATGATGCCGGGAAGTTCTTAGATCAGGTATCCGATGTTGCGGGATTGCAAGTCTTTGAGGCCAATAAGCCTCTCACCAAGCTGTTGCGGGAATCAGGTCGACTCTTCGCTGAGCGCTCCTATGACCACTCCTACCCACACTGTTGGCGGTGCAGGACACCCCTGATTTACAAGGCTGTCTCCAGCTGGTTCGTCAAGGTGACGGAGATTCGCGACCGCATGGTGGAGCTCAACGCCAATATCACCTGGGTCCCGGCCAATGTCAAAGACGGCCAGTTTGGAAAGTGGCTCTCCAACGCGAGGGACTGGTCAATTTCTCGAAACCGCTATTGGGGCTCTCCCATCCCGGTGTGGAAGAGCGATAACCCCGAATTTCCTCGCATTGATGTCTACGGGTCACTTGAAGACCTTGAGCGCGACTTTGGGGCAAAGCCTGAAGATTTACACCGCCCCGCCATTGACGAGCTGGCACGGCCCAACCCCGATGATCCCAGCGGGGTCAGCATGATGCGACGCATCCCCGACGTCCTCGATGTCTGGTTTGACTCGGGCTCGATGCCTTTCGCCCAGGTTCACTACCCGTTTGAGAATGAAGAGTGGTTCAACACTCACAACCCCGCGGACTTCATCGTGGAATACATCGGTCAAACCCGTGGCTGGTTTTACACGATGCATGTGCTTTCCACGGCACTCTTTGACCGTCCCGCGTTTTCTCAAGTCATTTCCCACGGCATCGTTTTGGGCTCAGACGGGCAGAAAATGTCCAAGAGTTTGCGAAATTACCCCGATGTGTCCGAGGTTTTTGAACGCGATGGTGCGGACGCGATGCGGTGGTTCCTGATGTCAAGCTCCGTGATTCGCGGAGGCAACCTTGTTGTCACCGAGGAAGGCATTCGCGAAGGTGTGCGCCAATTCTTGTTGCCCCTGTGGAGCACCTATTACTTCCTCAGCCTCTACATCGGCGACCATGAGCCCGTGTGGCGAACGGATTCTTCGCACGTTCTTGACCGGTATATTGTGGCTAAAACTCGGGATCTGATTGAGTCGGCTACCGCCGAATTTGATGCCCTCGATTCGCCCATGGCGGCTCACGCCATCCGAGACTTCGCCGACGTTCTCACCAATTGGTATGTCCGACGCAGTCGTGACCGGTTCTGGGAGGGCACCGACACCGATGCCCTCGACACGCTCTACACGGTGTTGGAAACACTCTGCCGAGTGGCCGCTCCTCTGGCGCCTTTGATTACCGAAGAAATCTGGCGGGGAATTACCGGTGGTGAAAGTGTTCACCTTACCGATTGGCCCGACGCGGACGTCTTCCCCGCTGATGATGCTTTAGTCAACGCCATGGACCGTGTGCGCGAAGTGGCCTCTGCCGGACTGGGGCTCAGAAAAGCGCATTCGCGACGCGTTCGCCTTCCGCTGTCCACCCTCACGATTGTCAGCGAGGGGGCGCAAGACCTGGAGGCGTTAAGCGACATCATTGCCGAGGAGCTCAACGTGTCCGCCGTGGTGTGTGTCCCGCTAGATGATGACGCGATTGATCGCTTCGGCATCGGGCGCAAACTCATTCCCCACGCCAGAGTGTTGGGCCCGCGTGTCCAGGGCGCTATCCAGGGTCTGCTTGCCAGTGCCAAGGCGGGGGACTGGAGCATCGAATCCGGGGTCGTTACCGTGGGGGGCACCGAGCTTTTTGAGGGTGAATATGCTCTCGAGCTCACTTCCTCGAAGGCCGACACCGCGGTGCATTTTCTCGCTGATGGCGGTTTCGTGCTTCTTGACACGACGGTGAGCCCTCGGCAAGAAAGTGAAGGATTGGCACGCGATGCCATCCGCTGGATTCAGCAGCAGCGCAAAGCATCAGGCTTACAGGTCTCCGACCGGATTGACTTGGTCTTAGGTGTGGATGCCGATGCCCGGCAGGCGTTAGAAACCCACCGAGATCTGGTGTGTCACGAGACTCTGGCTCGTTCGGTGAGTTTTGTCGACATCGAAGCCGGGGGAGAAACCCTCCCCGTGGGCAATGGTTCCCAGCTGAGCGTGACAGTCTCGGTGAGTAATGACTGAGCCACAACACTCTGAAGAAGCCGCCGCCGTCATGCAGGCTTTGCTCGCTCGGGGACGCGAATCGCGCCCGCAACCGCGTTTGCATGCCACCAGGCGAGTTACTGATCTACTGGGGGACCCCCAAAACATGTTTGGGGTGATTCATCTTGCGGGAACCAATGGCAAAACGTCCACCGCGCGCATTATTGAAAGCCTGCTGCGGGCATTAGGCCTGCGCACCGGGTTGATGACGTCTCCGCATTTACACGCCCTCAACGAGCGCATTGTGATCGATGGTCAGCCGATTACGGATCGTATGCTCGTCGAAAACTGGGCCGATGTTGAGCCCTTCATCCTCATGGTCGACGCGGAACTGGCAACCACCTCAGAGCCACCCCTGACATTTTTTGAAGCGCTGACGGTGCTGACCTTTGCCGCCTTCGCCGATGCCCCGGTCGACGTGGCCGTCATTGAAGCAGGCATGGGCGGGGAATGGGATTCCACAAACGTCGCGGACGCCGACGTAGCCGTACTAACACCAATAGCACTCGACCACATGGAGTTTTTGGGCGACACCATTTCGGCCATCGCCAGGACGAAGGCGGGAATCATCAAGCCCGCATCGCGCGTAGTGAGCGCGTCGCAATCGCCTGATGCGTGGAGCGAAATCGTCACAGCCTGCGAGAGACAAGAAGCAACGCTCCGGGTTTTTGGAAAAGATTTCTCCCTCACCTCCATTGAGACCGGTGTCGGAGGGCAACTGATCAGCGTCGACGGAGTAGCCGGCCATTACGCAAACTTGGCGTTACCTCTCTCGGGCGACCACCAGGCAGAAAATGCGGCCCTTGCCCTTGCCGCGGTGGAATCTTTTGTGGGAAATGGCGAGCAATTTCTTCCCCGCGACGTCGTGGAGGAGGGCCTCGCTCTTGCGACGAGCCCGGGGCGCCTCCAAGTCATTTCCGCTAACCCGACCGTCATCCTGGATGCCGCTCACAACCCTCATGGGGCTGAAGCGCTGACTCGGGCGTTGATGACCTCTTTTGCGTTTGACCGCCTGGTGTGTGTCATCGGGATACTGCAAGAAAAAGATGTCGCCGGAATTGTGGAGGCGCTTGACCCTGTGGTGGATACTTTTGTGGTGACCCAATCGCAGTCTGATCGCGCCATCGGGGTCGACGATCTGGCCGACACGATTGCCGCCATAGCCGGCCCTGACCGGGTGGACTCTCGCGCCACATCAGAAGAGGCATTGGCCTTTGCCGAGGATCTCGCGGGAGCAGAAGGTGGCGTCATCGTCACCGGCTCCGTAACGTTAATTGCCGAGGTTGCGGAACAGAGAGGTCGATGATGGCGCGGCCAAAACGCACCAAAACCGCTACCGAGTCACTCCTCCAGATTGCCGTGTCCTTAGAAATTGCGGTGGTGTTTTTTGGAGCATTGGCTCTCCGGGGATTGGGTGTGTATACCGCCGGGGTGGTGGCTATTGGCACCGCGGTAGCGCTCATCATTCTTGTGGTGCTGTACCGGCTCCTGCGCTACCGAGCAGGGGTGTATTTTGGCCACCTGGTGCAAGTAGCCCTTCTGGCATCGTTTGTCTGGGATGTCGTGATTGGACTCTCTGCCGTGGTTGTTGTGGGGTTCTGGATCTTTGGAGCAATACGCGGCCCCCAACTCGATCGCGGGCAGGAAACAGCCAGCGACTAGGCTCGGGTGCGACGGCGTATACACAAGGAGATGACCCCCATGGCAGGACTCGAAGAAACACTGGTGCTGATTAAGCCAGATGGCGTAGCGCGCAATCTGACCGGAGAAATCCTGTTGCGCATTGAATCCAAGGGTTATCAACTCGTTGACATTCGCATGGTTCAGCCCGACCGCGACCTTTTGGGAGCACACTATGCCGAGCACGAAGGCAAGCCTTTTTATGAGCCCCTGGTCAACTTCATGGAATCTGGTCCTGTCGTCGCCATCCGGTTTGCGGGCCACAGCGTGATTGAGGGCATTCGTTCGTTATGTGGGGCAACGAATCCCACGGCGGCGCTGCCGGGAACCATTCGAGGCGATTTAGGCCGCGACTGGGGCCTCGCCGTCCAGCAAAATCTCATCCATGCCAGCGACTCGCAGGACTCTTCCCGCCGCGAGCTAGCGCTGTGGTTTAGCTCCTAAATCGAGAACAAAAGCGGGAACTGGATCAAAATTGCCAACCCAATCACGGCGTAGTTGATCACAACCAAGATCCAGGAGTACGGAAGCCAGGCGGCCCCCCACTTCTTGAGACGAGGCGACGAGCTCACAATGCCCTGTTTGAGAGCCCACGGCAGCAGAATCCACCACAGCGGAATGTGGATGGCCCAGACCACCATGCAATACAGGCACAGCAGGCCAATCACATAGACGGCTTCAAAAAACATCCACATCAACCAGATGTAGGAGGCGAAAACCCCGAGCAACATCAGAATCCAAAAAGGCCGCTTAAAGGTGGCGCCTGCGAGCATCGCCGCTCCCACCATGGCTACAGCGATATATCCCGCCACGCCGAATAACTGGTTGGGCGTGTCAAAAAACAGTGTGGCCTGAGCGCTTTGCATGACCCCACCACAGGAAAAAAACGGGTTGACATCGCAGCTCGGTGTTTCGCCTGTCAGCGCGAGCTGGTAGCCCTCACGGGCCAAGGTGAAGGCGGCAAACCAGGCTCCCATGCCACTCACCAAAATGTATAACGCCATGGAAGTGGATCGCCTGGTGGGATAGCTCATCCCCCGATTATGCCACTTCACTCGGTGCACAGAAGGCAGATGTGCGATACTAAAGCTAGCTCTTCGACATGTACTGAAGAAGTGCTCACCAAAATTTCTCGGGTCATGGATCCGAATAAAGGGGATACCCCCACGAAACCCAAGTTTTTTCAGCAAGACTTTATTGTTCTGGCTGCCAAAGCGTGATGGAGTTCCGGCCAATGTCGCCAGGAACTGCGTAAGGAGTACACCAGTAATGGTGACAGAGAAAAAAGACACCACACCAGAGCCCGAAAAAAAGACACCAGCACGAAGAAAAGCCCCGGCACGAGATGCTAAAGCTCTCGCTGGAGATTCCTCCCCACCGGACAACGCGCCGGCAAAGAAGGCGCCCGCTAAGAAGCCTGTCGCGAAGAAGGTTGCTGCGCCCAAGGTTTCTGCTGAAAAGACCGTGGTGAAGCCCAGCGCGCTCAACACACGAGACCTCGTGTTTCATGCCCCTGATCCGTCCTTGCTTCCCGCACTGAGTCCTCGTCCCTCAGAGGCAGAGGAAGAAGACGGGGACCGAACGGTTCGCCGTCGCAGTCGCGCCAACCGCCCCACGCTGAGCCCGGAAGAGAAAAAAGCTAAGGCCGCTGCTGCGGAAGCCGCGACCCCTCAAAAAGTGCGGGGCTCCACCCGTCTCGAAGCGCAGAGACAGCGCCGCCGCGATGGACGCAATGGCGGCGGACGTCGCCAGAGTGTGACGGAATCCGAATTTTTGGCGCGCCGCGAAAGTGTGGACCGCGTCATGGTGATGCGGGAAAGACCAGATCGCACCCAGATTGCGGTCCTGGAAGACAACGTTGTGGTGGAGCACTATGTGGCCCGGGCCGAAGAATCGAGCCTGATTGGCAATGTGTATCTGGGCCGCGTGCAAAACGTGTTGCCCAGTATGGAAGCCGCCTTCGTCGACATTGGTCGGGGCAGAAACGCTGTGCTGTATTCCGGAGAAGTGGACTGGGACGCCGCCAGCGACGGGGAAACCCCCGGTCCCAGGCGCATTGAGTTCGCACTCAAAACCGGCGATAGCGTGCTCGTGCAGGTGACCAAGGACCCCGTCGGGCACAAGGGAGCACGCCTCACTAGTCAAATCAGTTTGCCCGGTCGCTATCTCGTCTATGTTCCCGGCGGAGCGATGAATGGTATTTCTCGCAAGCTTCCCGACACCGAGCGAAGCCGCCTCAAGGCAATTTTGAAGGAGATTCTTCCTGAATCTGCTGGCGTCATCGTGCGCACCGCGTCTGAGGGCGCGACGGAAGAACAACTCACCATGGATGTGGAGCGCTTGCAAAAGCAGTGGGAAACGCTGAGTGCGCAAACAGAAAAAGCGCAAGCTCCGGAACTGCTCCACTCGGAGCCCGATTTGTTGGTCAAAATCATCAGAGATGTGTTCAACGAAGATTTCCAGAAGTTGGTCATCTCTGGTGAGAACGCCCAAAAAACTATCGAGTCCTACCTCGCCGGGGTCGCCCCCGATCTGATTGCTCGTATTGAGAAATACGATCCGGCCGCCGATCCGTTTATTGAATACCGGGTGGGGGAAGGCATCGCCAAGGCACTTGACCGCAAAGTGTGGCTGCCCAGTGGCGGGTCCCTCGTCATTGACCGCACCGAAGCCATGACCGTGGTTGATGTGAATACGGGCAAGTTCGTCGGCTCCGGGGGAAACCTGGAAGAAACGGTCACCAAAAACAACGTGGAAGCTGCAGAAGAAATCGTGCGTCAGCTGAGACTGCGCGACATTGGTGGAATCATCGTGATCGACTTCATCGATATGGTCCTGGAATCTAACCGCGACCTGGTCGTGCAACGCCTGATGGAATGTTTGAGCAGAGACCGCACCAAGCACCAGGTGGCAGAGGTCACCAGCTTGGGCTTGGTGCAAATGACCCGAAAGAAACTGGGTCTGGGCTTACTGGAGACGTTTAGCGAAGCGTGTGAGGCCTGCCAGGGTCGAGGTGCCATCGTTCACGGCGACCCGGTGTCGAAATCGAAGTCTGAGTCCTCTCCTCGGCGTAAAAAGGGATCATCACAGTCCACCCCCAGCGTTGAACCCCACCAAATCACCGATGATGCTCGCAACGCGATCGCTCAGATAGCTCGCAGCACTGTCCAGAGCGCCCTGAATGACAGCGCAACGGAGTCCTCCCCGGCACCCAAGAAGTCTCGGACACGAGCTACGTCGGGGGCAAAGCCGGACATGTTGGACTCCATTTTGGCTGCTTTACCCGAAGCGCCAGCCCCTGGCCAGTCCAAACGCCGGCGCCGCGCAAGCAGTTCCGGGGCTTCCCCGGGGGGCACCCAGGAAACGCCTTAGCCTCAAGTCCGCTCTGCAGTTGCCGAGCAGGCCCCGGATGGTCTATTCTTGAGCCTCGGTGCGGTTTTCCTAACGTTTTTCCAGGGCACCTTCATTTTCTCCAGCAACAAGGCAGGTTTTCATCGTGGTTTATGCGGTCGT
>Ga0222633_1000687_pt1 | contig 26245 bp, 27 predicted proteins | sample AntAcemetageno48_FD_179816 | JGI IMG/M metagenome (GOLD analysis project Ga0222633, IMG submission 179816) | Saline water microbial communities from Ace Lake, Antarctica - #48 | ecosystem: Environmental > Aquatic > Non-marine Saline and Alkaline > Saline | place: Antarctica: Ace Lake | collected...
GATGGCGTAGTCTCCCGGGGCGAGGGGGGGGTCGAGGGGCAAAGAAAGTTGTTGAGATTCTGGGTCCAGGGTCGCTTCGAGAGGGATGGCGGTGGAGGTTTCGTCCAGATGGAGCGTGGCGGAATGTATCTCAAGCGCGGCCGCGTTCATGACGATTGCATCAACCGTTTCGCGCACGGTGAACTCGGTGCGAACGTGACCCGAGAAAGTGCGGGCGGGGAGATCGAGTTCGAGGCTAAGCGTGTAGTGACTCGGGATGATGGTGCGCGGGAGATGTCCGGCGCCGGTGGCGAAGTTGAAGGGAGCCTCGGCTACCAGAAAAGTTGATGAGACAAGGGTGCAGCCGAAAAAAACGGTGCGGGTGAATGCGCTCAATTGCTGCATCTGGATATGCCCTCACCAAAAAGTGAGCGGGTCAATCTGACAGTGGCATTGAACCGGTCCGGGCTGGGGTGAGGCGCGGCCGCCCGCCGAGTGGTTGATCGATCAGTTACTTTCTTTGGTCGACTGATGATGGAGCCAAAGCGAAGTGGCGACGTTGACGATGCCGAGAATGACGATGGCGATAGCGATACGCTCTTCGCCTTGGCGATGCAGCAGAATGCCGACGCCGTTGCAGATCAGTCCCAGAATGAGGAATACGGCCCAGTGTTTTAGTTTTTTCACGTGTTTTTCTTAAGGAATCGAGCGATGGCAGCTTGGGTGGGCATCGAGGGAGCGGTGCCGGGTTTGGTGACGGAGAGGGCGGCAACGGCGCAGCCGTGTTGGGCGGCCGCCGCGAGGTCGCCTTCGTGAGCGATGAGGCCGGCGGCAAAGCCGCCGACGAAGGCGTCACCGGCGCCGGTGGTGTCGACCGCTTTGACCTTAAAGGCGGGGACTTCGAGGTAGCCATCGGTGCGAGAGATGAAGACGCCGCGTCGGCCGAGCGTGATGATGACGATGGGCACGCCAATGGCCGCGCAGAGCGAGTGGAGTTTCGGGGGGGGGAGCTTAAGGAGCGCGGCCTCGGTGAGGGGTTTGCCGCCAGATTTATCGAGCCGATTGGTGAGATCAACGAACTCGGTTTCGTTGGGGATGATGATGTCGACGTGCTTGAGCATCGCGGGTTTAAACTCCGGCCGGAAAGGGGCGGGATTGAGAATGGTGAGGGCGCCTGCTTCGCGACCGAGTTTGAGGGCGTGGGTGCAGGCGGTGAGGTTGGCCTCGAGTTGGGTGATAACGATGCGGGCGTTTCTGATGGCCTTGAGCGGCAGGTCGGCTTTGGAGAGGCGGTTGTTGGCGGCGAGGACGACGATGATCTCGTTCTGGCCGGCGTCGTTGACGAGGATGGCAGCGGAGCCGGTGGGGGTGGTGGGTTTGACGGCCCATTTGGCGCTGATGCCCTCGGATTTGTAGAAGGCTTTGGCGTCGCGACCGAAGGCATCATGGCCGATGGCACCGACGTAGAGGGTGGGAGCGCCCGCTCGACCGGCAGCGATCGCTTGATTGGAGCCTTTGCCACCGGGGCCCGTAAGGGAGGTGCCGGCGAGGGTTTCTCCGGGCTTGGGGAATTCGGCGCACCGGAAAGCGAGATCGATTACGTAACTGCCGACGACGACGACTTGGGGCGGGGGTTTCATGTGAGAACGGTGGAGGTGATGGGACGCGGTGACAAGACTCGGGCTCCGCTCGTCCTAGGGGAGTTGCCGTTTGTCCAAAGTTTGCGCTGAGGGGGAGATTCTAGTGTAGGGTGGAGCTGTGCCCGAATCATCCCCGCCATTTCAAGACCCCTTAACGGGCGCAAAACGCACCAAAGCGAAGGAGCGACTTTACGTGATTTGTCAGTCCCTTGGGTGGGGGGGCTTCCTGATCGTGCAACTTTTCTTCGCGCATCTCATCAGCAGTGGCAAGGGCCAGCCGGTTGATTTCGCGGATGATCTGAAAGTGGTGTCAATCATGACGATGGGGATGCTGATCGCGCACTACTCGCGGATATACATCAGCAGGTGGGGGCTGAAGGAAATGGGGTGGTTACGGCTGGTGCCCCGGGCAATCGGGATCGCATTTATGATGTCTCTGATCTGGTCGATTGTCAGCGCCGGATGGTATTACGGGGTTTTGCGAGATCCTTGGCCGGGTGAGATCAATCCCTTCACGATAATGGCGATGAGCGTGATCAACGGGGCGCTCGTTTATGGGGGGTGGTTGTCGTTCTACTTCATTTACCATGTTTTCAACCGGTTCAATGTTTCGGAAATCGAGCGGTTGCGGCTGACTGCGGTGGTCAAGGATGCGGAGTTGCGAGCGCTGAAATCGCAGATTAATCCGCACTTTATTTTCAACTCGCTGAACAGTGTGCGGGCGCTGATCGACGAGGACCCGACCCGAGCGCGGCAGGCCGTGACGCAATTGGCCAATATGTTGCGCTATTCTTTGCAGTCGGGAAGTAAGCAGACGGTCTCGTTTGAAGATGAACTGACGGTGGTGAACGATTATTTGGCCCTAGAGCAGGTGCGCCATGAAGAGCGACTGCGACTGCGGTTGGACGTGGCACCGGACACGCTGCGGCGGGCGGTGCCACCGATGCTGTTGCAGACTCTCGTCGAGAATGCGGTCAAGTATGGCATCGCACCCCGGGTCGACGGCGGGGAGATTGCGATTGTGGCGAGAATGGAAGGCAAGGACCTCACGATCGAAGTGCGGAATCCCGGTAGCATTGAAAGTATTAATAAACCCGCTACAAGAGCCATGGCGGATCAGCCGTCGACCCGGGTTGGGTTGCGTAACGCCCTAGATCGATTGCAGCTCCTATTCGGTGAAAGCGCGACGTTGGAGCTGGTGCAGATTTCGCCGAGCGAAGTGTGCGCAAAAGTGCGGGTGCCACAGCCGATCGATCTCACGATTGGCGCCTCTGATAATGGAATGGATCCGTCCCCGAAATTTAACGCTGTTTCCGTATGAAAGCACTCATTATTGATGACGAGCGATTGGCTCGATCTGAACTGAAGCGACTGTTGGCCGACTGTGATGGAATCGAGGTGGTGGGCGAAGCGAACAACGCGGAGCAGGCGCGGGCAAAGATGGCGGAGTTGAATCCTGAAGTCTTATTTCTCGACGTGCAGATGCCCGGTGAAACGGGACTGGAGTTTTTGGAGTCATTGGAGCCTCCGATGCCACAGGTCATTTTTACCACGGCCTATGACGAGTTTGCCGTGAAGGCGTTTGAGTTGAATGCGCTGGATTACCTGATGAAACCAGTGGATCCGGGACGATTGTCCGCGGCGTTGGAGCGTCTGCGGGAGCGTGACGGCCAACCCGTTTCGGTCGCGGAACGACCGGAGGTGCTGAGTGCGGAGGACAAGGTTTTCGTGCGGGAAGGCGATCGTTGCTGGTTTGTGGAAGTGAAGCGGATCCGATTATTGGAGAGTGAAGGCAACTACACGCGCGTGCATTTTGATGATGCGCAGCCGCAGTTGTTTCGCTCGTTGAATGCGATGGAAGCACGTTTGGATACGAAGATCTTTTTCCGCGCGAATCGTCGGCAGATGATCAATTTGCAGTGGATCGAAAAGATCGAACCGTGGTTCAGTGGGGGACTTTTAGTTGAGCTCAAGGGTGGAGCAAAAGTAGAACTAAGTCGACGTCAGGCGCAGGCGTTTCGCGAACGGATGAGTCTTTGATTGTGAAGTGATTTTTACCAACGGAATACATCCCAAATCTACAAGAAATAGTTGATGAAAAACGCAATTACACTGGTTTGTCGGCATCGATTACCGGCCGCGATTTTGAGCGGAGTAGGGGTGGGATGGGCGATGACGGAAGCGATTAATCCAGGGGTCGGTATCGCGATTGGGGCCGGGATGGCGCTGGTCATGGGGCAGCGCCGGCAGGATTCATAAGTCGAAACTAAAGCAATTTTAAAATGATCGAAGCGAATAATCTAACCAAGACGTTTAAAGACAAGAAGCGCGGGGTCGTGCGGGCAGTCGACGACGTTTCCTTTCGGTGTGAGCCGGGCAAAATATATGGTTTGCTGGGGGCGAATGGCGCGGGCAAGACGACGACGCTGCGAATCTTGGCGACGCTGCTCAAGCCGACCGAAGGCTCGGCGGTGGTCGCGGGGCACGATGTAGTCAGCGCGGGGTCGAAAGTGCGCGCGCAGGTGGGGTTCCTGGCCGCAAGCACGGCGCTCTATGGTCGACTGACGGCGCGGGAAATGGTGACGTATTTCGGCCAACTCAATGGGATGCCCGATGGGCAGATCAAAGCCCGGCTGAAGCAGCTGGCCGATGAATTGGACATGCATGATTTTCTGGATCGGCGCTGCGACAAGTTTTCTACGGGGATGAAGCAGAAGACCTCAATCGCCCGCACGGTGGTGCATGATCCAGAGGTGATGATTTTTGATGAACCGACATTGGGTCTCGACGTGATGACGGCCCGGGCGATCGTGCGGTTTGTGCGGGACTGCCGCGATCGGGGTAAAACGGTGATCTACTCCTCGCATGTGATGAGTGAGATTGAGAAACTCTGTGATAAGATCGGGATTATCCATGATGGCAAACTGGTCGCCGAAGGCACCTTGAGCCAGTTGAGCGAGCGCTATGGGGAGACCGATATGGAAGAGATTTTTGTGAAGGCAGTGGGCGGCGAAGCCGCGCTGCTCGCAGCGGCAGAGAAACAAGCTTAACCCGGAAGAACGACGATGATGAACTGGAATGCTATTTGCACAGTCTACTTTAAAGAGCTCAAAGACTCGCTGCGGGATAAGCGGACGCTGATCACAACGATCGTGATCCCCACGCTGGTGATCCCGATTCTAATGTTTGGCGCTGGATTTGTGATGACGAAAGTCATCACTAAGGCGAAGAATGAAACGTCCTCCATGATGATTTTGGGCGGAGAGGATTCGCCGAAATTAGTCGAGGCATTCAAATCTAACGAGGATTTCCGCGTGGTCGAAACCACGGAAGATTTTAAGGATAAGATATCCAACAAGGAGATCCGGGTGGCCGTCGATATCCCCGCGGGATTTGAGGCGACGCTCGCCGCGGGTGAAGTGCCGGATGTGAAGATCTACCACTATCAAGGAGAGATGAAGTCGAGCATGGGGCGAGGGCAGGTCAGTGGGTTTCTGGTTGATTATCGGGCTGATCTGGTTGAGGTGGCTTTTAAAGAGCGGGGCCTGCCCCTGTCGTTGGCCAAGCCCTTTGTGGTGGTGAGTGAAAACGTGGCGCCGCCGGAGAAAGTGGGTGGCAATGCGATCGGCGGGTTCGTGCCCTACATCATCGTGATTCTCTGTTTCACGGGGGCGATGTATCCTGCGATGGATTTGACGGCAGGCGAAAAAGAGCGAGGCACCATGGAGACATTGCTGTGCAGTCCGTTGGATCGCGTGAACATTGTGATGGGTAAGTTCTTGATGACTTTTACGGCGTCGGTTGCGACGATGATACTTTCGCTCACGACGCTCGGGATTAGTGCGATGGTAGCGGCCAAGGTTTTGGGTGGCAGTGCTGCAGGCGCCGGAGGGGCTGCCGGAGCCGGAGGAAGTGGGGCTGGAGCGGTGTTGATTGATCCAATGGGTTTGGTGGGCGTGTTCGCCATGATCTTACCCGTGGCGGTATTATTCTCCGCGCTGCTGCTCACGGTTTCCCTGTTTGCGAAGAGCTTCAAAGAAGCGCAGAGCTATGTGTCTCCGGGGATGATCATCATCATTGTGCCAGCGATGCTGGGAATGCTGCCAGGAATTGATCTTAATCTGTCGACCGTCTTCGTCCCGATCTTAAACCTGAGCTTGGTTTGCAAGGAGATGCTTTCGGGCGTTTGGAACTGGGAATACATTGCACTGATCTTCACCTCGTCGGGCGTTTACGCGGCGATCGCGTTGTGGTTGTGTGTGAAGATGTTCAACCGAGAAGATGTCATTTTTCGCGCTTAGGTGAGCGAACGGAGCGCGGGGCGAATCGATGGTCGTTTTTCACGCGTGAGGGATTTGTTAAAAAATCGTTAACGTAAATGCCCGGTAAATAGGTATTTACACGTATGATTCTGGTGGTGTGGGCCGACGCGCTGGGTAGGGTTGCGCCAACTTCTCACCAAATCGCATGAATACTACCCAACGAATATTAGTGGTGCACCCTGAGGTGCTAACGGGACAGGCCTGGTTGCAAGCATTGGGCGAAGTCGGGATCGATGGGATCGTGGTTTCCGCGCTGGAAGATGCCCTGGCAGTATTTGATTCGGGGCCGGTTCAGCTGGTGCTGATTGCCGAAAGGGCGGAATCGGAAAAGAGCTTTGAGTTTGCCGGAAAGTTGCGACGACGGAAGCCGGATGTGCCGGTGATGATGGTGTTGCGCGTGGTCGAGCTTGCCCTCGTGGTGCAAGGAATTCGCAATGGGTTGACCGATGTGATGCTGGGTGGAACTGATTTGGTTCCGATGGTCAGGCGTGTGAAAGCTCTCCTAGCGGAAAATAGCACTGACGAACCCTCTGCAGATCAGTTGACGGCAGCAGAAGCGACGCTGGCCCAACTTGACCCTGAGTATGCTGGGCTTGTGCGCGCAGAGAAAACGGATCAACCGTCGACGCTAGTTGAGCAGCAAACGAGGGAGTTGGAAATTGAACGAGAGCAAGTGGTCGCGGCGCAACAAGCCATGGATAAAAAAGCCCGGCAGATGGCGCAGGAGCGGGGAGCGATGCACCGAGAGAATAGCGAATTGAAAGCGGAGCGAATCCAGTGGGAGCTCACGTTGAGTGAGCTCGAGGTGAGGGAAGAGAATTTACGGGTTTTCGAACAGACCCTCCGAGGAAAACAGGAGAAAATTGATAAGGAACTGGAGGTGGATCACACCAAGTTACCGGGCACGGCGATTGATCTGGCCCAGGCTTGGGAGGGCTATAATCGCGCGGCGAAGCTATTGGCATCGGAGCGGGCGGCATTTCGGGATGAGCGCATGGTGCTGAAAGATCTCGATAAGAAGCTGAAGGAGCGGACGGAGCGCTTGAAGGATTTGGATGCGCAAGTTTCTGGTCACGAATTGAAGCGTCGAGGAAAGGTCCTGCCTCCACCAAAGGCGCTCGTGACAGCGGGAACGAAAACACGCGGTCCGATCAAAGTAGGATTCTTTCGCTCAATTTTGCGTTGTGCTCGCTAGTCGAGGCATTGCTCTGGGGGCGTCGGGGGATTAGGCCGCGACGCCAGCGATAATTTTGAGAGATTCGTAGGCCCGTTGGACTGGTTTGTTTTAACCACGAATGGACACTAAAGGCTTCGTCTACCGACTACGCACTGAGCTGACGCACGGGATTGTATTTTTTGCCGAGAGGCAGAGAACGTGATGTCGGAGGAGGGTGGGGTGGGCTTGAGCTGTAGGGTCGGGGCGGGCACGGGTGGGGTAGTGATCGCTTCCGCGATCAATGTCGCCGCAGTTAAAGCCCTCGTGAAAACGATGGCTGGTCTTGCGTGGTGGCGTGGATCGGCTTGGCGATGGTGATGCGCAACGAGCGCACTGGTGCAGCAAATACGCACCCACCCAAATCTGCTGAGCCCGACTCCATTCTGAGTCGGGTTTTTTGTTGCGCAAAATTCTCCCGGTTTCCGTTCCTCCCCGAATCTCTATTGTTATGTCTGCTGCTTTATCTGAATCCCTCACGCCTATTTCTTCCAGCCCGGTGCCCCCGCTGGACACGCCTATTTTTGAACTGTCCTCCGTGGCATTCTTCGGGCGATCGCTCGCGGAGTATGTTGAATTCTTCGAGCTTGATCTTGCTTATCTCAAAGGTAAAGCGGTGTTGGATGTCGCGGGCGGGCCGGCCTCGTTTACGGCGGAAGCATGTCGGGTAGGGATCGATGCGGTGGCGGTGGATCCGCTGTATGGCAGTCGTCTTGAGACGCTGGAAACTCAGGTGCAGTTGGACTATAATCGTGTGTTCAAAGGCATGCGGATGCGGAAGAATCGGGGGCGTTTTCGGATGAAAAGTTTTAGTTCCGTCACGGCGGCAGAGCGGGATCGGAGGTCGGCGGCGCGACGGTTTTTGGAGGACTATGAGGCGCACTTTGTGCATGGGCGCTATTTTGGAGCAGCGCTGCCGCAGTTGCCGTTTTTCGATCGCACCTTTCACGTGGTGCTCTGTGCGCATCTGCTGTTCATCTATGCGGCTCAGTTTGACTATGCATTTCATCTAGCGGCGTGTCGGGAATTGATGCGCGTAGCGCGCTATGAGGTGAGAATTCACCCGGGGTGTGGGGCGGATGGAAAACCGTATGAACATTTGGATCGACTGATAGGTGAACTCGCACATGAAGGCATCGCGGCGAAGATTGTCCGCGTGAACTACGAATTTTTTGCGGGCGCCGATTCTATGTTAGTGCTCAACCGAGGGAGTCATCAATGAAGCGAAAACCTAAACCCATGAGACTGAAAGAGGTGCCGTATTATGCCGTCATCTTTACCTCCAAAATGAGTCTTGATCCCACGGGCTATGCGGAGATGGCGCAGCGGATGGAAGAGCTGGCGGCGCAACAGCCCGGGTTCTTAGGCATCGAGTCGGCGCGTGGTCCTAGTGGGGTGGGCATCACGGTGAGCTATTGGCGTGATGAGACGTCCATCCAAGCATGGAAAAGTGAATCCGAACATCGCGAAGCCCAGGCCAAAGGAAAGACACGCTGGTATGAAGACTTCACGGTGCGCGTCGCACGAGTGGAGCGGGCTTATGGATAGGATTTTGAAGGTAGACTAGTCTCGTCTATTCGTAGGTTAGGTCTACCTGATTCAATCCAAGCCCGTTGTGGCAGGCGATGGATTGAAAAGCTTACTCAATGAGTTATCATTTGACGCATGACCGTTGGAATTACTGAGGCGAAAACCAAGTGGTCTACCTTGTTGGATCGGGTGCAGCAGGGAGAAGTGATTCAGATTTCGCGGCGCGGGAAACCGGTAGCCGAGCTGCGGGCGGTGATTGCAGGACGATCCCCCCGTCGCGTGTTTGGCGGTGAGCGGGATTTGGTAAAATCGCTCGCGGATGACTTCACCGCGCCGTTCGATGACTTCAAGGACTACGAAGCGTGAAGGTGCTTCTTGATACGCTTGGGGTGGTGAAAGTCGGGAATTAACGTGAGTTTCTGACGCGATGAAGCGGCGTTTGACGCAGGAGATGTTGGGCCATTTGATATTCGATGAAGTCGACTCGTCCGGTATCTAAGCAGGCTCGTAAACTGGAATTTCTTCCTGCTGCAGTTTGGTCAGGGCTGAATGCCACCATAGGGTAGGCTTCACACAATCTTCCTGCGGTTTCGAAATCCGAATCGACCTGCGCGAGTTCGAGGAGTGTTTCACTCTCTAAGTCGCCGATGAGAGCCAGTCGTAGCTGATTCACTCACACGAAGCTATCAAGCGGCGTGAATTCTGCTTCCAGATCAGTTGGTTGGGTGCTGCCGCCGAGTTGGTTGCAGATGTGCGCGTACAGGGTGGCGTAGTGAGCGTGTTCAAATTGGGACTCCTGAGTGGACGCTTGTTGGGCTCCGTCCGCAAAGGCTTCCGTCGCCTGCTGCCATTGCCCCAACGCTAAGGCACCTTGGGCTTGGGCATTCGCGGTTTGTTTCATTTTACGGTCACTCTTTTGGAGGGATTCGAGGGCGGCACTGATGTTCGTCTGGTCCCCCTCGAGGATCGCGAGATGAAGTTGCTGCGCTCTTGTAGGTGGGGTGCGGCGGGCCTCTTCCACCAATTGGTCCACCGCCGGCCTCATTTGCGTCGCTTGGCCCAGAAATTGTAAGTTTGCGTAGAATTGACTCTGATTAATCGACCATTGCGAAATTTCGGGGGCGATGGCTTCGAGTCGGCGGACAGGCTGAATCAGTTGTTTCTGCAGGTGTTGATTTATTGGGCGACCCGGCGATGGAATCTCTACGTTGCCAATGTAGTGTTGGCTGAATGACTCCGAAGACTTCGATGCTCTTTCCAGCACAAGGCCTGCACGCTCGGCGCCCAATTGGGATTCGAGCAGAACTTTGGTGACGGCATCGTTTCGTAAGTCTGCCCGATCCCCTGCTCCCATGTAACTCACCAGGGCAAAGTCATGAGCCTTTTGGCGGCCATACCAGTTTGCGCATAGAAATAAGTTCATCCGGTGCGAGCAGCGCCTCAGAGGGCCAAGGAACCCACGTTTTCTTCATGGCATCCCGAATTCGAGGATGCAGACCTTCCTCTTCGAATATATGGAAAAAGAGAGGTTCGTAGCCTAACTCGTAGAGCGGGAGGAAGTCACCGTGTTGATCATACTCAAAAGACTGATATCGAAGCGTAGGGACGTTAGCGGTAGGAACAACTCGGCGGGTTGTTCCTTGATACTCGACCACTGTCATTGGTCGACGCCCTTCCACAAAGGTTCCGACTGAAACCGGAGCATAAGCGGCATTAGACAGCCACTTGATGACCCGTCGTTCCACGAGTTTTTTGATGAACACGTTTGGTGTCTTCGTCTTTCTCCGAGAGTTCTGTAATTTTTTAGCAGTTCGACGCGGCGAATTTGGAGGGACGCAAAGAGTCACGGCTTGGCGGTGGGGTGTTTATGGGTCACAGTTGTTCTGACGTGCCGGATTGGTTTTATCGAACAGTTGTTCAACGGGTGCTCTTCGCTCTGCCAGACGAAGTGGCGCGACGGGTGTCACTGGGTTTGATGGGCGGACTGGGTTCTAATCCGCTGGGTCGTGGTTTGATCGATTTGATGGGGCACATGCATGTGGACGACCGTCTGGCGGTGCGGGTGCGCGGGGTTTCGTTTCGATCCCCGATTGGGTTGGGCTGGAGGGTGGATCCGGAATGTCGAGCCACGCGGGCGTTACAACGTTTTGGGGTTGGATGTATGGAACGTCGGGAGGCCGGAATACGGTTGGTTCGGCGTGGTCAAGATCGATGTCTTTGTGATGGTCCGTTGGTCGCGACGGAGCTGAAGAATCGCGATGAAAATGGGGGAGTATTTCTCACGCGACGTGAAGATGAACCGGGTGAAGCAGTGGTGATGTTGCCGACGGGCGAAGCATTCCCGGTGGTGAGTTGGGATAGTTCGATTTTCGAGAGTGTCGCCGAAACGGGCGGGGTGGTTTTGCAGGTGGGCGAACGGTTGGAGCATGGTGGTTGGCGGGTGCCCGTTGCGTTGCCGAAGGAGTTGCCGGAACGGATTCGGAGTTGGCGAAAACGATTGGGTGAAAACGGAGTGGTGATCGTATCGGGCGGGGTGGGGGAGCCGTCTGAGGCGGTAGAGTTGGTGGAGGCAGGAGCGAGTCTTGTGCTGATTGATGCGGGACTCATTTTTAATGGACCCGGGCTGGTGAAGCGCGGCAACGCGGCGCTGTTGAATCGCCGAGAGAACGCGGAGCCGTTGGTGGTCGAAGAGAAAAATGCTTTGTTTCGGCAGTCTTGGTTTTGGGCGCTGGCATTGGGGGTCGCGCTGACGGGGGGAGGAGCGTTGGCACTCGGGTTGTCTTTTACCCGAGTTTTGTTGCCCTACGACGAACAGTTTTTGGGGTTCACGGCAGAAGTGATGCAGCGCAATGTCCCGAAGTTGCATTGCCTTCATGGCGCACGATCGAGGGACGCTGGCGGGGGTGATGCTGGGTTTGGGGTGGCTTTACGCGGTGCTCGCGGGGGGGGGAATCCGAGCCGGAGTTGATGGCGCAAAGACAGCGGTGGTGGCGTCTGCACTGGCCGGGTTTGCGAGCTTCTTTTCATTTCTTGGGTTTGGCTATTTCGATACTTTGCACGCGTTTGTTGCAGCCATATTATTTCAAATCACGGTTCAAATTATGGTGGGCTCCTCAAGCGATCAACTGTCTGGGGCGACGGCGCGGGCTGACGATGAGGATGCGGATTGGCGTCGCGCGCAGTGGGGCCAATTTTGTTGGGTGTTGCACGCGGTCGCACTGCTGTTGGCGGGTTGCGTGATTTTGGGCATCGGGATGACGCGGGTTTTCGTGAGCGAGGATTTGGCGTTTCTCTGCATGACGGCGGATCAAGTCCAAGAGTTGGGTGATCGGGTCGTGTCGGTGGTGGCGCACGACCGGGCAACTTTGGGCGGTATGTTGTGGGCCTCGGGTATGGGTATGCTGTTGCCGGTTTTATGGTGTCACCAGAGAGGAGCCAATTGGCTGTGGTGGGCGGTAATGGGACTCGGGTTACCCGCCTACGCTGCGACATTGGGCATGCACTGGTGGGTTGGTTATACCGACTGGCGTCACATTTTGCCGGCGGTGGCCGGGCTCGCGCTTTGGGCAGGAGGTTTGGGGCTCAGTGCAGGGTATCTGCGCGGGCGAACTGGATAGGCTGTCGAGCTCCGCGTTCTTCTCTGGCGATCTGGCCGGGCTTTAGTGCAATTGGCAATACGTATGAAACTGCTAGATCATACGTATGAAATCGAAATTGACTCTACTACTGCCGGAGGAAGTAATCTGGGCAGCTAAGCGGAAGGCGCGGCAGCGGAGCACAAGTGTTTCGGCATTATTCGCCGCGTGTATTACACGCCTTTCCGAAGATGAAGGACGCGAGGCCCGGTTGTTGTCAGCGCACCCCAAGTTGAGAGATATCACCGGCGCGATGGAAGGGGTGGAAGCTTTTGACGATCGTTCGGCGTCGATTCTGGCAAAACATGGATAAGCTTTTTCTGGATACCAACGTGCTCGTTGAAGTGGGGGCACGTCGTTCGCCGCATTACCTCGATTCGGTCGAGGTCGTGGGACGTATTTCGAGTGGGAACACGGAGGGAGCGCTTTCGGCGCTTTCACTCTCCAATATGGCTTACGTCATGAAAAAACTGACGGGTAAAAGCCAAGTTGGTTTCTTTCGAAATTTGACGAAAATTTTGGTAGTGGCTCCGATGGGGCAGAGTGAAGTGGATGCAGCACTAAAGCGGGGGCAACCTGACTTTGAAGATGGCTTACAGTGGGAGGTGGCGAGGGCGGGGGGAGCGACTCATCTGCTGACTCGCAACGTAAAGGATTTCCCCGTGACGCGGGCTCTCACGGTGCTGTCTCCGGCGGATTACTTGGCGAGGCTAATAAACCCCTAGGGCATGCCGCAATTGCACTAAAGCCCTCGATCTAGCCCACGATAATATCGGTGCGATTGTCGAGGCGCACGGAGAAATCGAGAGGGTCGCCGACTGACACGGTGCCTCGGGCGATCTGATAGGCATAGGCTTCGAAATGACTCAGGCTGGCTCCGCCAAAGATAGTCGAAAACGCTCCGTCGATCGCATCTTGGCCGCGGGCGATATGCACCCGGCCGATGCGGGGAACGTGAAAGCGGGCATCCGAGATGAACCAATGGCCCCCGACATAAACTTCTGCGTAGGCGTGGAAATCCATGTGATGATCTGGGTCACGGAATCCGATGTCAGGCATGTGACCGGTCACGTAGCGCGCGGGTAGGTTGAACGTGCGATTCAGAGCCACGACCAGATGGGCGAAATCGCGGCATACGCCGTAGCCTCGTTGCAACACGTCGCCGGCGGTGAGGTCGGGGCGGCCCGACATGTAGCGGTATTCAATATTTTCGTGGACCCAACGACTGATGGCGTCGACGCGAACGAGCCCGTGTTCGATGTGACCAAACTTTTCCCACGCAAAATTAGCTAGCCGATCGGAATCACAGTAGCGGCTGGGTAGGACATAGCGCAGCACGGCGTCGGGTAGGTCCTCGGTTTGCTCGGCTTCCACTTGGGGTAAGTGAGCGTTGTCGGCGCGGGCGGGGATTGAGATGATAGCGTCATGGCGAATCCAATTGGTGCCCGGAGAAAGGCGCACCCGACAGACCGTATTGCCGTGACTATCGATGATCTCGGGAGCGGGCAGATTTTCACCGACGGTCAGTGATTGCTGTAATACGGTGTGGGCACTGACGCGATCTGGCATCACGCTGAGCAAAATCGTGGCCGGGCCGGTGGCATCGTAGGCAAGATTGCATCCGACCCGTAGGGAAAGGTCAGGAGTGCTGTCGGGGAGGGTGGAACGGTGCGGCGAAAGGTGGTCGGCCATCAACGCACTCCTGTCTGATTTGGTCGGAGGTCGTTACTGCACCGCGTGACGATAGATTCTTTAGTATCCCGCATGGAGGGAAAATTACAGAACTACAAATTCTTGGCGATGGTTATCGGGCTGCGATGCTTTGGACGCGGTAGTTGGTTGCGGGTCGCGCGACGAGGAGGGAAAGGAGGGTGGTGAAGTCATCACGGTCGAACGCGAGCTAGGGCCTGCCGGTTGACTTCGGCGATGGCTCGTCTGAAAAATGCCCGCAAATGAAACCATCTCGGCCTATTATAGTTGTCCTAGCGATCTCACTTATCTCCCTGATCGGCGTTCAACTGAGAGCAGACAGTCGGCCCAATATCGTCGTCATTTTATGCGATGACCTGGGGTATGGCGATTTGGAGTGCTACGGGCACCCACACATTAAGACACCTCACCTCAACCGGCTGGCTGAGGACGGGATTCGATTTACCGACTTCTATGCTGCCGCCCCGGTTTGTTCGCCCTCGCGGGTGGGACTCATGACGGGGCGCAGTCCCAACCGCGCTGGCGTCTACGACTGGATTCCTCCTGGAAAAGATGTTCACCTGCGATCTTCTGAAGTCACCCTCGCGCAACTCCTGCAGCAGTCGGACTACGCCACCTGCATGTCCGGCAAATGGCACTGCAACGGGAAGTTCAATTCGCCCGATCAACCGCAACCGAACGATGCGGGTTTTGATCACTGGTTTGGCACCCAAAATAACGCCAGTCCCTCGCATGCTAATCCGCAGAACTTTGTCCGCAACGGGAAGCCGGTTGGCCCCCTGGAGGGATTCAGTTGTCAGATCGTGGTGGACGAAGCGCTGACTTGGCTCGACGGGCAACAGGCGGAGAACCCGCAGCAACCCTTCTTCATGTATCTGGCATTTCACGAGCCGCACGAACCGGTGGCCTCGCCGCCGGACCTAGTGGACCGCTACCGGACGGTCGCGCGCAGCGAGGATGAGGCGCAGTATTTTGCGAATGTCGCCAACGTCGATGCGGCGGTGGGCAAACTCATGGCGGGGCTCAAGGCCCAGGGCGTCGATGAGAACACTTTGGTCATATTCACCTCGGACAACGGACCTGAGACGCTCCTGCGCTACCCCAGGTCGCAGCGATCGTTTGGCACGGCAGACCCGCTGCGCGGCATGAAACTCTGGACGACCGATGCGGGATTTCGAGTGGCGGGAATCATGCGTTGGCCGGCTCAGATTGCAGCGGGGCAAGTCGTGAAGCAGCCGGTCTCGTCTTTGGATTTTCTGCCCACTTTTTGCGAGCTGGCTGGATCCACGCCGCCGGCTGACTTGAGATTGGACGGAACCAGTTTTCTGCCCGCCCTTCGGGACGAACTCATTGAGCGCAATAAGCCCTTGTTGTGGGCTTACTACGCGGCGCTCAATGAACGCCAGATCGCGATGCGCGATGGCGACTGGAAGCTTTTGGCTCGGCTCAATATTCCGAAAACTCGCACCATTGACCGAAGTAATGAGTCCCAGATCAAGGGGGCAACGCTATCTGGTTTTCAGTTATTCAATGTGACTGAGGACATCAGCGAGAGTAATGACCTCGCCGCTTCGCATACCGACAAGTTGGCCGAGCTGACTCGACGAATGAAAACTCATTATCGAGAGTTGCTGAATGGCTCACATGTTTGGGCGGCGGACGGGTGAGTAAAAGAGGAGGTGTTCTGAATGAGTGACCTACGATTCATCCAAATTTACGCAGTCGGAGTGAGTCACAGAGAGCACAGAGGTTTGCACAGAGTTCACTGAGCAGAGTTTATTCTCTTGGGTCTAATACCCCGAAGCTTGCTTTGGCTTGGTGTAGGAGCGTGCTTGCACGCGATGAGTTCGGAGGTTGGGACATTGAATTTGTCAGTTCCGTTTGTCGGGAATGCTAGTCTGACGGGGCAGTCTCTGCAGGTGCCGGAAGGATGGGGCCGAGCTGGATCTCGGCGGTCCCAGGTCGGAGAGGCAGCGGGATCGCCTGCAAGCAGGCTCCTACGCATTGGATATGAAACGGGTGGACTGATCTCCGGTTGGCTTCGTCAGATCTAGTTGGTCGCGGCGATTTTTTGTTTGAGGTGGGTGCTGCGGACTTTGGCTTCGTGGTTGCGAACGGCCATGCCGTAGGCGGCGGGTTCTCCGACGATGTAGACTTTTTTCTTTCCGCGGGTAATGGCGGTGTAGAGGAGGTTGCGTTGCAGCATCATGAAGTGCGCTTTCATGAGCGGGACGACGACGACAGGGTATTCAGATCCTTGTGACTTATGGATGCTGATGGCGTAGGCGAGAGCGAGGTCGCCGAATTCGCCGCGTTCGAAAGTGTGGCGATCGGAGTCGAACTGAGCGTCGAGGGTGCCGGCGACACCGTCGGTGGAGACGACGGTGCCGATGTCGCCGTTGAAGAGCGATTTGTCGTAGTTGTTGCGCAGTTGGATGATCTTGTCGCCGGGGCGAAACTCGGTGCTGCCGAACTTGATACCTTGGCGGCCCGGGTTAAGGGCATCTTGCAAACGGAGGTTGAAATTACTGACGCCGGCGGTGCCGCGGTGCATGGGGGCGAGGACTTGGATGTCTTCACGCGGTTTGACCCATTTGTGCGTGCGGGGGATGACGTCGCGGCAGAGCTCGAGGACTTTGCGCACGCAGTCTTCCTGATCGGAAGCGGGGATGAAATTGAGATCACTCCACACGGGGATGGTCACCATCTCGGGATGCGTGGGCGGGAGGGTGGGATCGCCGCTGTTGATGCGGTGGGCGGTGGTGACGATGCCGCTTTGGCCTTTTTGCCGATGGATGATGTCGAGGCGGGTGACGGCCACGCGTTGGGTGGAGATGAGGTCTTGCAGGATGTTGCCGGCGCCGACGGAGGGCAGTTGATCGGTGTCGCCGACGAGGAGGAGGTGGGCGGCGGCGGGGACGGCTTGGAGGAGTGCGGACGCAAGCCGGGTATCGAGCATCGAGGCCTCGTCGACGACGAGGAAGTCGGTGGCGAGGGGGTGATCTTCGTTGGTGGTGAAGTGTCCTTTGGACGGATCGAATTTAAGGAGGCGGTGAATGGTCGAGGCGAAACCGCCGGTCGTTTCGGCCAGGCGTTGGGCGGCGCGGCCGGTGGGGGCGGCGAGATGGACGCGGACTTTCTTGGCGCGCAGGATATCGACGAGGGCACGCAGAATCGTGGTCTTACCCGTTCCGGGTCCACCGGTGAGGATGCTGAATTTTTCGCTGAGGGCGGTGCGGATGGCGTCGGCTTGTTTGGCGGCGAATTCGATGGAGGCTTTTTGCTGAGCCCAATCGACGGCGGCTTCGATTTTGATGGGAGGGAGGCCGGAACGCACGGCGGTGACGCGTTGCACCACGGCGGCGATCTTGGATTCGGCGCGGTCGAGAATGGGAAGTTGGATAAAACCGGAACCGGGGAGCGGATCGGGTGTTTGGTCAGGCCAGTGGCGGATGAGGTAACGAGATTCGAGGAGGGTCGCGATGCGGTTTTCGAGGTGATCCTTGGCGGTGTCGAGGAGCTCGGCGGTGTGAGCGATGAGATCGGCTTCGCGGATGGCGGTATGGCCCTCTTCCTGGAGGGTTTCCATCGCGTAGAGGAGGCCGGCGTCGAGCCGGGGAGGGGCGTCGTTGGCGAAACCGAGGTTGATGGCGATCTTGTCAGCGGTTTTGAAGCCGATGCCGTCGATATCGCGGGCGACACGGTAAGGCTCGGTGGTGAGAATGGTCTGAGCCTGGGCGCCGTAGGCGTTGTTGAGCTTCACGCACTGGCTAGTCGTGACGCCGTAGGTTTGGAGGAAAATATAGAGTTCGCGGAAGGCGCGTTGGTCGTCCCAAGCGGCCTTGATGGAGGAGACGCGTTTTTTGCCGATACCGGGAACGGTGCGGAGGCGTCCGCTTTCCTCGGAGAGGACGCGAAAGGTGTCGGTGCCGAAGGCGTCGACGATCTTGTTGGCGTAGACCTTGCCGATACCGGGGACGAGCCCGCTGCCGAGGTATTTGCGGATCCCATACACGGTAGACGGGAGGGTGGACTGGAATGAGCCGATCTTGAACTGCAGACCGTGTTGGCTGTGGCGGGTCCACGTGCCTTCGAGGTGCAGGGTTTCACCGCATTGCACCCCGGGAAGAGCGCCGGTGATAGTGACCTTCTCAGAATCGTCGCCGGCGCGGAATTCGGCGATGGTGAAGTGGGTCTCCTCGTTGGAGAAGATGATGCGCTCGAGGACGCCGGTGAGTTGTTCGGCGCTCATGGGTGAAAAGGAACTGGTTTGTTTTTAACCACGAATGGACACGAAAGGCTTCGGCTACCGACTACGCAACTTGGGGCTGACGCACCGGGAGATTTTTTTAACTGAAGGGCAGAGTCGGAGAAGCAGGATTTTTTTTTGGGGGGGGGTCTCAGATGAGGACTAGGGCGATGGCTAGGAGCATGAGTCCGGCACCCCAGAGGCGGAGGCGGAGCACGGCGGGACCGAGGTTTTGCTCGTCGTTGTGGAACCAGTGGCCAACCCACCAGACGGCGAGGACCGACCAGAGTCCGCGGGAGCTGTAGACGACGTTGACGGCAGTGGCATCGCCGAAGGCGCCGATCGCGATACCAACGCCGGCGGCTTGGAGGCCGAGTAACACGGAGCCGCCGATGAGCCACGGCCAAGCCGGGCGTTTTATTTTCCGGAGGGGTTCGCGGAAAATGGGGATCAGAAAAAAGGAAAGCACCCCGACCGTGCCAAACATGATGGGAAGAAAATGACCAACCCCCCAAGCGGGAGCCCATTTTTGCACATGCACATCGCAGATGGCGAAGGCGAGAGCCGCGGCTAAGGCAGCGATGATGGTGACGCCGATGTTTCGGTTAGCGGTGGTGCCGGCGGTGCCGGGGGGACGCCGGTTGAGCAGGACGATCGCGGCGGTGCTCAAGGCGGCGGCGATCCACCATTTCAAGGGAGTGGGATCGGGCAGCAGGAGGGCGCTAATCAAGGCGACGAGGATGATCTTCGCTCCTAGCACGGGAGTGGCGACCGAGACGTCGCCGCGATCGATGGCAATGAAAGTCGCCACTTGGCCAACGAAGAACAGGGAGGCGGTGACCAGTGGTTGCCAAATGAGGCCGCCGCCGTTGCCACCCAGCAGCCAGAACGGAGCGACGCAAATAGCGAGGAACAGGTTGGCGATAAAGGTCGTGCGCCACACGCCCACGCCGAAGGCGGCGCTGCGTTTGAGGAGCAGCACACCGGCGACATAGCCGAAGCTGCTCGCTAGCGGCAGCAAAAGGTGGAGAGAGACACTCACGCCGGAACGGGACGCTTAGCGGGGCCTGCCGTCAATCGTTGGGACGTATTCGCTGGGCGGGCCAGGTTGAGGGGCAGGGGTTTTTTAACCACGAATGGACACGAAAGGCTTCGTCTGCCGACTACGCACTGACGCACCGGAGGTATTTTTAAAACTGAGGGGCAGGAGCGGAGAGGCAGAGTTTCTTGATTTGGATTAGACACGACGAAGCGCGTGAGCGCGGAGATGGTGCGACCGTAGGTCGTGCCCCGACGGGGTGATGAAGTGGGAGCTCTCTGGGCAACTGAAGAACAAAGGCTTCGTCGACCGACTACGCACTGTGGGCGGTGAGGCGGTGAGGTGGCTAGCGGGTGAGAGTGAGTTGGCTGAAGGTGGCTTTTACCGTTTGAGCGGGGTGGTGGGAGGTGACGGCGAGGCCGAGGTAGCCCGGAGTTGAGAACGCGTGCTGGAGTTCGCTGAAAGGTTGCCAGTCTTGGCCGTTCGAGCTCGATTGGCCGGTGAATTTGTCGCCTTGGCGACGGAGTTTTAGCCAGACGTTGGGGTAGTTGACGGGGAAGTCAGGAGAGGGAGGGAGTGGCTGAGGGGGGTAGATGCCGGAGCAGGATTGGTCGGGGGAAAGCCGGGACTGGAACTAAAGGGCTTGGCGGATGGCTTCCAAATCAGGGCCGTCTGGCATTACGAAAAGACAGGTTCCGTTGCTTCGCTCCGCCCAAAGCTCCCCCAGTCGACGCTTTTCTTTTGAATCATCGTTCGAAAACAGGTGTTTCCCTTTGTATTCCACCACGAGAATTCTGCCATCAGTGAGTTTGCATACGAAGTCTGGGTAGAACCGGTCCGTCGCAGTCGGCAGCCAGAACGATTTATCGGGTTGGCGTTCGAGATTTCGGATCCAGACCTCCACGTCAGACAGCTGTTCGATGAACTGTGCGCATGCGAACTCTTCTCCTTTGTCGGTCAACTCCCCTACGTGCTCGTGGAAATGCTTGCTGAATTCAGCGGAGCGTTCGCAGACCCAACGAGCCGGATAACGGTCGTTATCGAAGACAAATATTTGATCGGCACTGACTTGAATCGGTCCGGAAATCTGCCCGAAAAGTACCTCCTGAAAGGCTTGGACTTTGGCCTCTTGCCTACACGCATTGATCCGCTTTTCGACTAGTCCGCGCAAAGGGTATCGTTCCCTCACCATGCGACCCAGCGTCCAACCTTGCTCCAGCCAGCCAGTGAGCAGGTGATTGATGTAGACACCAGTTTCTTCCGCCACGAGGTCGGGGTGAGGTATATTGCGGTCGAACCAATCGACCAATCGGGCTTCGGACCAGTTTTCGGTGACGTCGATTAGTTTCAGTTCGTCGGCCAGTGCGGACCCAAAACTCCAGTCGACTTTTCCTTTCTCGGTCAGATCGATTTCGCCGTAGCCTGCCTGCTTTTCTTCCACGGCGTCGGGTAAGTGATTTTCTCGATTGAGAAAATCTTTCAGGCTCCAGGGGCGCTCTAGAAAGTGGGTATCATCGAGCCACTCCAGCTCACCTTGCCGCGCGAGACAGAGCCATGGCACGGCAATCCGAGTTCCGCGTTGAGCCGGACTTTGAAAGATGGCGACGTCCGCTTGATTTAGCTCCACGGCCGCCGCCTCAAATGCTTTGCGGTGATCTTCCATCAGGAAGCCGCTCGCGACCTCCTTGATCTCATCGGGGGTAAGGTTGCGGGCCAGCTCCACCGTGCCGGTCGACGCGTCCACCTTGACCTTAGTTGCGAGGTCGGCTGACCAACCGCTAGTCTCGGGCAGGATATCCAACTTGATCACGGTCGGCGTTGCGGCTCGAGTTGCGGGCAAATCCAGCGCACCCTGTTTGCCTGCGGGTGTTACGATGAGGTCTTTGGCTTCAAGTGGATTAAAACCGTTTCCATCCACCAAGGCATCTTCCAGCGCTTGGGCGGTGTTGGCAAAATTGCGCGAGGTGGCGAATGCGTAAGCCCGATTCAGCGAAGCCGTTTGTTTGCGGGCGGCCTTGGGTAGTCGCAAAACCCGGCCGATGAGTTGCTCGATGGCGGTGTCTGATCTCATCTCCGCCACAGAGCAAAGGACGTATGCCCAAGCACAATCCCAGCCTTCCTTCAGCGCATCCACCGTGATGATAAATCGCACGGGACAATCGGTAGCGTAGAGATCGAGTCCATCCAGCCCGCGCTCATCGCCCGTTGCTCGCACAATTTGTGCTACCGGAATTTTGCACTGTTCGATCAAGGCATTCTCAACGACATCAACGGTCAGGGTTTCCCGTTTTTTATCCCGCCGTTCTGCTTTGAGTAGCATGATAGGACGGATGTATTCACCGGTCGCTTTTTCTTCTACTCGCGCATCCTGCTCCAGGCCTTCCCGCATGGCGACGGCGTCGGCCAGCAACCTCTCCCAATCGGGCCGGGTCTCGAGTCGGATCGGGAGTTTGATCATGTCCTCGGCGGCGAGCTGTTTAGCTGATACGTGAGTGAGGACGTTGCTCGGCGTATCGCCCCGGGCTGGCGTCGCGGTGAGCTCGATGATACAAGACGGCCGAAATCTCGCTAGCGTTTCGAAGGATAGACTGGTGCGGGCGTTGTGCGCCTCGTCCATGATTACGATCGGCCGTCGCAGTTTCAGGACGTTGGCCAAGGAGTAAGAAACCGCACCCGTCTCCAGTTTTTCCAGCTTGGCCAAGGCGGCCGCATCGAGGCCGGAGAAATGATGATGTAGAGCTCCCGAGCTTTCGTAGATCTTTCGACTTTCTACATCGGTCACTCGGGAAGCGGCGAGGGTCGTGACGATCACCAGGGTCGAGGAGTCTAATACACTTTGTTGCACGAACAGTGCCTCGGCCAGATCCATGACGGTGACCTCTCCCAGTTCGTTGTCCAAGGATTGCCGGTAGGGGTGGTTCCGGTCGCGTAACGCAATAAGAGTTTGATCCTGAATGGTGCGCGAGGGCACCAACCAAAGCACCACGGAATGATCCCGCTCATGGAGTTCGCGCTGAATCGTGGGGATGGTGAGGCAGGCGAGTAGGGTTTTGCCTCCACCCGTCGGCAGCCGCAGGCACACGTAGGGCATGTCGGCATACTCGGCGAGGTCGAAGCCCGGAGCGCTGAAGTAAGGCAAGCCGATACCGATTTGTTCGCTGGTGGTTTGAGCGAACGCGGCGGCAGGTCCGCCCAGACTTCGGGTGCGACGGAGAAAAAGCTCCAGCGTTTCGACGGCCTGCGATTGGTAGAGTTTGGGCGTGAACATGGCGAGATATACAGGTTAGCGCACCTTGATGGCGTAGGGAGTCTGCTTGAAGATGATCCCTAGTTTTTTGAGGCGATGGGCGCTGACGCGACACGCCACTGCGTAAATTACCTTGGGGCCGTCGTGTGGCGGCAACTCAGCGAGTATGGTGGGAGTCAACACGTTGCCGCCATCGACCGACTTATCTTTGAGGATGCCGTTGTAGAGCAGGTAGACGCCGGTGCCATGGGCGATACCCAGCAAGGGTTTGTCGCACGGGGCATCTTTAGGTAGCGGGGTCCCGGTTTCTGTGAAGAACACATGTCGGGCGAGGGATTTAAACCGAACCGTTGATCGGATCTTTCCAGCTGCGTCGAACAAGGGATCACCAAGTTGGGCGTAGCGAAACCCGCCCCCTAATCCGTCCACTATTTCGCCCTTGGAATTGGTGTAACCAGAGGCGACTCGCCTAACCCGTTCGGCGGTGATTGGGCGGGCGATATTGTCATCGATTTCCACAAGAATGAAGCGACGTTTCCCACCATCAAAGTTATTGAGGTCAAGCACTGCGTGACCGGTGGTTCCACTGCCCCCAAATGAGTCCAGAATCAGAGAATCGGGCTCAACTGCGATCTGTTGAATTAGGTCTCGAACGAGCGACGGTGACTTTGGGAAAGAGAATTTCTGCGAACCGAGAATGCTTCTTATCGCCAAGGTTCCTTCGTCCGTGAAGACGCCATCAATGATACTGGCGAAACCAGTGAAGTTGGACTGGAGGTTTTCCAGGAACACTTTTTCGCGGGGACGCCCACTGGGTTTCTTTGGGAATAGAATACGTCCCTCGGCGAGAAGGTTTGCCATAGTATCGCGCGAATAACGCCAGCCCGTTGCCTCGGCACATGGATAGCTTAATTTTGTTTTGGGATCTACCAGGGGATAGTGAAGGTTCGGTCTTTGGTCTTTCGTCGCGAGGCCGAGAATACTGCGACTCATCCAGGGCCCGCGCGTATCCTTGTCCGGATTTTTATATTTCGTCGTATCTCTTTCTCGTCCTCTAAAAGTCAGGCCTTTGGGTTTCTTGGAGTATACGAGAACGTATTCGTGATCGAGTGAGATACCTGTTTTTGAACGACTGTCCAAGTGTTGCCGACTTTTCCAAATCAACTCAGCGACAAAGCACTGGGGTCCGAATATTTCGTCCAATACCAGCTTCAGGTGTGATACCTCGTTGTCATCGATACTTATGACAATCCCTCCATTCTCTCGCAGAAACTCCCGCAGCAGTTTCAACCTCGGATACATCATGCACAGCCACTTGTCGTGTCGCGAAAGGTCTTCCACCTCTTTCCCCACTACTTTGCCGAGCCACGCTTTGATCTCGGGCGAATTGACGTTGTCGTTATAGACCCAGCCCTCGTTACCGGTGTTGTAAGGAGGATCGATGTAGATGCATTTAACCTGACCTGCGTAGTAAGGCAGAAGGGCTTTAAGCGCGGTGAGGTTGTCTCCTTCGACGATCAGGTTATCCGAATCCGCCGGTCCACAACCGAGTTCTGGCACGTCTTTCAGGAGATGAAACGGGACTTCCTGATGATGATTTACCACCGCTTTTTTACCGATCCAATCGAGTGTAGGCATTAAGTAGAAGAGTAAGTAAACAAAGGGGTGTGACCAGCAAGACGTGTTCGAGATAAATTGAGCTGACCTGCTTGGATTGAGAAGAGATGGCCGGGTAGCCGAGCGGAGCGGAGGGCATCAGCGGTCGGGGTTGCCGACGTCGCGTCGACGATGATTTCGCCAAACTTGGCTCGAGTGCCGGGGAAAAGTTCAGGCGCGCTGATCTCAACCATCCAAGCTCGAGCGGGGAAGTCAGCGACCAGTTTGGCGGCCTCAGCGGGTTCGAGATCGAAGCCTTCTCCATCTCGGAGCGAGGCAAGGTGATCCTCGTAGGGCTTGGCAGTCGTGACTTGAGCGCGTAGCACAAGGAGACCTGATATCGCGAAAGCCCGGAACCGTTCGAACCAAGCCACATCGGAAACCGGAAAGTCCTTGGCGACGAATGTAGCTATATCGATTGCCAGAGTCTCAGCCTCTGCAGCAGGGAGTAGCACGTCGGGTTCGTGGCAACCGATTAAAAGTCGAAATTGGTCACGGCCGAGGTAGTGACGAGGCAAGCAAACGTAGGGGCCAAAATTATCGTCGTGAGAAACGTAAGAGCTCAGCCAGCTTTCACTGGGAAAGAAACCCCGATCATGGGCAAAATAGGCCCGTTCGGCCTCTGGCACCCAAAGGTCCTCGTTGAAGGTGTGGCCGAAAATTGGAATGACGTGACGGGGGCTCTCGCCGGTCGCTTGGTCCGGGGCCAACTCGAAGCCGAGCAAGGCGGGTCGGCCAGATTCGATGAAATCGTAGAGGAGACGTTGAAACTCGAGTCCTCGGGGGAGTTCCAATTGACCGGGCTCATGAACGTCGACTCTCGGGGTGAACCCGAAACCGCGAAGGACGGCTTCAATTTGAGGAACAACGAGGCCAGCGCCGCCGCCGACGCGTCGAGCGGGGGCGGCATGGTCGACTCCGGCATATCGGTTGATCTCTTCGTAAGTTGCATCTCCCTCGGGCCGTAGGCACGCGAGCATCGAACGGAGTGCAACGTGCGCGCACACGTTGGTGGCATCGTTTTGCTGAGCATACAACACGCCGCAGACGGTAAAGGTGCCCATGGCGTTGCGCACCGTGTAGGGGCGGGCGCAGTGGGTGAAATTGTTGTGGCTATGATCGCGGGGAGGAACGATCACGGCTTCGAAAACGTGAGAACGGAAACGCTGTTCGAATTGATCCACTTTGAAAATCGCGTAGCCGACGAACGTGTGGGGCTCCGCTTGGTCCGAGCCGAGAAAGAAAGAGAACCGCGTAACCTCAGAGGCTTTGAAATCCGGATGACGCAATGCCATCGCTGTATTTTCAGCGGCCATTAGTGCGCAGTCGGCCTCTGATATTTGTTCAATTAGCAGCCCGCGATAACCCGCTTTTCGCGCGAGTGAGAAGATCCGCCGAAGGATCGGATCCGATCCGAAGCGCGTGTCGATGAAGTCGAAATTCGAGAACGAATTATCCGTCGAGTGCCATACCGGCGACCGGCCCAGCACTGAACGGAAGTCGATCATAACACCTTAGTAAGTGCCGACGCGCACGTTTTTCGCCTTATCGCGATAGTCGCGCAGTTGCTCCAAGTGGGATTGGGCTTGGCTGGAAACCGCGTATTGAAGCGGTCGAGAGGACGTCGTGCTGGATTGGGCTGGCGTGCCGGACGGGGCGCGATTTTGAACAGCCCGTTGCAGCTCTTTGGTTAGAACTGAGGATGCGTAAGTCATGAGATGATCGAGTTACGGTGATTAGCCGCTCGGTTTCGAGTTTTATTTTATTTCTCCAAATTATCGCCGACTTTGCGACCGATGGAGAATCGCCGGCTCGGGGATAACGGGAAAAATGCAGAAGTCGACCAAAGTAGAAGGGAAGCGTCTGTTAAAGGAACGAGGAGTTAATTTGGTCTATTTGGTAGTCAGCTGCGCTTTGGAGTCGAGGGGGCGTTTTTTGGTTTTGGGGTAGTCGGTGATCGCGTGGAGGCCGCGGGATTCCTGGCGGTTCAATGCACTCGAGACGATGAGGCGGGCGACGGTGACG
>Ga0222633_1000689_pt1 | contig 26199 bp, 16 predicted proteins | sample AntAcemetageno48_FD_179816 | JGI IMG/M metagenome (GOLD analysis project Ga0222633, IMG submission 179816) | Saline water microbial communities from Ace Lake, Antarctica - #48 | ecosystem: Environmental > Aquatic > Non-marine Saline and Alkaline > Saline | place: Antarctica: Ace Lake | collected...
CCGCCATTCTTTCGATAGTTGAAAAAAGTATTTCCTGCTTTCCAAGCTGAATCGGCATCTATATTTTCGAACTCAATCCCCAGCCTTTCAAGGGTAACGTCAAGCTCCCGCTGACTTTCTAAACCGCTTGCCAATTCTGCGTAAACGATCGGGCAAACAACGAATTGCGCACCAGTTTTACGCTCGCGAATCAGAGCACTCAACCAACCTTGTCCGTCGGGTTCTGATTTCACGATTGAAAAAAGCACGGATGTATCGATCGCAATTTTCACGAGTCAACCTTCCCTCTGCACTCATCAAGAAACTCCTCGGTGGGCGGAAGATCCGGGTGGCTTCCGAGAACGGAAAGCATTAAACCTTCGTCAAACGCAGGGATTGCTTTTAGAAATGGGGATTCCAAATCAAAATCAAGCACAGTGCCTTCTTTCAAACCAAGTCGCCTTCGAATTTCGATAGGGATAGTGATTTGTCCCTTTGATGTAACCTTGGATGTCATTTCAATATGGTAAGGAGGATAAGTAAGGAATTCAAGCGGCTATTTTTGGCAACGCCGAACCGAAATGTAGTGCCCACGTCTCGCCATTTGGCAAAATTCCCAGAAATTCCCAGGGCCTGTCCCTCGCGGGAATTCCGGTCGAAGGGGAAGTTTGATAAGAGTCCTAACAGTTACTGCACAAAAATAAATTGCCGGGTATTTAGAAGTGCCCAAACGATGCCTTCATACGCTTTATCGCCCTTGGCTTCGATCTCGGCTTTTACGATATCAATTTCACGGTTGGTCGGCTCACGGGTCAACATGGCCTGGAAAATCATCCGGGTTTTCTCCTCTGGAGTTCCCGCTTCGTGAAGGCGGCTTCCGAACACAGCATATTGGTTGATCAAGGCCTCAACAATGGACCCGTTGAGCAAATTGAGTGCCTGAGGAATTGATGCCTGTTGCGCTGCGTTCTCGATCACATCGCGGTCGGATTGGCCAAACTCACGCAGGAAGTGCCCGCGGGGTGCCGGTGATTGCAACTCTGAAGCACGGGCCATTTCCGCAACCAGCTTGGTGTAGTTTCTCATCTCAGCGGCTTGCGCGGACTTGAATCGCTTTGCTGCATCTGACTGGATTTTCCTCCACTTCTTCATTTGGCCTGAATCAAGATCTTCAGGTGGCTCAGGCATTTCATACTTCTTCATTGCCACCTTTGGCAGTTTGGTCAGAACGACATCGTCTCCTTTCGACATTCCTTCGCCGGCCATCATCGCTCCGCCTGAGATCGACATTTCTGACATCCCGACTGCTGCCAGTAGAGCATCAGGATCGACGTTTTTGCCGACATGTTGGAAGGCGAGTTCCTGGATCATTAAACGCTCCTCGCGACCAATTTGCTTCAACTGGTCGTTAAGCTCGCTATACTTGGTTTCGTTTTTTGCCTCGCGGGCGACATACATTTGTTCGCTGAGTTTTTCCCGCCTGAGAACCATGTCTCTAACCCGCACGCCGATTTCATCTACCATCGCGATGTAAGCTTCAGTTGGCTGCTCTTCGAGAGCGATATACATTTTTCGGTATCTCTCTATACTGGACAGTTGAGATTTTAAACGCGGGCGGTAGCTGTCTGCTTCGGGCAATGCGAGAGCGACGATGGAGTCCCAGAGTTGCTCGGCCGTCATCCGACGGAAGACGGGGCCCGGAAAGTGGTAGGGCATTCCCATGACCATCTCGCCGTTCCACACAGCACTTTGGTAGGTGCGAGTGTTGTAGAGAACGTCCATGTAGGCGCGCGTGTCGTAGTTGACTTCACGCATCAGCTTCGTGATATATTCCAGCAGTTCGGGATTTTCGACATGGGTATTATCTGTCAAATCATCAACTGGCTCAAAAACTCCATGGCCAAAGACGCGCTTCCAGAGGCGGTTGGCTATGACTTTGGTAAAGGTAGGATTTTCCGGCGAGGTCATCCATTTCGCATAGGACTGAATCGAGGATTCATCCATATTTTCGAGATCGATGTCGGCACCGAACATGGTTCCAGAGGAAACCACTTCGTTAGGTTTTGCATCACTGTATTGATAGTCGTGAGGCAGTTGCAGACCTTTCTCCTTTTCATCCGTGGAGTAGTACCGAAGTTGCTGGTTCATCCGGAGCATTCCATACTGAACCGCTTTAGATTGTTTCTGGTAACCCTCATGAACAGCGATGCTCTTTTTGGCCACCCTGCGGAATTCCTTATCGGTCATTTTCAGACGCTTGAGAGAGCGTTGATACTTCTTGTTCTTCGTGTATTTCTCAAGACTGGCCTGATTGGTGAATTCCGGGAAAGGAGCGTCTTTATACCCGGCTTTTTCCAGCATCGCATGATGAAGGTCGGTGCGCCTTTCCCGCCGAATGATGTTGTAAGCACTGCGATTTTCTGAAGAATATCCGCGCGCATCCATTCCGTAGGAAAAAGCTGCCATCTTAAAGTAGTCCATCTGGGTCCACTTATCGAACGGGTGATCGTGGCACTGGGCGCACTCAAGACGCGTTCCCAGAAAAATCCGCACGGTGTTGGACATATTATCGAGAGGCATGCCGCGGTCTCTCAGATAGTAACCGACCGCTCCGTTGTCCCAGATCATGCCGGTAGCGGAGACCAGTTCGGAGACCATTTCGTCGTAAGGACGATTATTTTCGACCGAATCTTTTATCCAGAGTTGGTAAGCCGCTTCGGCCTGAATAGAATTGTTGCCGAGGGTATTATTGATCCGCAACACATCAGCCCAGAAGTTGTAAGAATGACTGACGTGACCATCGCTCTCCAGCAAATTCGTGATCAACTGCTCGCGTTTCCGCTCATAAGTTGAGCCCAGGAAATTCTCCGACTCCTCGATGGTTGGGATGCGGCCCGCGATGTCGAGATAAGCGCGCCTGACGAACGTGGAATCGTTAATTTCCACTCCCCGTTTCATTTCGTGCTTTTTGAGCCCGGTCTGAACCAGTTGGTCGATTTTCTTGATGGCTGCCTGTTTATCAAATTTTTCGGCAGCAAATCCGATTGATAGTGACAGCGCCGCAACGGCGAAGGTGGCAAACAGCTTTTTCATAAAACACTCTAGGAAACCAGACAAATTAGTCCCATTTTTCAGTTTCGGCCGCACGCCTTCGCGTGACGCGTGATCACTCCAAATCCGAATGCCAGGGGACAGGTATCGGAAATTGCACCTCGTTCCTTGATTGGTATCCGAAGCCGAAAGAGGAGTGAGTGGATCCCGGAGCGGGTGAATTTGAAATCAGCAGTCAGTTGCCGTTAGCCAATCAGACGATTCGAAAAGGTCCCGGTGAAGTGGTTTCCCGAGGAAGTGCGACGCTAGAAAGAGTCGCGAAATGTCGACTGACTCCGGAAGAGAAAAAGTGAGCGCCGTTTCTGCTCAATCCCGTTTCTCGCGCGATGATGTTTGCTTCCTGCGTTGACGATCTTTGCCCTCGTGAGCCACAATTCTGAATGCCCGTTATTTCACCGAAGGAAGTTCAGCCAGACTACGATGTGGTGATTGTCGGCTCCGGAGCCGGCGGCGGGCAAATGGCCTACACCCTGACGATGAACGGGGCCAAGGTTCTCGTGATGGAGGCGGGACGTATCTTTGATCCGGCGCGCGAAACGGCGATGATGCACACGCCGGACATGGCCCCGCTGCGGGCAATGCCGACTCCGGACAAGCAATACGGGTTCTACGATTCCTCCGTTGATTCCGGTTGGGAAATTCCGGGTGAGCCCTACACCAACGCAAGCAAGGAGGAAAAGCGTCAGTTCTTCTGGTGGCGTCAACGCATGCTTGGCGGACGGACTAATCACTGGGGCCGGGTTTCACTGCGAAACGGGCCTTATGATTTTAAAACCAAATCGCGTCAGGGAATCGGTTTTGATTGGCCGATCTCCTACGATGACCTCCACCTCTACTACGACAAGGTGGAAATGTTAGTCGGTATTTTCGGAAGCAACGAGGGCGTCGAAAATGTCCCGCATTCCTCTCCCGGGGTTCTCCTTCCACCACCCAAAATGAGAGCAGGGGAATTGCTCACTAAGAAATTTGCGAAGAAGATCGGGATCGATGTCGTTCCGGTTCACCGGGCAATCCTGACAAAACAGCAAGATGCGGACCGGCTTCCAGCCATACTTCATCCCGGCAACGCCAAGGCACAGAAAATCCTCGCGGAAAATATGCGTTCCCGGGCGAAGTGCTTTTTCGCGACCGATTGTCATCGAGGGTGCTCGATTGGCGCGGCGTATGATTCCGCTACGGTTCATCTTCGCCCGGCGCTGAAGACAGGAAATCTGGACATTCTGCCGAACGCGATGGTTCGCGAAGTGACTTTGAACAAGGAGGGAAAAGCGAAGGGCCTTAGCTACATCGATAAAGTGGACGGGGCCGATCATCATGTTTCCGCGAAAGTTGTCGTTCTCGCGGCGAGTTCTCAGGAATCGGTTCGCATTTTGCTCAATTCGAAATCGAGCCTCTTTCCCGATGGGCTTGCGAACAGCAGCGGAAAGGTGGGGAAATACATTACTGATTCAGTATCGAGCAGCTTCAGCGCTCAGATTCCAGCGCTTGAAAATCTACCGCCTCACAACGAAGACGGGACAGTCGGACAGCAGGCGTATGTTCCCTGGTGGCTATGCAAGGAGCACACTGCAGGTCGCCTCGATTTTTCTGGAGGTTACAAGTTCATTGTCGGCTCAGGAAGGCGCATGCCGAAGATGTCATCGGTGAGGGGCTTTGACCGACTCGCAGGTCGTGACGGCACCGGTTTCGGAACTGATCTCAAAGAAGACGCCCGGCGATTTTACGGCTCCACCGTGGGGTTCGGTGCTCAGGGTGCGATGGCGGCAAACGATGATTGCTTTTCAGAACTCGACCCTGAAGTGAAAGACAAATGGGGGATTCCGGTTCTCAGATTCCATTGGAAATGGTCGGACGACGAATTGAAACAGATCGCGCATCAGCAGGAATCGATGGCCTCGATTTTTGAAACGATGGGCGCTCGTATCAGCCGCCAACCCGAAACCGGGAATCCGCTTAAAGTGATCAAGGATGGCGGGAAAATTATACACGAAGTCGGAGGAGCGATTATGGGAGATAATCCCAAAAACTCGGTGACGGACCAATGGAGCCGCACCTGGGACGTGCCGAATCTCGTTCTCTCTGATGGCGCACCGTTTCCGAATACCGCCGACAAAAATCCAACGCTCACGATCATGGCGCTGGCCTGGCGTGCCGCCGATCATGTGCTGGATGAACTGAAAAAAGGAAACGTCTGATATGAAAGATTTTGACGAAACCCCACGCATCGAGCGACGCGTCGCCATGGAATGGATCATTAGTGCTGCCGCTGCGGTTCCCTTTTTGGGGCAGACCGTCATCGGCGCAACCAGTGATTCTGCCGCTCCCGTTTCGGGCAAAGGATATGGACCCGACCCGAACATGGTGAAGGTCTACAAGCCGGGCGACCTCTGGCCCTTAACGTTTTCCACCGGCCAGCGGGAGCTGGTCATCGTGCTGTGCGACATCATCATTCCCGCCGATGAACAGTCTCCCAGTGCCTCGTCGCAAGGGGTTCATGACTTTGTCGACGAATGGATCAGCTCTCCGTATTCGGCCCAGACCTCCGACCGCAATCTGATTCTGAAGGGACTGGCCTGGCTTGATGAAGAAGGCGTGCGACAGGGCAGCGCGAACTTTGTTGCGATGAGTGCTGAAGCGCAATTGAAGATCTGCCAAGAGCTTTCCCTCAAGCCAAAAGAGTTTCCGGGGAATTTCTTCTGGAAGATGCGGGATCTCGTGGCGGGCGGCTATTACACGACGCCGGTTGGGATGCGGGACCTCGGGTATCGGGGGAATATGCCGATGCCGGAATGGAACGGCCCCCCGAAAGGGGTTTTAGACCTGCTGGGGCTGGAGCCTGAATCGAGGTAATCGTAAAAAGTCGGAACAGGGAATTTTCGAGGTGAGACGTTTGACGCGGGAGCACGTGTCCGGGGTCAGAACATTTCTCTGTGTTCGGTGTTCGGTGTTAAATAGAGGTGGCCTTAATAGGGGAAGAGAAAGAACTACCCTTCTGCAATCCGCTGGGCGGCTTTGAGATCGACCTTGCCGGATCCGAGGAGAGGTATCTCGTCCACCTTGAGAAACTGTCCCGGCTTTGGTTTCCAGAGATTGGGGAGGGGAGCATCTGAAAGCTTTTCCAGCACTTGCTGGAGTAGTTCGTCGCTCGCGACGTGCAGGACCACGATCCGCTCTCCTTTCTTCTCGTCGGGAACACCTGTGACGAGGAAGACCCGCTCTCCATCACCGGCGAGGTCATTGAGTGTCTCTTCGACCGTTCCATGAGGAACCATTTCGCCCCCGATCTTGCTGAAACGACTCAGCCTCCCTTCGATCCATAGGAATCCGTCCTCGTCGCGACGAACAATATCACCGGTATCGTACCAGCCATCCTTCAGGACCTCGTCTGTCTTTTCCTGCATCCCGAGATAGCCGCGCATCACGTTGGGGCCTTTGACTCGCAGTAGTCCGGCCTCGCCGTCCGGGAGGTCTTCGCCGCTTTCCGGGTTCACGACCTTGGCTTCCATGTCGCGTAGCACACGTCCGATTGATCCCGCCCGGTTCGCATTGGGTCCGTTCAAGGCGACTCCCGGAGCGCACTCTGTGCAACCATAAGCTTCGAAGGGGCGGCATCCGAACTTCTCTTCGAAAGCATCGGCGACTTTCGGGGGAAGTTTCTCCGCCCCGACGACCACGAGCCGCAGAGTCTTGAGTTGCTCGGATTTGAGGCCTCTTATGTAGAATTGGAGAAAGGTTGGCGTCGCGATCATGATGGTCACGCCATATTCCTCTGCGAGGGGCCCGATGACCTTGGATTCCATCGGATTGAAATGGTAAGCACAGCCGAATCCGCACACTACCGGTCCGGCGATGGTTGCCATGAATCCGAAGGAGTGAAAGAACGGAAGAACTCCGAGCATGCGATCCGTCTGGACGAAGGAGTAAATGTCGCTCACCTGTTCCACGTTCGTGATGACATTGCGGTGGCTCAGCATGACCCCTTTCGGTTCTCCGGTACTTCCGCTGCTGAAGATGATTGTTGCGAGATCATCCGCGCTCAATTCGGCGCCTCCGAGACGCTTGAGCAGACCTTCGTTCGATGTGGCCTTGGCGAGAAATCCGGCTCGCAGCTTTTCCGTCAACCGGGGTTTGCTGGCCAGTTCTTCGAGCAGATGCACTCGTCCGGGCAACTCGAGTTTGAGCCGCTTCATAAGTTTTCCCGATACGACGACGTCGGTGATGCCGCATTGCTCGATGCAGGAAATGATACCTTCCTGCGATAGTGTGTAGTTGAGATTGACGGGGATCTTCCCCATAAGCAGAGCCGCCCAGTTCACCAGGGCGCCGCCCACGGAAGGCGGTACCAGAATGCCGACCTTTTCCTGTCCTTCCCAAATCGGACGCAGTCTCCCGGTTAGAAAGATGCTTTTAGCGAGGGCTTCGCCAAAAGTGACCTTTGCTCCACTGGAATCAGACAGAGCCAGCTTGTCGCTGAACTGCCTGCATGTTCTGATCAATGTCTCCGGGAGGGTGCTTGCGCTCATGGTGGAGGAACCTTAAACGGGAAAAGGCTTCGGGGGAGAGAAATTCGATCAATGGAGCGACTTTTGAGAGATGGTCTCTGGGTGAAATGCTTGACCGATTATTCTCTCATGTGCAGAGATGCGTGAGGAGCCATCGAACGTGTTTCAGAGTGGCGGGAGCACGGTAGTAGCGTGGGGTGGGGGAGGTATCGACTGGACCGAAGGGCGCTGACCGGGCCTGGGATGAATTCCCCGGAATTTTGTAATTCCAGTGCCCCCGCGTGGTTCTCGAAAAGAATGATGAGCTGGGACCTGATGTGGCGTTGCTTCCCCGACAGTGATGACGATCGAGCTCAGCGCTGAAGAGCGATCGTGAGGCGGATTTCCAGCACGATTTCAGAGACTTTGTCAGTCGTGAAATCGGAGGCCGATTTTTCACCAACTCTTCTTCATAAGATGAGCACCTTTGAAGTCCGGGGTGGTTTTGCGGAACCGGTTTCTGACGCGCCGTTGTATCCGATCGAAGTGTATGCAGTGCGACTCGTCGATGTGGCGACGGTCACGAATTCCTTCGAGCTTTACCTTGACTATGGAATTCGAATGAAAGGGCGTAGCCCTGCCGTGCAGACCTTCGTCGTCCAGTTGGCAGGCAGCGCTTCCTGTCTCCCAACTGAACGCGCCGTGCGACAGGGTGGGTGGTGCAATCGAAAAAAAACTGCGTGGTCGGACCAGCGGTCGGGGAGCGAATCGTTTCAGAGACCCTGACGTTGCTTGAAAAGCACTGGAGTTCTCAATGAACAAATAGGACGCCCTCGCTGGGACGCGCCGATCGGTCTGGGCTTACTTCCATTTTCCCGGCTCTCTTCGCGTTCGTAGAGACGGAACCTGATGGCAAACCCGTCCGCGCCGACTCAAGGAAATCACTGAGCAAATACCAAATCCATCCGACGTGAAACATCTTTGAGCCGATCGATATCTCCTCCGGCCACTTCCGCAGATCCCCATTCGCCGCGGTAGTCCACTTCCTGAAGTGCCTTCATGACTTCGGCCCAGTTGACACTGCCTTCGCCGAGCTTGGCACTGAACCCTTTCCAGAGCCCTTCGTTGTTCTGAAGTTCGCGACTGTATTCCTTGATGTCGAGTTTGAGGATTCGCTTGCCAAGAATCCGGATCCACTGTTCGGGCCAGCCGAATCGAACGACATTGCCGACATCGAAGTACCAACCAACCTGATCACTCTGGAACGAGTCGACAAAGTCACGGGCCTCCAACGGGCTGACGAAAATGTTATTCCACACGTTCTCGAAGGCAATTTTGACTCCGGTTTCCGCACTCACCGGGATCAGTTCCGCCACCGATTCCTGGAGGCGTTTGTAGACGACATCGTAGGGGTAGTCTTCGTTCACGATTCCCGGGTAGAGCAGGACTGTATTTCCGCCGAGAGCCTTAGCATCATGCAGCGCCTGAGAGAAGCGCTCGATCCCTTCCTTCCTCTCGGATGCGTCGTCGAGTGCCAGCATTCGGCCAGCGGTTCCCGCAACCAGACCGGGAACGACTAGACCAGAATCTTTGGAAGCCGCTATGATTTGAGGGATTTCTCCATCTGGAATCGGGCCATCAAATTCGATTCCATCAAATCCCGCTTCCTTTGCCAGACTGAATTTTTCTTCAATGGAAGAAGCACTTTTGATCATGCCGTGCTTCAACGATTTCTTGAGCTTCATTGTCTCATTAGAATTTTGAGCGATTGAATCAATCGCAAGCGATGCGGAAGCTGCGGCTGACAGTGTCGCAAAGCGACGACGGGAATAGTGTTTCGAATCCATTGTGTAGAAAGGTAGAGGTGAAAGGGGAGTATCAGCGATGAGAGAGTCAAGCTCTACGGCAGATTCGTGTATTCCGAGCCCAGCCGGCTGTCCTGCGTTTGGCTCCATGTCCGATCCGCCCCTCGCAGTGGGCACACGTGCTGGGGAACGCCCTGACATTGTCACCAGCTCATACTCCGGTCACCCCGCGTGTTCCTCGATTTACGGTGCGCAGCGCCTTTTCGACGCTCGCCCTACAGCTTGTTGATATAGCAGTAGTAGGGGCCTGAGATATCTTCACCATCGGCGGTGATCCATCCCTGCAATCGCTTTTGCCCGGCCTTCAACTCCATTTTGAAAGTGATGCGTTCGTCATTTTCCGATATGGGCGCTTTGAATTCCTTGCCATCGATAACCAGTTTCATTTCGGTGGCCGACGCGTGACTGCCCTCGCGAATCGCCCTGTCGGCCTCCTCTGGCCAGCGGCTCAGTGAGATCTCGTATTCTCCATCAGTGGAAAAATCCGCCTCCCAGTATCCGTTCGACTTGTTACCGTTGTTGATTGCAGTCTGGTTCCAAGGCAGGGAATTGACCTTACCTCGCCAGTCGTGACTTGTCAGCACTGACGGATTCTCATGCTCGGTCCCGACGATCACATGAGTTGGTTCCGCGAAACCTGGCTCCATGTCGGCCCACCATTGGTCGTAGCCGTCACTCAATCGCTTGACCACCTCTGGATACTCAGCCGCCACATCATTTTTCTGACCCGGGTCGCTCTGGATGTCATATAGCTTACCGCCTGTGAGCAGTCTCCAGTAGTCGCTCATGACCGAGGTGGTCTTCCATTTTTCCGGGATGTAAATGCGCTGTGAGTCGGTCGCCAGAATGCGCGTCGGAAACGCTCCGCCTTCGAAGAGCGGCCGAAGGCTTTTGCCGTCCATCGTGTAATCCTTCGGATCCGGCACTGAGCACAGGTCCAGCAAGGTCGGCATGATATCAATGTGGGCTGTCAGTGCTGAGATGTCCTTGCCTCCCTCAAGCTTGCCGTCCGGCCAGCGGATGAAGAATGGAACACGGTGACCGCCTTCGAGGTTGCTGCCTTTCCCGCCGCTCATTCCTGAGTTGTGGACGTGGCTGCCCGCTGAGCTGCCGTTGTCAGTCGTGAAAATGACAATCGTATTCTCCGTCAGCCCCCATTCGGCTAACTTCTCCTCCATGATTCCGAAGTTCTCGTCGATGTTCGTGATCATGCCGTAGAACGCGGCGTTCACCCCTTTGCTCTTCTTGTCACGCTTGTTCTTCGCCTTCTTCCCCTTGGCATTTACTTCAGGCGCTTCTTTCTCCGGTGTTTCTGCTCCCGGAATTTTTGCATCCTTGTATAAATCACTGTATTTGGAATCGACAATGAACGGGCCGTGCGGCGCGTTGGTCGAGATGTAGGCAAAGAAAGGCTTGTCCCTGTTCTTCTCGATCCAGTTCAATGCTTCGCTAAACCAAATGTCGGTGCAGTAACCCTCAAATTTGATGGGTTCTCCGTTCAAAAAGTAGGTGTCATCATTGTAGTCGTTGCCAAAAAAATCGGGGGTCTGCCCGACACCACCACCGCCGTGGTAGAGGGCATTCTGAAACCCTCGATCATGAGGGCGGTAGGGGTAGTTATCGCCGAGATGCCACTTCCCGAAGTGTCCGGTCGCGTAGCCGTTCGCCGCCAGGGTTTGCGGCAGTGTGACCTTCTCTTTCCTGAGGTAATTGCGCCCGTTAATCGTGTGCCAGGGGCCTGCCTTGTCGGTGGGTTGCCCACACATCAAGGCGCCTCGAGTCGGCGCACAGGTGGGGCTGACATGATAGTCGGTCAGGCGCACGCTTTGCGTGTAAAACTCGTCGATGTTCGGTGTCTGGATAATGGGGTTTCCATGACAGGCCAGATCGCCGTAGCCCTGGTCATCCGTGATGACGAGAATGATGTTCGGTCGGGCCGCGTTCGGTCGGGCCGAAGGCGGCTTATCGGCAGCATGCGCCGAAAGGGTCATCAGGGCGACAGAGAAACAGAGTAGTGTGAACGGGTTTTTCATGATTCAGGACAAAGTCGAAGTGGGAGATCGCCCCGGGGGGTGGGGGCTTCGAGTTTATCGCCGGAGTTTGCTTTTACAACCGCTCCCTGCACTCCCTCAATCCTTCCTCTTCCCGTCACCATCGGAAACGGGAAGACGATCGATCAATTCACCGAGATTCCGTTCCAACCCCTCGAGCCGGTTTTCGATTCGCTCCAACTTGGCGATCGCACGCCTCTCTTCGCTCGCTACTTCCTTTTCCTGCTCGATGATCGCTGCCCCTTTCTCGATGACTTCCTCTTCTTCACGCGAGATCAGAAACGCGGAAAAACTGGCCGTGATCAGAGAGAATAATCCGAGCCCCAGGATCATCAATAGTCCACCGAAAACCTTTCCCTGGGGACTTTCCGGTACGAGGTCGCCATATCCGACCGTCGTCACGGTCACCCAGGCCCACCAGATTCCATCCCAAAATGTGTTGATCGCCGGATCGATCGCAGCCATCGACGTGCCGGCCATTACGACGATGATCAGGGAAACGAAGAGAGTCAGCCCAATGTTGTTCTGTGCCAGCATTTGCCGGATCGTGCTCGACATCTCGAAGAGGATTCCGAATAGCAAAAGCACTCTCAGTGTCCTCAGGGCACCTGCGTAAGTGTGATGATGGAACAACAAGGGAATGCCCACAGCGATAATCAGCAGATTGATCCAGTTCGTCTTCAGATAGCGGCGCCTGTCGTGAACCAGGTAACACAATAGCGACGTCTCGATTACGAAGAAAAACCAGACAATCCAATTCGTGATCCATCCCCAGTGGTTGGGATAGGCATCCTTGGCCGTGAGATACCACTCGACGACAATCCAAAGGGCCAACAAGAGCATCGGCACTTCTAAGAAGCGACCCCAGCGCTGGGCTCTGGGCGATTCATCATCGGCGACGCCGGCGAGACCAATGAAAGAGGTGAATGTTTTCCGCGTCATAAATCGGAGGGTAAAGGTACTCTGGATTGAGTCGCTTTCACAACCACAATCACTCCCGAAGTTGTGGCTGGAATCAGTCTCCAAAGTAATGTTGCCCCTCAATCCCGGCCGGACCGGGGTGCCGATAGGGAATCCTTGAAGAAGCAATTTCCTGTCAGTCGCAAGAACTCGCCCAAAGAGATCTCCGGATCGAAGCCGGGGATGGAGTTGATCAATCTGCGCTACACGATGTACGACCGCCTGCAGCTCTGCCGGATACGTGTTCAGACGATTGAAATGCTGGCAGCTATGCTCGAAGATGCCCCGGGCCACGAAAAAATCCAATGACCATGCTAGACGGCGAGTCATCCGGATGCGACGCAATCGCTTCCCGGAACCTGACACTGAGCCTTCTCCTGCGTCGAAGTAATCACTGTGATACGATGGTCGCCAGGCAAAGCCCGCAATTGATTAAAACTCCTATGATGAAAAATGCAGCACTCTGGCTCGTCCTTTCGGCAATCACTCTGGCTCCACTCCAGGCTGATGACGATAGTAGCCAACCCAACATCATCCTGCTCATGGGCGACGATCATGGATGGGAGGAAACCGGCTACAACGGTCATCCGGATCTGAAAACTCCCGTGCTCGATGAGATGGCAGCGAGCGGTCTTCGACTCGATCGCTTTTACGCCGCTCATCCTTCCTGCTCGCCCACTCGTGGGAGCGTACTTACAGGGCGTCACCCAAATCGCTACGGCACTTTCGCTCCCGGCTATTCTCTGCGTCCCGAGGAAATCACGATCGGACATTTACTGGGAGAGGCCGGCTATTTGCGCGGGCATTTCGGGAAGTGGCACGTTGGTACGGTCAAGGCCGGTTCACCGACCAACCCCGGGGCCATGGGATTCGATGAATGGGTGTCGCACGACAATTTCTTTGAACTCGACCCACCACTTTCCACGAATGGCGGTCCGCCTGTCGTTCACGAGGGTGAAAGCTCGGCCGTCGTCATCGATGAGACGATCAATTTCATCGAAAAGGCGGCGACCCGGGACAAACCATTCCTCGCCGTAGTCTGGTTCGGCTCACCTCATGAGCCCTATAGCGGATTGCCCGAAGACCTCGCACTCTATGACGGTCTCCCGGAAAAGTACGCTGATCGCGCTCCCGTCAGCCTGACTTCCAACGAAACGGGGCTGCGGGTCAAGCGTCCGCTCGGAGAAGTGTTGCGCGAGCGCTATGCCGAAATCACTGCGATGGATCGAGCCATCGGCACCTTGCGGGAATTCCTCAAAGCCGAGGGACTGCGCGACAACACTCTTGTCTGGTACTGCGGTGATAATGGCACCCCATCCAGCGGAGCACTGGCCTCGCCCCTGCGCGGCTTGAAAGGGCAGGTCTACGAAGGCGGCACCCGGGTCCCTGCCGTGATCGAATGGCCCGTCCGCATTTCCGAGCCGCGAGTCAGCGAGACCAGCGCCGTCACCAGCGATATGCTTCCGACGCTTTGTGCCCTCGCCGGGACTCCTATTCCAGATGACCGCGCGCTTGACGGGCTCAACCTCGTCCCGCTGTTCGACGGGAATCTTGAGGAACGCCCCGATCCCATCTTCTTCTGGAATTTCCTTTCGAAGAAGAAACCCAAGGTGAAACCGATTCCCTGGATCGAACCGGAATGGCAGGAGGGCACGACGCCTCTGGTGAAATTGAGCAAAGGCATCGCGACACGGAATTTCCGCAACGACCATCATCCCAAAATAATGGAGTCCGACTACCACGGCTCCCGTGTCATGTTGGGCAATCGTTACAAACTCGTCATCCACGACGGGAAAGGGGACTCTGATTCGGAAGTAGAGCTCTTCGATCTTCGCATCGATTCCGGCGAAGAGACCGACCTTGCGGAGAAGGAACCCGCTATCGTCGAGACGATGCAGAAAGAACTCCGCGCCTGGCAACAGTCCGTGCTCGAGAGTCTCACTGGGGCTGATTATGGGAAAAGATCAGACAAGTAGATCCTGCTTACAGGAGAGACACCTGACCTCAAATGCCCCCCGCTCCTCGCCACCCCGGACGTGAGCGGAGATCCACAAGCCTTACCCCTCTTTTTGAAGGTAAACGGCAAGACCTTCCAGAATAGCACCACGGCTCCGATGATTTTCAATCTACCTCAGGTGATCAGCTACATCAGTCATTTCATGACTCTGTTGACCGGTGATGTGATCAACACTGGCACGCCTCCCGGAGTAGGCCTCGGTTACAGACCGGAGCCGATATTCCTCGAAGTCTAAGACGTCGTCAAACTCGGTATCGAAGGACTTGGTGAGCAGCGGCAGCGGGCCGAGAATTTCAATGCGTAAACCGGGCTCGGGACTCGTTCAGGTGAAAGGGGAATATCGGTTTCCTCCTGACTCATCCCGCCATTGCCCCCACAATCGCGGCAGGACCGACGCTCGATTAAGGAACTTAAAAAAGGCAATCTCCTATCAGTAATTTAACCACAGAGAAATCATGATGATGCGATGTTCGCTAACGAAATCACTTCTGGCAGCGCTCTTGCTGTATGCTTCAAACTTGGGATTTGCAGCGGACCTGCCTCAGCTAAAAATAGGGACAGCCAGCAAGGTCATCAGCCACAAAATCGGAGGATGGGTGCAGGGGGCCGGGGTACCGAAACGTGCGACAAAAATTCGGGACGACCTGGAGGCGAATGCTCTTTATCTGAATAACAGCGAGACACAGATCCTTTTGGTCAGTCTCGATCTGGTAGGTCTGGAGCCACCTTACGCAGCCCGCCTCCGGGAAGCGATGGGAAAGGCATCAGGGATACCTGCACGCAACATCCTGCTCTCCTGCACGCACACGCACGGTGGGCCATCATTGGTGAAGAGTAACTACCTGATGCCGCTCGATTTCGAATACATGGATCGGCTTGAGGACTGGTTGGTGCAACTCGCCCCGGAGGCGGTGAAATCAGCCCGCCCCGGCAAAATTGGATGGGGAAAGGGAAGTGCCCGGATTGGTTATAATCGCCGGGTCTGCTGGGCGGACGGTACTCATTCCATGCATGGCGACACCAAGCGAAAAGACTTTGCAGGGCTGGAAGGGCCGGATGATCCGCAACAGATGGCAATCTTTGCGGCGGACGAAAATGACAAGGTCATCTCGGTTTTGTATCACAACACGACGCACCCCACGATTTTTTATGCGGCGGGTGTTTACTCATCTGACTTTGCCGGGGAGACTCGCCGTATTCTTCGGGAGAAATTTGGACAGGTCCCCGTACTTTTTCTCAACGGCGCTCAGGGAGATATTGCGATGGATGATCAACTCAACCGCCGAAAAGAGGGGCGAGAAGAAAAGCTCATCCGAATTGGCCGCATGGTTGCTGATGAAACACTGCGGCTTTATATGGAGGTGAAATTTCATGATCGCCCCGTCCTGAAACACACTTACAAAGACCTGAAGGTTCAAGTTCGTTTGCCCAGGCAGGAAACGCTCGCCGCTTCCCGCAAAATATTGGCGAGAATTGATGCAGGGGAAAAGGTGCGCGGGATGGAAATGATTCTGGCCTATGGTACTGTTAGCCTTCAGGAGTTGTATGAGAAGAATCCTGTCGATACTCTACCGGTGCATGTGGTGCGTATTGGTGATGTTGCTCTGGTCACACAACCCTGTGAACTTTACTGCCAGTTCGGGTTGGACATCAAGAGGCGCAGCCCGGCACCGATTACCGCGGTGGTAGGTATCACCGACGGATATGCCGGGTATTGCCCGACGATATATGGTGTTCTGGGCGGCGGCTATTCCGGACAGGCGATCGGTTGGACACGATTGGAGCCGAATGCGGGGTATGAAATTGTGGAAAGTGCGGGCCCCATGCTGAACGCCCTTTGGAGGAGCGGAGCGGAGGAGGAAAAGACTTCAGAATAGGAAGCATGAAAAAGACAGTGACTGTCGCAGGACTAGCATTCATTCTTTCGGGCTTTGAACGGTCGGCAGACTTCCCGGTATGATCGCCAATCCGGTGGCACAGAGTTTAAAAAGAAAGAAATCAGAAAATAAGAATATGAAAACACCTACAATTAAATTCGTAGCGTCATTCAAGGCCACTTTTTTGCTGGCAGTTTCGTCCTCCCTGTATTCTGCTGATCCCAAGCCGGATTCTCAACCAGTCGCAGCACAAGAGGCACTTGCTTTGGTGCATGTGCCGGATGGATTCGAAGTAGAGCTGGTTGTCGCAGAACCTGATGTGATTGATCCCGTAGCGTTCACGTGGGGAGCCGATGGGCGGCTGTGGGTGACGGAGATGACGGATTATCCGATGGGCATGGATGGCAAAGGGAAACCCGGCGGTCGGGTGCGGTGGCTGCGCGATGCGGATGGCGACGGAAAATATGAAGAATCGGTCGTGTTCGCCGACGATCTGGCTTTTCCCAATGGAGTCCTGCCTTGGAAAAAAGGGGTGCTGGTAACGGCGGCTCCGTTGATTCTCTACTTAGAGGACACTGATGGTGACGGGAAAGCTGATAAAAAAGAGGTCCTGTTCGAGGGGTTTCAGGAGGGGAATCAACAACTGCGAGTGAACGGGTTGACTCGTGGATTGGACAACTGGATTTACTGTGCCAGCGGGGCGCACACTTCAAAATACGGCGCGGACAATCGCATCAAGTGCGTGAAAACCGGCGAGGAGATTGCACTGGGTAGCCGTGATTTTCGCTTCAATCCAGAGACAGGCGCGTTGCAGCCCCAGTCAGGTCCGAGTCAGTTTGGCCGAAACCGCTCGGACTGGGGAGACTGGTTCGGCGAGATGAACTCTTATCCGCTTTGGCACTACGTATTGGAGGATCATTACATTCGGCGAAATCCCCATGCCGCGTCACCTGACCCTCGCAAGCAATTGGTGTTACCTAAAAATCCAAAAGTTTATCCCTACAAAGCACTGCAAAAACGATTTCACGGCTTTGAGCAAACCGGGCGTTTCACGTCGGCATGTGGCGGTATGGTTTATCGGGATGCTGCTTTGTTCCCGGATTCAGATCCCGAAGCCATTGAGATTTTTACATGCGAACCATTCGCTAATCTGATTCAGCACAACCGCTCGAAACCCGACGGCGTTAGCTTTACCGTTTCAAAAAATGGACCGGTGGAATTACAGGACGGGATAGATTTCTTCGCTTCGAAAGATCGCTGGAGCCGTCCCGTGATGTCCCGAACCGGGCCGGACGGTTCACTCTGGATTGCCGACATGTACCGCTACATGATCGAACACCCGCAATGGTTGCCCAAGGAAGGGCAGGAAGAACTACGCCCTTTCTATCGCCTCGGGGATGACATGGGACGAATTTATCGGGTCTTTCGTAAAGGGCACGCCCCCCGCCAAGTCCCCAACCTGCAAAAACTAAACAACACCGAACTCGTCGAGGCTCTGGAAACTCGCAATGGCTGGCAGCGGGACACGGCACAAGCACTTCTGGTTGATCGGAATGACAGAGCGACCATTCCTCTTTTGAGAAATATGGCTACCTCCGGCAAAGAGCCATTGGCTAGATTACATGCTCTCTATACCTTGCAGGGAATGGGGTTTCTGGACCTGGCTGTTTTAAAAAAGGCAGCGGAAGATACATCGGCAGGAGTCCGTCGTCATGCTGTGAAGCTGTCTGAAACATGGGTGAACGGCCATCCCGACCTGCTCGATATTTTGGTGAAACTGGCCGATGACGAAGATGCCAAAGTTCAGATGCAATTAGCCTACAGTCTGGGTGAATGGAAAGGAAGCGTGGTCGAAAAGACACTCGGGCATCTCGCTTTTTCCAACAGTGGTGACAAATTCATGACGGCCGCAATTATCAGCTCAGTCAACAAAGAGAACTTGAGCGGCGTATTAAAATCTCTTTTGACCGAACGAGCCAAAGCTAACAAAGGAGGCGATATGCTCGGGCCACTTTTGGCACTGGCGGTGGCATTCAATAACAACGAAGCGATGACTACAGTTCTGAATGTAGTTTTAAAGTCCGGGGGAGATCCTGAATGGCAATACAGCACTGTAGCGGGATTGCTCGATGCCTTGGATCGCCGAAGTGCCTCTGACAAAAAGGCTTCGAAAGGCCTTAATCAGAAAATTGGAGATCAGATTAAAACGCTCACAGCATTGGCAAAAAAAACAGTTTCGAATGAAAAAGCTCCTCTAGAACAGAGAGAATCCGCGATTCGATTACTGGCCAGAGATGCCGTAACCAGAGAGGCCGATCTTAAGCGAATGGGAGCCTTGTTGGGATTGCAAACGCCTGCGTCCATTCAGGTGGCGGTTGTGACCCATCTCGGCAGGCGGCCCGGAAAGGAAGTTCCTGATATCCTTTTGTCAGGGTGGAAAGACTACACTCCGTCAATTCGTTCCGAGGTTCTCAACGTGCTAACCGCCCGGCCTGATTGGATGGAATATCTGCTCGATGGAATCGAAAGCGGTGAAATAGCCAAAACCGACATCGATGCCGGGACCCGTCAGCTTTTCATGATAAATCGGACCCATCGCACCCGCGCCATGGAGTTACTCCCAACATCGAGCAATACCGACAGGCTCAAGGTTGTACAATCATTTCAACCCGCCCTGAAGCTGAAGGGCGACATTGCCCGGGGGGGAATCGTTTTCCAGAAAATCTGTGTCGCCTGCCATAAGGTTGGCGACACGGGTATAGAAATAGGCCCCAACCTCGCGTCAGTCACCGACCGCAGACCGGGGTCTCTGATGTCAGCCATTCTTGATCCCAACGCTGCCGTTGAAGGAAAATACAGTTCCTACATTGCCAACACCAAAGATGGTCGTGCAATTTTAGGCATTCTCATTTCCGAAACAGGTGCCAACATCACGATCAAAGATCAGGCCAATCAGGAGCACGTCATTTTACGTTCCCAATTGAAATCGCTGAGTAATACCGGCAGGTCATTAATGCCTGATGGGCTGGAGGCAGGTTTCAATCAGCAGGAACTCGCTGATTTGATCGCCTTTGTTGCGGCGGAAAAGTAGAAAGTAGTCACGTAGTGGGACTAAATAAATAATCAGTATGAAAGCTAAATATTGCACATGAAAGCAACCTGCTTTATCCGATTCGCCGCCCTTCACCTGCTGGCAATCTCTTGCGGATTAAATGCCGCAGACGATCGCACCAATGTCGTTCTGATCATGGCGGATGACATCGGCTACGAATGCTACGGCGCCTATGGAGGGACCTCATACCCGACTCCGAACATCGACCGTCTCGCGGCGAGTGGGATCCGCTTCGAGCATTGTTACTCGCAGCCGTTGTGCACGCCCAGTCGGGTCAAAATCATGACAGGTAAGAGCAACGCGCGAAACTATGCGGCGTTTTCTATTTTGAAGAAGAATGAGAAAACCTTCGGACACATGATGCGCGACGCCGGCTACCGCACAGCGATCGCGGGCAAATGGCAGCTCTATGGCGCTGAGCATTACAAGCCGGCATTTCGGGCGAAAGGCGCTCTGCCGCAGGACATGGGATTCGAACGTCACTGCCTTTGGCAGGTAGACAAACTGGGTGATCGCTTTTGGGGACCATCGGTGACGATTGACGGCGAACTCAAAGAATTCGGTGATGAGATCTACGGCCCGGATGTGTATTGCCAATTCCTGATCGATCGTATGGAAGAATTCAAAGACGAGGCCTTCTTCCTCTATTACCCGATGGTGCTGGTACACAGTCCCTTCCTGCCGACGCCGGACAGTGCTGACCGGAAGAGCAAGAGCAAACAAAAGAACTTCGGCGACATGGTCACCTACATGGACAAACTGGTCGGTCGCATCGCTGACAAAACCGTCGAACTGGGTATCGCAGAAAAGACGCTCATCCTGGTGACGGGCGACAACGGCACCCACCAATCATTGAAGTCGAAGATGGAGAACGTCACCGTCAAAGGCGGCAAAGGTTTGCCGACCGACGCCGGGACACGGGTCGCTCTTGTAGCCAACCAACCGGGTACGATCCCTGAGGGAGTGGTGACCAGTCGCTTGGTCGAGTTTTCGGACTTCCTGCCCACCATTGCTGATGCGAGTGGAGCAAAAGTGCCGAAAGATCACGATGGTGTTAGTTTTTTCTCAGAGTTGCACGGGAAGAAATCCGAGGCTCGCGATCCCATCTACATCTATTACTGGCCGCGACCGGAGAGTGGAAAGCCGATCCGCTTTACCCGAGATCAGCGATGGAAGCTGTATGGCGACGGGCGTCTAATTGACGTGAAGAACGACGTGTTTGAGAAAGCCGCAGTCTCAGGAAACGATGAGATAAGGAACAGGCTTCAAGGCGTGCTCGATCGCATGCCCGAAAAAGGCCAAACACACTTACGTTATGAGTAGAAGTGCTGGCGCCAAAGAGATTCCAAATACGAGAGGGAGACACATCGTCCGCTTTGCTTTCGCCATCACCGTGGGCATCGATGCTGAATCCCATGGTGATTCGTCCGGTTCGGTCCGGTTGAAGAACTTTTTTCTGCATAAAGAACGGAGGCTTTGATGGGGCGGATTTTGTTCACCTTCACAGTGAGATAACCAACCTCGCCAGGAATTTTCCAAAAGTCGTTGCCCGGCTGCGGCTCCTGAGACAGTCCTATGTGAAAACCCTGGAAGATAACGGGGGCCTGACAGGAATGGCACGGTTTTTAAGGGGGGGGCTTCGATGGTGGGACGTCGTCGGAAGATTTAGCATCTTCCTCTACAAGCCACTCACGAAGCGGAACTTGCAAAAAGTTCCGCCGATTGAAATTTGAAGATCCGAATCGCTTAAAACCGTGCCATTCGGGCCTGACAGCGAAATGAAGGAAGGAGTAATTTGTTCGAGCGGAGGCCGGAATGCCGTTCCAAGGGCCGGAAGCCATGGGATCCATGAATTTACAACAATTCACGCTCCTTCTGCGATTCCTTCGCCGGAGAGCCCCGGTCTGGTTTCCTACTTCTCTCTAAATCGCTTTCGGTATACCCGGGGCGTTAGTCCCGTGATCGCTTTGAACTTTCGCGTGAAATGACTCTGATCATGATAGCCCAGTTCCAGGGCAATCACTCCGATGCCCCGGTCCGTTTGCGCCAGCATTTGCCTTCCCTTTTCGATTCTAAGGGAGTGAACAAATTGAGTGGGTGACCTGCCAAAGGTAGCCAGAAACTGTCGGTTGAAATGAGTGGCAGAAAGGCCAGCCAACTCTGCCATGGCCTCCATTGAAACCGTCTCCGTATAATTCCCTTCCAGGAAATGAACCACAGGGGCGAGGGCACGAAACTGCCGGTCCCTGTCTTCCGGCGTATCAATGGAATACCGAACCCCGGCAATCCCGATCACTTCCCCCGAACGGTCCCGCAAAGGCACCTTGCTGGAATGAAACCACCCCGGCCGGCCTGACTGATCAATGACAAACCAGACCTGGTGGGGAAGCGAACTCCCTGTCTCTAAAATCCGCCTGTCTTCGGCAATGTAGGCATCGGCCATCACGGAAGGATGGAAGTCCCGATCAGTCTTCCCGAGGAGATCCGCGGGATCATTCAACTCCTTTGTCATCAACATTGCAGAATTCGCCGCGATGTATCGGCTCTCCCCGTCTTTCGCGTAAAAGATGATTCCCGGAAGATAACCGAACAATTCGATCAGGGACTCCGCCAGGGGCCGTTTCTCGAAGAACGGCTCGTGCAGGAAGAAAGATTCTTCAGGTTTCGACATGGTCAAAACATACCAAAAATACCCCAATGCGCTACAAGACGTTGGCGGGGTATCTGTAGCACCTTGTCACATGCTTCCCAAACGATGGACATGGCTCTGTGCCTTCGCACTGCTGACCACCCCGGCTTCAGCCAGTGAGACGGAACCTGTCAGTTTCAGCCTGGAAGTCCTGCCGATACTTTCGGACCGATGCTTTCATTGCCATGGCCCGGATCCCAGTCACCGAAAGGCAAAGCTGCGTCTTGATCTGGAAGACGATGCCAAACGCGAACGCGATGGATCGTTTATCCTGAAGCCCGGAGATCTCCAAGCCAGTGATCTGTGGTATCGAATTATCACCGAAGAGGAGGATGACTTGATGCCTCCTGCTGACTCCCACCGAAAGCCACTGACCGGAAAGGAGCGCGATATCATTCGCCGCTGGATCGAAGAGGGCGCGAAATGGGGCCGACACTGGGCCTTTGAAAAGCCGGTTCGCCCGGCAATGTCGGAGCTCGCGAAGCATCCGGTCGACGCGTTCGTAAAGAAAAAGCTAAAAAAGGAGGGGCTTGACCTTTCGCCTCCGGCCCCCTCTCACACGCAACTGAGACGCCTTTCCTTCAGCCTGACCGGATTGCCTCCCACTCCCGAAGAAGTCGCCGCGTGGGAGAAGGATCCTTCGCAAAAAGCGTGGGACGCTTCGATCGAGCGGCTCCTTCAGTCTCCCCATCACGGGGAACGCCTTGCGATGTGGTGGCTCGACGCGGCTCGATACTCTGACACTGATGGGTACCAAGGCGACGCAGAGCGGACGAACTGGCCCTGGCGCGACTGGGTCATCGACGCCTTCAACGACAACATGCCGTTTGACCAGTTTACGATTGAACAGTTCGCAGGGGATCTACTGCCGGAGGCATCGACTGAACAAATCCTCGCGACCTGTTTCCATCGCAATCATATGACCAACGGCGAGGGCGGCCGGGATCCCGAGGAATCACGAATCGATTACGTGATCGACCGGGTCAATACCACAGGAACGGTCTGGCTCGGACTCACCCTGGGATGCACCCAGTGTCATTCCCACAAATTCGATCCCATCGCTCACGAGGACTACTACAGTCTCTTCGCCTTCTTCAACAGCATCGCCGAGGACGGAAAAGCCGGACGCAATGCAAAACCCTACCTGGACTACCAGTCTCCTTACGCGGAACGAGCAGTGAAGGAGATGGAAGACTATGTTGCTACCTGGAAACCGCAGGAAGCCATCGCCAGGACTGCCGCAGAAAAGCGATTTGAATCCTGGCTCCAGCTCACGATCCCCGATCTACAGACAGAGTATCGCGCGTGGCAAACCCTTCGTCCCACATCGGTCACTTCGACGGAAGGCACCACCTTCCAGATCGAATCCGATGGCACGGTTCAGACCTCCGGCCCGGACCTGTTTCAAGATGACTATCGCATCACCTTCGCTTCTCCCGGCGGCCTCAACCGCATCACAGGTTGGAAGCTCGATGTGATGCCCCACAAATCTCACACGGAAGGAAAACTATCCCGGGGAGACACTGGAGAATTCATCCTGACCAATGTAAAACTTCTCGGTCGGAAAAAGGGCGAGTCACAGGTTCGTGATATCGAGATGAGAGGCGCTGTCGCCGATTTTGAGCGGGAAGCAAAGGGTCGGAACTACGGCAAAGTGAAGGACACCCTCGATGATGATCCGAGGAATGGATGGACGACTGAATCAGACGACGCCACCAAGCCACACACAGCAGTCTTCGAACTCGATACGCCTCTCACCCTGCGCGCTGACGAGGAATTGACCTTCGTCCTCCTGCATCGTTCCACGAACGGGAATGCCAATATCGGAAGGTTTCAAATCTCGGTCACGGATCAGGCCGGCGAAACCGTTCGTGGTCTGGGATCGGCTCCCCTTGAGGAACTATCCCGGACCAGCCCGACAACGATTGAAGGGATTCCTCCCGAGTTGCGAAAGCGTTTACTCTCCCAGTTTCTCTTCGACGATCAGGACTATCAGGGAATCCTCAAGCACCTCCAGGAAGCCGAGCGTCAACTCGCCGCGACCAAAAAGGCCTCAGGCAAACTGGGCGTGATGGTCCTCGCCGAGAACGAGAAACCCAGGGACACCCATGTGCTCATTCGTGGGGTCTGGGATGATAAGGGAGACAATGTCTCTCCGGCGGTGCTGCCCGCTATTCTTCCCCGCCCCGATGACCAGACAGAGACCCGACTTGATCTCGCCAAATGGCTCGTCGATGACAACAATCCGCTCACCGCCCGCGTTGTCGTAAATCATCTCTGGCAACTCGTTTTCAGCGAAGGGCTCGTCCGTACCCCGGGCGATTTTGGACATCAGGGCGAGATTCCAACTCACCCCGACCTGCTGGACTGGCTTGCCGTAGAATTAGTGGAAAACGACTGGGATCTTCGACATATTCTACGACTCATCACCACGAGTGATACCTTTCGTCAAAGCAGCAACGTTTCGCCCGCTCTCCTCGAACGGGATCCGGAGAACCGTCTCCTCGCTCGCTCCCCCCGCTTCCGACTTCCTGCCTGGATGATTCGCGAGAATGCTCTCCGTGCCTCCGGCCTGCTCAATCCGGCCCTGGGCGGACCACCGGTAAAGCCCTGGCAACCGGAAGGCGTCTGGAACGAAATTTTCATGGGCCGCTTCACTTACCAACCCAGCGTCGGACCCGCTCAATATCGTCGAACCCTCTATGCTTACTGGCGTAGATCGAGTGCACCCACTTTTCTGTTCGACAGTGCCCAGCGGCGCGTCTGCGAAGTAGGCACGAGAAGAACGAACACCCCTCTTCAGGCTCTAACATTGCTCAACGATGTCACCATGCTCGAGGCCTCACGAGTCCTTGCCGATCTTGTAGCCGGGAGCGAGGACGACTCCTCCGGTAAACTTGAATCTCTGAGCCGCCGAATTCTCGGACGGTCCCTGACCGATGCAGAGCAGGTCGTGCTTTCCCGCGAACAATCCAGAGCCTCCGACTTCTATTCATCTCACGCCGATGAGGCCACCACCTTTTCCACCATCGGGCAACAGCCGCCCCCTCCGCCCGACATCGCCCCCGATGTGGCCGCGTGGATGACTGTCGCCAGCCTGATGTTGAACCTCGATGAAGCGATCACCCATGAGTAAGCCCCTTTCCTCACTTTCCCGCCGCCTCTTTCTACAGCAGTCCGGCGTCAATCTCGGAGCAATGGCTCTGGGGAATTTGTTAAGCCGTGAATCGGCGCACGCAAATTCACTCGAAGCCGAGATTTCCCACTACGCGCCCAAGGCGAAGCGAGTCATCTTTCTGACGCAGTCAGGGGGACCCTCCCAACTGGAGCTCTTCGACCACAAACCGGGGTTGATGAAATGGGCAGGCAAGGAGCTTCCCGAAAGTATTAGTCAGGGACAACGACTCACCACGATGACGGCTGGCAAGCAGCAGCTGATTCTCCCGGGCATCACTCAGTTTTCCCGGCATGGAGAGAGCGGAGCGACCGTGAGCGAGTGGCTGCCGCATACGGCTTCGATTGCGGACGAACTGTGCTTCGTGAAGTCCATGACGACCGATCAGATCAACCACGCTCCGGCGATGACAAAGCTGCTCACCGGACATCAGCTTCCGGGAAGACCGAGTTTCGGGTCATGGGCCAGCTACGGACTGGGCAGCAGCAACAAGAACCTGCCCGATTATCTTGTTTTGATCTCCAAGATGAAGAGGCCCAGCGATCAACCGCTCTACGATCATTACTGGGGCAGCGGGTTTCTTCCTTCTCAGTATCAGGGAGTGAAACTTCGTAATTCGAAAGATCCCGTCCTCTATCTTCGCGATCCGGACGGTCTGCCCCGGCATTTGCGCCGTGGGATGCTTGACGGAATCAGCGAGCTGAATGGAATGCGGCTCGAGCAAACCGGCGATCCGGAAATTGCGACCCGCATTAAGCAATATGAGATGGCCTATCGCATGCAGACGAGCATACCGGAACTGGGTGATCTTGGCGACGAGCCTGAATCAACCTTTGAACTCTACGGGCCGGATTCGAGGCGTCCCGGCAGCTACGCCGCCAA
>Ga0222633_1000691_pt1 | contig 26121 bp, 20 predicted proteins | sample AntAcemetageno48_FD_179816 | JGI IMG/M metagenome (GOLD analysis project Ga0222633, IMG submission 179816) | Saline water microbial communities from Ace Lake, Antarctica - #48 | ecosystem: Environmental > Aquatic > Non-marine Saline and Alkaline > Saline | place: Antarctica: Ace Lake | collected...
GGAGTCGGGGCCTACCGAGTTGCTGGATCAACCACTCGGCTTCCGCCGGTTCCCCCATGGCATGGCTGCGATGTGGCTTGATGGAGATAACAGCTTTCTGATCGGCGGCCAGTTGGTTCCAGTTGGCGATGCGATCACGAAAAAGATTGCGGGATTCCTCCCAGTTTTTGCCGCCGAGGATTGTCTGAATCATAGGCGGAGCGCCGGGGGAGAGATCGTGCGCCAGTTGAATGAGATTTCGGAGCGTCTCCAGTTGCCTGAGGTGGGCCGCATCGTTTTCCTGCGGCTGCAAATTCGCCATCAGGGCACCGAGCGGAATGCCACTCTCGGCGATTACATTCCGGATTTCGGTCCGCTTTTCTTTTCCGGCGAGAGCTTCGGGTGAACCGGTCATCCCGTTGAACGAGGTGATTTCGAGGGCGTCGTAGCCGGTCTCTGCAATGAGACGGATCGCGTCGACGAGCGTGAGAGACTGCAGCCCGTAGGTACCAATGGCGAGCTTGCAGGTTCCTTCGTCTGCCGCGCGGAGCGGGGCAGTGATACCCGCGAGTGCTGTACTCTTGAGAAATGTGCGGCGGTCGGTCATGGGTTCATTCTGACGGCATCAAGTTCCGCGACAAGCCCGCGATGACGGGTTGACCAATCCAGGCGAAAATTCGCCGACCTCTCTGTCGAGTAAGGACGTGACTCTCGCGAGAGCGTCGACAGATAGCGGAATCAATTGCTGACAGACTTAGCGATCTTCCGGAGATTGGCGATCACATCTTTCTCCAGCGGATCGAGAGTCGCCACCTTGCCGCCGATGGCTTCGGCCAATGCCGTGGCGCTGCTCTGGTCGAACTGCGGCTGAACGAAAACCAGCTTTACTTCGTCCTTGTTCGCCTGCTCAACGATGCCTACCAACTGCTTCGGTGTCGGTTTGCGGTTCCCGAGTTCAATCGCGACTTGCTCGAGTCCGTAGTCTCTGGCGAAGTAGGCGAATGCTCCGTGATAGACGTAGAATCTTTTTCCTTTGAGTGGTGCTAGAGAGCGACTCAGCTCTGCGTCGACCTTAGCGAGTTCCTCTTTCAAAGCGGCAGCTTTCATTTCGATTTCGGCGGCTGCTCCCGGGGGGAGGATACTCTTCAAAACTTTGGCGACATAGTCGGTGCGGTTTGAGAGAATCTTCGGCGACAGCCAGATGTGCGGGTCTTTCAGGTCCTCGTGTTCGTGGTGTGCGTCGGGATCCGCCCCTTCTTTGTGGCTTGGGTGGTCGCAGTGACCTTCGAGAAGATCGAGGCCCTCCAGAAGATCCACCGGCAGCGGGGCGTCCGTACCATCGCCGAGCTTCACGAAAAAGTTGCTCTCGAATCCGAGTTCGCCGGAACAGAGTAGAGTCGCCTTTGTCATCTCCGTTACCTGCTTCGGCGTGGGGCTGTAGGAATGAGCGTCGTCGCCTTCACCCACGACGGAGCGGACATCGATCAGATCACCACCAACTCGTTCGAAAAGGTAGGCATAGGGTGGCACGGGAACGATTACGAGCGGCTTATCATCGGCGTGGATGGAACCGCAGATGGCTGAAGCAAAGAGAAGCGCGAAGAGGGTTTTCATTGTTTGATTTTCAAAGTTTGGACCGGAGTACTGAAATTCAGCTGAGGATTCCGGCCGGGGCGGCACACCCGGCAGCAGCAGAGATTCGCGGCGTGGACGACGACGAGAGCAATGCCCCCAATTACCGTTACGACACTTGCTGGCGGTATGTGGAGTGAGGAGGAACCGTCCGCGCCGGTTGTTAGCGTCGGGCAGCAAGTGTCGACGCAACCGGCACCGCTGGAACTTAAAAAGGGAAGGCATGCGCCGACGATCACCATCGCGATTCCAAAGACACCCGCAGCAGGAATCCACTTTCGTCCATGGCGACTGTAACCTCGAAAAATCGCTCCTCCCGCCAACGGAACAACTATGATCGCTCCGATCCAGTGAGAGGCAGGATGAGACCAGGTCGAACCGAACGCAGGCGCCAGTAGAAGTTGGAACGGGGTCACCGCGCAGTGTACGCCGCAAAGCGCCGAAGCAACGACGCCGAAGTGGTCGGGATCGAAGTTCTTCCACCCCTGAGGGGAGGAGAGGGTCGAGGCGGAGGCACTCATCAGGTGACTTTCTGGACCACTCAGCCCTGTGTCTTCGACCAGCTGAGAATTTTGTAGTGATCGGATTTCGAAAGTGCCTTGTTGGCGTCGGTGCGAGTCAATGCCTTGGTGCCATCGGTGATCACTTCCAGCCGATGTTTGTCGTCTCCGGTTTTCACGATGCGGATCGTTTTAACTCCTTTGATCTTGGCTAGAGACCTGGCGATTGTTTTTTTGCAGGCCGAGCATTCGACGCCGGAGAGCGTTCCTTTGTAGTGCGTCTCCGCAGCGGCGACAGGCGATTGGCAGAAGGAGAGAATTGCAACTATAGCGAGGATGAGCCTGAATATCGATTTCATGAGAGTGGGATTAAGCGCAAGTTATTTGCGTTTTTAACGCAATTCTCTTGCATTATCTGAGCAGTGGTGATTAATGCAAGAGAATTGCATTAGTAATATGAAAAAAATTATACCATTCTCCCATCGAAGCTTTTGTTTTCTCGCAGCGCCGGTTCTCTTCTCGACTGCGTCGATGGCTGAAGACGATCACGATCATGGCTCAACCGACGAAGAGGTTTTTGAATACTCAGTCGGCGAATTTAATCCGATCACGGGCGAAGGAGTAAATCTGGGAGGATTTCTCTACCCTGAGCTTTTCGTCGATCTTACCGGCGGCATTTTCGAGCCGGGAACGGAACCATCGGATCTGGCTTCCTCCGAACACGATCCGCAGCGCGAGGCGGGCGTTCAGGCCATCGAGCTTCACTTTGATATCGACCTCGGCGAAAAAATTACCGGAGCAGTGGACGGGGCGGGTTTTCAGCTGGAGGACGAGTGGGAGGCGGAGCTTGAGGAGGCATACCTGCACTACCATGTGAACGAAAACCTCGCGATCGGAGGCGGGCAGTTCTTGAATACCTTTGGATTTCAGGCCGACACGCACCTTCATGCTTGGAATTTCGTGAACCAGAACCTCCCCAACGGACGTCTCCTCAACGAAGGTGAGCTGATCACTCAGGGCGGCGAATTGATCGCGAAAATTCCTGACTGGAACACCGTTGCGACAGTCGGAGCCGGAGGCGTCAGGACCCATGCCCACGCTCACGATCACGGCGGAATGGGCGAAGAGCACGAAGAAGAGGAACACGGACACCACGAGGAGGAACTTGGACATGGCGAGGAAGATCATGATGAGGAGGAACACGGGCATGACGAGGATGAGCACCACGAAGAGAAAGAAGGGGGACACCTGGAAGCGGACGATGCGAATTTTGTCGACTGGGTCTCGACATTCGACATCAAGACCAGGTTGCCCTTCGACGAGACTGCGACACTCTCCGCCTCCGTAGCGACCGGCGAGAACGGCTTCGGTCGCGATACGACCGCCTACGGGTTCGGGATTGAAAAAGTCTGGGGAGCTCACGACCACGGGAACGGCCCCGAGTTTTGCGACGGTGCCTTCCTCGCCCGCTCCGAATTTATCGGACGGCATGTAGGAATCGAAGACGAACTGGGCAACCGCTTTGACGGCGACGACTACGGTGTGTCCACCTCGGTTCTTTATGGATTGTCCGAGTCGGCGACTGTCGCGCTCCGCTACGACTGGGTTTCCGGCATGGAGGAACTGGAATTGGAGGATCGGCACCGGATCTCCCCGGCACTGACTGTTTACCTCGACAAAGCACAGCGTATCCGGGCCCGAGTCCAGTACGATTGCAATCACTTCGACTCCTACGGAACCGTGCATGCTGCCTGGCTGCAGTTCCAGATCCAGTGGGGTGGCCACGGGGGAGGGAATCACAACCACTGACCCTTTTCGTTGCGAACGAGGCAGGGGCCGCAGACGAGTTTCCGCGAGACTCTCAAGTTTTTTCTCCGGGACTTGATCTAGGAATGGTGCGGACTCAGTTGCGGTGGGTTCCGGTCAAAATGCCGACACGCCCGCGATGACGGGTTGTGTGACTGATGTGATTGGAACAAACTTGCGCCCATGAACTTCCGCCAACCAGTCTTGCTCGCGATTCTCTTTTTCCCTCTTGTTTCCATAGGAGCGGAGAATCCGTCCCTGGCGAAAATTAAGGATGACCCGGCTTTGCCGCGTGTGCTGTTGATCGGCGATTCCATTTCGATGGGCTACACCATTCCTGTGCGGGAGCGATTGCAGGGGAAGGCAAACGTCCACCGCATCCCGGCCAACGGTGGACCAACTTCCCGCGGATTGCAGAACATCGACAAATGGGTCGGTGACGGAAAGTGGGACGTGATCCATTTCAATTGGGGGATCCACGACCTGAAGCACATGGAGGGTGGAAAGCGGCAGGTGGAGCCTGAGGACTACGAGAAGAATCTGCGAGCTCTCGTGGCGAAGTTGCAGGCAACGGGTGCAACGTTGATTTGGGCGTCCATCACGCCGATTCCGGAGCCGCCGCTGATACCGGATCGAACCTTCGGAGATGTAGCAGAATATAATCTCATCGCCGCAAAGGTGATGGCGGAGAACGACATCACGGTTAACGATTTGAACGCGTGGATGCTGCCGCGCTTCGCAGAACTGCAGAAGCCGCAGGATCTCCACTACGAAGATGAAGGCTCCGAATTCCTCGCCGACAAAGTTGCGGCCGAAATCGAGGTGGCGTTGGCGGAATAGAACTGAGGCAATCTACTCCGACAGGATTTCATTGCCGGAGCGGGAAGGGTTCGGGCTGGCGTATTGACGGAGAAGGAACGAAGTTCCGGCGATGGTTCGTGCAGGGACATTTCTGTTGATGACACTTCTTCTCGGAGTGTCTCAGTCGCTGTATGGATTTTCCGACGAGAAACTAGCCTCGCATCGGCGAATGATTTCGGAACTCGCCCGAATCGAAGCGGAAACCCCGGAGACGAATCGGTATCTAGGGTTGGATTTCCTGAAAGTGCAGCGCGCCATATACGACGCCTTGCCTCCGGAAGCATCAACAAAAAAGAAGTTCGAAGCTCTCATATGGCTTGGGATTGCCGAACTGAATCACGGTAGAGAAAGAGAAGCGATCGCTCATTTGGAGAGAGCGATCGCCTTCGTGACGGCGGCGGACATCGAAGATGTCAAGATTGCCGATGCTACCCAGATGCTGGTGACTGCTTATCTCCGGCTCGGCGAAACGGAAAATTGCTGTGCCGAGCCATCTCCAGAGAGTTGTATCTTCCCACTGAGCGAGGCAGCGCAACACGAGAACCGGGAAGGCTCCGAGCGGGCCATCAAGCATCTCGAACGTCTGCTCGGGCAACCCGGCGTCGATGACGAGCAGCGGGGCCATTTGCTTTGGCTCCTCAATCTCGCTTACATGACTCTCGGCGATTATCCGGAGAGTGTTCCTGAGAAATGGCGGATGCCTCTTCCCGAAGAAAATTTGCCGGGGTCACGAACTTCCAGAGCAGGGCCGCCGTTAGAGTTTCCGGCATTCCGCAATATTGCCGCTGATGCCGGAGTCGACACTTTCGGTCTTTCCGGCGGAGCCGTGGCCGACGATTTCAATGGTGACGGACTCTTTGATCTCGTAGTGACTTCGTGGGAGCCGTCCGTCTCGGCGAAATACTTTATCAATCAAGGAGACGGCACATTCGACGAATCCGATGCCAATCTTGAGGGAATCAAAGGCGGCCTGAACATGATGCAGGCCGACTACGACAACGACGGCGATCTCGATCTTTTCATCACGCGCGGTGCATGGCTGAAAAATGCCGGGCGACATCCGAATTCACTTTTGGAAAACGATGGGAAAGGAAATTTCGTCGATGTGACTTATTCTGTGGGCCTCGCCGAACCTGCCTATCCCACGCAGACTGCCGGGTGGGCGGACTACGATCTCGACGGCGACCTCGATCTTTTCGTCGGCAACGAAGGGAAAGATATCGACAGTCCCTGCCAACTATTCCGTAACGACGGCGGACACTTTGTCGATGTCGCTGCTGAGGCGGGGCTGAATATCGTGGCATTCGTGAAGGGGATCAGCTGGGGAGACTTCGATGGCGACCGCTATCCCGATCTGGTTTTCTCTTGCCTGGGGAAACCGAATATACTCATGAGGAACCGCGGCGATGGGACATTCAACGATGCGACCGCGCTGCTCCGTCCGACAAGCGGTCCATTGAAAAGTTTTCCGGCATGGTTTTTCGATTACGACAACGACGGGTGGCTCGATATTTTCATTAGTAGCTACAATTCCGATCCGGGAGAATATCTGAACTATTACTCCGGAGGGGAACTGTCGGAAGGGGCGCGTGCTGGTCTATTCCACAATAATCAGGGCCGTGGATTTACCGACCGTACTGAAGAAGCGTTCTTGAATCGGCCCATGCTTCCCATGGGTTGCAACTTCGGCGACCTGACAAACAACAGCTACCCGGATATCTACCTTGGCAGCGGCTCGCCCGATTTCGATGCCATCGTGCCGAATGCACTTTTCGTGAACGACGACGGACGCTTCTACGACCTGACCATGACGAGCCGGATGGGTCATTTGCAAAAAGGTCACGCCGTAGCAATGGCCGATTTCGACCGGGACGGCGACCTCGATGTGTTCGAACAAATGGGAGGTGCTCTCCCCGGCGACAAATTTTACGATGTACTTTACGAGAATCCCGGATTCGACCGTCACTGGCTCGGGGTGAAGTTGGAAGGCGTGAAAACGAACCACTTCGGTGTCGGTTGTCGCGTTGCTGTTTTGATCGATGAGCCGGAAACAGGAGAACGCTGGATTTATCAATGGATGAATAGTGGGGGCAGCTTCGGCGCAAATCCTCTGCAGCTACACTTCGGTCTAGGCGAAGCGGGTGCCGTGAAAGAGGTGCGTGTCTATTGGCCGGCGTCCGACTCGACCACCATCGTAGAGTCGCCGGAAATCGACCGCATCCTGACGATCCGCGAAAAGGAGTGAACGCTATTCGATCTCGATGCTCCAGAGTTTCGCGCCGGCGGTAATGAACAGGGTCTTGCCGTTCGGTCCGCCGAAGGTGCAATTCGTGATCATGTCCTCTGGCACGGGAATGAAATCGAGTCGCTCGCCTTCGACTGAGATCACGTAGACGCCCGACTTGTGCTCATTGGCTGACTCCAACTCACTTGCAAAATTGAATCCGGCCGTCGCGTAAATGTTCCCGTCGGGGCCCATGCAGATGCCGTCGGGGCCGCGTTCTTTTCCCCAATCGTAAAGCATCTTGCGGCTATCGGGATCGACCGATCCGTCTGCCTTCAGATCAAAGCGCCACAGCATCCGCTGGCCGCCGGCATCGGGGCCGTTGTGGTTGTCTGCCACGATCAGATACATCCCGTCCGCTGTCACAGCGATGCCGTTGGGACGCTGCACTTCGTGCGTGATGATGCGGGCGACCGAACCGTCCGGGTCGATCCGGTAGACGCCTTCGATTGGCTTACCATCCGTGTCGAATTGCTCAACTTCGTCCGCTCCATCGTAACCGCCGTAGCGGGGATCGGTGAAAAAGATGCGGCCTTTTGAGTCGATCACGAGGTCGTTGGGCGAGTTGTAGCGTTTCCCTTCGAAGCGGTCTGTCAGCACCGTGATCGATCCGTCTGCTTCAGTCCGAGTCACGCGCCGGTTGCCACCCTCGCGATGGCCTTCGCAAGCGTACAATCGCTCTTCCGAATCGAACGTCAGGCCATTTGCTCTCCCCGACGGTTGGCGAAATACTTGAATCGTCCCTGACGGGTCGCGACGCACGATGCGGTTGTTCTCGATGTCGGTGAAAAAGACGTTTCCGTCCGCTCTCCACGCAGGGCCTTCCACGAAAGCAACCTTGCCTTCAATTTTCAAATCAGCAGCATGAAGAAGGCCCGAAGCGGAGGACACGATTAAAATATGACGGAGGAGATTCATAGGTGCCGCGACTATAGAGGAAACCGAATCGGAGTGTAAAGCTACGGCTTTTTCCCGATGCAAAACAAGTGGTTCTCGCCACGGATGAAAAGGTGATTGCGGTAGACTGCCGGAGAGGCTTTCACCGGTTCGCCCATTTCGCTTTGTGCCACGACGTCGAAAGTTGAGCCCGGTTTTACCACCGAGACAATCCCTTCGTCCGAGGTGAAATAGGCCAATCCGTTCGCGGCGATGATGGAAGCGCTGTGTCCGCCGGGAAGCCGCTCCCGCCAGAGTCGCTCTCCTGTCTTCGCGACGAAGCAGCTCGCCACGCCGTTGTCCGCCACCACAAGAAAATAGTCACCAATTGCGATGGGACTCGGAACATACGAAGCGCCGACCGTGTCTCGCCAAACGACGTGCGTATCGGTCACGTTGCCGTTGCCGTCGGGCCGGATCGCGAGCATGTGCTTCTGCGGAAAGCCGCAGGTCATGAAAAGCAGATTCAGATCTTCGTTGTAAACGAGCGATGCAACGAACTGCTCGGTCGGTCCGTCGATCACCCAATGCTGCTCGCCCGTATCGGGATCATAGCTTGCAACCGATTCACTGCCCGAAAGGATCATCTGCGTCCGTCCGTCGATCTCGCGGATGATGGGTGTGCAATAGCTTCGCACTTTGTTAGGACGCTCGGTCTTCCAGATCATCTTGCCGGTCTTTTGGTCGAGCGCAACGATGTAGGCCTCGCCATCGTGATCGCCGTTGACGATTACTTTACCGTTCCACAACACCGGACAGGAGCAGTAGCCATGCTTGCTCGAAAACGTCCCCGGCCGGACTTCCCACAGCTTTTCACCGTCGAAATCGTAGGCGGCGACGAACATCTTTTCCCCTTCTAGAAAGCTGACAAAGACTCGTTCGCCGTCCGTTGCCGGCGTTCCGGAGGCATGGCTGTTGAGTCGGTGAATTTCCTCCAGCGGAGCTTCAAGAACTGTTTTTTCCCAGAGGATTTCGCCACTCTCCCGATCGAGGCAAAGGAGCCGACGGTCTTCGGTCTCCGTATCCGCCGTCACAAGAAAAATCCGATCTTCCCAGATGACAGGCGATGCGTGACCGATCCCGGGGATCTCCTGTTTCCAGACCGTGTCCTTTTCGATCGAAAATTTGACTGGTAGCTCCGGTGCATCCGGAACTGTCCCGTCACCGTTCGGTCCTCGCCAACCGGGCCAATTTTCCACTGCCGCTGCAGAAAGCGCGCCAGCGAGGATGAGGTAGATTGTGAGAAAGTGTTTCATACCATTGGCTTCACGCCGAGAGCTTCGAAAGGAACTTCGTGAGGTAGTACATTTTCCTTCGCCGCGACAGCACAGGCGACGCCCGCTGCCTCTCCCATCGCGACTGCATTTCCTGTCACCCGGTAACTACTGTGCGCGATGAATCCGCCGCTGATGCAGCGTCCCGCGACCATCAGTCCGTCGACGTCTTTTGCCATGAGCGAACGCAGAGGAATGTCGTAGGGCTGCGACTTGAAAGGCTTGCTCTCGATCGCCTTGGTTTTCCCCGGGTCAGTTGAATGCACGTCGATGGGAAAGGTGACCCGACAGATACCGTCATCGAATCGGGCACCATTTTTCAAATCGTCGTCGCTGACAGAATAGCGGCCATGGATACGCCGTCCCTCGCGGGTTCCGATTTGTTCTGCCGTGCAGACGAGTTCGACATTTTTCCAGGCACCTCCCAGTTTTCGCAATGCATTGATCATGGCGTGATTCTCGCGCCGTGCTTCGAGGGTTGCCCTGGAAACATCGTCCGCATTGATCGCTGAAACGCTATACTGATGATTTGCCATCATCGCATAGAGACCGTCGTGAATTTCGAAAATGCTAGGTCCGCCGTAGGAGGGTTCGATCCCCGCGCGGCGTAGTTCCGCGAGGAAATTCGCCTTGCCCCGACCGAGATTCCGCATTGCAGCGAGATGGTTTACGAACGGAGCGATCTCGTCGGTTTTTACACCGTGGAAGAGAGCCATCAGGCTGAAGGGTTGGGTCGCTCCGTCGCCCGGACGTCCATAGTCGAAGCCGCAACCTGCCTGCGCCGCGAGATCGCCGTCGCCGGTCGCATCGATGAAGCTCTTCGCTGTCCAGACTTCGCGACCGCTCTTCGATTCTGTGAGCACCGCAGCCATTCTATTTTTCTCATCTGGAACGGCGCCGACAATCCGGGTGAAAAGCTGAACGTTGACTCCGGCTTCAAGCAGCATGTCTTCGAGGAGTAGTTTCATGGGCTCCGGGTGGTAAACCCACGCGTGTTTGACCCGGCGCCCCACGTTTTCACTTTCGATGCGCCCGGCCAACTCCGCCATGATCCCCGGCTTGTTCACTCCGTCGAGAATCCAGGACAGCATCCCGGCGGTCCAAATTCCGCCGACGCAACCGTGTAATTCGAGTAAAGCCACCGATGCTCCGCTCCGTGCAGCAGCGATGGCTGCGGCGAAACCGGCAGGGCCCCCTCCACAAACGAGAACATCATAGTCACCCCGCACCGGAATCTCCCGGGCATCCTCGGCAAACCAATCTCCCTTGAGCGTGCCCGAGGTCCGAACGTGCATTCTCTCATTTGTCCCGAAAACTTTTTCACCTCCGCCTCCGCGGCGCAATGGTTTGGGGCGGTTGTCCGGATTGACCCGTTCCTGGGCGAAGCCGATGCCGCCCCCGGTTGCAAGTGCTCCGGCAGCGAGACGCTTTGCAAAATGACGACGGTCCAGTGGATGGTCTTTCATGGGCACAATTCAACACACCCGGGGTCATCTTGGAAAGCACCGGATCGCGCCGTGTCCAACGACTGAATAGGGTTGAGTCGGCGACTTAGCCCTGCTCGATCGAGAAGAAAAAACTGAATAATGCGGCGATTCGTCCGTTCTTAGTGAAGGTAAACTGGAACCCGGGATGTTCGGGGTCGGATTATTCGGGCAACTCTTTCAACAAAATATGAAACTCCCTTTTCTGATTTTAACTACTTCTGCAGCGATCGGTCTGATGTTGACCAACACTTCGTGCACACCGACCGAAGAAGGCATGCTCATTGGCGGCGCACTCGGAGCGGGTGTTGGTGGCGCCGTGACCGACAGCGCAAATGGTGCGATCGTCGGTGGACTCATCGGTGCCGCGACCGGAGCCGTGATTGGCGACAATTCTCGTAGGAACGATTACCGCTACGGCAACCGCGGCTACGGTCCGCCTCCCGGTTACTATCGTGGTCCACGCGGCGGTTACCGCGGTGGTTACCGTGGGCCGAGAGGCGGCTACGGCTACTAATTTCGGGCTCCGTCAGACAGCGCGCTGTTTGAAAAATACGGTTCCCAACGGCGGGATCTCGACCAGGATGGAGTGCGAACGGCCGTGGGCTTCGTGATTCTGGCAGGGGATACCTCCGCCGGAACCAAGATTCGAGCCACCGTAGATCTCTGAGTCGGAGTTAAAGATTTCTTCGTAGAACCCTGCTTCCGGCACGCCGAGTCGATAGTCGGAGCGCGGTACGGGAGTCGCATTAATCATCGCGACGATGGTTTCACCATTTCGACTTCGTCGAACAAATGTGAAGAGGCTGTGTTGAGCGTCCCCGTGATCGATCCATTCGAAGCCGCCCGGCTCGTGGTCCAGTTCATAAAGCGCAGGCTCGGTGGTGTAGAGCTTGTTCAGGTCGCGGACGAGATTCTGGATGCCGCTGTGCTCATCGAAGTCGAGGAGATGCCACGGGAGACTCTCGTCGTGGTTCCATTCATCGGCCTGGCCGAAGTCCATGCCCTGAAACAGCAATTTCTTGCCCGGATGCGCGAACATCCAAGCGTAGAACATTCGTAGGTTCGCCATCTGCTGCCAGCGGTCGCCGGGCATTTTCTGGACCATGGAACCCTTGCCGTGGACGACTTCATCATGACTCAGCACCAGCACATAATTCTCGTGGTAGGCGTAGATCATTGAGAAAGTTGCCATGCCGTGATGATACTTCCGGTGGACCGGCTCGTGGGCCATGTAGCTGAGTGAGTCGTTCATCCAGCCCATGTTCCACTTCAGTCCGAATCCGAGCCCGCCATCGCTGACGGGACGCGAAACGCCGGGAAATGCGGTCGATTCTTCGGCGATCGTGACGATGCCGGGATTCTCTTCATAGCAGGTCTGGTTGAGTTGTTTGAGAAACTCGATCGCCTCGATATTTTCCCGACCGCCGTAGCGATTCGGGATCCATTGGCCTTCTTCGCGTGAGTAGTCGAGGTAGAGCATGGATGCCACCGCATCAACGCGCAGGCCGTCGATGTGATACTCTTGCAGCCAATACATCGCGTTGCTGATGAGGAAGTTGCGGACTTCATTGCGACCGAAATTGAAGATGTAGGTTCCCCAGTCAGTGTGCTCGCCTTGTCGCGGATCAGCATGCTCGTAGAGGGCGGTGCCGTCGAATCGACCGAGTCCGTGGGCATCTTTGGGGAAGTGGGCAGGCACCCAGTCGACGATGACGCCGATGCCGCTCTGGTGACAGCGGTCGACGAATTCGCGGAACTCGTCGGGTGTGCCGAATCGGCTTGTCGGAGCAAAAAATCCACAGATTTGATAGCCCCACGATCCATCGAACGGGAATTCTGCTATGGGCATCAGCTCGATGTGCGTGTAGCCCATGTCGAGGACGTAGCTGAGCAATTCATCGGCGAACTCAAGGTAACTGAGCATACGTCCGTCTTCGTCGAATTTACGCTTCCACGAGCCGAGATGGACTTCGTAGACAGACATCGGTGTGTGATAAAGATCGTGCGAAGCGCGTTTCTCCATCCACTCGGTGTCCTTCCACTCGTAGCGATTGAGATCGTAAATGATGCTGGCCGTGTCGACGCCGTGTTGCGAGAAAAAGGCGAACGGATCGCTCTTGATGAAAAGATTTCCCTCCGCTCCGACGAGTTCGAACTTGTAGTGATCACCCGGAACGAGATGCGGGAGAAAAATTTCCCACACACCGTTGTGATTACGCATGGGATGAACTCGACCGTCCCAGTGGTTGAAATCGCCCACGACGCTGACTCGATGGGCATTCGGAGCCCAGACTGCGAAAGAGACGCCGTCGACGCCGTCTTTTGTTTTAAGGTGCGCGCCCATGGTTTCCCAAAGACGACGGTGATTTCCTTCTCCGAGATAATACACATCCTGCTCGCCGAGAACGGGGCCAAAAGAATAGGTGTCAGCCTGTGGCTCAGTAACTGCCTCGCCGAACGTGTATTTCAGCCGGTAAGTGAACTTCTCGCTTTGGCCGGGAAAGATTGTCTCGAAAAATCCTGCGCGGTCGATGCGCTTCATTTCCGTTTCGCCTCCGCCGTCGGTGATCACAGAAACCTTGGCAGCATCTGGTCGGAAGACTCGCAGCACCATGCCATCACCAGCAGGATTCGTGTGTAATCCGAGAAAAGAGAAGGGATCGCCGTGTGCAGCGCTCGTGATTTGCGAAACCTTGTCAGGATCGGAGGTGTAAGCGGTTGGTTTTGATGACATCGCGTTTGATTGTAGACGATTTTCTATTTTTAGAAAGCAGTCGGCGGAAGATTGAGTAGCTTGTCCGCGACTGCCTTAGCAGCAACGATGCCATGTCCCGACCACCACGAAAATTTCATCCCGAGCCGTTCGACTACCACGAGGAAATCGAGGTCGGGATCGACTCCCTTTCTAATCTAGGCATCGGAGTCGGTCGAGTTAAAGATTGGGTTGTTTTTGTTCCCCATGCGCTTCCGGGAGAGAGGGTGCGAGCGCGTGTATTTCGCAACTCTCCAAGCTTCTCAGAAGCCGACCTCATGGAGGTCCTTGAGCCGTCGCCCGAGCGGGTCGAACCCGTTTGCGAGCTGTTCGGTCAGTGCGGCGGCTGCCAATACCAGAATCTGAGCTACGAGCGGCAGCTGGAGTGGAAACGCGACCAGGTAGCGGAACTCCTTCGGCGCATGGCTGGAATCGAAGCCCCGGTTGAGCCGGTTCACCCGTCGCCGGTGGTCTATGGTTATCGGTCGAAGATCACGCCACACTTTAAAAAGCCGCAGGATGGCCAAATCGGGCCGATCGGATTTCTCCTCCAGGGACGACGGCAACAGGTGCTCGACGTGTCGCACTGCCCCATTGCGTCGGATACCATTAATGAGAAGCTGCCCGCTGTCCGTGCCGAAGTTCACGCCAACACCGGAGGCTATAAGAAGGGTGCGACGCTGCTGCTGCGCGATTCGATTGACGATTATGTCTGCACCGATCCGACCGAGATGTGCGAGCAAATGGTTGGTGACCTCCGGTTTTCCTTCCACGCAGGGGAATTTTTCCAAAACAATCCGCACATTTTGCCAGCGTTTGCGGAGCACGTCCGGACGCAGGCACTCGGTGATGGCGGCGTCAGTTATCTCGTCGATGCTTATTGCGGGTCCGGCTTGTTTTGCCTGACATCGGCGAAAGCATTCGAATCGGCGGTCGGCATCGAAATCAGCGAATCATCGATCGACTGGGCGCGGCGGAATGCGAAGCAGAACGACATCGAGAACTGCCGGTTCATCCAGGGCGACGCGACGAACATCTTTGTGGAAGTCGAGTTTAACCCGGCGAAAACGGCCGTCGTCATCGACCCGCCACGGAAGGGGAGTAGTCCCGAATTTCTTGAGCAGCTACTCGCCTTTGGCCCGAAGCGTGTAGTCTACGTCAGCTGCAATGTCGCCACGCAGATTCGCGATTTGGAGCAGATGAAGGATCATTACAAGATTACGAAAATTCAGCCCTTCGATCTCTTTCCTCAGACCAGACATCTGGAGTGCGTGGTGACGCTGGAGCGAAAGTAAACCAGGTCGTCGGTCCAGGTGAAATGTGTAGACAGGCGTTCCGCGCTGATGCGAAGATTCGGGAATGAAATTTATCGTTCCGGCGATCCTACTATTCGCGACAGTTTGCGGTGCGGCTCCGGCTGAATCGAAAAAAACAAACAGCGTGACGGTGCAGGTCTCTGGCCAAAAAGAGGAAGCCGTCCGATGGTTGAATGCGGCTCTCGCGAGTTCCCTGTCTTTGGAGAGCGACGAGATTACGATCACCGACCTACCGGATCGCAGTCTCGAGATCGAACTACCCCCTCAAGTTTCCGGAAAAGGGCGGGAGATCCTGAGTTTTTGGAGCAAAAAGCCGGGTCTTGAGTTCGCCAGTGTTCACAAAGGGGGGCGTGATGAAGCGGCGCATTTCGCGGAGACGGGCGAGAAAATACCGAGTGGTTGGCGGCTTCTCCCGAACAACGAAGGGGGCGGGCACCTCCTCGTGGCCGAGCGTTCGGAATTGAATAGTGAAATCGTTTCGTCCGCCACTGTATTTCCGCGTGACGAGGCATGGATGCTTTCCGTCGAATTCACCGATGCGGGTAGCGAGCAAGTCTCCGAGTTCACAAAGCTCCATCGGGGAGATCCCATGGCCATTATCCTCGATGGCTCGGTTCTGACCGCGCCGGTGATTCAGGAACCGTTTTCTACCGGTGCCAGCATCACGGGGAATTTTACTGAGAGCGAAGCCCGTGCCTTGGCAGCTTTCCTGAGCGACCCGCCGGACTTCGATCTGAAAATCGCTGGCTTGGAAAATTGATTCCGACGGGTTCACTCCGGCGAGAACTTCCCGCCGTATCCCGGATCATAGAGCGGCAGTCCGAGATGTTGATTCATCGTCGCGAAGTGCTTGTCGATGGAGTAGATGCGAACTCCGACACGGAATCCGATCGCGGCGATCAGCAAATCGAACCACGGTACCCGGAACCCTTTCTCTGCGAGCACCCAGGCGAGACTCTTCGCTTCGGAATAGTCTTCTTCAGTCGCGCGGAGATACGGGAGGATCGAAAACCGGGACTCCAGCGCCTCGCGTTCGGAGGGGCGGACTCCACCCAGTACCTCCAACCGCACCGGCGAACAGAACGTGGCCTGGTATTCATCGAGGAGACCTTCGACGGCGCACTTCACCTTGAGATCGCCGTCGCGCCGCAATGCCTCGATCCAGACGCAGGAATCAACCAGAACCATGAGTCTACCAGCTGAGCTGTTCGTCGTCCTTTTTCGGATCCGGATAGTCGAAAGCACCCTCCCGGATCATCTTGCCGAATTCCTTTGCCATGGTCCGCTTCACGAATTCATCGACGGCACGCGCTACCGCAGGGCTCTTGGACTTTTCGCCCGTAATCCGAAGCAACGACTCCATCAAGGTGTCATCGATATCCACTGTGATTCTGCTCATAATGCATCAATTTTAAGGAGCAAATGAATCATTTCAACTATTTTATTACATGCAATTGGTGTAATTCAAGCTTCCACCATCGCCCGGAGTGCGTCGATCCAGCGATCGTGCACTTTGATGAGATCGATCAATCCTCTCCTTTGTATCGGGTTCGTGCTCGCCGGAAAAACCTCCCCGGAGGCACGGAAACGAGAGCCGAAGCGATTCCAGGCCCGTTCCCTGAAATTTCGTCGCTGCCCGAGCTCGACGGCGGGTTCAAAACGATGCCATCGGTGGCGATTGCGGCGACTTAACACAGGGCCCAACAGGGTTGAATCTCCCATCTGACCCTGTTGGGATGTGAGCGCAAAAAGTCCCGGAGGGACGAAAGATCGCAGCCGGTGGTGAAGCGCAGCGGAACCACCGGACTCTTCGGGAAAACAGAGCGCCCCGGAGGGGCAGCGTGAAGCGAACGGATTCCAACGCCGATGGAAACAATCACAGGCTTCAAGCGGCCCTCCGGGGCGCTCCGTAGGATGGAACGGGAGTTCCGGTGGTTGCACTCGTTCCTCGCTTTACCGACCGGCTAGTTTCCGTAGTCCCTCCCGGGACTTTTTGATTGAGTCAGTCCGCAATTTCCGCTACTTCCAGCGGCGCTTCGATCCAGCGATCATGGTCCTTTATCAGATCAACGAGCCGTTCGACGGCTTCATCCTCGGGGATGTTGAACTTCACCGCTTCCTTGCCGACGTAGAGGTTGATCTTACTCGGCGCGCCGCCCACGTATCCAAAATCGGCATCCGCCATTTCGCCGGGACCGTTGACGATGCAGCCCATCACAGCGATACGGACTCCTTTGAGGTGCCCGGTCGCTTCGCGGATTTTCTGCGTGGTTGTCTGCAGATTGAAAAGCGTCCGTCCACAGCTTGGACAGGCGACGTAGTCAGTTTTGAAAATGCGGGTGCCGGCTGCCTGGAGAATGTTGTAGGCAAGGCGGAGCGACTGTCCGGGCGCTTGTTCTCCCTGGATGAGAATCGCGTCGCCGATGCCGTCGCAGAGTAGCGAACCGATGTTCATGCTCGCGGTCAGGAGTGTCGGAAGAAAATCGCGGTCCGGCTCGTTGGACGGGAACAGTGTGTCTTTCAGCAGAATCGGATGCCGCTCTTCCAACCGAGTCGCAAGTAGGCGGAATGCTGAGATCACGGGAATCTCAAGCCCGTCAACGACCGTCACCAGCACGGGATCAGTTGATGCATTGATCTCAGCGATGGCGGCTTCGTCTCGCGGATCGATGGAAACGACGCCCGAGGATTCCGCCACGATTTCGGGCTGAAAGTCACCCAATTTGTCGAGTTTGTGAGCGAGGGCGTCCCACTTTTTCCGTGAAGTGAAAACGCGGACGGTCTCATTGCCGCCGAGTGCGATTTCCTGAATTTTCAGTACCGAACTATTCCGGCGCGAATACACGAATGGATCCCATATCACCGCGCTCCAGTCGAGCTCGCCCGCCGTTGGCAGCTGCCGTTGTTCGCGAATGATGTCGACCAGCGCCTTCGCCACAGGAATTTCGTAAATGGAATCCTCAGTCAGGCTCACCCGCACTGTATCGCCAATTCCGTCGGCAAGTAGCGAGCCGATTCCGATGGCGCTTTTGATGCGGCCATCCTCACCGTCGCCGGCCTCGGTGACGCCGAGGTGAATCGGATAATTCCAGTCGTCGTCGAGAGCGTTCAGTCGCGCCACGAGTAGCCGGTAGGCCTCGATCATGACCTTCGGGTTGCTCGCTTTCATCGAGAAAACGAAGTCATGGTAGCCGTGCCCGCGAGCGATGCGGGCGAACTCCAGAGCGCTTTCGACCATCCCGAGCGGCGTGTCGCCGAACCGGTTCATGATGCGGTCGCTCAGCGACCCGTGATTGGTGCCGATCCGCATCGCGACGCCCCGCGCCTTTGCTGCTTCTACAAGTGGGCCGAATTCCTCCTCCAGCCGCTCCAATTCTTCGGCGTATTGCTCGTCAGTGTATTCGCGGATCTGGAACTTCTTCTTGTCGGCGTAGTTCCCTGGATTGACCCGCACCTTTTCCACCCACTTGACCGCTTCCATCGCGGCATCAGGCTTGAAATGAATGTCTGCTACGATCGGCACGTCCGAACCGCGCTCGCGGATTCCGGCGACAATGTTTTCGAGATTCTCTGCGATCTTCCTAGTTTGTGCTGTGACCCTGACAATTTCACAACCGACCTTGATGAGCCCCATCGATTCCTCCACGCAGGAGTCCGTGTCCCGCGTGTCGCTCGTCAGCATTGACTGGACCCGAATCGGGTTGTCGCCGCCGACGCCGACAGGTCCGATGGCGACTGCACGAGTGGCGCGGCGCGCCGTATTGAGTGGAGAAGGCGAGTAGCGCAGTTGGCTCATTCGGACTCTTTCAAAGGCAGGAATTTCGGGGCGGTTGATCCGCCGCCACCATCGCCTTTTGGAATCCGATCGCCAACATCTTTCAGTGTCACGAATGCCATGAACCCGAGTAGAAGAAAAACAAACGCCATCTGAACCACCTCCAGATATCTGGAGGGGAGCGGGCGCTTGCGAATTGCTTCGATGATCGCCATCACGATGTGTCCGCCGTCCAGAACGGGGAAAGGAAGCAAGTTGAGAATAGCGAGGTTCACGTTCAACAGCACGCTGAACCAAAGCGCAAGACGCCAACCTTCGCTGTGTTGGAAAAGGTCGTAGTAGAGACCCATGATCCCGACCGGACCACTGAGGTGTCCGGCGCTGACGTCGGATTTCGGAGAAAAGACTGCCCCGAGCGTCTTGGTAATCGCTTTAAAGCTATTCACCACCTGTGTGACGGGGCTTTCGCGAACCAGAGTGCGGATTCCGTCGGCGTCCCATTTAATACCAATGATCGCGTTGGTTCCGTCGACCTCCGGGACTCGCGGAGTCATCGTGGCCACCAAATCTTTACTTCCCCGACGATAAGAAATCTCGACCGGAGTTCCGGCAGTCCACGTGAAGGCCATCACGTCTTGTGGTTGAGCAACGGGATTGCCATTCACCGCAGTGATGATGTCGCCAGGATGGAGTCCTGCCTTGGCCGCCGGACTGTTCTCGAGCGTTTCCGCTACCACCGGAGAGATTTGCGGAAAGACACCGATTGTCCTCAGAGCGGGACGAGTGCTTACATACGCCCACGCTTTGTTGAACCATGGTCCCTCGACTTCCTTGACTTGGGCAACCTCAGGTCTTTCGACGACGACGGACATCTCGCCCTCGCCCGGACGGATAAAGTCGACTTCGATATTCTGATTGTCGCTCGAAATAACCGTCCACATGATGGAGCGATCCATGCCCTGAAAGCGTTCGACCTTCTTCCCGTCGACAAAAGTAATCTTGTCGCCCGGTAGCAAACCTGCCTTTGCTGCGGGCGAGTCTTCGACCAACTCACCGATCACAGTCGTGCCGACCGCCTCGCTGACCGGCTTCTTCACCGCCCATACGATGACAGCGAATACGCATGCGAGCAGAAAGCTGAACAGCGGACCCGCAAAGGCGACGATGATTTTATCCATCGGCGAAATCGGCGGGAGATTCTTCTTCTCGCCGTCACCGACTTCACCTTCGATGCCCTCCATCGGAGCCATCTGTGGCAGCGACACGAAACCACCTGCCGGAATCGATCCGAGACCATACTGTACGCCGTTGTAAGTCTTCTTCCAAAGCGGCTTACCGAACCAGATCTGAAAACGGTCGATGTAAAGCCCGCGCCAGCGGCCGGCGAGAAAGTGGCCCCATTCGTGAACGATGATCATGAGGTTGAACATCATGAGGACGAGGAACAAAATGCCGATGAAGCGGAGGATGGAGACAAGGACTTCCATAAGGGAAAATTAGTAAGGGAAAGGGTTGATCGATTTTGAGAGGAGCGGAATATACCACTGCGCCTCACTTAGGCAAAGTCTAGAAATTACGAATTTTCAGAAAAATTCGAAATCTCCCATGCGAGTGTTATTACAACGGGTTAGTGAAGCGTCGGTCACCATCGATTCGGTTGAAAAAAGTCGCATCGGGCAGGGAATTCTGCTCCTTCTCGGGATCGAGAGCGCTGATTCCGACGAAGATATCGACTGGCTTGTCCGGAAGTTGTTGTCGCTGCGAATCTTTGAAGATGGCCAGGGGAAAATGAATCGGTCCATCTTGGAAGTCGGCGGAGAAGCCCTCGTTGTTAGTCAGTTCACCCTGCATGCCCGCGTCAAAAAAGGCACGCGCCCCAGCTTCGAGCGCGCCGCCCGACCGGAACTGGCGATCCCGCTTTATGAGAAATTCATCGCCGAGTTGCAGAATGGTATTGGCCGGGAGGTCGCGACTGGCGAGTTCGGCGCGATGATGGATGTCGCTCTCGTAAACGACGGGCCCGTCACGATTTGGATCGATTCGAAGAATCGGGAGTGAGAACTCTTAATCGTTATCTTTAATCGTGATCCTAATCTCCGCTGCTTTGGATTAGGATTAAGGATTAAGGATTAAGAGTAAGACGAAGCTCCGAACTAAGAGGGTAAGGTCATCCATCATACCCCGATAAGTCACCCGTATCGGTCACGGCTGGCACCTTTGACGCGAATACTCTACAGTTACCCCATTCCATGATTCGCTTTTCCCTCATCGCTGTTCTCACACTTTCCTCTGTCATCGCCGCGACGGACGAGGAAATTATGGAGAAAACCCAGCTGGCTCCGAAGTCATCCTGGGAGGGAGAGACGCTGTTCGAGCGTGTCCCGTCAGATCGCAGCGGCGTCGACATGCGCTATGACTTCGATCCGGACCATTCGTTGAAACGGCTCTACGCCTTCGGTTGGGCGACGGGAAATGTGGCGATCGGCGATATCGATGGAGATGGCAGAGTAGATCTATTTTTTCCCGGCACGACTGGACCGCACCGGCTTTTCTTGCAACGCGACGACTTCACCTTCGAAGATGCCACTGCCACAGCACAGCTAGGTGGTGAGGATGTCTGGGGTTCATGTGCCGTTTTCGGGGATGTCGACCGGGATGGCGACCTTGATATCTATGTGGCGAATTACGACAGCCCGAATCAGCTTTTCATGAATATCTCCCGAGGCGGCGTGGTGCGTTTTGTCGATTCGGCGAAGGACTATGGAGTGGATGCCTCGACGGGATCGCTCGGTGCGAGTTTTGTCGACTTCGATGGCGATGGGCGCCTCGACTTCTATCTGCAGGCTTATCATCTGGAGCCTGAGGGTGGGCGGCCCGAGGATGTGACGGTGAAGATTGTCGACGGCGTGCCGGTGGTTGAATCTCGTTTGGACCGCAACTATCTCGCCTATCTCGACAAAGAGGAAAAACCGCGGTGGGTGGAAAGCCCGCTCGCCGATCGCATTTTCCGTAACACGGGCAAGGGTGATTTTGAGAGGGGGATAATCGGGGGCGTCGGGCTACTGCGTGGCTACACTACCTCGCACGTCTGGTGGGACATTAACGAAGATTCCCGACCCGATCTCATTCTGGGTCACGACGGTCATGCACCGGATGCTCTCTATCTCAATATTGACGGCCAGCGGCTCAGTCAAGTCGGGCTCCAAACGTTGCCCTACACGACGTGGCATTCGCGGGGTGCTGCTGCGGCGGATTTTGACAACGACCTCAATATCGACTTGTTCGCGGCGAACTCGGCGCCGCTTACCCATCTCGACCGACTGAACTACGGAGAGCCGATTCGGCAGGACGTCTTCCGTGTGGCGACTAGCGGGGGAGTGCTGCAAGTTCCGCGCAACACGTTGTTCGGCGGGACGGGAGCTTCGCGATTTCAAGAGCTGGCCCGTATGGCTGGCCTCGATCAGACGGGAGCAACATGGGCGGTGAAAGCCGGCGACTACGACGGCGACGGGTTGACCGATCTCTTTCTCGCCACCGGTGAGGCTCGTGATACGACGAGTTTGCCAAGTGGAGATTTGCTCGGCGACTCCCTCGCAGGAAAAACTCGCTGGGACATTCTGGCAGACAAACCCGAGCGAAAGCAGCTCGATCTCGTTTTCCGAAATCTCGGGAACTGGCAGTTCCAGGAAATGGGCGCGGAATGGGGACTCGATCACGAAGGAATGAGCTACGCCGCTGGCCAAGGCGATCTCGATGGTGACGGCGATCTCGATCTTGTTGTCTGCCCGCTCGGCGAAGAAGTCATTCTCTACCGCAATCATTCTCAGGCCGAACGCGCCGTAGTCGATTTGGCAGGAAAGCAAACCAACGGGCAGGGGTTCGGCAGCGAGCTGCTTACTAAAATTGATGGCAAAATGCGGATGCAGCAACTCTATCCGCAGGGTGGCTTCAAAGGTGCCGACGAAGCTGCTTTTTTTGTCGGTATGGACCAGTCGGAAAAACTTGAGAGAATCACCGTGAAGTGGCCGGCGTCAGGTGCGCTCGAGACGTTGGAGGATCTTGATTCCGGTTTCCGCTACACCCTTAAAGAAGCCTACAGCTTGATTCCCGCGCTATTTCGCGATCGACCGGCCAAGCCGATGTTCATTGGCTCAAACTCGCTCGCCGGCATGGGATATCCGGAGTCGGCTTTCAACGACTACGCCTCTCAGCTATTGCTCCCGGCTGGGTTGACCAGGTTCGGCCCGTCGCTTGCGATCTACGATCTCGACGGCGACCGGCTTTCCGAAGTTTTCATCGGCGGCTCGCGTGATGTCGCCGCGAAAATCGTAGCCCGCTCTCCTTTACTTGGGAATGCAGCCATGGCTATCGCCGAATCCGCCGCCAGCGACGATGCCGGGGCTGTTTTCTTCGATGCAGACAATGACGGCGATGTCGATTTGTTCGTCGCGAGTGGGGGCGTCGAATCGGGAGAGGATGAAACGCTCTTGCGCGACCGTCTCTACCTGCAGAACAAGGTGAGTGCCTTTGTGCCGGCTCCCGCCGGCGCCATCCCCGACGCGCAGGAAAATTCCGGTGCAGTCGCCGCTGCTGATTTTGATCGAGATGGCGATGTCGATCTCTTTGTCGCGGCACAATTCGAGGTGGGGAACTACCCCGAACCGGGGCGGAGTCGACTTCTGCAAAACGATGGGAAAGGGAAATTCACTGACATCACTGACACCGCTGCTGTTGGTGTATCTGGCGCAGGGGCGGTGACCTCTGCCATCTGGACTGATGTCGATGCCGACGGCTGGCTCGATCTCATGATGACGACCCGCTGGGGTCCGATTCTCTGCTGGAAAAACAGCAATGGCACTCTTACCGCGCGCACCGCCGCGAGTGGACTCGAACGCCTCACCGGCCTGTGGAGTGGTATCTCCGGGCGCGACATCGACAACGACGGGGACATCGATTATCTCGTCACTAACGAAGGCCTCAACTCCGGTGTCAAAGCTCCCGCGTCGCTCTACCTCGGCGACTTCCTCGATGTCGGTGCCGATACCCTGTTAGAAACGGTCACCGAATCGGGGAAACTATATCCCGCCCTCGGCTGGCTCGATTTCGCCGAACGGAAGCCTTCTTTGATCGACGAGAGCTACACGCCGCAAAAATTCGTCGAAGAGATCATGCCGGGCATGCTCGCAGAGGGAAAAATCGCAGCGGCGAAAAGATGGACCGCTGCAGAATTGGATAGCGGTTTGCTCATCAATGACGGTGCCGGCAATTTCGATTTTCGACCGCTCCCCCGCCTTGCCCAGACCTCGCAGAGCTACGGCTCATTTCTCACCGACGTCGACAGCGACGGAAATTGCGATGCCTACATCGTTCAAAACCGCGGCAGCGCATCGGTCCGGCGTTCCGATCCGAACAACACCGGAATTTCCCTGCTCTTACTTGGCACCGGGGACGCCGCAAGTCCGCTCCGTCCTGTCCCGGCCTACGAAAGCGGAATGCTCCTCTTTGGCGCCGGCCGTGCCCTCGCGTCAACTGATCTGAACAACGACAGCCGTGTCGATTTCGTTACCACGATCAACGGTGCTGATCCTGCTGCGTTTGTGAATCAAACCGAATCGACCGAGTTTCAGCCTCTCAAAGTTGCGCTCGACACCAAAGGCAAACATCCCGCCGGGGCCCACGTCACCGTCGAGATTCCCGGCTTCCCCACTCAGACTGCCGAATATTACGCCGGAGGCGGCTGGCTCAGCCAAAGCCCTGCCGAGCTGTTTTTCGGGGCTCCTAAAAATCCCGAAGACAGCGCTACCGTTACCATCAAATGGGCGGACGGGACCAGGACGCGGCGTAAAATTTACTTCGATAGCCAGTGAGATGCTGGAGAATTTTTCCTAGACCTCGCTCATTCAACAGGGTTAGGTCGGTGACTTAACCCCGTTCACTCAAAATGTCCGATCCCGCATCCAATTCCGAACCTCTCGTTGGCATCATCATGGGCAGCACGTCGGATTGGCCGACGATGTCGAAGGCCGCCCAGGTGTTGACCGATTTTGGCATTCCCTTCGAATCGAAAGTTGTCAGCGCTCATCGGACGCCGGATCTGCTTTACGATTATTCGAAAAGCGCCCGTGACCGGGGTCTGAAATGCATCATCGCCGGAGCTGGCGGCGCGGCCCATTTGCCGGGGATGGCATCGGCGATGACGACCGTGCCGGTGCTCGCAGTCCCCGTGAAGAGCCGGGTGCTCAACGGAGTCGACTCGCTTCTTTCTATCGTCCAGATGCCAGCCGGCATTCCCACAGCGACCTTTGCGATCGGCGATGCGGGGGCGACAAATGCGGGGTTATTCGCTGTCTCACTTCTGGCAAATGAGGACGATGTAATTGCGCAAAAACTGATCGACTACCGCGAGTCACTCCGCGCCAAAGTCGAGGCATCGGAACTCCCACCGCTTTCGGACGGAGAATGAGTCAATCACATCCTGACAAGCGCACCATCGGCGTTCTCGGCGGTGGCCAACTCGGGCGGATGCTCACGTTTGTGGCGCGGCGAATGGACTTTCGCGTCGTTTCGTGGATCGGCGGTCCGGATAGCGGCCCGGCCGACATCGCCGATGTCACGATTGAGGAACCGTTCGATTCGGCGACCGGTCTCGCAAGATTTTTGGAGGAAGCCGACGTTGCTACCGTCGAGTTCGAAAATATTCCCGCCGAACTACTTGCTGCTGTCGCGAAAAAGATGCCGCTGATGCCCGGAGCAGCTGCGATCTCCATTTGCCAGAATCGTGAGCGGGAGAAGAATTTCCTTTCTGAGAACGGCTTCCCCTGTGCCGCCTTTTCTGTTGTCGATTCAGTGGAGGCTCTGGCATCTGCGCTGCAAGGCCTTCCGGACAATGGCGGAATTTTGAAGACGGCGGAGTTCGGCTACGACGGTAAGGGCCAACTCCCTGTCGCACGCGACAGCAATGCCGCGACGACGTGGAGCGACTTCGATGCGCCGCGAGCGGTGCTGGAGGAAAAAATCGCCCTCGCTGCTGAGTTGTCCGTTTTAGTGGTTCGCGATCAGGAGGGCAACACGGCTTGCTACGACCCTGCGGAGAATTTTCATCGCGATCACATTCTGGACATTTCCATCATCCCGGCCCGTCTCGACCCGGCGATTTTGGAAGAGGCGCAAACAGTGGCCCTGGGCGTGGCTGAGGCATTCGACTACATCGGCATTCTCGCCGTCGAGTTTTTCGTCTCCAGCGACGGTCGTCTACTCGTCAACGAGATGGCTCCACGGCCGCACAACTCGGGGCACCACACGATCGACGCGTGTGACACGTCACAGTTCGAGCAACAGCTCCGCGCTATCGTGGGTCTACCCATCGGCAGCATCCGCCTCAAGTCCCCGACGGTGATGCTGAATTTGCTCGGCGATGTCTGGGCTGAGAATGGCGACCCTCCCGACTGGGTTCCGGTTCTCGCCCTCCCCGGCGCGGCCTTGCATCTCTACGGAAAGCACAGCGCACGGGCTGGCCGGA
>Ga0222633_1000697_pt1 | contig 25852 bp, 20 predicted proteins | sample AntAcemetageno48_FD_179816 | JGI IMG/M metagenome (GOLD analysis project Ga0222633, IMG submission 179816) | Saline water microbial communities from Ace Lake, Antarctica - #48 | ecosystem: Environmental > Aquatic > Non-marine Saline and Alkaline > Saline | place: Antarctica: Ace Lake | collected...
CTTCGGTCGGCTCGATCGGCGCGGGATTGTTGGCTTACGGTCTGGCGAGAAAGTTGGGACGCCGGGCAGCGATGTGGCTGGCGGGGGAGAGGGGACTGGCCGAAGGAGAGCGACTTTTCGGAGGCGAGGCCGGCGGCTGGGTTGTGGCGCTGTCGCGCTGGATGCCGGTGCTGCCTGAGGTGGTTGCCTGCATGGCGGGAATTGCGCGGATGCCGTTTGGAAAATTCGTCGCGGCACTGTGTGCGGGCAGCATTCCGATGGCATTCGTTTTTGCATGGATCGGCCAGGCCGGCGAAGAACGACCCTTATTGGCGATCGCTTTGAGCGCCGGGCTGCCACCTTTGATTTGGGGGGTGGTTCGGTTGATCTATCGTAGATCCCCGAGCTGAGTTTTTTCTTTCAGTGCCAGCCGCATTGCTCTCAGGAATCACTCCGGAGGTGCCCTCAATGCAGTTGTGTCGGATCATAATTCCGCTAACATTTCCCTATGGAGACGCACCCCAATACCACTTTCTATAATCGAGTCAGCGGCTACTACGACGACCTCGCTCATTCCAGTGAGCGGGAGTCCACCGAGAACGGCTGGAAGTTGTTGTCGGTGCAGGAAGGCGAACGGGTTCTGGAGATCGGTTTCGGAACCGGGCACAGCCTCGTCGAATTTGCTGGAACGGTTGGGCCGGAAGGCAAGGTGGTAGGGATCGACGTATCGACAGGAATGCGGGACGTCGCTGCAGAGCGACTGGCGAAAGCCGGGCTCAGCGATCGCGTTTCTCTGGACGTCGGGGCTGTTCCGCCGCTCTCCTACGAGGACGATTCATTTGATGCAGTTTTTCTCAGCTTCACGCTCGAGCTGTTTCCTTTGGAGCAGATTTCGGAGGTTTTGGGAGAAGTTCGCCGTGTTCTCGCTCCGGGCGGTCGACTCGGGGTTGTCTGCATGGAAGCGCCGACGGAGGAAATCCGTGAGACTTTTGCTGAAGATGCCTACGTCTGGATGCATCGTCACTTTCCCCACATCGTCGATTGTCAGCCGATCTCTGTCAGAGAAGTGCTGGAGGATGCTGGATTCGCGATTCAAAGTAAGTCCGATACCGACATCTGGAAACTGGAGGTCGCCATGCTGGTAGCGACCGTTGCCGGAGAGTGAAGGGCTGCTTTCCGACTAACCGGTCAGCAACACTTTGTCCGAACCTGTTTCCACAAAGTGGCGCCAGCTTGCATGGCCCGGCTTCTTCGGTGTCATCGAGGAGAAGAAGGGGCGCCAGCGAGGTTTCTTCGGCTCATTGAGTGGGAATATTCTCGCCTGGGTTGGTAGCTGAATACCGGGACCTGACTTTCAGTGGCGGTCATGCAAGAATGCTGCGCAATTTTAGTACGGAAAATGAGTGCATCAACCGTGATTTTCTGGTAAAAACCGCGCCCCGCGTGACGAAATCGTTAAACTTTCGACGTAAGGAGCAGGGAGATTTTCATTTTTGGGACGGGATAATGAGATTTTTCCATTTGGCTCCAAACCGATTTGGTTGCATGTTTAGCGCAGGAATTTTACACGAAACTCCCAAGATACGAGACAGTTACATGAGAATCCCGGACGGCCTTCTTCCGAGACCGATCGCTTTGTGCGCAGCGTTCTTCGCCTTCTCGTGTCTGTTCGGCGGAGTATCGAATGCTCAAGAAGAGCAGGATCCCTCGGTAATTTGGCAGCGCGGTTTCATTCTTGTTCAAGCGGCGAGAGGCGATGAAGAGAACGGCGACTATCTTGAGGCGTTCAATAAGCTTGGTGAGGCGAAACCTCTATACGACCATCTGGCTCAAGCTTTCCCGGATTTCTATCCAGAGATCGTCAAAGAGCGGAGGCATATTATTGCTGAAGATCGCGACCGGGTGAAAATCTTGATGCGCAACCCTCCGGCGCCGCAGCCCGTTGCTCCGCAAATTGCTCAGTCGGCAGTACCTCCGGCACCACCTTCTGGAGGAACCTCAATCGCTCCTCCACAGATTCCCGATTACCAGGCGCGCTCTCGTGAGTTTGACGTTGAGAAGTCCGACCGCGAGGTGGCCATGCCCAGTTGGAACGAAGGTGGAAGCCAGGCTCTTCCCCGTGTTGCATCCGTTCCGGGAATGCCACGGGTCGAAACGGGGCGCCCAACCTCGGTGGCTGGAATTGCCAATTCGCTGAACGGGGATCTGGAGAAAAAGGATTCTCTGATCGAGTGGCTGAATCTGAAGAATCAAGAGTTGCGTCAGCAATTGACCAACCGGGAAAGCGAGTTGCAACGGGCCCGTGGCGATTTGGAAATGGCCCGGGCAAACTACGCGCAAATGCTGCGGAATCAGAAGCAAGCCGAAGCTCAGGGGGGTAGCAATCTCAAAGCGGATGTCGAGCAATGGAAGGGAATGGCCAAAGAGGCTTTAGCTGAATTGCAGCGAGTGACAGGGCTGAATGAGGAACTCGTTGATGACCTCGACAAGTCGAAAGGGGAGATCGCACAACTTCAAGGCCGCATGGTGGAGCTTGAGCGCGAGCGTGATAATCTCGTCGAGGTTGTTCGCGGAGAAGGCAATGGTGGTAAGGCGCTCAAGGAGTTGATGGATCGCAATCAGAAGCTCGCTCAGCAACTCGACCGTGCCGAAAAACTGGCTTCCAGCCTTTCTGAACTCAGTAAAGAAAAAGACGAGGATATTGCGCTTCTGAAATCCGAGATCACCAAGATCAAAATTGAGCGCGACCAGCTGGTCTCTGAAAATATGCGCCACCAGCAGAGCATCGATGATCTACAAAAGAAATTGGAGCTACTTTCCGACGGGCTCACCGCTGAGGAAAAGAATGCCCTCGTTCAGGCCAGCCCGATGGAGCGCCGGGAAAACGAGCTGCTTCGGTCCGTCGTTCTGAAGCAACTTCGCCGTCAGGCACAGATGAAGCAGGCGAAGGAGTTACTGCTGCGTCAGTTGGGAAAACTCGGCACACGTTCCGACACGCTTCTAGGTTTAGTGGAAGACATGGCCAGAGGATCTCAGCTGACCGACGAAGAGAAGGCACTTTTTAAATCTCCGCAGTTCCAGGAAATCGTCATTGCCGCGACTGAAGAGCCTCCAACTTCTGCAGATGATGACGCACCGGTTTCTGACGCAGGAACAGCAACCATGTCCGCAACGCTGATCGCTCCCGGCAACGGACCTGCGCCCGGCGGAGTGATCCGCGAGCAGAAGGTCACGGTCGAACTTTCTCAAATCGATAAGTCTGCCCGGCTCGATTTCAAAGAGGGTCGCCTCAGCGAAGCCGAGGCCGGATTCCTCGAATATCTCCGTTACCGTCCGCAGAGCGTCTCCTGTCTCTGTAATCTCGGCGTGCTGAAGATCGCGATGAAGAATTTTTCGGAGTCCGAATATTATTTGAACAAAGCTCTCGCGATCGAAAGCACTTCAGGTCTCGCTCATTACCTGCTTGGGCGGACTTATTTTCTCCAGAACAAACTCGACGAGGCATTGCAGAGCCTCGAGGAAGGATTGACCTACGATCCGCAAAACGCGAAGGCGCACAACTGTGTTGGCGTGATCTCCACTCGCAAGGGCTGGGTCGAGCGGGCGCAGCGGGCGTTTACCAATGCCGTTTCTATCGATCCTGAATTCGGCGATGCCCACTTCAATCTGGCAGTGCTTTTCGCCACCCGCGAGCAGCCGGATGCGAAGTCCGCCGGGAAGCACTACTTCCGCGCCCTGCATCTGGGTGTTCCGCGCGACTCCACCATCGAGGGATTTCTCGAAGAAGCGGAGTTAGCCGGCCTGTCGATCGGGCTGCGCTGAAGTGGGCGGAAGATTTTGCATCTTCCTCTACAGATCGCACCGTAGCGGAACCGGAGTTCAGCGGAGATAGCCGGAGGCAATTTGCAAAAAATTCCGACTTCTGATGACTGTCGACTACCGATCACGCCCCGATTTCGTTCTCTTTAAGGAACTTTTCCAACTCGTCGACTCCGAAGTCGGCCAGCATCAGGTCACCGAAGGTCAACGTGGGCGCGTAGGTCTGTCCGGACACTTCTTCCATTTCGCGGAATTTCTCCGGATCGCTGCTCACATCGACTTCTTCAAAGTCATAGCCTTCCCGATTCAGATATTTGATCGCTTCGATGCACCAGGGGCAGCCGCGTTTCGTGAAGACTCTTAACTCAATGGAATCGGACATGGCGAAAGCTGCCGCCTCACTCTTCGAATTCAAGCTGCGCTACCACGTGCCCCTTTTTCTCAAGTAGATCAATCACGCTATCGTCGCCGACGAGGTGGGCTGCTCCTACCAGGAACAGCACGGTGTTCTCACCCGCGAGGCTCTCTTCGATCAGAGGAACCCAATTCTTGTTCCTCTGGGTCAACAACACGTCCCGCACGGTAGAATCCGACGCCATCTGTTCGAGCAGTAACTCGGAGATCATATTACTGTCGCCCGTTTTCCACGCGGTGATGATGGCATCGAGTTGGGCTGCCGTATCGTCAAGGTTGTCGAGCGATTCGTTGATCAGCTTCTCGATCTCGCCTTCTTCGAGTTCGTTGAAGCGCGACATCTGATACTCGGGCGTTTCCAGACCTCTGCTTGGCTTTCCGTCTTCCTGACTTTTCAGGAAAAATTGCGTCTCCATCCCGAGGTCGGGCCGCGCTCCGTTTCGGGTCGCTTCGATCGACGAAAGCGTCAGATAGACCATCCCCGGAGTGAACCGGTCGAATAGTCCTGTCGGCATCTTTCTCTCCGAAAGGTAGTTCCGCAGTTTCCCCATTGTTTCTTCACCGAAATGATCTGTCAGGCTTTCTCCCGCAGGCAATGCTCCCAGAGCCATCATTTTCATAGCCATCGCTGGATTCATCATTTCAGCCATGTCGATCTCGAAGACGATCTCGTCGGCCTCTTCATAAGTCGCGCCGAAAATCGGAGGGATCGGCATGTCTTTCTCGCGCAGCAGGTGCACCGAACCCGCTAGGTAGACGCTGGAATCTCCGTCGGACACTTTCCAGATCGGTGGACGGTTTACCCCGTCCTCAGCGAAGAGGCTGGAAGTGGCGCAAGCTGTGAGAAGAGCGAGAAAAAAGGTTCGGCGGCGGAAGGGCATGTTTACGGGATTAGTTGGACGGTCGTTAGTGAGTGACAACTCCTGCAAGGAATGGTTCGATTCAAAGGCATCCCCATTCTTCCCGCCAGTCTAAAATGAAACTCTGCATCCCCCTCTATACGTTAGTTTTTGTAGCATCCTCTTCCATCACAGCTGCGGATGGATGGAAGAAGCACACTGTGATGGAGGCGGGTCGAAACATGACTGCTGTCGGGGCCGACTTCTCGGGTGATGGCGGCGTCGACGTCATCACCAGCTACGGCGGCAAAGTCAGCCTCTTTACCGCTCCCGATTGGAAGGAGACCATCATTCATCGCCTCGACAAACCGGGCGCGTCTTGCATCCACAGCGAGACCTTTGACATCGACGGCGACGGCGATCCCGATTGGGCGGGCGCAGTCGCCCCGGGCATTCCGTTCTGGCTGGAAAATCCCGGGACTGAAGGCGGAGAGTGGACCGCCCGTATCATCGATCATGACATTCGTGGCATTCATTGTGTCCTGAAAGCAGACGTCGACAACGATGGAACGCTGGACCTCATCATCAACAATTTTGAGCCCAAAGGCCCGGTTGCCGACTCGATCGCCTGGCTTCGCATTCCCAAGAATCTCAAGGAAGCCGATCACTGGGATCGCTTTGTCTTCGCCGACCGGACAGCACGCGGTGGAAGCCATTACTTCGGCTTTGGTGATATCGACGGTGACGGATGGGGTGAGATTGCCGCCGGGGCAAAAGGGGCACCCTTTGAAGATGGCAACTGGTTTGCTTTCTGGAAAAATCCCGGCGCAGATGGCGTTGAAAAGGCATGGGAGAAGACTGTCCTCGCCGGGAATCAGCTTGCCGCGACAAACATTCTCCCTGGCGATCTCAACGGCGACGGTGCGGTCGATTTTTTCGCTTCGCGTGGACACAGTGCCGGGACGCTTTGGTTCGAAGCGCCCGATTGGAAGATCCACGAAATCGATCCTGACATTCTTTCTCCTCACAGTCTGACTCTGGCCGATCACGATGGTGACGGCGATCTTGACGCTGCCTCCTGCGGCTACGAGAGCAAGCAATTGAAGTGGTATGAGAACGATGGGAAAGGAAATTTCACCATCCACTTACTCGACGACGATCAAGAGTCCTACGATCTTCGCACTCTTGATATGGACGGCGACGGAGATCTCGATTTGCTCAATGCGGGGCGCGGGTCAGGCAACGTGGCCTGGTACGAGAATCCGACGAAGTGATCGTTGCTCCGTAGCGGGATTTGCAAAAAATCCGACGATCTGAGATTAGCGAATCGAACACGGTAGTGATCGAATTTGCTCAGAAAGGAAGAGTGGCATCTTCCTCTACATTGAAAATGTTTGCACTAATTACTCAGGTGACCATCTGGGGCGCCATGCTCGTGTGGGCGGTGGCGATTCTTTCAGGTGGAAGGTGGGCCTGGTCCGCAGGTCTCGGGTTATACGTTCTGCACATTCTGTCCGCCTACCAATCCCACTATCAATGGAGTCACGAGGTCGCAATTGATGAGACGGCACGCCAAACCGCCGAAGTCACCGGTTGGGAATCCGGAGCGGGGCTGTGGTTCAACTACCTTTTCGTCGCGATTCTAGCCGTCGATCTGGTGATGCAATGGAAAGGTGGCGTCCGGAGATTTCCGAAAACAATCGATGGCCTCGTCTTCCTCATGATCCTCAACGGAGCCATCGTCTTCGGCAATGGACCGGTTCGGTACTTCGGAGCATTACTTTGCACCGCGATCCTCGTCGGCTGGATTCTCAGAGCTCGAGGAAATTCTTCACCAGCGCCTTCCCCTCCTCAGTGAGAATTGACTCGGGGTGGAACTGAACGCCGTGGATTGGCAGTTCCTTGTGCTGCAGGCCCATGATCTCGCCTTCTGCCGTCTCTGCCGTGATCTCAAGGCAGTCCGGCAGCGTTTCCCGCTTCACGATCAGCGAATGGTAACGCGTCGCCTCGAATGGATTGGGCAGATTTTTGAAAACACTCTTTCCACCATGGAGTATGGGCGAAGTCTTCCCGTGCATGAGCCTCTCCGCGCGCACAACGTCGCCGCCGAAGACCTGGCCGATACACTGGTGGCCTAAACAAACTCCCAGCAGTGGAACCGTACCGCCGAGTTGCTCGATGACTTCGCAGCTGATTCCTGCCTCCGAGGGGGTGCAGGGGCCCGGAGAAATGCAGATACGCTCCGGCGCCTTCTCCCGAATTTCATCGACAGTGATTTGGTCGTTGCGATGAATCTCCATCTCCGCCCCCAACTCGCCGAAATATTGGACGAGGTTGTAAGTGAATGAGTCGTAGTTATCGATGACCAGCAACATGGCCGCGAATGTATTGGCCGGACCGCCGTCGGTCAAACGGAACGCGCCCGTTCACGTGCGTTGATTCCGCCCGATTTCTGAGGCAGACTCAACGGGATGCTACCCAACTGGGTTAAGTCACCGACCAAACCCTATTAAGTCGCTACCCGTATCCTTCTCCGAACGTGAAATTCTTCTCCAAAACAGCCGCCGCCCTGGTATTGCTCCACATCCTCGCGGGTGTAGCTTCAGCTGACGTGATGCAAAAGGAAAAGTTGCAGGAGATCGATGCGGCCATCGAAGGCGCGATCACCGAAGGGGACATCCCGGGTGCGGTGTTGTGGATCGAGTCGAAAGGGGAAGTTTACCACAAGGCCTACGGCAAGAGGGTCGTCTCTCCAGGCAGCGAGGAGATGACGCTGGATACGATTTTCGATGTCGCCAGTCTCACGAAAGTGCTCGCGACGACTCCTTCTATTCTGCATTTGTTAGAGCGTGGAAAGATTTCGCTCGATGCTCCGGTGTCACGCTACATTCCGGAGTTTCTCGCCGGAGGAGTGCGTTCTGTTCCGGAAGGTCAGGAAGTGGTGCCGGAGGACCGGGAAAAGATCACGGTGTTACATCTGCTGACCCATCAGAGTGGATTGCCACCGGGGATATTCCTGAGCGAGCGCGATTTCTGGGGACATGACGAGGGAGCAAAGCGCGCGGCGCTCTCCGGGCTGATCGAGGAGCCGGGAAGTCGTTTCCGCTACAGCGACGTGAATTACATACTACTCGGCGAGATCGTGGCCCGTGTTTCGGGGCAGCGGATCGACAGCTATGCAGAGGACCATTTTTACGATCCGCTCGGGATGACGGAAACGGGATACCTCCCGGCGGACTACCTTGCGCATCGCATCGCACCGACGACAGAGATTAAAGGTTACGGATTGATTCGTGGCCAGGTTCATGATCCTACGGCTCGCCGGATGGAGGGCGTGGCTGGTCATGCCGGTATATTTTCGACGGCGAGGGACATTGCGGCCTACGTGCGCTTTCTGATGGGCGGCGGAACGCATGACGGGAATTCCATTCTCGGTCCGGAAACAATTTCGATGGCCACCTCGAATCAGCTCCCTGCGAATCTCGGCGTCCGGCGCGGGCTGGGCTGGGATATCGAATCCCCGTTTTCCTATCAGCGGGGAGAAAAATTCCCCCTTGATGGATTTGGGCATACGGGGTGGACGGGAACATCGATCTGGGTGGATCCAGCGTCGGAGACGTTTTTCATTCTGCTAGCGAACCGGAATCACCCGACTGAGTCAGGATCGATCAAGCAGCTGAGGATCAAAGTGGGAACACTTGCGGCTGAGGCGGTTGGCTACACCCGGCCCGTCCCGCTATCGGCGCGGGACCTGTCATCCGAAGATACTCTCGGGATGATGGTCGCGGCGGATCGGGCGGCCGGAGATCCGGTTCTCAACGGCGTCGACGTGCTGGAACAGACCGGTTTTGCAGCGCTCGCCGGACTGAAAATTGGACTGATCACGAACCAGACAGGGATCAATCGGGGACGCCGTTCCACGATCGATCTTCTCGCGAACGCACCGGGAGTCGATTTACGCGTTCTCTTTTCCCCGGAGCACGGAATCCGCGGCGAGCTCGAAACAGACTCGGTCGACGATGATCACGACGCGTCTACCGGGTTGCCGATCTACAGTCTATACAAGTCGGTGGATCGACAGCCTACCAAAAAGCAGATGGAAGGGCTCGACGCACTCGTGTTCGACATCCAGGACATCGGTTGTCGTTTTTACACTTACGTCTCGACGATGGGGCTGGCGATGGAGGCAGCCGCAAAGGAAGAGATGAAATTCATCGTCCTCGACCGGGTCAATCCCATCGGCGGAACGGTTGTTGACGGTCCGATCCGGACAGGGGAGGGGAATGATTTCGTCGCCTTTCACGATATTCCGGTTCAACACGGGATGACGGTTGGCGAGCTGGCGTGGATGTTGAACGAGGAGCGGAAAACCGACGTCGATCTGACGGTGGTGCAGGTGAAGAACTGGGATCCGTCGATGCGGTTCGACGAAACCGGATTGCCGTGGGTGAACCCTTCTCCCAACATTCGCAGCCTGACCCAGGCATTGTTGTATCCCGGCGTGGGCCTGGTCGAGTTCACCAATGTTTCTGTCGGTCGCGGCACGGCAACGCCATTTGAGCATGTCGGCGCACCATGGATTCACGAGGGCCGACTCGCGGCTCGACTGACAGAGGAGGCAATTCCCGGCGTGTTCTTTTTGCCCGAGCAGTTTACACCCGAGACGAGCGTTTACGATGGCGAGGACTGTGCGGGGGTGCGCTTCGTCATTTCAGACCGCGACGCGTTGCGACCGCTCAGTTTGGGGATTGAGCTGATGCGCACGATTTATGAGGCGAATCCCAAGACGTTCGATGTTGCTGAGAGGGGGAATGTCCTTTTACGCCATCAGCCGACGATTGACCGCATTGTGGCGGGAGCGTCATTGGCAGAAATTCGCGAAGGTTGGAATCCGGAGCTCGATGACTTCTTGAAACGCCGCGAAGTGTTTTTATTGTATCCCCGAAAGTAAGGAGACTGTTGAAAAACCCCGGAATGGAAAACTGCGAGACATATTGTTTGCTGGCTAGGCGCAAAGAGGAAGTGGGGTTCTCCCCACGCCTGATAACACCGGTTACCGGGAGCAACGACGCCAACAAACAAAAGGGCCGCAGCCCATCAGGTCGGTCAACAAATCCAATCGGCGGAGCCGCACAATTTCAACCCCAAAACCCCATAGATTTTCGGTTGTGGGTTTTTTTAACATTCTCCTAAGGAAGTAATGGGAAGACGATCCATGGATGGAAAAGACGGAGCGCAGAACGATATGTCGCGCTTTTCGGCGGATAATTTCGAGCGGCCAGTATTGGAGACTCCGAATGACTCCGATCGTATTTTGATGCATTCGTGCTGCGCGCCGTGCGCTGCAGAGATCATGGATGCCCTTGCCGCGTCGAAGATCAAAACGACGATTTTTTTCTACAATCCTAACATTCATCCACGCGACGAATACGAAATCCGTAAGCAGGAGAACATCCGTTACGCGGAGAAGCTGGGGATGGATTTCATTGATTGGGATTACAACGCGAAGGATTGGTTCGACCGCACCAAAGGGATGGAGGATGAGCCGGAGCGGGGGATTCGCTGCACCGCTTGTTTCGACATGCGCTTCGAAGTGACTGCTGACTACGCGGCGGAGAACGGGTTCGATCTCATTTCCAGCACCCTCGGCATTTCCCGTTGGAAGAACATGCAGCAGATCAATGGCAGTGGTGAACGCGCGGCGGCGCGGCATGACGGGATGCACTACTGGACCTTCAATTGGCGCAAGCAAGGCGGTAGCCAGCGCATGATCGAGATTTCAAAGGCGGAGGAGTTCTACCAGCAGGAATACTGCGGCTGCGTCTACAGCCTCCGCGACACCAATGCGTGGCGCGAGCAGAATGACCGGCCCAAAATCAAGCGGAAGGTCAAATTCTACGGACGCGACGCGGTCCTCGACGAGCAGGATTCTTGATCCGCTCTCGGAAGATTTTGCATGTTGCCTCCGGCTGTCTCCATTACGCTCCGGCTCCGCCACAACGCTTTCACGTAGCGGAATTTGCAAAAAATTCCGACGATTGAAATTTCCAGGCCCGAATCGCTCAAGGCCGTGAGATCTCGCTTAGCCGCTCATCGTGACTTCATTCAGCAACGAGCTGTCACTCGCGTAACGGGCCGCGTTTTGCGAAAGGATGTCCCAGGTTCGACTGAGAAAATGCGGGCTTCCGCTGGAGCCGGAAATGTGAGGCGTCATGATCACGTTCGGCATTTTCCAAAGAGGGTGATCCGGCGGCATCGGGTAGTGATAGTGAGTATCGAGCGCGGCCCCCGCGATCTCACCTTTCTCAAGAGCACGGAGTAGGGCCGCTTCCTGAATGAGCGGACCGCGTGCCGGATTGAGGACGAAGGCGTGTCCCGGCAGGGCGGCAAGTTCTGCCTCGCCGACGATGCCTTCGTTTTGTGGGCTCATCGGGATGGCGAGAATGAGAAAATCGAGTCCTGCCAGAAATTCTTCCGTCTGATCCGGAGTGAAGAATCGGTCAGGAAATTTTCCCTCGGGATCACCGGTGCCGGGAAGGCAGTAGATATCTTCGCGGGGCCCCGGGGAGCCGTGTCGGGTCAGAGCGTGAATGGTGAGGCCAAGTGCTTTTCCCAGGCGTGCGGTTTCTCTACCGATCCCGCCATAGCCCCAGATGCCGACCGTTGATCCGCGGAGTTCTTGTTGAAAATGAGGGTCGCGATCCCAAACGGCAGCTTCCTGATTCCGGATCATCCCGCGCATATCGCGGAGGAGATTGATCATCATTGTTACATTCCATTCGGCGATGGGAACGTCGAACGCTCCGCGGGCATTGCAGACTCGGATGCCGCGCTCCGCGAGACCGAGTCCGTCGAGTTGGGTGGTCCCGACCGAGGCTACCTGAATCAGTCGCAGCGCCGTCATTTCGTCGAGATTTACAGGGGGATGATCGCAAAAGAGGATCTCCGCGCTCGCCGCCAGTTCTGCCGTCAGAATTTGCTTGAAGTTGGCAGGGTCCCGTTCTTCGAGGTCGACCTCGAAACCCTGCGAGCGTAGATCAGCGAGGTGATCCGGTTCAGACCGAATTGTGGAGACAATCCGGATCATACTTGTTTCTCCGGCAGGATTTTGCCCGCCACGCTGTTGTATTCGCCACTTCCCCGTCGGAATGGGAAATTTGATTTTGTCTCTTCGGTCAGTTGGATTCCCAATCCCGGTGCGGTCGGCGGAAGCACGTAGCCGTCATGCATCTGGAATGACTCACCGACGATCTCGGAATGAAGTGGGCCGTAGGCTGGCGGTATCTCCAATATGGTCGTGTTAGGAGTGGCGAACCCAGCGTGGATGTTTTGCATGAGCACGCCTCCGCCGCCCCACGCGTGAGTTGCGACCTTTCGGTTTCGGACTTCAAAACGTTTCGCAACTTTTCTGAATTCTCCGAATCCGCCCATGAATCCGGCATCCGGTTGCCCGATGTCGAAACAGTCCTGATCGATAAAAATTTCCCATTCGCAATCGGCGGTGAGACATTCGCCTCCGGCAATGGGAACCTTGGTGGCGGCGCAGAGTTCGGCGTAGCCTTTCGGATTTGTATAGTGTAGCGGCTCTTCGAAGAAAAAGAGATCGTAGGGTTCACAGGCGCGGCAAACTTCGATGGCTGTAGCCGTATCCCAAGTCCGGTTCGGGTTGTTCCCCATGTGCCCGTCGAGCATGACTTTAAAGTCGGGCCCATATTGCGATCGGACGAATTCCAGTTTGGCCGCTTCGAAATCCGCCGCCGCAGAGGACTCTGGCGCGATGACATATCCGTTTTCCGCGGTGAGAGAACCGACGCCGAGTTTGGCCGCGTTGAACCCGAGCGAGCGGTAGTAGTCCAGCTTTTCGGCGAGTCGTTCTTCGGGATAATTTGACGGGCCTCCGGTGGCGTAGCCGGCGATTTTTTCGTGTGGAATCGAGCCACCTTCTGCCAGCAATTCGCAGACCGGTTTGTTCTCGATTTTCCCTTTTAAGTCCCAGAGTGCAGCCTCGATTCCGGAAAGAACCGAAGCGCCCAACCCGACGCGGCACCAGAAGTTGCCGCAGTGATACATGCGGTCCCAGAGCTCAGCAATGTCATCGACATTTTGACCAACGAGAATGGGTTTAAAGAACTCAACCGTCTCGGGAACGATCTCTGGACAGAAGTAGCCGACATAGGTTTCGCCGAGTCCACTCAATGTCGGATCATCGGTATCAATCTCGATGAAGGCGGCGCTGCGCCATTTGCGCAATTCCAGTAGATACGGGTCGCCCGTGCAGGGGCCGGTGAGAAGGACAGTGCGGACGTCCGTGATTTTCATAGGATAGGGATGGGACAAGAGGGGCGAGTGCGCGACGTACCCCTGTTGAATAGACGATTCATTGCTAGTTGAAAAGTCATGGCAAAAATTGCTTCGCTGTTTCTCTGGCGGGGTGCTCGTACCACCACAGGAATGTGGTGGGTCCGTAAGGAACAGTGACATTCTTGTCGCTGGCGAGTGAACACTCGTTTTCTATCACGCTTCGCATTTTCTGGCAACACGACCGGGCTACGGGATTGAGGGCCGGATTTTCGTTGTGATGAAGCTCTGACATCCATACAACGATGAACATGGAATCCAATTCCCAGCGAAAGTTGCATGCGGCAGCGGGAGAGTTTGAAATCATCCCGGAACTTGAGACGTTGACGGATGTTCGTCACGGGGGGCGGGCTGTGGAGGTTGTGGGTGGATTGAAGACGGTGGTGACGCTTCTTGAAGAAGGATCAGAGCGCATGTGCCTGGTGACGACACACTTTGGCCCGTCGTTTCCCGTGAATCTGAGCAAGCTGATTCGCGAATCGATTTCGCAGGAACTCGGGATTGCGGTTTCGCGTGTCCTCATTTTCACTTCTCACAATCACACAAGTGTCGCCCTGGCAGCAAATGGCGTTCTGGCCTACAACGCCTACAAGTCAGGGGCACCGGAGGCGGAGTTATTGCCAGTGGGAGAGGAATTTTTGAAGCGGCTTCTTGAAACGGCCCGTTCGCTGGCAGGTAGGCTGGAGCCTGTCTCGGTATGGTGGGCACTGGGCGAAGAATCCCGAATTTCCTACAATCGGAAAGGTCGGCGCGAGGACGGATCGACCTATCTCATGCGGGAGGAAGATCGCGCTCTTCTTGGAAAAGACTTTGTGGGGGATGTCGAGACAGATGCCCCCGTGATTGTTCTCAAGAATGAAGAAGGCAAAGCCGTCGTTGGGTTTTTGCAGTTCACGGCTCATCCTGTGACCGCATTTCATCCTGAAAATACGGTCATTTTCGGGGAGTGGTCGCAGTTGGTTTGTGAGAGAGTCGGAGCAGAAATCGGGGCGCCAGTGGGATTCCTGCAAGGGTGCGCGGCGGATGTGAATTCGAAAGAGATGTTCACCGGTGGTCCGGGTCGGTCGCGTGATTTTGCTGGAATGTTAGGGGATAGCTATCTGGCGGCGATGAGTTCCCTAAGGCGGTCGGAGCGCGACGGTTTCGATGTCCATCTGGAGAAAGTAGGCGTGCCATTGGCGTCGCTACCATCCGGGGAAGAGTTGCGAACGGAATTGGAGGAGATCGATTCGTTCATCGAGCGGGCAAAGGGAGGGGACGAGGATACGCTCACCTGTGCCGGACAGAATTTTGCGGTGGCGCTTTCGCCAAGCTATCGCGCGTGGTTGGCAGGCTTGATTCGTCCGTGGACTGCCTGGGCTTTGAAATTTCACGAGGAGGACGCAGCCGGGTCGCTTGCGAAAGTGCAGGAGATGGAGATTGCTACGATTCGAATTGGTGATGTCGGTATCGTCGGACTGCCGTGCGAGCCCTTTCAAAACATTGGGCGTCAGATCAAGAAATTGTCCAGCCTTCCTCTGACGATTCCGTGCGGGTACATGAACGTGAATCATGGTTATGTCCCCGATTCAAAAAACACGGGTGACAACGAGTACATGAGCGCGCATCATCGCTACACGAAGTTCCGTCCTCCGTTTCGGAATCCGGCCGGCGACGTTCTTGCCGATGCGGGTGCGGAAAAATTGAATGAATTCTGGAAAAATGGACACTGACCTTTGGTTTGAGATCGGAGACAACGCTCAGATCGATCCGGGCGTGACGTTGGGATACCGTTATCCCGCCACGAGCGCCCCGCTTCGCATTGGTGCTGATGCGATCATCCGAAGTGGATCGACGATCTATACGGACACCACGATCGGGTCGCATTTTCAATGCGGGCATCAGGTTATCATTCGGGCGGAAGTGGAGATCGGCGACCGGTGCGTCGTCCATCATCAATGCACTCTGGAAGGCCGGTTGCAGATTGGAAATGGTGTGAAGATCATGGCCCAGGTCTATGTCCCCAGCACAACCACAATCGGGGATTTGGTTTTCATCGGGCCCGGAACGACTTTTCTAAACGATAAATACCCGATGCGAATCGCCGCTCCCGTCCAGGGACCTACGATTGAAGACGGAGTCTGCATTGGTGGGGGCGTTACCCTATGTCCCGGTGTGACGATTGGCGCGAATGCCGTTGTCGGTGCCGGGGCTGTCGTCAATAAGGATATTCCGGCGAATACGCTCGCCTACGGGAATCCCGCCCGTCATTTTCCAATGCCGGAAGGATTGAGCCGCGGAAATTTGCCGGAGTTGCTGTTGCCGCAGACCGATCTTTTCGGAGCGCAGTCTGACGACACTTGGAAAGAGGAGAATTGGTCGCCAATGCGAGATGATGTTGACGCGTGAGACCTGGAAGGGGCCGTGGGCCGGCTTGCCGGTGGCATGGGACGCGCAGGATCGTTTCGATGAAGCCGCCTACCGGGCGGACGTAAGGCGATGCTGCGAAGCGGGCATTCCGGGCGTTTATACCGGGGGGACGACCGGCGAATTCTATGCGATCGAGATCGATGAATTTCGCGAGATATCCCGGGCCACGGTGGAGGAGTGCCATTCGCATGGGGCGCCGGCGATGATCGGATGCAGTGCCACCTCGACAAAAGGCGCCACAAGACGTGCCCGGATCGCTGCGGAGTTGGGCGCGGATGCCATACAGGTCACGTTGCCATTTTGGATGGAAGTGGGAGACCGCGACATTGTTCCGTTTTTTAAAGCGGTTTCCGATGCCTCCGGAGGGTTGCCCTTGTCAGTTTATGAAACAAAACGCTGCAAACGAGTCCTGACACTAGAGGAACATCGGATGGTCCGGGAGGCAGTGCCTTCCTATCTGATGGTGAAATCGAATGCGGGAACAATCGGAGCCACAAAAGAAGGGTGTCAGGAGTTGTCTGAATTCGTTAATGTTTTTGCTGCCGAGATTTTCTGGAAAGACCTCGCGGATTGCGGTATTGCCGGAGCCTGCAGTGCGATGGTTTATTGGAATCCCACCTATGTTCTCGGCTTGTGGAATCAAGTAAGGGAGAGCAACTCAGAAGCCCTGGTTGCCGCTCACCGCGATATTATTCGGTTGCACGAATTCTTCGCTGCAGAATTCGGGCCGCGGGGATTCACGGACACGGCGTATGACCGGCTTCTCGGGAACGCCCTCGGGATTCTCCAAACCAGCTACCGGAGCCGTGGCCCCTATCCCTCGCCGACCGGGGAAGATGCCAGGGTGGTCCAAACCTGGTGCCATGAAAACTTTCCGGAATTTTTGAGGAACCTATGAAAAACGGACTGCACTGGATCGATTTTCTCATCATCGCCATCTACGCGTTGGGCATGTTGGCGTTGGGTTGGTATTACAGCCGGAAGCGGGCGACAGCTGACGAGTATTTTACCGGGGGGAGATCGATGAGTCCGATTTTGATCGGCATCTCTCTTTTCGCGACCTTACTCAGCACGATTTCCTATCTTTCCAAGCCGGGGGAGATCGTAAAAAACGGACCCTATATTCTCACTGCCGTCGTTTCGATTCCCATCGCTTTCTATGTTGTGGGATATTGGTTGATCCCGGTGTTCATGAAGTTCCGGCTCACCAGCGCGTATGAGTTGCTGGAAAAGAAACTGGGACTGAGCAGTCGTCTCATCGGCGCGAGCATGTTTATCCTGCTTCGACTGATGTGGATGTCGGTCTTGCTCAACTTCGCCGCCGGAGCCTTGCTCGTAATGTTCGAACTCGACGATCGCTGGCTGTTCCCGTTAACGGCGTTGATCGGGACCATTGCGTTAGTCTACTCGTCGATGGGGGGACTTCGGGCTGTCGTGGTGACCGACACGATTCAGTTTGTGCTTTTGTTAGGTGGGGCGATTCTCGTGGTCGTGTTCGTATCCATGCGCCTTGGTGGATTGGATTGGTTTCCGACGGAATGGCATCCGGATTGGAAGAAGCAACCTGTCTTCAGCCTGGATCCCTATCTGCGATTGACCGTGCTCGGGGTGATCCTTACGCAGACGCTGTGGAGTATTTGCACGGCAGGTGGAGACCAAACGGCGATCCAGCGCTACATGGCAACGAGCGATGCCAAACAGGCTCGCCGGGCGTATTTGGTGAATTCCATCGTCACCCTCGTTGCGTCTCTCGTTCTCGCGCTTGTAGGTCTTTCGTTGATGGCCTACTTCGCCAAATTTCCGGGAGCGCTTCCCGAAGGCTTCACCGTGAACGGTTCGGCGGATAAACTCTTCCCGCTCTTCATCTCGCACCACTTGCCGGTCGGACTTTCCGGCTTTGTCGTCGCGGGGATGTTCGCTGCGGCCATGTCGAGTGTGGACTCGGGAGTGAATTCGATTTCTGCTGTGGTCACGACCGATTTTATCCAGCGTTTCAGACCGAAGGTCGACAAAGAGAGCATGCTCACGGCCAAGTTGGTTGCCGTGAGTGTGGGGGTGATTGTTATCTTTGGAAGCAGTTTGATTGAGCACGTTCCGGGAAACCTTCTCGCTGTTTCCAAGCGGGCCACTGATCTCCTGGTGACGCCCTTGTTCACCTTGTTTTTCTTTGCGTTATTCGTCCGATTCTCAACAGCGGCAGGTGCGAATACAGGTGCGATTTGCGGTTTTTTGAGCGCGGCCCTAATTGCCTTTTGGAATCCACTTTTCGATCAGGAAAATTCGCTGAGCTTCACCTGGATCAGCCCGGTTGCTCTCACGGTTGGAATCACGGTTGGGTGCATCGTGAGTCGGCTCACCTACCGGAAGACAGCGTCGGCATCACCAGAACTGGAATTTAAAGACGAATAGACTTCAGTGAACTACACGGAATGAATTGAGGCGTGACGGAGGAGCGGATAGAAACTACTTGCTGCATCGTCGGAGGGTGGGTAGCCGCAACCGGCCCGGTTGCGAGAGCTTGGGTGCAGCGGGGATCGGGTTGGCGCGTCAGGCCGGGCATGGTTTGGCCACTGAGAACGAGGGGTCGCGCGAGGCCGCGCGAACCTACCCCTGTAGTTCGCGGTGGGTAGCCGCAACCGGCCCGGTTGCGAGAGCATGGATATGGCGGGGATCGGTTTGGCGCGTCAGACCGGGCATGGTTTGGCCACTGAGAACGAGGGGTCGCGCGAGGCCGCGCGAACCTACCCCTGCAGTTTTCGCCGATCACTCCGGTCGCATTCCCGGTCCGGGGGCCAAAGGATACTGTTCATGATGAGGCGGCGCATGGACGGTTCTTTGAAATCATAGGGGTGACCCAGATTGGTCATAAACACCCGGCTGGTCGGCATGTCTTCTGCGTAGACCTTGCAAAGGTTCTGATCGACTCAAACAGAAATGCAATGCTGGCAGGATTGTTGTATGGGTGAGCTCGATTTTCGTAATTAGATCAACGTGAACGATGAAGTTTGAGTCTTCTTCCAAAATAGTAGCTGCCGTTGTTGCGGGTCAGGCAGTTCTCATTCTCGTACTGGCGCTTTCTCATTGGGATGCCGTGCGATCAGTTTTTTCGTCGGAAACCTCTTCGAAAGAAATCGCTGAGATGATCCGCGAGTTTACGCAAGGTTCCGAGGCTGAATTTCTGATTCGGATTGAGAAGAACTCAGGGCTCCCCGACCCCTCCGTCAGTCCTTATCCTCACTGTCTGGCAACCTGCCTTGCGACAGTGTTTGATGGGGAGGGATTCGAACGCGAAATTCTTCTCGTGTTGCCGGGGTTTGTTGATCGGAAACTCACCGATTACCAAACGATCGGCCCTGGTTCTAAGGTCGTTGCAACGCTGGTCCCATTCGCTGACGCACCCGCTCTCTATCAGTCGATCCAGAGGAGCGATGACATCTCCAGGTTTGATCTTCCGCTTTTCTTCTCAAGCCGGATTCTCGCGATTACGAAGTCGTTGGAGGAGCTTAATATTTCCGAGTTGGGCCTCGAAGTTCAACTGCCAGTTGAAGAGCCGAAGTCAGATTCGCTGAAGTCATTTTCAATTAATGCCGAAGCGGTGAAAAGCCGACGTGCGAAAGCAATTCAAACGATTGCGGAAATGCGCGACACGTTCGAGGGAGGTTGGGAAGAATGGATGGTTAGTGCGGAAGAGATCCGGCGTCGCCATTTTGAAACCTCATTGACCTCGGGTGGTATATCGTTTGTCCGGGGAGCTTTCTACTATGAGCCGAAAGTCTTTCTTGGATACGAAAAGCCTGCTGCGATGCCCGATTCCGCTCGCTCCATTGCAACACTCACGGCCCTGTCAGAGAAATTAGCCGAGCGAGGCACTCACCTCATTGCTGTTCCGCTGCCAATGCGGGACGAGGTTGCCGCGTTGCACGCTTACGCCGAGGATCGCCCTCCGTTCGGGATCTTGAGCCCGGAGCGACTCAGAATCATTGAGTTTTTATTGAACTCAGGCGTGGATGTTGTCGACCCGCTTCCCTGGCTGATTGGATTGGATGCCGAGGATCTGCCATACTATGACGCGGCGGATCATCATCTCGCCCCCGCCGGATCCGCAAAAATTGCTGAAGGAATTGCAGCGATCTTGAAAGACTACGGTGTCCCGATGGAGGAAGCGCAATTCTCTCGCAGGCAGCGAATATTTCGGATGCCTGACTTCGCCGGGAAAGGATCGTTCCCGGGAGATTCGGTCTATTCAGCGCTGACGTTGACCCGTTCTGCGGCGTCGCTGCCGTTCGAGTCGGGTCTGGTTGTAGCGGGGGATTGCCAGATAACAGTGCCGAATCAATACCATCATTTGAACGCGAATTTTCATGATCATCTATGCTGGGAAATGGGATCCCGTGTGGGGCTTGTTTCATTTCCAGGTGAGAGTTCAGAGGTTTTTCGACATCTCTCGAGTCGTCGTGACGATTGCTCGTCTGCGCGCGTTCTCGTTTTTGTTTTTGATTCGTCATTTTTCACCGCCCCCAGTCAGTGGTGGCCGGAAGAGTTCGGGGACACGGGATACGGTCAAAGTTTCGACATTGCTGAATGATATTTTTTTGTGAGGAATGAGTATGGCTTTCGGCGCATTTTCCCCCGAGTTGGGTTAGATTGATAGCTCGCGAAATGAAGTTTCCTCAAATGCTAAAAAAGCCAGCTCTGAAAAAGTGGTGGCGAAATTGGCGCATGCCCACAATCGTCGGGCTCGTGCTGTTTGTAGCCTGGTGCATCAGGAAGCCCGTGCTCGGGCTTGCCTCCGAATGGCGTGCGGAGAACATGGCCGAGAAGGCCGGGGATTACGCTGATGCCGGGCAGTGGCTGGCAGCGGAGGCAGAGGCGAAGCGTGCTTTGCAGTTGAATCGGAGTAGTCACGATGCTCTCAGTGTGCTTTTCAGAGCATCTCTTCAAAATGGGCGCGATGATACGCTGCGGATCGGAGCTGCGCTTTTCTCGCATCCGCTCAGTTCTGCCGGGGACAAGGCGATGGTTCTCGATCTGCTCTTGCTGACGGGAGATCACATAGGATTCCGGCGGCTGCAGAGTTCATTGCCTCCGGAATTGCTCTCTGATCCCGCGATACTGATGCAATCGATCCGATTTCAGGCAATTCGCGGCGACAGGACCATGGCAATTCAGAAATTGGAACAGTATTTGGAAGTATCAGATGATCCTGATGAAAACTTCCGGATTCTCCATGCAGATCTTCTGATGCAGTCCGGCGAATGGGAGCAGGCGGTAAAGATAGTCGATGGGTTGGTTGCGGAAAATGGAGACGAGGTCCTTTCTGCTTTTCGTTTGCTGGGGCGGATTCCTTTTGAGAAAGGTGCTGATCTTCCGTTGGATGGGATCATTGCGGTGGTGTCACAGCGTTCCGACATGACGGTGACGGACGAACTCCTGCTGGCGGGGATCCAGATGTCTAGGGCCGGGAGTTCGGTGGAAGCCGACAAGATACTTCGCGTTGTGGTGAATCGCTTTTTGCGAACGGATCCCGAAGCTGTGGCACGCTGGTTGGATAACGTCGGGAGGCAGGATTATTTGGAAAAGGTCGTTTCCGTTGAAGCTGCGAGGAAATCTACTGTTCTCGCAGGTTTGTATCTAAAGGGCCTCATGACCTCCGGTCGATATAAGGAGGCTAAAGAGTGGATGGAGAAAGTGGGATCGGTATTTGACGGAACGCGTGCCAGCACCACCAACGCCGTGATCGCCCTCAAGCTGGGGGATCGGCCTAGCGCTTTGGTTAATTGGCGGAACGCCATGCACGAGGCCGGGATTCGAAACGACGGTAATATTTATCTAAAAATGGCCCATCTTGCGATGGTGTCTGGTGCAGCTGACTGGGCCGTGGAGGCAATGATGGAGGCCTCACAACGGCCGGAGACTCTGATTTCCGCCGGGATCGATCATTCCGGTTACATTGGGTATCTCCTGCGGGAGGACAGACTCAGCGAAGCGGTCGAGCTTGCTCGTTATTGGCTGGCACGAGAGCCGGAGAGCCCGGCCTTGCGCAACAATCTCCTTTACCTTCAGTTGCTCAGCGGAGCGGCTGCCGATTCCGCTTTGGAGCAGACGGGAAAGCTGCACGAGGTATTCCCGGGAACTCTTGGATTCCAGACGACTCACGCGTTGGCTCTGGCTCTCTCGGGAGAACTGGAGGCGGCTCGCGAGACTCTCTCGGGCGCTCCGCTTGACTGGTCGAGAGCGGGCGATGTAGATCGTGCCATTCGCGAATTGGTTCTTAACGGGGCGGTAAATCCGACCAGCCTGGCAAGGTTGTCTCCACCGGAAAAACGATTGCTGGGTTCAGATCTCGCCGCGGACGGGTTATGAAACTTGACGAAAAGTCAGGAAAAAAGTGGCTCTATTTCGCCTTTCTTATTCTGTTGTGGGGGCAATTGTTTTTCGCGTTGATACCTTCGTGGCGGGATGGGACCTACTACAGCTATGGGTGGCTGGTGCCTCCGGCGATGGTGTTCTTTTATCTCCGCCGGCGTGATGAGGTGCCTCCAAAAGGGCAACGCGCTTCCTCCTTTTCGCAGACGGGAGTTCTCGTCTTCTTTCTTGTCGGTCTTCTCCTGCTACTGGGATTGAGAATCATCGAAGGCGGAAACGTTCATTGGAGATTGCCGCTCTGGGCGCATGGAGGAGTCGCCATTGCGATGTCTCTGGTCGCGATGGCAGTGGTCGAAGGGCGCGCAGCCATCAAAACCTATTTACCGATCTTTGTGTTCGTTCTCGTCGCCATTCCGTTGCCTTCGTTTCTCGAACAGCAACTCGTTAGTGAATTGACGGCTGCTGTGACAACGACTGGCGGCGACATCGCCAGGCTGGTGGGATTGCCCGTTGAAATCGCCGAGTCCGCCTTTCTCGTGGCGGGGCATCCGGTCGACGTCAATGATGGCTGCAGCGGGATTCGCTCGTTCCAGAGCAGTCTTATGGCAACGCTCTTTGTCGGCGAATTGCTTTGTCTATCGCTGCCCTCCCGTCTCACGCTCCTCTTTGTAGGGGTTGCGGCGTCATTCCTGGGCAACTCGGTTCGTGTCGTCCTGCTGATCGAAGCGTTTGCCGAGGGTGGACGGGAAGGGATGGATCACCGGCATGATTCCGTTGGACTGGCGGCTCTTGCCCTGACCTATGGAATCATCGTTGGCGTCGGGTTTGCGCTGAATCGGTGGGGTCCCGACCCAAAGCCTGCATCTCTGAGTGAAGAAAATGTAGAACCAGCCATGAAGGCGACAGAACTGACATGACCCGCTTGTTTACAGTTGGCATTGCCGGGCTGATTCTCGTCGAAGCCTTTCGATTTTGGTGGTTCCATCCAGCCACCCAAAACGATGCGTGGATGGACATGCCTCAGATGACTCTGGACCTGACCGGTGTCGAAGAGCAGACCGAGTTGTCCCGCCTGCCGATTTGGGACAATGTTGAAACGGGCTCCCTGCAGTATGATCAGGCCGTTTTTCTGCGGTCTCCGGTCGAGGATGTGGAAGCGCCGTTGCGGTCGCTGCTTTTCATGGAATACCGCGCCGGGAATCCCAACGTCTGGAACGATCTGTTCACCCACCCGCCCGAAGTGTGCATGCGGTCGACGGGATGTACGCTGGAGGAAGTGATGCCGACCCGTTACGTAACCGTGGGTGAACGACAGATCCCGGTGCGCTGTTTGAAATATTTGGAACCGGTCACCGCAAGTCCTCTTTATGTTTACAAGATGGTTTGGCTCCCGGAGGAAAGTCCCATTCAGCCGCGAACGGATAGACCGGAAAAACGACCGCTTTGGATTCAGATGGCACTGTCCCGCAAGCCGTCGCCACCGGGTGCCGCGTTTCTTGCCCGGGTGCAGCGGGAGCCGGATCCGGATCTCGCCTGGGAATGGGTCGAGCGCGAGATGATCAGTTACCTTCGTCTAGTCGACCCGACAGCAGGGTTGTAGAATTGGAATGTAGAACAGGGCTCCTGCCCTGTTTTTGGACGTCGCTCGGCCCACCCAAACAGAGCAGGCGCCCTGTTCTACTTCTATCAACCTGGACCCTGTCGCCACCCTCTTTTTGCGAACGGATTTTTTGCAGATAGTCTAAGCTTATGTCTTCCGTTTTCGGAACTTTCTGACAAATTCAAAGCCGAGCTTCATGAAAATTCGAAAAGCAGTCATCACAGCAGCCGGGCCGGACCAGCGTCATCTGCCGCTTCAGTCGGTTACCGGGCACTCGGGAACTTCGAGAACAGCGCTGCAGGTGCTTTTGGACGAGATTTTCGCGGCGGGCATCAAGAGTGCCGCCGTTGTCGTCGCGGCCGGTGATACAGAGGTCTACCGGAAGGCCGCCGGTCTGCATGGCGATCAGGTCCGTTTTATTGAGCAACCGGAACCTGCGGGTTACGGAGACGCAATCTGTCAGGCCGCTGCCTTTATCGATGGCGAACCGTTCCTGTTAATGGTGAGCGACCACCTTTATCTCAGTCGCACGGACCACTCCTGTGTCTCCCAACTCCTGAAAGCGGCGGAATCGAATTCCTGTTCCGTATCCGCGGTTCAGGCGACACATGAGAGCAAGCTGCCTTTATACGGGGCGATCGGAGGTCGAAAGGTGCCGCAAGCGGCCGGTCTTTACGAGATTACTAACGTGATCGAGAAACCCAGTCCGACTCTCGCGGAACAACATCTCACGGTCCCTGGACTCAGAGCGGCACAGTATCTTTGTTTCTTCGGGATGCATGCCCTGAGTGCCCGTTTTATCAGCTTGCTCTCAAGCTCGACGTCGCAAGATGTTTCGGAGACTCTCCGGGAGCTGGCAGAAGCGGAGCGCTATCTTGCGTATGAGATCGAAGGACAACGCTTCAATCTCGATGAAGATAACGGACTTTTGATCGCGCAGCTCGCGCTCGCTCTAAACAGCCCGCATCGCGATAGCGTGTTGACTTCGCTAGTCGAACTTCTCGCCAACAATAGTCGCTAGTGTTCCGAATGCGAAATATCTACGCAAAATGAAGGAAAGCTGGACAGAATACAAAGCTCGCTGCGCTCAAGGAAATTTGGTGATCGCGAGTCAATTTTGCCTGCCTTTTTCGCAAACATCACACTGGAAATGAGTTCAAATTTCATCAACGTCATTGTATCCGACGATTCGGAGGCAAGGGACACCGCGCTGGAGGTCCTATGCGAGGGGCTCACCCTCACCGGGCTTCTCGAGGTTTGTGATGAGCTCGATGGCTTCAGACGCAAAAGTGAAAATCTTTATCATCGTGTTCGCGCGCTATTTTTTCTCTACGCGATCCATCGATTTCACCTGCCCCCGCTGATGCTCGGAAAGCCAGCGGGCAGCATCCCTTTCGGAGGGTACGAAAACCTGCTGCAGCGTCGTTTCGAGGAAGCCATCGACGAATTCATCAAAGCGCAATCGGAGCAAGGCCCGGGAGATGCCCTCAGCTCCGCATTGAGTAGCGCCTACCATTCTCTTGCTTTCCAGACGCTTGCGGACCAGGTGCGTTCGAGTGTCCGGGCGGTGGACGGGAATCGCTGGATGTTCCGCATGGGGCACCCTTCCGATCATCCGCTGCGTTTCCGCAAGGAGCTGCTGGATACAGCCGAAAACGGCACCTTTCCCATCCTCCGGGAAACGACCCCCGTGCGAATGGATCTCACGCACTCGGCGTGGTCCGATATTTTTTTCCTCGGCATGGATTTTCCCGAAGGGGCGCGCGTCATCAACGTTTCGGTCGATCTCGGGGTGCACGGGCGTGATGCGAAACCCAGGCCTCCGGTGGAGGCCTATCTGCGGGTGATTGAGACGCCGGTCATCCGGCTCACCAGCATCGATCTCAACGCCACCGCCGAGGTCACTTCTTTGGGCGATGTCTTCGATTTTGCGAAAGATTATCTCGGTCTGCTAAAGGCGGCGGTCATCGCCAGTGGTGTGGTGCCTCCGGGGGTAGAGGGTTCCGGCCAGACATTGGAGGCTCTGTTGGAAAAACTTGTCGGTCCCGGCCGCGGTATCGAGTTGGTT
>Ga0222633_1000698_pt1 | contig 25839 bp, 28 predicted proteins | sample AntAcemetageno48_FD_179816 | JGI IMG/M metagenome (GOLD analysis project Ga0222633, IMG submission 179816) | Saline water microbial communities from Ace Lake, Antarctica - #48 | ecosystem: Environmental > Aquatic > Non-marine Saline and Alkaline > Saline | place: Antarctica: Ace Lake | collected...
TTCCATTGAAGCAGATCATCATACCAAGAATTCGAGTCGGCCAGATGGCAAGCTCGCGAGTTTCCTCATCGTGTATCCAGATAGAAAGGAGAAGGTCAGGAAATATCCAAAATGGTATGCCGAGGACGAACATCCCTATGACGCCGATCTTGAGGACGTCCCATGCCCATTGTGTAGCAGAAAGGATGTCTCTTTCTCCCAGAGACTGACCCACCAGCGTTGCACCGGCGGTACCTAGTCCCCAGGCGGGTAATCCAACAAGGTTAATGAAGTTAATCAGCACGGCGTAGCAAGCCAGTTCTCGAGTGCCGACAAGACCAACAATAGAATAGGTGGTCGTCAGTGCCGCCACATCCAGAAATTGTTGTAACCCGGCGGGGATCGCCAGGCGCAGAACGTTGCGAATCTCTTGACCGGTTGGCCAGCTATTGAGATAACCGTAGGGACTTCCGTGCTTAAGCCCGAGCAATAAAAATAAAACAGATCCGACAATGGACGAAAGAGCGGTAGCGAAACCTGCGCCTTCTGCACCCATTTCCGGCGCGCCAAAGTTGCCGAAGATGAACATATAGTTAAACAACACGTTGGCGACATGCATGATGAGTAGGGATGGCAGGTAGATTCGAGATAAGCCAAGGCCATTCCAAAACCCTGAGTTGGCAGCGATAAAGCCAACAAACACAGCCTGAAGAATGATCCAGCGAATATAGCCTACCCCAATAGCAATCACCTCAGGGTCGCTGTTAATAAAGGGGAACAGGTACGGCACTATGAAGTAAAGAGCTGCAGAGGCGATGGGTGCAGAAATGCTGATCACAAGCAGACCAGCCGAAAGGTAAGGGCCGCAGGCGAGGAGGTTTTTCTCGCCTCGTCGACGTGAAACAGTCGCCTGCACAGCAATTGAGAAGCCGTGAAAGAACCCGAGATAAATGAAGGCTAGGAAGGAGGAGAATCCAACAGCACCAAGGGCAGCATCTCCCAAACTCCCAACCATCGCCGTGTCGATCAAACCCAGCACGACACCAGACACCATGCCACCCATGATCGGCAGTCCGATCACAAAGATCTTTCGAATGCGGTCAGGATGTATCACGGCTTAGGGCTCAAATTTTCGGTCGGCAATGATACCAGTCGATCTAAAACTTTGTACGGGTTAGCATCGGGCGGTTAAAACTGAAGGAATGATGTTATCAGTCGCATAGTAGGAGAGGGGAAAGGCATCGTTTCGCCAGCGGGATGGTATTTGCTGAGTGTTACATCTTTTGTCATTCCGGCTGGCATTCAGACTGTGTTGTTCCCCTGGCTCATTGCGATTGAATTGCAACTCGGCGCGAAGGAGCTTGGGCTTGGTCAAATGGCGTTGCAAATTCCGGCTTTGTTTCTCATTTTGATCGGTGGTTTTCTCGCAGATCGACTTGACGCTCGAAAGATGCTGATCTTTTTGCACCTCATCGCTGTAGCTCCGCCTTTGTGTCTTGCATTGCTGATCGAAAACGGCGCACTGAGTTTTAGCTGGATGATCGTTTATGCGCTTAGTATGGGAGTTGTAACTGCATTTTCTCAACCTGCCCGGGACAAGTTGTTGAACTCCATTGCTGGTAACCAGATTCAAAGAACGGTCACCGTCGTCATGGGACTTACCTTCGGTGCACAAATTATTGGTTTTGCGCTCGCAAGCTCAGCTGAATCAAATGGCCCCGAGATTCTCCTCGTTCTAATGGCATGTGTCATGGCGTCTGGAATGTACTCATCGTCTCGCTTACCAGCGTCTCCGGGAAACTCCGGCATGGGGTTGAGTATGAGGGCAGCGATCTTAGAAGGACTACGAATTGTTTGGCATTCAGAAAAAATGCGAGCTAGCGCGATACTGTTAGGCGCGATTAGTATGTTTTATGGAGGCACGTTTCTGGTGCTGAACCCGCTTATGGTTCGAGATCTATATCAGGGCGGATCGGAAGAAATATCATTGTCCTTTGCCATGTTTATGTCCGGAACGGTGCTCACCACGGTGACATTGGTTTCTATCGGTGGGGTTAAGAATCCTGGCTTAGCACTTATTGTCGCGGTGCTTGCCGGTGGAGTCATGCTGTTTATAGCATCCCTCGGCTTGTCGTTCTCTGGATATCTAGCGACGATCTTTGTTTGGGGTTGTTGCGGCGGTTTGGCCATGAGTATGGGTCGCACTATTATGCAAGAATTAGCACCTGAGTCTCATCGGGCAAGAGTCATGTCGGTTTTTTCCCTCGCCAATGTAGGGGCTTTGACTTTTGGTGCCGCCATTATGGGATTTAGCGCTGAGTATGTCGGTATACTCAACAGCTTTTTGGTTGCGGTGGCGGGTGGTTGGTTGACGACTTTTTACGTTGCAACCTTTACCCGGCTTGCCCGCAGCGACTTATAGATAAGCAAATAGGTAGGGCATCTTGCGACAATTGAGTTTAAGGCAACCCAGCGAAAATTATTGTGAAGTCAACGGCACGCGTTTGTGCTGGTTTGAATGGGGCGAAGCGAATGCTCTACCGACCATTTTATTGGTACATGCAACTGGGTTCCATGCTCGATGCTGGGATCAGGTTATCTCCCATCTCAAAGATCGGCACGTACTTTCTCTGGACCTTCGCAATCACGGTCGTAGTGCCAAGGGCGAGGCGGTTGGATGGGATGTCTACGGCTTGGATCTAATAGAATTTATTCAGGCTCGGCACCTATCTAGCATTGTACTGGCCGGACACTCAATGGGAGGTTACTGCGTAGTAAATGCTTTGATTAAAGTTGGTGAGAGAATCGAAAAGGCAATATTAGTCGACCCGGTTGTCATGGATCCAGCTACCTACGAGCAATCAACAAACCGTCACGAGGCTTTTCTCAATGAAGATGCCGAGCACCCGGTTGCTCGGCGGCGTAATCAGTTTGTTGATGCCGAAGCCATGTTTAATAATTTTGAAGGCCGAGGCAGCTATGCTTCCTGGACGCCAGAGGCGCTCCATGATTATTGTCAGCATGGTTTATTGCCTGATGATGAGACCGGAGACTTCAAGTTAGCTTGCCCGCCGCATCTGGAAGCTTCCATTTATATGGGGAGCCAAAGCCAGCCTATCTACGGCGAGATTAGTCAGATTATGGTACCGGTGACCGTCTTACGAGCCAAGCGAGTAGAGGTGCGCACGACGATGGACTTTACTCTCTCCCCGACCTGGCCGGCGTTAGCTGATCAGTTTGCCAATGGCCGCGATGTTTATCTTCCTGAGCTTACTCACTTTATGCCGATGCAAGCACCAGAATTGGTTGCGGAATATATTCTCGGCAATTGTTAGAACTCGAGACGCATAGTAATAGCAATCGCATTAATTTAGTGTAAACGTGGTTCAAATATCAATGTTCCGTCTGGAGTCAAAATGAGTGTAAAACCGCGTCTTGCCGTCACTATGGGCGATCCAGCTGGGATTGGTGCAGAAGTGGCGGTGAAGGCTTTTCAGCAGGCATCAATTTATGCTGACGCGAATCCCTTTGTGTTGGGCAGTGAAGCATGCCTAAAACTGGCGATGTCGGCTGCTGGAATTGATCTGCCGCTGAAGGTTCGACGCAGTGTGGCGGAATTGGAAAGTATCGCGGGGGTTATCGAGCTCATTGAACCAGTAGAGTTTTCGATGGATCAGCATGTTTACGGCCAGGTGAGTGCCGCGGCTGGCAGGGCAGCTGTCGGGTATTTTGAGACAGCGGTTAAGATGGCGTTGGCGGGTGATATTCAGGGTGTGGTGACCTGCCCAATCAACAAAGAAGCCGTCCACGCTGCTGGGTTTATAGGAGATATTGGTCACCAAGAAATTCTCGCCCGTATGACCGGCAGTAAGCTGACCGCGACGATGTTAATGACGGAAGGACTAAAAGTTGCTCATCTGTCCACCCACAAGTCACTAATCGAAGCAGCCAGATATGTCACCAAGCCAGTCCTTGTTGAAAAACTAAGACTCACCAGCGAGCACATGACGACGTGGATGGGACGAAAGCCAAAAATCGCTGTTGCTGCACTTAATCCCCATGGTGGTGAGGGCGGCATGTTGGGTCGCGAAGAAATAGATGAAATTACGCCGGCAGTTATGGCTGCTTGCGCGGAGGGCATGAACGTCGTTGGCCCCTATCCAGCTGATTCAGTCTTCTATCGAGCGGTAGCGGGTGAATTTGACGCGGTTCTGGCTCTCTACCATGACCAGGGTCACATCGCGATCAAGATGCACAATTTTGAGGAGAGCATTACTGCCACCATGGGTATTCCCTTTGTCCGTACCTCGGTGGATCACGGTACAGCCTTTGATATCGCAGGCCAAAATCGTGCTGATGCCCAAGGCTTAGGCCGCGCACTGGAAGCGGCAACAGCAATGCTGAACGGCCGGTTGGCATAGACAGTGAGAGTCTGTCCATGGAGCCGGCTTACCGCCGCTCATTCGCAGAGCTTAGTATGTCCTATCACCGCCATTTCTAGTGTGCCAACAGCGGGCTTTTTTGGTACTGTAAGCGCCTTCGCGAGCTATCGCAGCCAAATTTTGCCAAATATCGAAAGACTGAGGAGTTGCACTACATGCCATTGGTATTAAACGAAGAACAAAACATGCTGAAGGATGCAGCGAAAGACTTCTGCAAAAACAGTACCCCCATCACCCAGCTTCGTAAGCTTCGGGACGACAAAAACGAGATGGGTTTCGACAAGGCTACCTGGCAGCAAATGGTTGAACTCGGTTGGGCTGGTATCACAATCCCCGAAGATTTTGGTGGCCTGGGTTTTGGATTTATGGGTCTTGGTGTCGTGATGCAGGAGTGTGGACGTACATTGACAGCTTCTCCTTTGTTAGCGACGGCGGTTTTAGGAACCAGCGCTATCCTCCACGGCGGCACTGACGCGCAGAAGTCAGAAATTTTAGCTCAAGTTGCTGGCGGCGAGATGTTACTGGCTCTGGCGTTAGAAGAATCTCCTCATCACAGCCCATATGGCGCGGCCGCTAAAGCAGAGAAATCTGGCGACGGTTATAAAGTTACGGGTAAGAAGACATTTGTACTTGATGGCCATGTTGCCAATAAGATTGTTGTGGTTGCACGAACATCCGGAAACGTTGGGGACCGCGACGGTTTGACCCTGGTGCTGGTTGATGGCAATGCGAGTGGCGTTAACGTCACGCGAACCTACATGGCAGATAGCCGCAATGCCGCCAATATTGAATTCGACGGCGCGCACGGCGAGCTACTAGGCGAAGAAGGCAAGGGCGCAGATGTACTGGATAAGGCGCTGGATGCAGGCCGCATTCTCCTGGCGGCAGAAATGCTCGGTAGTATTGAAGAATGTTTTGAGCGAACGGTTGAATATCTTAAGGTTCGTGAGCAGTTTGGTGTACCGATCGGTTCATTCCAAGGTTTGAAGCATCGAGCAGCGCAGATGTTCTGTGAAGTGGAACTTTCAAAGTCAGTGGTACTAGAAGCCTTAAGTTCTTTGGATGAAGATTCTGAGCAAGTGCCTGAACTCGCCAGCCTTGCAAAGGCGCGCTTGAACGACACCTATCATTTGGTCAGCAGCGAAGGTGTTCAAATGCACGGCGGTATCGGTATGACCGACGAACATGAAATAGGCTTCTTCCTGAAGCGGTCACGGGTGAGCGAACAGACCTTTGGTAATAGCGCATTCCATCGCGATCGTTACGGTGAAGTTCAGGGCTACTAAACAAGCTCAAAGCTATATCAAAAAGGCGCCTAAGGCGCCTTTTTCCTTTCTAAGGTTTGCAGCTCTAATAATCGGGGTATGATCGAGTTCGAATTTGCACCTAGAAGAAGGTAAATCATGTTGAACCAACTTAAGAAGCCCCTTATCCTTTGGATTTTGTTTGTCGCAACCTTGCTGCTCACTTATTGCTTTATTCTGATCAGAGACCATTGGGGTCTAACCCTACTCGACAGCATTACATCTCCCGGCGACGCGCGAGGCTTGATCAACAGTTTTACTCCTGAGCAGATCACTGCCCATGTATGGACTACCGCCATTGTGGATCTGGCTTACCCTCTTGCCTACGGATTGTTCTTTGCTGGTTCAGCCTTATGTTTCTTTGGTCGATTCGGGGTCTATCTCGCAATTCCCGCTTTTCTAGTGATTCCCGTTGACCTAGTAGAAGGCGTGGTGCAGGTGCTTGGGCTCCTCGGAACCGTTGACCTGTTAGATTGGAAGGCAATTCTGACCCCGGCAAAGTTTGTTTTGTTCTTTGCTGGGATGGCGATTACGGTGCTGGGTTGGCTCGTCTGGCTGGTCATAAAAGTGAAGGCGTTGTTTTAAGTGAGGCCAGTGGCGATCAAATACGAAGGCTCTTGTCAGTGCGGGGAAGTAACCTATCAGTATGAGGGCGAGTTCGGTGCGTTAGGATATTGCCACTGTCGCGTTTGCCAAAAAATCCACGGGGCTGCCTATGCAACCTACTTTAATGCAAGGCTAGAAGGTTTTCAAATTCTGTCTGGCCAGTCCAGTATTAAAGCATTTCGATCTTCCGAAAATGTCGTTCGAACGTTCTGCGGAACCTGTGGTTCCAACTTACAATTTATTCGAAATGGAAAAGAACGATTTGGGCTTGCAGTCGCGTCCCTGGATACTAACCCTGACAATAAGCCGGAATATGAAATCTGGACTGCAGAACTGGCGCCCTGGGGTTGCCGAGACGACATCGCCGTGTCGCATCAACAGGACCGGCGAGAGCTTCTTGAGGCCCTTAAGCCATGAGCCGCGGCATCGGTTTTGATCTGGATGACACGCTGATCGATCGAGCCCAGGTGGTTGTTGATTTTGGGACTGGATTTCTACCGCTGCTAGATGTTGTATTGATATCGGATTACTTTGGCGTGAAAAAACCAGATGCCAGTATTTGTAACATCGCAATTGATGGTCTGGGGATTGAGCCAACAGAAAGTTGGTTTGTTGGCGACCATCCACTAAATGATATCTGGGGCAGTAAGCAGGTCGGTTTTAACGCAGCATGGGTTCACAGCAATCGGCCCTGGCCTATCGACGTCGCGCCCTGTTACGACGTTATGGAACAAGACCTGATCGCGGTACTCTCGAAGCTCGAAAGCCACAGGCTAGGCACACCTTGACCTCGCCACACTTCTCCGGTGCAATCTGATAATGGATATTCAAGCCCTTAGAGTTTTTCTAGGACTGTGTCGACACCTACACTTTGGTAAAACCAGCACAGAGTTTCATATGAGTCCCTCGGCGCTCAGTCGACTGGTTCAGAGGCTTGAGGCCAGTGCAGGCTATCCACTACTGATCCGAGACAATCGCTCTGTGCAACTAACAGATCAGGGTCAGCAGCTTCGATCCTACGCGGTTGAGGTTGTCGCCGGCTGGGATGAGCTCAAACGAGAAATGCAGGAAGCCAATAGTCAATTGCGAGGGCGTTTGACACTGTTCGCTTCCGTGACGGCTAGTATGAGTATTTTGCCTAATGTACTTTCGCGATTTCGTGATGATTACCCAGATATTCATATCCAATTAGAGACAGGTTACGCTATCGATGCTCTGCAACGCCTCAATGAAGGTACTGACGTGGTGGTAGCAGCCTTGTCCGTTGATGATGATGCGTCACTACTTAAAAAGGTAGTGACGAGCACACCCATTGTAGGCGTCGCTTCCCGTGAGATTGCTGAATTGTTGGGAGAGCCACCAAATTGGTCCGGCGTGCCCCTGGTTTTGCCTGGCTTTGGTCAGGTGAGGGAAAAGGTGGATGCATGGGTTCGACATGAAGGCTTGGCACCAGAGGTTTACTCTGAGGTTGATGGCAATGAAGCGATACTGTCTCTTGTTGCTCTGGGTTGTGGCGTTGGCTTTGTGCCAAGATTAGTGTGGGAAACTAGCAGCCTAAAAGATCGAGTTCAGGTTGTGGCCTCGGGTCCGTTTGGCGAATTTCATGTGGGTTTTTGTACTCGGCGAAAGCAGTTAGAAAAATCGGCCATCATTCGAGCCTTCTGGTCGTCAATAGATGTTGTTCGTGCCTAATTTCCAAGTGGTTTTCGACTAAATCACGCCGCTTGGATCCAGATTAGCTAATGTCTTGTTCATATTTTTTTGAGAAGGCAAGATTGACAGTAGGTGTGGATCGATCGTTATCGAAATAGCTGATTGCCGTTAATAAATCATCTTTGATACGTCGGGCACGATAGCTGTTGCGGCTATTATCGCAAGATACCTTGATCTTTACGACTAAGTTGTCATCCTCTTGCTCGCGTATCGAAACGGCTCGTTTTAGCCAATCGTAGAAAGCGCTTCTGCTGACGTTGAGCACCGCGCAAAGTAGAGCAATGCTGTGGCACATTTTTTGTTTCTAAATGAATGCGTACTTCACGACATGCGGCTCGAAAATTGAACCCACAAGCAGTCACACGAAACATGATCTGATCGCCCAGGAGTAGGCGCGGGGCTTAAGGATCGGTAAGGCCAGAACCACCATGATAGATATCACTGAAACTATTGTTTCTAAACCCATCGAAACTGAAATTGCAGCAACAGAGCGTGTGATTAAAAATCGCTCTCCCCAATTGGTGCGCGACCGGTCCATCGCTCAATTGAGGTAACAGAAGAGAAGATAATAGAATAGATGAAAGGACAAGATCGCCTTAGAAGTAGTAGCGAAGATTTATAATCAAACGATCAGGATTAGCCCCGTATTCTGACCCTAGATTGGGTAACGAGGGCTCATCTCCGCTAAATCCAAAATAGCTTATTCCCAGGTACAGGTTCTCGTGCAGGCTAAAATCAGCTGCTAGATTCACAAAAGTTGAATCGTCTTTAAGATTTCTGATGAGTTGCAAGGACGCCGTCGTCAGGGGAGAGATTTGCCAGCTAAGTGAAGGGATAAGGTAGTGTTTGCCGAGAAGAAAAATACCGCCTGCCCGGTAAGGTGCACTCGCGAGACGACTCAAATAGTCCTTCGGCTGCTCGGCGCCGGCCCCGTTGTAATGATACTCAAGCATAGCAAACCAGCTTCCGTTGAATCCGTAATCGAGACCAACCGAGCTCCGCAGATAATCCTCATCCCCAGTGACCGAGGCTGCTTCAAGCCATGTGCCAAATTGTCCTACAGTGGTTTCAATGCCTGCGCCAATCAGGTTTTGTTCACTGAAGCGGATAAGGGTGAGTTCGAGATCACTACCAGCGAGATTTGATTTTAGGCGAGCGAAGGCGGCCGAATTGTTGCTGCCGTCATCCCCCAAAACGACTCCTAGATCGAGTTCCGAGAGCTGTCCCACTGGGCTCTGAAATCGGATGGCGTCGATCCCCGCTCGATATTCCGTGTTAAGCGTTTGTACATCAAAGGGTAAGAAAACATCGGTAGGATTGATGATCCGCGCCGAACCAAAAGTGATGGGCTGGCGGCCAATGGTCAGATCTCCTGCCGCAAGGCTGAATTGAATATTAAGTCGATCTAGATTTTGACGGTTAACACTTTTGAGGTTGTTCTCACCTGGCATTGAGGTGATGTCTGTTAGTCGGTAGGAATTTCGGCTGGGCGCTGTCAGGTTAAGTCCTGCCTGATCGGAGTTAAAGTCTCGACCTAATTCATAGTGGACCTGTGTTGAATAACTTTCTCCCAACACGTCCAGCATGGCGCGGCCGCTAAATTGGCTTGAATAGATTTTGTCTGCCTGAAAACTGGTAAGGTCAATTTCGTCTTGGATCAGACTGTAATTCTTTAGGTAGCCTGAAAAGCGGCTTTCTGCCTGGGCCTGACTGGCCAACAAATGACTGACCAAAAACAGGGAGACAAGGCAGCACAGATTCCTCACGGAGATTTTTTTTCGTCCTTGTGGACGCGACCATCTTCGATATGAATGAGCCGTGAGGCCCGCTTCATGATCTTCTCATCATGAGTCGAGAAGACGAAGGTCATGCCAAAGCTTTCATTAAGCTCCTTCATGACATCGAGCAGGGCAATACCAGTTTTGGAATCGAGGTTTGCAGTCGGTTCGTCCGCCAAAATAATGTCGGGCCGGGATGCCATGGCGCGGGCGACAGCAACACGCTGCTGCTGACCGCCGGATAAGTTTGACGGCCGCCTATCCGCGTAATCGCTGAGACCAACCTGTCGTAGAGTTTCAGCAACTCGGGCTTTTCGTGTCGCCGCATCGATACCTTGCAGAAGCATGATGTATTCGATGTTCTCCTCAGCAGACAATACTGGTATCAAGTTGTAGGATTGAAACACAAAACCAATATGGTCACGTCTAAAGTCTGAAAGTTGGCCGGGACTCATACGCGCGATGTTGTGGCCACTTAAAAAGACATCCCCAGAGGTTGGGTTGTCGAGTCCACCAATGAGGTGGAGCAGGGTAGTTTTGCCGGACCCAGAAGGACCGATAATGGCGGTGAACTCTCCTGGCTCTATGCTGATGTTGATACCGTCTACAGCTTTCACGACGATGTCATCGGACTGCTGAAAGTATCGGCATAGGTTTTCGGTTTCGATAAGGGCGACCATAAGCTACAAGCTCCGCTGCAAAGCTTCGGTAGGGACAATTCGTGCCGCAAATCGGGCAGGGTAAAGTGCTGCTGCGACTGTCAGAAGAATCACATAAATGGGGTATTCGACAAATTGGTAGATTTCGAGTCGCATTAACACTCGATTGTCTATTGCGATGCCAGACACTTCAAATTCACCGAGTGGTACACCATGCTCCTGGGCGTAACTGCCAAGCAGGTATGCCAGTGTCATGCCTGCAAAGCAGCTGATCACGGCAATCAAAAAGGCTTCTAAAAGAATCAGCCATGCCAATCGAGCAGGCCGTGCGCCTAGGGCTTTTACCACGCCAAATTCATACATGCGTTCGTAAATCGACATGAACATCGAATTGATTACACCGAGGCCAGCAAGAATAAACAAAATAGTACCGATGATGATTGAGCTTAAGCCTGACATTTCGATGATCGAGGCAATAGGTTTGTTAAGTTCAAGCCAATTCAGAGTTTCTAGTTGATCAGAATTGAGCTGCGTAAACACTGGCGTGCTTGGCAACGTTGCCAGAGAGGGGTCGGTAAACCTTAGGGCAATTTCATGGCTTTGTTGACTGGTTATGCCAATAACGCTTCTTAACTGCGCTAGGTTGGTAAATACCAGACCTTTATCAATGCCTTCGATACCAAAATGAAAAATTCCTGAGACTCTAAATAGCGCCTGTGCCAGCTCGCCACTATCAGCTTCACTGAGCGTAACGACCAGACGATCACCGAGGGAGATTTCGAGCAGCTCGGCGAGCTTGTTACCGATGAGAATTTCGCCGGTTTTGCCACTCAAGTATTGGCCCTCTATGATCGCCGCCGGTAGCTGAGTCACCTGACCCTCTGCTTCCGCATTGATGCCGTATAGGAGCCCGGTTGCCACATTGTAACTTGAAGACAGCATGCCGCCGCTGATGACCCTTTCGCTGTAAGCCGCAATCGTCGTATCTTGATCAAGCGTGTATCGAATGTTTTGGGTGTCCGCCAGATACAGATCGACATCCAAATTCTGACGAAACCCGGGTTTATGGATCTGCGCTTCTCCGACGACATTTTTGGTGATTGACTTGACGAGAATGTCTAACATGCCAAGGCTGAGCGCATCTACCAGGATTAAGGCGCTCAGGCTGAAGCCGATCAGAATAACGGTGAGTACCGTTCTTCGCGTGTTTCTAGCCAGGTTCCTGATCGCAAGCTTTAAAGTGAGCATCAGTGGCTTCTCATTGCCTGGGTAGGGGAGATTTTTGCTGCTCGTATACCGGGTGGAATACTGATCAACAGGGCAAAGCTAATCAGCAGCAGAAAAGGAATAACAAAAACAAACACAGACATTTCTCCGCGAATGGCGCTAATCGCAATGCCACCCATGTCGATGGGTTCGGGAAGCGCAAAGCCAACATAGGTCATCCAATACATAACGGGCAATGCAATTAAAAGGGCAACCAAAACGCTTATTGTGGCGAGTAGCGTGGTTTCCAGCGTCACCAGGCTCATGATAATGCTGGGTCTGCTGCCAATCGCTTTGAGTACACCAAACTCTTTGGTTCGTTCTAGCACCGACATCAGAACGGTATTCAGCACTCCGATAAACACGATGAACAATATAATACCGAGTGTCACATGGTTACCTTGCTTATCAGATTGCATAGTCTTGTAAAAATCGGCCTCGACCTGTTGCCAGGTTGAAATCGTCAGATCAGGTATGGCCGGGCGCAATCTCTGTGCAAAAGGTTCAGCGTCTTGATAGTTATCGAGGATCAACACAATTTCATGTACACGGCCTTCTAACGCTAAGAAAGTTTGGGCCGCATTCAAGGGTAGGTAGACATTGCTTTTTTCGACGCCACCGCGATTGCCAAGGATTGCACCGACCTTAAATATATCGTTGGCGACGGAGCCGTCGGCACCTTCCGAAATCAAAATGAGATCATCACCTAGACCGATTTTTAGAGACTCGGCAATACTCACGCCGATCATGGCCTGGAAATACCCATCTTCATCCGGAAACTCTGAGATGTAGTTGCCGGATGTGACCTTATCCTTAATCAGCGTAGTGGCTCGTTCTCGATCAAGGTCGATGCCGATCAGCTGCGCCGGATGATTTCCCTCCTCAGAGTAGGCAAGCGCCGGGGCGAATATGCGAAAGGAATAGCTTTTGACTTGCTCAAATTCTTGCAGCTGATGCCCCACGGTTTCGTAGTGATCAATCGCCTTATGAAGCTTCGGTCGATCCAGGTAGTTGTCTTTGTGTATCTGGACATGGCCGGTTTTGGTTAACGTGAAGAGTTCGATGAGGTTGTTATAGCTGCCTTCTATGAGAGAGAAAGACAGGGCGCAGAGAATATAACCACCACCAATGCTTAAGGCCGTCAAAGCACTTCGGCGGCGCTGGCGAAAGATGTTTCTAAAGGCGAGTTTGAGCAGCAACTTAACTATCCTAGAACCGAGACTTCAGATTTCGTAGCGTGAAAACCGATGGGTCGACATCAGTAGGATTAAATACCAGGTCATCATAGATGATCACGGTCTTATGGCCTTTTTTGTTCAACGGAATCATCTCAAGACGACTTGGCACTCGGGCGTCACCAAATTGTTTGAGGTCTGAAAAAGCGAGGGTGCGAATCAGTTCGCCCCTGTCGTCATAAAAATTCTGGGCCACCGGCACCATTTCGGCCCGGTCCACGACATATTCAACTTTTCCCCACACGGTTACGGTCTGGGCTTTTGGAATCAGGGTGATGGTGTACTGGGTAGCCGTTTCGGCGAGGCTAAGGTCGTATTCCTCTGTCAATGTCGTTTGTTTTACCAGATCGTCATTGGTGAAATCGCTGCCCATCCAGGAACCCATCATCATTGAAGGGGGTACCTTGATGACCTTGTTGATCTTCGGAAAGTAGTTCCACATTTCAGCATCGAGCTTTAGGGTGGCAATACCTCGGTCTTTCTTGGGAGAAAGAATACGGATAAAGGACTGTTCTTCACCAATGACGCTGGATGTCATTTTCATTTCTCGCTGATACTGCGGGGTCTGGACGATCATCGTGATGTCAGCGCGACTGCTATCGCCGCGATAGATCGCTTCCATTTCGTCTATAATTTTTATAGCGTCTGCCTGACTCGGTGCTTGGTTGTCTGCCTGGAGTGGCTCAGCAGCAAAAATAGTCACAAATAGAGTTGCAAATAGAGTTGCAAAATGAATGCCGAGGACCAGAGGTTGGTTGATGCGCATGGATTCTCCCTTTGATTGATAAGGTTAAGGCAACTGAGATGTGATGACCACTCTATTTTTTTAAGTTGTCTCGTGAGGGTGCATCGCACAATCAGGTTGGTATACTCGCGCCGAAATTTTCATGGAGTCCAAGATGAATCGATTTAGAAGTCAATGCGCTCCGCTTTTAGCGCTGTTGTTGCTTTCTTGCGAGGTATTGGCAGCCTCAGAAGACAGTATTTGGTCCAGTGAGGTGGAGGTAGGCGCGGTTTTTTCAACTGGTAATACGGAAGAATCAAACTTCAAATTTCGAGGTGAAGCCACTCGCGATGGCGAGGTCTATGTCAATACATTCAAGTTGGACGTATTGGATAGCACCAAAAATGATCAAAAAACGGCCCAAAAAAACTATGGCGTGTTCCAGCTTGACCGAAAGTTCTCGGATGTCGCAGCAATCTTTGGCCGTGTCGCCTATGAGGACGATAAGTTTAGCGGTTACGACTATCAGGTGGACTTAACCGCTGGTTACAGCCGACAGTTTCTCACCAGTGACATTCACAGGCTGAAGGGTTCTGTAGGTGCTGGTTATCGCCAGTCTGAAATCGAAACTGGCGCCGCCGAGGATGAGATCATTCTTCGGTTAGCGGCTGATTACGTTTGGCAGGTCAGCGAGAATGCTACCTTCAAACAGACCTTGAGTGCCCAGATCGGTGATTTCGCGACGATTAGCCGCTCGGAAACTTCTCTCAGTGCCGATGTACTCAATAACATTGCGTTGAAGCTGGCGCTGTATATAAAAAATACCTCCGAGGTACCGGTTGGTCGAAACAAGACTGACACGGAAACTGCCATGACCTTGTTGTACAAGTTTTAGATGCAAATATTACTCGGCCCCATCACCGACGACGACGTTCCAGCCTTTCTACTGCTGAACAATCTAGCGGTGCCCCATGTGAATGCTCTCGATGAAGATGCATTAAGCAGCTTGATCCAGCAATCCTGGTACTGCAAAAGGGTGTTCAGAGATGACAATCGAGAAACGACTCCTGCTGAGGAAATGCTGGGGTTTTTGATGGTCCTAACCTCAGGTCAACCCTATGAAAGTCTTAACTACCGTTGGTTCTCCGACCGATATGATCAATTTGCCTATGTCGATCGCATCGTTGTGGGTGCAGCAAGTCGAGGTTCAGGGTTTGCTGCAAGACTTTATGAGGATCTCTTTGAATCAGCGCGGCTTGCGGGGTTGCAGCGAGTGTGTTGCGAGGTGAACCTTGTGCCACCGAACCCTGGGTCCCTCGCTTTTCATGCCAAACTCGGATTTTTCGAGGTTGGCCAGCAGGAAACCGAGGGCGGATCTAAAAGAGTCAGTTTACTAATAAAGGAATTGGAATGAATCTTCAGTAATATGGATATTCCGTTCCAGAATATTGGATTACTATTCCAAATTTGAATCTAATATATTCGTTTTATGGTTATTGTTGTCGATGAAAATGCATATATAATTCGCTCTATCCTAGGAGGAAAAATGTTATGTGTGTTTGTGTAAGCGAGTCAACTCGCCCACGTCTATTCAACTATATTTCGATATTATTAGTGACAATTTGGGTGCTGGTTGTTTCGGTAGTCGCTCACTCAGTGGACATGTCACCGGTGGCGAAAGGCGAGACGATAGAGATCTTCATCACTCGGTTGATTAACTAGCAGCCGCCAATGCTACTGCAGCTTTTAAATTCGAGGGCAAAGTAGTCAATAAAAGTTCTGACTTTGGAAGGCAGGTGTCGACCCGGTGGATAGACGGCATAAATGTCTAGTGCATCGGGTTGGAATGTTTCGAGAACCGGAATCAGTTCACCGCTTGCGATCAAGTCTCCTACGAGCCAACGTGGCGCCCGAGTAATACCAAGACCAGATTGTAGAGCGGTACGCATTGCCTCGCTATTGTTGGTTTTGAAGTTGCCTTCGGTACGGACAAAGAAGGGCTCTCCTTTCTCCTGGAATTGGGTTTCAGCGCGACGTCCGCCATCAGAATAAATTAAATAATTGTGATCCCGCAGGTCCCTTGGATGAGAGGGTAGCCCGTATTTCTTAAGGTATTCCGGTGCAGCGATGGTGACCACGGGGCTATTGCAGAGCTTTTTGGCGATCAGGCTCGAGTCAGCCAACTCGCCCATTCGAAAGGCAACGTCGACGCCTTCTTCGACAAGATCTATCACTCGGTCATTGAGTCTGACGTCGACTTTAATTTCTGGATATTGACCAAAAAATTTGTCTAGCCGAGGCACAACGTGGAGTCGCCCAAATGCGACTACGGCGCTGACTCGAATCAGACCCTTGGGTTGGGTTTGTAGTTGACCGACAACCTGTTCCGCTTCTTCAACATCCTGCAGGATCGCCACGCATCGTTCGTAGTAATCCGTACCGGTTTCGGTGAGGCGCAAACTTCTGGTGCTTCGATTCAGCAGTTTAGCACCGAGCCATGATTCTAATTCGGCAACGTTCTTGCTGATGGTCGGCTGAGTGCTGTTCATCTCTTTGGCGACGGCAGAGAAGCTGCCAGTTTCCACCACGCGAACGAACATATTCATGGCGGTAAGTCTATCCACAGGTTCTGTCCACAGGTTCCATCCACAGAGTCTATCAAAAATGAGGGACCTATTCGCAATACGCATAAAGCCCATAAATTAATTGCTTCTTAACAAAGCTGGGTGAATATAATATATTGCCCTATCATTTAAAAGTCAGTAGACCTGCCATCGAGAAACTATGGCTGAACAGTCATTTTTAGATAGGCTAGCAGCGCTTCGATTAGCGAGCTGTGATCAGTTGCCAACGCCCCAGCTCGCGGTGCTTACGCGGGCCACTGCTCGATTGCGCCGCAGCGGCATGCTGCAGAAAGCGTTGCAGGTGGGCGAAACCGTGCCCAATTTCCATTTTATTGATCTTGATAACAATCAGCAGAGCCTCTATCAGTTGCTTGAGACTGGGCCCGTTGTGCTCAACTTCTTTCGTGGTTTCTGGTGCATTTTCTGTAAAACTGAACTGGAGGCGTTAAACTTGATCCGGTCAGAACTTGATTCAACTGGCAGTCACTACCTGGCTATTTCCTCCCAAGCACCTGACCCAGCCGACAGTGGCTATGGTGCCGTCCAGTTTGTGTACGACAAACAGAATCAGATTGCGCGTTCTTTCAATATTGTTTATGAGCTGACTGGGGAAGAAAAGGAACTGCTTTTAGAATGGGACGTTGACCTTGACGGCAGTTCGGTGTCAGGCAGTTGGAACCTGCCTATCCCCGCTACCTACATCGTGGCTCAAGACAAGACCGTTTGCTTTCAGTTTTCAGATGTGGATTTCAGGTCGCGCTGCTGCCCGCAGGAGTTGATCGAAGAGTTGACCCGCTTACAGACGCAGCAAGTAAAATCGAGTTAGAAAGATTTCACCGCCTAGGCATCATCGTCCGAGCCGTCGGGCTTTTTAGAATAAAATACGTGTTTTTATAGTACCTTCGATGCTGTTGAGATGAGTGAGTACTAATTGTCCGTACTCTTCATCAATATCGGTCACGACATATCCAACATTGTTATTTGTCTGCAAATATTGGGCTCGTATATTGATGCCTTCATCTGAGAAAAACTGATTAATCTGGGACAAGATACCGGGTGTGTTCTTGTGAATATGCAGTAGCCGATGGCTATTGGCATGGGCCGGTAGCGATACCTCGGGGAAATTCACGCTCGATAGGGTAGATCCGTTATCAGAAAACTTTATCAGTTTTTGTGCAACTTCTTCACCAATCTTTTCCTGAGCCTCCATCGTGCTGCCGCCTACATGGGGGGTCAGAATACAGTTATCGAACCGACGTAAGGGTGATACAAATTCGTCGTCAACCGACTTCGGCTCGATTGGGAACACATCGACTGCAGCACCATTGAGCTGTCGGCTTTCCAGCGCTTCGGCCAGGGCATCGATATCAACCACAGTTCCGCGAGAAGCGTTAATAAAAACCGCACCGGGTTTCATTTGTGAGAATTGCTCACTGCCCATCATATTTTTGGTGGTCTCGTCTTGGGGTACATGTAGCGTGACGACATCACTTTTACTGAGCAGCTCTTGCAGGGATTTACATTGCGCCGCATTACCCATAGGCAAACGCGTGATGGCATCCTGAAAGATGACTTTCATACCTAACGATTCTGCTAGGACGCTAACCTGGGAGCCAATGTTACCGTAGCCGACAATGCCGAGCGTCTTGCCGCGAATTTCAAAGGAGTCTTTGGCGGTTTTTAGCCATTCGCCAATATGTGCCTTAGCATTTTTTTCGGGGATGCCTCGCAGAAGAAGAATAGCCTCGGCCACCACAAGCTCTGCCACACTTCGGGTATTTGAATAGGGGGCATTAAATACTGTTGTGCCATTGGCCATAGCAGCATTCAGATCTACCTGGTTTGTGCCGATGCAAAAACAGCCTAGCGCGATGAGACGTTGGGCTTTGTCAAATATAGCCTGATTGACCTGAGTGCGAGAACGAATGCCGAGAATATGAACGCCGGTAATGATATCCAGCAGCTCTTCTTCTGAAATGGCACCTTTATGCTGCTCGATGTTCCGATAGCCGTTGGCTTGAAACACTTCGACAGCGGATTGGTGAACGCCTTCCAGCAACAAGATTTTGATTTTTGCCTTGTCGAGAGAGGTTTTCTGCATGGGGCACCCGAGGTTAAAAAAGGGGCGGATTGTATAGCGTAACCCGCCCCTTGTCAGGTTAAAAAGTCAGGTTAAAAAGTCAGCTACCTTGAGTGCTTGTAGTTAGTTTGTGGCTACCTAAGTAGCAGTGTGAATCTATCGGTATTTCCGCCAACGCTTTTGGGTCCCACTTCATAGTGGCGTTCGTCGTTGGCGCGATAACGTAGTATGAGTACCAAAAGGCAGGTCATCAATAATTTCATGTTGAACTCCTAGTAAGGTCGCGACATAGTATCGCTACCATTTAACAAATTGGACTAATCCTGATGAGAGTAAGGCAAATTGCCCTAGTGGCGGGACAGCTTGAATCTGCGCGATCTCAGTTTTTCACTCTGCTGGGTATAGATGATGATTTTGCCGACCAAGGCGTTGCAGAATTCGGTCTGGAAAATTCAGTTATGGCCATTGGAGATACCTTCCTTGAGATTGTTGTGCCCACACAGCCGGGCACCACGGCTGGAAGGTTGCTGGAACGACGGGGTGGTGATGGCGGTTATATGGTCATCTTTCAAGTTGAGGATATCGCTCCCTATCATGAACATATCAATCAGCTAAAGGTGCGTAAGGTCTGGGAGGTGGATTTACCGGAAGCCAAAGCGTTTCATATCCATCCTCGGGATATTGGCGGCGCAATTGTTTCACTGGATCAAATGACGCCGGTTGAGTCCTGGAAGTGGGCCGGTCCTGGTTGGGAGGGACGAAAGGCTCGACACGTGGGGTTTATCAACGGTGTCACTCTGCAGGCCACTGATCCCGATACTCTGGCAGCGCGATGGAGCGAAGTGTTGAAAGCTCCACTAAAAGGCCGACAATTGGATCTGCAAGGCAGTACCGTCGTATTTAAAGAAGCGGAGGACGGGCGTGCTGATGGTGTATCAGGGTTGAGTTTCAACGGCTGCGACATGGCAGCCCTTGAGCAGGCTAGCGAGTCCATTGGCCTGAGCATGAAAAATAATGGCTTAGAAATGTGCGGCGTTCAGTTGCAGTTCAACTCCTAAGCGCTAATGTAAAGATTGTTGTAGCCTATCAACAGGATAGCTTGTGATATTTGTATTCGGTGAAAAGATCAAGAGGGAAACGGTACTGCTCGGAGAGCGGCACTGCTCTGTGTGCCAATCATCACGCGCTTTCCATCGCGTTAAAGAATCCAATTACTTCTGTCTGTTTGGCTTGCGAGTGCTTTCGTTAGATAAGATCGCCGATTATGACAGCTGTCAATTTTGCGAAAATGCCTTCCCTCCCAATTCAAATGGCGCAGCGTTGATGCCTACCCAGTTGACGTCTGTGCAACGAGTACTCTCCTATTTGCTGGTTGGCTATGGTATGCAGGATCAGAGGGCTCTAGCTTGTGACATATTTAAAAAGGTTACTGGCTTCGAGTTGCGCGAGTCTGACATTCGAGCCGATATCAACAGCATTGAGCTGGGTCAAATGAATTTATTCGGTGAACTGGCGGACCAAAACCACCACCTCAACACTCGGGGTAAACAGCAAATTATTGAAGCCGCCTTCCTGGTGACCCACTCATTCTGCGAAATTCAGTACGAAGATCGGCTGAGGATCAATCTGATAGCAAGTGCTATGGGGCTACCGATTATGTTCGTCTCGGCGACGATTGATCAGGTTCGAAAGCAAGGCTGCTATGGTGTACGTCGCCTATTGAGCACCCAAATCCAGGCCTAATTTGGCCGCGCTCTTCATTTTGCTCGCGACTCGCAATTATTTGCAACCATTGCATTAGAGCACAACCTGTTTGACAAATAGGATCAAATCAGGACACTAGTACTAGTGTATATATCCTGACCTCAATTTAAAACAATGATCCATAGTTATAGCCTCGACAAACGTGTGATCCCGATAGGGCTCGTTGCAAGTTTGACCCACGCGATGGAACAGGCGGGTTATGCGCCCGAAGCCGTGCTGGCGGAGACCGGACTGACTTCAGAAGATCTCGTCCAGCAGGACCAGCGTGTCAGTTATCGACAACGGATTCAGCAGATTGAAAATGCCCTGAAATTAGTCAACGACCCGGTGTTTTGGTTGCGCTTGCCTGCCAATGTCTCGATTTCCGATTTCGGATTATTAGGCTACGCCATGATGAGCAGCGCAACTCTAGAGAAAGCTGTCCAGATTGCGGTGAAGTACCACAAGATGGCCGGTGCCATGTTCGAGCTGAGCATTGCCGAAGAGGGAGACGAGGCAGTGTTGAGACTGGATCATTTATTGGCTGGTGGTGAGATTAATCGTTTTGTGGTTGAGGACCTGTTTCGCGGTATTACGCCTTTGATCGAAATCTTGCTTGGTAAGCCCTTTAAACCCACGAAAATTTCTCTGAACTACCGTCCCGCTGCACCGGTGCATGAGTACGAACAAGCATTTGGTTGTGATGTGCAATTTGAACAGCCTTATTGTGAGTACCGGGTAGACGCAAAGCTGTTGTCTGAACCCCTGGCTGAAGCAGACTCCAGTACGGCTGAGAGTTGTGAAAATGCCTGCAGGCAATTACTGACTCAAATGGAAATTGAAGCGGACCTGGTGTCTCGCATTTGCCACATGCTCTTGAGTACGCCCGGTGAGTTTCCGCGACTGGAGGCGATAGCAGATCGTTTATCTATTGGCACCCGCACATTACGCCGACGACTCAAAACCTTGGGCACGAGTTACCAAAAAATTCTGGATGATGTGAAAAAACAACTCGCTATGGAGTATTTGCACACCACGACTCTATCCGTGCAAGAAATCTCCGACCTGCTTGGCTACTCGGAAGTCACTAATTTTCGCCGCGCCTTTGTAAAATGGTCGAATATCTCACCCTATCAATATCGTAAAACCACGACTTAAATATCCATAATGTGATCTCGGTAACAGACTTCCTTTGGGCGTTTGTTATGGTCCACAAACAAGCGAAAAGGAATGTCCATTGTCTCGATTATTATTCTGTTTGTTGATCAGTATCAGCACCGCTGCGCAGGCTGACAGCTTTGGTTTTTTTGTCGGCGGAGGATATTGGGGTGCCAATTTTTCTGGCAACGTGATCACCAGCGTCGACATTGAATCTGAGCTCGATATCGAACGCGCCGGGTCTACTTATATCTATGCACATCTCGAGCACCCGCTGCCCTTTATTCCGAATTTGCGAGTGGCACGAACCAATATCGATGAGAGCGGTACCGGCGTGCTGACCAGTAACTTTAACTATGAGGGTACCGGGTTTTCGGCAGGACAATCGGTCGTGAGTAGTGTGGATTTGAGTCATACCGATGTAACGCTGTACTACGAGCTGATTGATGTTGGAATGGATCTCGACCTTGGTATCACAGCGCGATACCTGGAGGGCGAAGTCAGTATCAACAATGTTCGAGAATCAGCAGAAGTGATTTTGCCTATGATCTATGTGCGAGGTAAATTCAATCTACCGTTTACTGGGACTTACATTGGTGGCCAAGTGAATGCGGCATCTTACTCTGGTGATCGTATTCTCGACGGTGATCTCAAAGTTGGTTGGCAAACCGAAAATTTCATCTTCCCAGAATTCGGTTTAGAGGCTGGCTACCGTCAGTTTTCAGTTGATGCCGATGAATCAGTATTCATTGATCTGGAGATGGACGGTGCTTTTGTGAACATTACCGCCCATTTCTAGGCTCAAAACTCATATTGAAAGAGTTCAATATCCGTGGCAAACCGTTTTGTAACGGCTTCGCGCACTGAATCATTTGAATAAAAATCTTGATAGAGTTTTCTGCTGGTGGCTGCCTGTAACGTGGGTAACGCAAAATCCGGCAAGGCAGTTTGCGACTCCAGGTCGATCGGTGAAAGCGGTAAAACCGTTCACTTCATCTAAAATTTTGTCCCGATAGCAGTACGCCAATCGATCCCAGGGATTTCGGGCGAAGGCAAAGGAAAGCTGATCGGTGGGGTTCGAGGAATGGAAACTGTGTGATGTGAGGGTTGCCGTTTTCTAGGGGGATACCTAATAGCGCCGCCAGTGAAGATTCTATGCTGGTGCAGGCGACCTTCGGAATTTCTACATAGACCGCCGCGTAGGCTTCGAGGTGGATCGAAATATCTGGTCCCAAGGGTCTAGCCGAAGATTTTCAGTGGACTACTCAAGGTATCCGCCTTCCTGGGCGTGGCCAATACAACGGGTCATAAACGCTTCGTCAGTCATCAAGATCGAAACATAACTGCTCACCACTTCTAGAGGTGCGCGCCGGGTTGACAACACGAGCACCACATCTGCCTCATCTTCAAAGTCGATCAGATCACTGGTTTGCGGCGACTCGATTTCTAGTGCGGCTTTGATTAATCCCATCCAGGTCGGCCCGCCACCTTGCAATTCATGGTCCGCCATAAACGCAAGGGTTTCTTCTCGATGGTCATAAACGTCTAGATAAAATCCATCTTCTGTTTCCTGGATGGTGTTGCCTACAGGTGACTCTGTCATGAATATGCTCTTAAATGGTCTTAAAATGGATTAACGGCGAAAACGCGTTATTGTACGTTGACAAGTGAAGGCTTGCGACGGCGGGTGGAATAAAAAAATTGGCTGCCTCACAGGCTCGATTCGTCCGTTGAATTTGAAACAAACCCTAATGTCCGAATAGTCCCTACCGAGGTATTCTTACACATTATCGAGTCATATTTTCTTAAACCATGTCTCAACACATGTCTCAACACATGCTGTCGGGAAGTGCGTAAGCTGGCACCAAATAAAAGGGCAAAGGCGACAACGTGACGATCAAGGCAAAAGCAACGGCAAGTGTGAGTGGACCTGTTGCTGGCGGTAAACATGGTTGGCCTTTCGCTGCGTCTCTGCAAGATGTTAAGAGCTTCGGTTTTGAGGAAGCTGAATATTTTCTTGAGGGGACCGCGTGTTGTTATCGAGATATCGATAACTCCCAGTCTCAGCGTGATGGTTATTGGCGGGCTGAAGTTGCGGGCGAGGTGGCTTTTAAAACCCGAATGATCGTTTATCGGCCTAAGGATCCAAAAGCGTTTAACGGTACCGTGATCCTCACCTGGAATAATGTAACTGCAGGCTATGATCTATTTGGTGCCGAGAGCCTTGAGTTGCTCGAATGTGGCTTCGCGCTGGTTTGCCTCACAACCCAAAAGGTCGGCATCAATGGGTTACCGCCGGTGAATCAGGGTCTGGCAGGCTGGGACCCTGATCGTTACGGCAGTCTGTCGATTCCCACCGATGATGCCTCCTATGACGTCTTTACCCAGGCCGCCATTGCCGTTGGTGCTGATCGAAACAATGCGATCGATCCAATGGCGGGGCTGAATGTTAAACGTGTGGTTGCGCTGGGCGCGTCTCAATCTGCAGGTCGCCTCGCCACCTACATCAATGCTATTCAACCCCTGACCAATGCCTTGGACGGTTTTATTCTGGCGATTTATTTTGGCCGCGGCACGCCGATTGAAGTTGGTGATGTAGTGGTTAATATCAATACAAACGATGCCAGTGCGCCGCAAGATCGCCTGATGGGCTCGAATCTAGTACGGGATGATCTGGGTATTCCAATCTTTGTAGTCAACTCGGAACTGGAGGCAATCTCTTGCTTTGGCGTCCGCCAGGATGATTCCGATACGTTTCGATATTGGGAATCTGCTGGAACATGTCATGTCTCTCAGCAAGTACAAGTGATTCGTCAGGCCATGCAGGCGCGGGATCAGATTAAAGGTCGAGCACAGCCCGAAGGTATCAATGGGATTCCGATGGGACTTTTGTACGATGCCGTTTTTTTTCATATGCATCGATGGCTGGCAAGTAACGTCCTCCCACCGATTCAGCCCAAGCTTGAGTTTACCAGCGAGGGCGAAGTGGTGCGGGATGAACATGGTATCGCAGTGGCTGGCATAAGATTGCCCCAGGCCGAGTTGCCTTTAGCAACCAATAGCGCAGTGCCCAAGGGTGAAGGGATTTTCGCCTTATTGGATGGATCGTGTTATCCGTTTTCTAACGAGAAATTACAGTCTCTCTATCAAGACAAACAATCCTTTCTCAGCCAATTTGAAACAGCCGCTCTAAATGCCGTTATGCAGCAAGTATTGCGCCCGAGGGATGTCCAAGGTCTTATCGACGAGGCCGACGCAAACTGGCCTTTGTGAAACTGCTTTACTCGATATGACTTTCACTTGGATCTTCGGCACTTGCCTAAGTTTGTTCATCGAAATAGATATTATTGCGTTTGAGTCTATCAACGACCTCATCTAAATCTCCGACATAGAGTACGTCATCTCGAACATAACCATCCCGCTCATTCGTTGTGCTGCTCTCCCAATCTGCCGTGTGCCAAAAGCTGCAGGGGTGAAATATCATTTCAGGCCGCGGCGGAGAAATTTTATAGAGTAATCTGGTCATTGAGTCAGCGGCCTGCGTTGGCGGGCGTCTCCGGATTCTGCGTCAAGAAGGATGTTCGCTCTATGACGAGAGAATCAGTGCCTGGGATTTCGACATGATGTTTACGCCGTTGCTGCTTGTGCAGTTGATCTAGCGTGTGGATCTTACCAGCTTCACTTCGAATTTTTCCTCGTCTCAGGTAACAGTTGCCAAAGGGAGTCGAAGGAGAGCCTGAGTACTTCAGCAATGCCTTGAGATTCGATGACGACGGCGGTGGGATAGTCGCCCCGTGATAACGAGATCATCGCGCAGCGGGGGCCGTAAATAGCGACGTAGCTGGCAGCAGGGGTAACATTTTCAGAAGGGATCCACTTGCGGTCAGATAACGGTGCATCTTCGCCACCTTCACCAATGGCGATAGCGCGTACATAGATATTTTTTTCGACCCGCTGCCGTGTGAAGTTTGGGTAGGGCCGGTACAGGTATTTCCTAATCTGTTTTGAGCTATAAATTCGGTAGGTTTTATCCTCCTGCTTGGCCATGGTGCTAAGAATATCGCGAAGTACATATTCGATGCCGTCATCGCCTTCGTAGTGCCTAACAGCGGTGGTGCTCTGATCGGCTGTGATGGCAGAAAGGTCAGGTACGATATCGTTGGCAAGGTTCACGCTCGCGATTTGAATGGCTTGCTGGCGTTGATCCGCAAGTGCCAGCAACCGTTCTGGAGGTTCGGCGCAAAAGACGTGTCGCTTACCCTTTGGAAAGAGGCTGACCAGGTGCTTACTTTTGAGGTCCTTGAGTACCTCGTAAGTTGTACCTCGATTGATTTCAGCAGCCACCGCAATATCCCGAATTGAGCTCGGGCCGAGTCTCAGTAAGGCCAGGTAGATATCGGTTTCCCGGGTGCTAATGCCCAGTTCTTGCAAAGCCTCGTGGATAATCATAAATGTCAATTTAATGATGACAAACTCTATTGTTAACCATATGCGATATTAAATACAGTCCTGCGCACCAATTGAACGA